>ENA-OWNK01000532-OWNK01000532.1-metagenome-genome-assembly--contig:-NODE-532-length-17754-cov-5.497881_pt1 | contig 17754 bp, 17 predicted proteins | sample MGYA00245343_ERZ651121 | MGnify/ENA primary metagenome ERZ651121 (study PRJEB26857, sample SAMEA4031775) | metagenome | biome: human; feature: oral; material: saliva | place: Philippines | collected 2014... | reverse complement strand
GCCTCATCCTTTTTGCCGAGCGCAAGACAGATTTTTACATGACGGAACGCAATACCGTCGGCAGAGGACTCTTCTTGCAACAAGGCCGAGCTTTGCGCATAGGCTTTCTCCCATTCTTTTTTCTGCATAAAACCATCAACTGCATACTGGCGCGCCGTTTCGTCATCGGGATATTTTTCAAGAACGGCGGCGGCATACGCTTCAAGGCTCTTTCCTGCCACCGGAGCGCCTGTTTCTCCGGCAAGTTTTGCGGCAAAAAGCAGCGCCTCTTTGCTGTCCGGATAGCGTTTGACCGCAGTCTCGATGGTAGCAACAGCGGCGGCAGTGTTCTTGCTCCATGCATATTGAATTTGCGCGCGGAGCAAAAGATAATCCTTCGAAATGCTGTCTTGCCGGGAATAGACATCGAGCAGTGAAGCGGCGTGAATATAATCCGCCCGCTCCATGAGAATTTTTATGCGAAACAAGAGGGACGGCAAGTCGCTCGGATTTTGTTGCAATACGCGCACGATAAACTCTTCCGCTCCGGAAAGATTTTTCATCGCAAACGCCGTATCAGCGCACAGACGCAGCGCAGTAATATTCGTCGGATATTTTTCGAACACGGCAAGTGCCGCGGCGTTCGCTTCTTTGAGTGTCCATGATGTAAACATAGCCACCATTCTTGCCCACCAACTTGATAGCCTCTACCAGTTTGCCAGTGATTGGGCCCATTTTTTCTTGTTGAGCCTTCTGCAAAGCCTGTTGGTTATCTTGGTAGGTTTGCTGGATTTTGCCATACATCTGCTGCAATGTAGCCTCCGTTTCTTGTTGTTTGGTGGCGTTCATTGTGCTCTTAGTTTTCTCGTACTCGTCGCTTTTGCGTTTCAATTCTTCTTGCATAGCTTGGAGTTCGTTTTCAAACTTCTTGGCCGAAGCCTCGATTTCGCCCTTAGCTTTGAGGAATTCGGGCATAGAAGCCATTACCTCTTGTGCATTAACGTGTCCGAACTTTTGTGCGAACGCAGCCACTGGGGCGCAGAGCATCAGCATTAAAATTAGTTTCTTCATTGTTGTTATTGGTTTTATTTGTTAGTATTTACTTGTTAATATTACGTGTATATTAGTTAGAATAGCCCAGCCGAGCCAGCACTTCGTTACTAATATCTACTTTAGGCGACGCAAAAATGATGCCAGTATCGCTTGCTCTGTCGAGCACTAGCGAGTAACCGCGTAATTCAGACACCTCTTTAACAGCGTTATAAACGGCCTCTTGAATAGGTGCGATAAGACTTTCGCGTTTTTTATACAGCTCGCCTTCGGGTCCGAAATATTTCTTTTTCAGGTCTCCAGCGTCTTTTTCTTTCTTCATGATGGCCTCTTGCTTAGCTTTACGCTGCTCTTGCGAGAGGAAAACCACCTCGTTTTGGTAGTTTTTGTACATCGTTGCGGCCTCGTTAGAGAGCGCTTCCACCTCAGCTTGCCATTTTTTCGACACTTGGTTTAGCTGCTCATTGGCTCGTTCGTAGGCAGGAATGTTCTTCATAATGTACTCCATGTCGATGAGTGCGAACTTCTGCGCATTTGCTGCAAGCGACACAAAGGCCACCATGCAGGCGATGATAAGTTTCTTCATAATCTCTCTTTTTTTTGTTATTGTCAGTAAGCGGGGGATGCTTGGTCAATTATGGTAAGTTGACCAGCATCTTTTCCCGTTATTGTTTAGACGCATTTGGATGCGAAAGGTTTAGAACTCTTGTCCCAAAATGAAGTGGAACTGACTGCCACCCTTTGTTCCGTACACCTTATCGAAGCCGTAAGCCCAGTCAATACCCATCAATCCCACCATGGGTAGATATATACGTACACCCAATCCTGCACTGCGTTTTAGTTGCAAGGGGTTGAACTTACGGGTGTCGGTCCATGCATTACCGCCTTCAACGAAGCCCAATCCATAGATGGTGGTGTTGCCCAGCATAAAGGGATAGCGTAGTTCTAATGCCATGCGTGTGTAGGCATAGCCCTCTGCTCCCCAAGGAGTGAGCGAACCATTTTCGTAACCACGCAGACCAATTGTTTCTTCGGCATAGCCCGACGAGTATCCACTCATACCGTCGCCACCCATATAATAGGTTTCGAAGGGCGATTTCTTATAGCTATTATACGAGCCTAGCAATCCCAATTCGATGCGCGACACAAGCACAAAGCACTTTTGTCCGCCCGAAAGAGCTGTATAAGTTTTTGACTTAAATTTCCATTTGTGGTATTCCACCCAGCGGAATTTTTCTTGTTGTTCTTGCGAATAGGTGGGCGATTGGGGGTTGTTGGCCAGGTTGCGATAGTCTTTGCCATCCCATTTAGACCAAGGTGGCGTTACCGATAGCGAGGCCATGAACTCCGAACCCCTGCGTGGGAACAGCGGGTTATCGGTTGAGCTGCGGCTAAGTGTCACACCCAGGTTGATGTTGTTAGCGTTACCGTTGCTCATAATGAAGTAACGCCAGTTTTTCAACATATAACGTGTGTACGAAAGGTCTACCGACAGCATGAAATAATCGTCGGGCCAACGCAGTCTTTTACCCAATCCCACCGATGCTCCGAGCATCTGAATATATTGGTCGGGGTCGTAATAGTTCTCGTAGTTATTGTAATAACTGCTACCATAGCCACCCATATAGTTGTAATAAGCGTTACGGTAGTTGTTGTTATAGTAGTTGCTGTTCACACCCGTTTGTTTAGAATAGAACACGCTAACATTGAATTGCAATGGTCGTTTGCCACCAAACCACGCTGTTGAGTAGCTGGCGTTATACGATTGATAATACTTACCATTAGTTTGAGCACCCAAGGCCAGTGTTTCGCCATCTCCAATGGGTAATATACCGCGTCGTTCTTTGTTCTTACCAAAGAGGTTACGCATGGAGAAGTTGTTGAGTTTCAAACCGATTTTACCGATAACGCCCGTTTGTCCCCAACCCAAAGAGAACTCAATTTGGTCGTTACTCTTTTGTTCAAGGTTCCAATTAATATCAACTGTTCCATCCTCATAGTTGGGTCTAACATCGGGGTTCACCTTCTCAGCATCGAAGTGTCCCATTGTTGCGAGTTCGCGAGCCGAGCGTTGCAAGGCCTCTTTCGAGAAGAGGTCGCCTGGTTTAGTACGCAATTCGCGGCGCACAACATTCTCGTAAAGACGGTCGTTACCATTGATGCGTACCCTACTTAGGCGAGCTTGTTGTCCTTCGGTGATACGCATTTCGAGGTCGATAGAGTCGCCCACGATATTTACTTCCGTTGGTTGTAAGCCATAAAAGAGGTATCCGTTGTTCCAATATTTGTTGCCCACAGCGTCTTCGTCTTCGGTAAGGCGTTTATTAAGCAACTTTTGGTCGTACACATCTCCCTTTTTCATGCCCAGGATAGCATTCAGCAAGTCGGTAGAATAAACGGTATTACCCACCCAAGTGATATTGCGCAAGTAGTATTTCTTACCCTCATCCACTTTCACAAACACGTTTACATGCTTGTCGTCGGCATTCCAAACACTATCTTCGAGGATGGTAGCATCGCGGAAACCCAGTTCGTTATATTTCTCAATCAGTTTTTTCTTATCAGCAGTCCAGCGTTCGTTGGTAAACTTTTTAGCTTTGAAAATGTTAGAAAGTTTACCCGCCTCGTGTGTCTTAGCGAATGCCCCTTTGCTCAGCAGTCCGCCTTTAATTTTATTGCTAGGCAGCTGATTATTACCTTCGATGATGATGTTTCTCACCTTCATTTTTTCTTTTTTGTCGATGATAACATCCAGTATAACCTGATTTTTATTGCTCACATCGTCTCTTTGTCGCACTTCGATGTCGGCATTTTTAAAACCTTTATCGTCGAAATATCGTTTAGCCAATATTTTTGCGCGGTCAATCATGTTAGGCGTAATCTGGGCCCCTTTAAGCAAACCCAGTTTATTTTCCATATCTTCGCGTTCCGACTTTTTCAGTCCTACGTAGTTAATCACCGACACTCTGGGTCGAAGAGCCAAGTACACGTGCAAGAAAATCTTATCACCGACGATAGAATCGGCCGAGATTTTCACGTCAGAGAACAGTCCATGTCGCCAATAACGCTTCACGGCGTCGGTAATATCGTTTCCAGGAACGGTTATTTCTTGCCCCACACTAAGTCCCGATATGCCAGTTAGCATATAGTCTTCATAACCTTCGATGCCCGATACGTTGATGCCGCCTAGTACCAATGTTTTAGGAGTGCCGGCGTATGAAATGTCGGGATACACGATTTTCTCTTGTGCAGAGGCATTAAGCGAGCACAAGCAGAGTGCGATAACAGGAAAAACCTTGTTTAATATCTTCATCTTTGGATTGTTTTCTTTCTTTGTGAGTCAATAATCATCAAGCCATTTTTTAGGCTTCGCTTTCCACTTGCATCCCTGTTTTGCCAAACCGTCTTTGCCTAGCTTGGTAGCTAGCGATGGCTTGATGCAGGTCGGCCTCGTTAAAATCTGGCCAATAAGTGTCGCAGAAGTAGAGTTCCGAGTAAGCAATCTGCCAAAGCATGTAGTTAGAGATGCGAAGTTCGCCACCAGTGCGTATCAGCAGTTCGGGGTCGGGCATGAAAGCCGTTTCCAAACGTTGGTTCATCAGTTCTTCTGTGATGTCTTCCAGCTGTAGTCTTCCAGCTTTCACGTCGCTAGCGATGCTCTTTGCGGCCTTGGTTAGCTCCCATCTCGACGAGTAGCTCAAGGCCACCACCATAGTCATTGCGGTGTTTTGAGCAGTGTGTTCCATTGTTTCGCGCAGTTTGTCTTGCACCGATTGTGGCAGTCGTTGCATGTCTCCCACCACTTGGAATCGCACATTATTCTTCATAAAGATTTCGTCTTCGAGCGAAGAGAGCACCAAACCCATGAGTGCGGCTATTTCTGTTTCGGGTCTGCTCCAGTTTTCTGTAGAGAAAGTGTATAGCGTAAGGAACTTCACCCCCAGTCGCACGCACTCCGAAGTGATGCGTCTCACGGTATCCACACCAGCCTGATGGCCGAAGCTTCTTTCTTTTCCGCGTTCTTTAGCCCATCGTCCATTGCCGTCCATAATGATAGCAATGTGCGTTGGTATGCGTTTTTTGTCGAGTTCTTGTTCCATTAATCGTCTTTATTACAGGTTCTGCATTTGGCCATAAAGCTATAAGTGAGCGACAGTTCCAGAGTGGAATACCCGTCTTTGTTTTTAAACAAGCCCACGCTTTTCACTGCATAGGGGTCGGCAACGCCGTCTATTTTATCGGTTGTGGCAAAGTGCACGCCCCATTGTAGGGCCAAATTAAGCCTTTGAGCCACTTTATATTTCACGCCTAAGCCTAGGAAGATGTTTGCAGCTACCACATTTTTCTCGCCTCCGCTTACATGTGTAAAGCCTAGTCCGCCTGCCACATAGGGTGTTAAAGTCTGTGCTCCGCGATAGTCGCGACCTGTGCCATAGGGCCAAAAGTTGTATTCGTAGGCCACATCCACATTGGTCAAGCGATGGTTAAAACTATAGGGCGAAGCGGCAAAGGCGGGATAATAGGTGGCCACATCTTTCGACGAGCCTTTTATTTGCCCAGTGAAGGCGGCTAAACGCAGGTGCATATAGGGGTTTAACACACGTCGCATTACCAGTCCGCCCATGGGTTGCACCCCGCTAAATATACCTGCATTGAAGTCGCCTAGATAAGTAACCAACCCTAATGCACCGCCCGCTTCCATGAGATAGAGCGGGTCTTCTTGCGCCATTGTGCCCAAGGGCAGCGCAAAGAGCAGCGCAGTAGCCAGCCAGTTTCTTTTCACCTTATTATATATATGTGCGCATGCGAGGGTTTGCCCTTTGGTTTAGCCTCGCTTTAGCGGCAAATTATTTATTGGTCCAGCCCACACTGTTTTTACGCACGCGCCAAACCTTACCCGAACCAGCGCAAACCAGCCACAGATAGTTGTTGGTATCTGTGCCCAGGGCAAAGGTAGTGACATTGTTTTCGGCGTTTTGGGGGAGGCTATATATCCTGTTAAGCTTCCACGACAAGCCACCATCTTGGCTCACGTAGATGTTTTTGAGTGCTTGCACGTTGCTACTTGCGCCCATGCCAGCACCACCCACGGCCAGCAACACTGCGCCATGGCGCACCACTTGCAAGTTGGCCATACGAGGAAGCGCATTCTCTGCTTGCAGACTGTTATAGTAAGTCCACTTCTGTGTAGAGTTGGTTAGGCCATATTCGTACACCTTTCCCCACACCACGGGTGCGGCATCGGTGGCCGATGTGGCCAAAGAGCGGTTGCCCAAGAGCAGCACTTGCTCTGTGTTATCGCTTGCCGAATGTTTCCAAACGGCCACGTTAAAGTCTTGTTGTGGCAGATAGGCTGTAGCCGAAGCCAATACTTCTTCTTCGGGCAGCGAGGCACCAGCCTTAGCCAGATACAACTTACCATTGGCGCCGAGCAGATGTAGGCCAGCGTTTGACGCGCCTAGCAGTTGCGACATGCCAGCAGCAGAAACGCCAAAGTCGGTCCACGATGTGCCATTTGTTGTTTGCCACACCTTGTTACCACTCATCACATAAGCCACGCCGTTAAAGGCAACAGCGTTTTTCCATGCATTGGCATCGGGTGCAAAGGTTGGCGACACCGCCGTCCACGTTTTACCATTGGCAATGGGCGAAGTATAAACCACCGTTGTGCTACCGTTGTAGCCCCAAACCATCATTGTAGAACCAGCATTCACAGCGCGCAGCCCATGCAAAGCTGCAAAAGCAGGCACCGTGGCCACCTCGTTCCACTTAAAGTCGTTGGGTTTTTGCTTGTGCACACGCACATCCATAACATACTGTTGCGAGTATTTTTGCGAATTGCTGTACACCACGAGTGTGCGCTCAGAGGTAAAGTCCACCGAGTCTTGTCCGTTATTGTAGAAAAAAGTCGAGTCGCTGACAAGGCTTTTCAGCGTCACCACCCCCGAGTTTTTGGTAGAAAACGTTCCAACGATTTTCTTTGCGTCTATGCCATACGGCAGCGAGTCGGGGTTATACACCCTTTTGTTTACTTGGTCGATGTAGAAAACATAGCTTTTACCATCGATTTTTTTATAATAGACACTGTCTTTATCGCCCTTTTTGGTTGTCGAGTCCACCCTTTGTGTTAGTGTTCCCAGGGTGAAAGACGTTATAGCCGTATCGTCATAATAGGTGATGTCTCTGCTTTCGTCTTTAAGACAAGATGCAAAAACAAAACCTGCTGAGAACAGCAAAGCGAGAGACCATCGCATTTTTTTCATTCTATTTCAAATTAATTTTAGCTGCAAATTTAGTGAGAAATCTTCAAATAAACCGCCTTTTGTTCTCTTTATTGTGCAAAATATGAAAAACGCGCCATTTTTTTAAGTAAATTTACCGCCTTTGGGCCTTGCTTGGGTTGTGCATGCACATACATTTCGCATTAACTTTGGTTGTTATTTCTAAATATTGGCCTTTCGTTTGCGGGTGTGAAGGGTAAAATACTGCGTATCGACACGGCGCGCAAGTAAGTGCATCATTATCTTGAAGCAACCCTAGTAATCGTGGCATTTCACAAAGGTAAGCATAAAAATCGACAAGCAAACCCCATGTTCAACAAATTTATCGCCCATGCACAACCGCTTGCACACCATGCAATGAACATGAGCAAGGCATTAAGAAAATGTTAAATCAGTAATATTTCTTTACAAAACACACCCAGTTTACCATCCCCTTCTAGCGCAACAAACATGCTAAACAACAGGAAAAAGCCCTGTTTTCGACAAAAAACGCGAGGCATGTAGAAAGGAATTGAGCGCCCTTTTTGCGATTTACTATGCTTTTGCACTTCTATTTTGAGAAAAATTGCGCCAAAACAACATCCGCGCAAACACGATTTCACCCCCATTTTACATGTTATTTAGCAGAGAACATGGGTTTTGGTTTTGCAAAAAGCACCTTTTAACCTTGCGTTTTGCAGCAAAACGCAAGGTAATATGCACCAAAACGCAAGGTAATATGCAGCAAAACGCAGTGTGTTTTGCTGCAAAACGCAGCGCAAGAAGGCAAAAAAACGTCGTGGCATATTATAACTTTTAATACACAAATTCTTATTATTCGTTGCCAAAATCAAAGATATACAACACATCCATCAGATAAACAATAAAATAAGAAGCAAACAATAAGCTACCCAGTAAGCAACAGTACACAGCAAGAATGTAAGCCATAAAACGGCTGCAAACTTTAAAAATACGCCCGAAAATACACCCGTCGTCCAGATTTTTTGCAACGAAGGCACTCACAATGTTAAAAAACAGTGCATTTATTTTACAATCCGCATCATAAAAAGCAAAGAAAAGCCCCCGCGTAACAACCCCTTACCAGCCCAAAGACAGGCAAGATGCCGACAAGAAAACAAAATCTGTTTAGGCGATAACACCCGATTGGGGATAAAAAAAGCTGCTTACCCCCGCAAAAGAGGGCAAGCAGCGTGAAAAGATAAGAAATTAAATAATCGTATAGCTTAATATTTGCGACCCATAGGCGAGACAATGTTGCGGAAGGGCGCAAAGTTGGCCGCGTCTATAGGCTTGGCCTCATCGTTATTATCGGCACCAACATAAACAGGACGTATAGAAGCACCCTGGTCTTTCGACGAAACTGCTACATTCGCTTTAAACGCAGCACCGAAGAAATGCGTAAGCGGGATGGAGTAAGTGGTGCAATAAGAGGTGTAATATTGCCCGTAGAAACCACTATTATTAGCCACATGACGGAACTCTACCCACGCACTATTAATAGGTCTACGACCAGCTATAGGCAAGAACAAGCCTTTATTGGCCAGCACAAGGCCTGTTACGTCTTGATATTTCCAAAGTTTTCTGCCTGTAGGGAACTTAGAACCCTTGCCAGCCAACTTCATATCGCTGAAGAATGCGCCATAAATCTTGTTGCCCTTATCCGTGTAACAATAGCCAGGAATAATGGTGTTGGCCTTGCACAAAGCATCGAAATTGGCCTTAGAGGGATATTGATAATGATAGTGTTTCTGTCCGGCTTCAGTATAATACCTTACGATATCACCATGCGTCGCGCATCGCCTGCCACTCACTTCGTTTACATGAATCCACCCACCTCTTTCTTTATAATATTTACCTTGCAGGTCTACTTGAGTTCCTAGAAGGTAATACACATCCTTAAATTTCAATGCATCGCGAATCACACCCCACTGGAAGAGGTCGCAATCGTTAGTTGTTTGCGAGAATCTACCTATATGCGAGCCCACAAACCAGTTTTGCGAACCCAGGCCGTTGTACTTAATTGCTTCAGCACCAGCCTTATTTTCATTGCGTGGGTTTTCGCCATAGCTGCTAATCCACCATTGTGCAGGCGCGATACCCCAATATTCTTCGCGACAAGTTTTATAATGAATAAAGTTACCCGTGGCCCACTTCACGCCATTAACTTCAACGTATGGATGTTGTTCAATTATCTTTACGTTGATGTTAGAGCGATAGTCGTAGCCCTCTTTAAAGTCTTTTGTAGCCTCTTTAGTAAACACCCCATTGGGCGTGTACACAGTGATGTGAAAATTGGTAGGAGCATTTTCGGGCAAGAAAGCCACCCAAAGATAGCCACCATCAAGATTAAGTTTAGACTTATCTTTATTAGCGATGGTGATAACATGTTCCTTTTCGTCTTCAGTTCCCACAAACGCGCCATTGTTAAGATTAAGCACATCGTAAGAACGAAGTCCGTTAATCTTCACACTGTCGATGTCTTCGATAGGTCCGGAGCTACTAGGACAAGAAGACAAGATGAACTTCATGCCCCAGAACGCCACCTTACGTTGCAATTCAACATTGGTATTGGTAACCTTGGCATTGGTTCCGCTGTTTACGAGTGTCCCAGGTTGAGCCACTCCCCAGTTGTAATCAAACTTTTTATCAATGGTAGCCAGTCGGCCGTTTTGCTGCTTCATATTGAGCGCCACGGTGCTTTTAATCTGGCTAACAGGTTCGTGATACTGAATGGTTACCCCTTGATTGTTTTCAGATGTAAGGGTAGGATTAACCGGTTCCACCGTTTTTTCGCCTTCAATGGCATTACCAGGATAGAAGAAAACCAACTTATCCGTAGCCTTCATAGGTTTGCGGCTAATGATGGTACCAGTGAAATCGGCCGTTTTCTTATCCGCACTAGTAGTGTTCATCGTCACCAAACTGTAGGCAGTAGCCGTACTTTGATCATTGTCTGATAGGTTATACACAAACATTTTGTCGCCCTTCTCCCATGTAGCCGTCACGTTTTTGTTCGCATCGAGTTTGAGCGCACGCGTAGATTGCTGCGTGTTGGCCGACACTTCGATAGTCGTGGCATAACCATTGCTTTGAGTTAATTCTTCATTAACGTCGTCGTTATTGCTGCAACCAGCAAGCGCTAGCACAGCCAAAGCGCCATAAACGAACTGTAAATTCTGTTTCATCATTCTTTGTTTACTCGTTTTTACTTAGTTTTCCCACTCGTCTTCATCGGTCTCTTCATCATCAAAGAATTCACCTTGCTTAGCAAGATTGTCTTCTCCTCCATGAATTGGGTCGTTTTTACCAATACCGTTGCCACTTCCAGCCATTAAAGCTACCTCTGCAGCGGTTTCAATTGTCCCACAAAAGGGACGTTTGTACTCGTTTTTTATCATTCTCTTAAAAATTTGTTATTTGAGTTAATGAACTTATAGCAGTTACGTTCTCTTTAACGATAATTTACTTAACGCGGAGAATTTAGCTACCATAAATTTCTTTTTATGTAACATTCAGGTGTAAGAAATAATACGTTAGTTCGATGATTTATCCTCTCTTGAAAATGCTGTTACCAGCCATAAAAGCTGTACCTTTACCACATACACCTCAAGGGCATACGATATAAAATCACTATCTACTCTCGCATCAAAGTTAGTAAAATATCTGTTTGGTAATTCTATTGTAGCAATCTTTAACTTTACAACAACATCTTTGACATAATAAACCACCTAACGCCCTCATTACCAACCGTATTTTCAACCATAAAATATACAAATATACGCATCAAGAGCAGCAATTATATAAATTTTCTTACGCTCGAGAACCAATAACAAATGCAAAATCTCAGCTTAGCTGTGTTCATACGCCACGCTCTTTTGCCCTTTAATCCCCAAAAGGGCCATTAGAAGGATGAATACAAATCGCTGCTAATGGTCCGATTGGGGATAATATTTCCCTTCGTTCTCCTGACTAATGGTAGGAGAAGAGAGGTTAATCGTGCGCTATGCAATTACTTTTGGCAAGCGAGAATGAAGTTGAAATGTTCTATCCACAGCCAAAACAGCAAGCATTACAACTAATATTTATGATAAGTCACCGCCTTTGTGTTATTCAGACATTTAAATTTTACACCATCTATTACATACGCGAGTGAGGAATCTTCGTATCTAATATTCACCGTAAAATGTAGATCAGAGCCTATGCCACCTTTGTTACCAGAGTCAAAGTCCACCTCAAACTCTGGTTTAGTAACCGGAGTCCCATCTTTATTAAAACGTGCTTCGAAATGTACGGAGTTCTTATTCTTCACCTTTCCGTTAGCATCATAAAGAATATAACTTATTGCCAGGCAGGATTTATCGTTACTCGAAGCAATATGATAACCAGTTCTTGCAGGGCTAATGTCAACCTTCGCAAACCTACCTTCGCTCGTTCTGAGTAAAATAATACCTTTAGTTACTTCAAAATTCTTTGAATTCATCTTATCAATAAGTCCAATGATATCGCCAAATGAAATCTTATTAAATTCTAAATTGTTACCATATACATCATCAGGGTCTTGTCCTACGCCACCAGTGTTGCCAGAACCACTGGGTTTACCTGTACCAATCTTTTCTTTTAGTTCCTCAAGCTTCTTAACAATAGCTTCAAGAGCCTTAGTTTCGTCTTCATTACCAGTTTTCACTGCCGCGATAAGATTCGTAATAGCAGTAGTAGCCTTAGCCAATTCTGCAGACATACCACTTTGTGCAGAGCCAACCTTTTCTATTTCTTTCTTCAACAAGCCGAGAGCATCAACAATGGCTTTGAACTGACTTTCATAATTAGGCATTGCAACAATGGCTTTTTGTATGGCAGTAAGCTGTTCTCCGTAGTTGGGGAGCGCATTGATAGCCCTAGCAAGTGCGTCGAACTTTGCAGAATAGTCGGGCATTGCAGCGATAGCACTCTGAATAGCAGCAAGCTTATCTTCGTAATTGGGGAGTGCGTTGATAGCTTCGGTAAGTGCATCAAGCTTTGCAGAATAGTCTGGCAGGTTGTTTATAGCCGTTTTCAACGCCTCCAACTTAGCTTCTAATGATAAAGTTTGCGCGTTAAAAGCCTTTATCAACAGTTGCATCTTAACTTCTAATGATAAAGTTTGCGCATTAAGAGCCGCTTCTACAGCAGCAAGTTTAGCCTCAAGCGTAGTGTTTACAGCATTCAAGATGTCGGAAATAGCTTCCAGTTTGTGTTCTTGAGTAGTATTCATCTTATCAAGAACTTTGGTAAGACTGTCTACCGCCTGCTGGTTCTTAAGAAAACCGTCGTTGATAGCCTGCACAACCTTTGTAAAGTCGTTTACTACAGACACGTTCATCGTGTAATTAATCTCGGGAGCATCTTCTTGACAAGCAGTAAAGAAGACGGGTGCAGCCATTATCACCGCAATGGCGAACATCATTGATTTAATATACTTCATAACTATATTTTTCTTTAGGAGCTAAGGAAGGCGAATGGCATCGGTTTGGTTGTATTGATAGTTCCTTTCCACTTCTTCCCAAGCTCGAGTTTGTGATTATTTATTTTCATTTATTTGTAAGCTCGCAACATTTGCGTTGCCTCACTTCACTAATTTAATAGTAACTCGTCGGCCATCAGCACCAGGTTTACCATCTTGTTCGCCAATAGCAATCTGCGGATGGAGGTTTTCTTTCACAAAGCCTTCTTTCAAAAGCGCCTTAATCACGTGTTTTAGCCGGCGCTCAGAGAGTTTCTGATTGTAGCGAGTGGCGCCAGGTGTGCTGGCTTCAGCAATAACAGAGAGCTGATGGTCTCGCATATAAGCAGCAAAATGCTTTAGATGAGAAAGTTCGTCCTTACTAATGCTTGCACTGTTGTTAACAAACTGCACATAGTGTGAAATCTGAATGGTAGCTTTTTCTTCACTCTTACTATTTTCGCAGTCAAGTAGACGTTGTTGCAAGTCGGCGTTAAGCTGTTCCAATCGCTGGCGTTCGCCGGCTTCGCTGTCAGCACGATCCCTATATCTAGCAGCTTCTTTCTGTACTTCATTCACCTCATCGTTAAGCACAGACAATTCTCCTTCGTAATAAGTCTGCAACTTTTTAGCCCGACTTGACACAAAATTGTAGCGTATAGTGGCCAAACCAAAGATGTAATTCTTGGGAGCAATACCGCCACGACTCAACAACCAGTCCATTTCTCCTTTCAAACCAATGGTGAAACGACGACTAACGTCGGCTTCAAAGTGTAAAACCGTAGGGATAAAAAGTTTATTAAACTTCTCATGTTGGTTAGTGGTGCGCACGTTTCCCGTGAGAGAAAGTTCAGATTCGTTGTTTACGATTAAATTATTGCCAATAGGTGTGGTGCGTCCATCTTGCGTCATCGTGTTATTGAAGAACATACCATATTCGTTACCCTTAATAAAGGAATAGCCAATACCAGTTCCCATCCAAGCATTAAACCACTGTGCACGACGGTGTGGCCATAATTCCATGAAATTAAATTGTACACCTAGCTTGGCATTATGAAAATTCATCATATAGTTACCATACACCTTAACAGGCATTTTTTGAGTGTTAAGGCTAGAAAATCGCTGCTCACGACGATAACGCGACCACAAATACTCTACCCCAACACGAACCCATGGGCGGATAGTAAAGTCAATACCGCCGCCAACAGCTGGCGATTGGTTGTAGCTGCGTTTAGCATTAAGATTTTGATACCACACATCTGTTGCCCAAGACAAACCTCCTTCGGCATAAATGCTCCAAGTATTCCTACGCAATTCACTGTTTAAGTTCTGTGGGAACTGGCTTTTATTCACCTGTTCGTCCTGCGCATATAGGTTACTAATTGCCGACAGTGTGAATAAGACTATCAGTCCCACTCTTGCCCATCTCCTGCTGAGCAGTGGAATAGGCGGTTTAGATAGTTTTTTGTTCATAATAGACTCGATGTCTCCCTATTATCACTCCATTGGGAGTAGTGCCGTATCGAAGACTTGGGCGTTTAATTTTATATTTGCTATTCTTTAATTTTCTTCTTGCCGTTAACAATATTAATTGGCGAGTCCTCAAAGTTTTCAAATAAGTAAATCTATTAAAGAGATGTAGATTTCTTTGTTGCTGTATAATGTTCTGCTATTTATTCTTATATACTTTGCCCACTTTCCGCCATTTTTCTAAGCCCAAACGCCATTAAAAACTAAGGCATTGAACCGAGTTATACGGATTGATTTGAACCATTTGATATTGGTAGAGCCGGCTTTTATTAATCATTGACCACGGATAGTGCTTTAACTCATCAGATGATAGATAAATTAAATCACTTTTGAACGTTATTAGTAATTTGAGAAAATATTATCTACTGAATACATTTACACGTATTTAGCCTTGTAAACCGAAAAATTGTATCACCTAAATATATTTACGCCTTGTCTCTGAAAAGCGACTTCCACCACCTTTTAATCCACGCACATAAACAATTATGGAGCGTTTCGTTTTTCATTGGCGGAGGATTAGCCTCTGGCTTTGGCTGAAGTATTTGATACTTATTTAGTCCACGCTTTTTAATCTCATTGTCTATCATTTCCTGAATAGACTCAAACAGTTGAAAGCGCTCTTCAGAAAACTGCATATTTTGCCTTTGCTCAGACGTTATTCGCGTCTTCTTATTTTGTGCCATACCTTTCTCTCCTTTCTAATTAAAACTTCTTGTGCAAATTTAGACGTAGAAATAATAAAAGCTGTTATCATAATCGGACAAAAAACTAACATCTTCTGACATTTTCTTCTTTGCCAATATAGCAACATTTACCACAAATAACCTATAGAATACTGTATCACAAGCAATTACAAATGACATATTAACAGCTTTTAAGCAACCGTATTTCCATAATTTTTTTGAATACTAACGGCTTATTTTCTTGCCGCGTAAGGTGTTTTTCAATTAAAATAAAGGCTAAAATGCTTGTATAATTCTAGCCTTTGGGTAAAAATGCTTCTAGGATAACACGTAAATAACATCATAAAGCACACACATTACAGCGAGATGCAATACCTCACGTGTCTTTCTTTCCCTCAAAAACGAATAACAACTACAAAAAAACAACTTACCCGCTGCAATGCAACGCGTCTCTCTTACTCATTATATAAACCGAAGTGGCCTTTATATAAACAGAAGTAATCTTTATTTAAACAGAAGTAATCTTTGTATAAACATAATATTTACCTCTCAACCATTGGCCTTTTTAGCACAAAACAATCAGTAACAACCAACTAAGCTTTTCCAAAAGAGCATGCCCTCGCCATCGGTTATGTGCGCCATAAGCTGCACAAACTCGGTTTCTTTCTCCTTCCAACAAGCATATTGCCCTGTTCCCATAGCCTGTACCAATTGTTCAAAGCTATTGGCGATAAGCATTCTGTGTTCCAAACAGGTTTCGCTATCAATACAATAAATCCTTCCTGTGGCACATTCTAGCAAAATGGTGTAGGGATCGCCGTTTGCAATGATAATAAGTCCATTCTTATTCAATGTGGAATAATCCTCATAATCCATATTTCTTTCTACAATCCAGTGCAAACTATTGTCGTCGTCATACCCAAATTGATAGCTAAGAAAGCCAAAATTGCCCCAACCATACTTCAGAACGCTATCTATAAAGCCTTGGTTTAGCGCGTTAATATTCAGTTCTGCCTTCAAATATTCAATCTCTTTTAGAGGTATATTCACTTCTCTCAAACTCATTTCTTCAACAAGTTCAGGGTCAAGTCCCTTTGTTTCCTCTTCAATAGATTGGATAATTTCTTTTATAGATAACAATTCCATAGCATAAAAATGATGATTTGATGGATAATACTACACTTAATACGCCCCTATAAGCTCATAAATATTGCGCTACAAGTTGCGTATGAGCAAGACTAACTGCAGATTACGCCGACTAAAAAGCACGAAAGCGCGTTGACTTCCTTTCACAAATATGCACAAAGACATGGGGCGTGGGTTGCAAGTCCCATGTTCTTTGTGTTTAAAAGGATTGTTGGCAATGTATGTTTTCACTCTTTTACCAATTCGATAATGCGGCTATCAAGTTGGTTTCCGCCCAAAACTTTAAGCACAACCTTATGTAGATAGTCGCCCATAAAGCACTTGTTGTGGAAAGCCAGATGGCTTTCTTGCCCTGGCATGAGGCAAAATTCCTCAGTCGAAAGTCACCATCAACGCCGAATATCATTTTTAGACTTTCGTAATTTGAGTGTTTATACTTGTCGTAACAGTCTGTTTTCCCGATTATGTGCCACCGCTTTTTTATAATGCCGTCGCAAAATATTTGCAATGGAGCAAACAACACGCCCTAATTTTCTATTTCGCTAATGCTGGTTTGGGCAGAACCAATCTTCTTAAACATCTCTACTAAGACCGAAGAACTGGTTTCTATTACTCTTCCAAAGGCAAAGTCTTTATCTAAATCGTTGTCAGATAGTTTCGCTTTTAACTTCCAATCGTCTTTGGGCATGAATAGCGGAATACAAAATATAGCTCCTGCATGAACGACAATCTTATTCATTGCTTAACTTTTAGGGCGTTTAGAAAGTAACTTATTGAAACTTATTAATCAGTTCGAAGATGTCGTTCGCGGCTTTATTCATCGGCAATGAGCCTAATGCGCCTAAGTCGTTTGCGTATATTGAATAGTCGTTGGGCGTATTTGTGCTTATAAAATAGCCCATGTCTCCATCTTGTCCAATCATCAAATAATTGGGTTCGTAGGCTCGTACCTCATAAGTTTCGTTCCTTTCCTCTAAGTCGGAATAAGAAAACAGACCTATTCCAGAACCTTCCACCTCAAAGACATCGTCCGCTTGGATGTGGCACAGGAAATCAAAATAGGGCTTGGGAAAGGTTATTTTCAACCTTTCTTCCAGTTCAATAACGTTCTTCTTTACGCTTACACAATCCATGGTTGTTGCTATTATAAGTAAATTGATGATGTTCGGACAGGATGCGATGGCCGAATGGGGTTTGAAGTCACATGTGCTTATGCTTATTGTCACGATGTTGTTGCACGTTGATGTCGTTGGATTGTTCGCAACATTTCTTCAAGTCTTGGGGTAAATCATCGCGCAAGCAAATGGCAACTTTACAGCCTGTGTCGCCTGTGTTGTAGATTAACCGCATCAGTTCGGCTTCTAAGTGTTCAAACTCGGCTATTTCAGACATGATACAGTAGGCCAAATCGTTTGGCAATTTGCCCAGCAATTCTTTCACGATAGGCTCAACATCCGTTTGCTCCACGTCGAGACGTATGGCTATATTGCTCGATGTTTCCCACGTTTTGCTTAGCTTTTCAAAATCGCAAAACACGTTATCCTTATTTATATGTAGGGTACAAATGGTACTGTCCTTAAAAGTGTGTAAGCTATTCTTCTCTTTT
>ENA-OWNK01000530-OWNK01000530.1-metagenome-genome-assembly--contig:-NODE-530-length-17775-cov-4.128950_pt1 | contig 17775 bp, 16 predicted proteins | sample MGYA00245343_ERZ651121 | MGnify/ENA primary metagenome ERZ651121 (study PRJEB26857, sample SAMEA4031775) | metagenome | biome: human; feature: oral; material: saliva | place: Philippines | collected 2014... | reverse complement strand
GCCCGGGCGTGGATCGGCCGCAGGATCGGTCGTGGCCTATTGCCTCGGCATTACGGACATCGACCCGATCAGGTACGACCTGCTGTTCGAGCGTTTCCTCAACCCGGACCGTATCTCGATGCCTGATATCGACATCGACTTCGACGACGACGGTCGCAGCGAGGTGCTCAAATGGGTGACGGAGAAATACGGGCAGGATCACGTGGCCCACATCATCACCTATGGCACGATGGCTGCCAAATTGGCCATTAAGGACGTGGCGCGTGTGGAGCAACTGCCACTCCGGGAGTCGAATCGGCTGGCTAAGCTGGTCCCCGACCGCGTGAACTCGCTCAAGACGGCCATTGAGGTCGTGCCCGAGCTGAAGGAGGCGGCCAACAGTCCGAACCCCATCCTGCGCGACACGCTGAAATACGCGCAGAAACTGGAGGGCAATGTCCGCAACACCGGCGTGCATGCCTGCGGCGTGATCATCGGTCGGCAGGACATCTCGGACATCGTGCCCGTGGCTACGGCCGAGGATAAGGAGACGAAGGAGACGCTGCTCGTGACGCAATATGAAGGCTCCGTGATCGAAGAAACGGGCCTGATCAAGATGGACTTCCTCGGCCTCAAAACGCTTTCGATTATCAAGGAGGCGATCGAGAACATCCGTCAAACGACGGGCGAGGTGGTCGACATCGATAACATTCCCATCGACGACAAACTGACCTACGACCTCTTCTGTGCCGGACGCACCGTGGCCACCTTCCAGTTCGAGTCGGCCGGCATGCAGAAGTATCTCAAGGAACTCCAGCCGACGGAGTTCGAGGACCTCATCGCCATGAACGCCCTCTATCGCCCCGGCCCGATGGACCATATTCCCGCCTTCATCGCCCGCAAACAGGGACGCGAGGAGATCCGTTACGACATCCCCGAGATGGAGCGCTACCTGAAGAATACGTACGGCATCACCGTCTATCAAGAGCAGGTCATGCTCCTCTCGCGCCTCCTGGCCGGCTTCACACGCGGGCAGAGCGACACGCTCCGCAAGGCGATGGGAAAGAAACTCATCGATAAGATGATGGAGCTGAAAGAGAAGTTCCTTGAGGGCGGCGCCCGCAACGGTCACGACCGCAAGACGCTGGAAAAGATCTGGGGCGAGTGGGAGAAATTCGCCTCCTACGCCTTCAATAAAAGTCACGCCACGTGCTACTCCTGGCTGGCTTACCAGACGGCTTACCTCAAGGCCCACTATCCGTCGGAATACATGGCGGCCGTGCTCAGTCGCAACCTCTCGAACATCAAGGAAATCACCAAGGCCATGGACGAATGCCGGGCCATGAAGATCCGCGTCTTGGGGCCGGACGTGAACGAGTCGCACCGCAAGTTTGGCGTCAACCGTAAGGGCGACATCCGCTTCGGACTGGTGGCCGTCAAAGGCATGGGCGAGAGCGCCGCGCTGGCCCTCATCGAGGAGCGCGAAAAGCATGGGCCGTACAAGAACATCTTCGACTTTGTCGAGCGCGTGCCCTCCGCGGCGTGCAACAAGAAGACCCTCGAAACGCTGGCCATCTCAGGCGCCTTCGATAGCCTCGGCGTCGACCGCGAGCCCTTCTTCGTGGAGAACGATCGCAAGGAGACCTTCACCGACGTCCTCCTGCGTTACGGCAACAAGTTCAAGCTCGACCGTCAGAGCACCTCCTTTTCCCTCTTTGGCGCCGACGACGCCGTGCAGATAGCCCGCCCGGATATCCCGCGCTTCGACGCCTGGAGCGCCCTGGAGCGCCTCAATCGCGAGAAGGAGCTGGTCGGCATCTATCTCTCGGCCCACCCTCTGGACGAGTATCGCATCATCCTCAACCACGTCTGCAACATGACCATGCAGGACGTCGACAGCCGCGACTGGGAGAGCTTCCAAGGCCGACAGCTCTCGCTCGGCGGCATCGTCACCGGCTATCGCGAAGGCCTCACCAAGAACGGCAAGCCCTACGGCATCATCCGTATCGAAGACCTCTCCGGCAGCGGTGAGATCCCCCTCTTTGGCGACGACTACATCAACTTCGGCAAGTACGGCCGCGAAGGGCTCTACCTCTTCGTCAACGCCACCGTGCAGCCGCGGCGCTGGAAGGAGTCCGAATTCGACTTCCGCATCTCCACCATCCGCCTCCTGCAGGACGTCAAGGACAGCCTCGTGCAATCGATCCGCATCAACGCCCCCATCGACGCCCTGAACGAACAAACCATCAGCGAGCTCTCAGCCATCGTCAAGAGCCATCCCGGCAAGACGCAGCTCAGCTTCTACATCCTCGGCCGCGACCACGTGGCATTGAATTTGTATTCCCACGACGTCCGTATCCGCGTCACCGAGGAGCTTGTCGACTTCATTCGCGAGTCAGGCAACATGGACTTCACCATCAATCAATCATAATTCAACATCAAAAAACAGTATCAATCATGTCAGTAGTAAACGTATCAGATGCAAACTACAAGGAAGTGTTAGCAGCCGGCCAGCCGGTAGTACTTGACTTTTGGGCCGAATGGTGTGGCCCCTGCCGTATGGTAGGCCCCATCATCGATGAGCTGGCCGAGGAATACGCTGGCCGTATCACCGTCGGTAAGGTCAACGTAGACGAGAACGACACCGTCGTGGCCGAATACGGTATCCGTAACATCCCCACCGTCCTCTTCTTCAAAGACGGACAGGTGGTCGACAAGCAAGTCGGCGCCGGACAGAAAGCCGCCTTCGTGGAGAAGATGAATAAGCTGCTTTAAGCCGATCTCGTCTTTTCCCCCACACCTCATCGCCATCCGGGGACGGCGCCTCACTCCACCTATGAACAGGAGCGAGGCCCGTCCCCGGATTCTTTTATGCCCCCGTCTCCGGAAGGCTTTGAGACAGCAACTCCGAGCCAAACCCTCGCTTATCGGCCCCGAAAAACACTGTCAGGCCGCCTGCCAAGACCATCGGACACTTCGGTGACGTTGGCAGGCCGCCTGCCAGGGCTATCGAACACTCCGGTGATGTTGTCAGGCCGCCTGCCAGGGCTATCGGACACTTCGGTGACGTTGTCAGGCCGCCTGCCAGAGCTATCGGACACTTTGGTGATGTTGGCAGGCCGCCTGCCAGAGGTAACCGCTCAAAAATGGGTCAGAAAGTCGCCGCTTAGAGGCGATTCCCCGCCTCCCATAGGCCTGACCGCAGGCCTGCGCCTTGGATTGCGTATGTGGCGAAAAGGTCTACTTTTGCGACCCGATTATTATCAAACGTGTTAAATGATTCGTCTTTAGCGTCTTGCTGAATGCTCACCCCAGTGTCCGGGAGAATCAAACGGCAGATGAGGAAAGACCCCATTGTAGATTTTCTAATTAAAAGGTAAAGCAAGTGGATACGTTAAGTTACAAGACCATTTCTGCGAACAAAGCAACCGTAAACAAGGAATGGGTGGTCGTCGATGCAGACGGCCAAACGTTGGGACGCCTGTGCTCCAAGATCGCCAAGTTGCTCCGGGGCAAGTACAAACCCAACTTCACTCCGCACGTGGACTGCGGAGACAATGTCATCGTGATTAATGCCGACAAAGTCGTTTTGACCGGCAACAAGTGGAACGATCGCGTCTATTTGAGCTACACCGGCTACCCCGGTGGACAGCGCGAGACAACCCCCGCACGCCTCAAGGCCAAGGGTGAAGATCGCCTCTTCCGCAAAGTGGTAAAAGGCATGCTGCCCAAAAATCGTCTGGGCGATAAGCTGCTCGGCAACCTCTACGTGTATGCCGGCACCGAACACAAACATGAGGCGCAACAGCCCAAGTCGATAGATATTAATTCACTCAACTGAAGAATTCATGGAAACAGTAAATGCAATCGGAAGGCGTAAAGCCGCCATCGCACGCGTGTATATCAGCGAAGGAACGGGCAAGATCACGGTCAATCGCCGCGAACTGGCCGACTATTTCCCCTCCTCCATCCTGCAGTTCGTCGTTAAGCAACCCCTGAACACCCTCAGCGTGGCCGAGCAGTACGACATCAAGCTCAACCTCGTAGGCGGAGGCTTCAAAGGACAATCTGAAGCAGCCCGTCTGGCCATCACCCGCGCATTGATCAAGATCAATCCCGAGTCGAAGCCCGCACTGAAGGCTGAAGGATTCGTCACCCGCGACCCCCGTGAGGTGGAACGTAAGAAACCGGGACGTCCCAAAGCACGCAAGCGCTTCCAGTTCAGCAAACGTTGATGTATACCTATATATACACCTCCCAAACAGGAAGCAGACAGAGAGAAGACGTTTAGTATCTAAATCATGCGGATTCTCAGCCCATACATGCTGAGAGGCAGATAGAGACTACCGCACGATTGATCCTACGAACAGAGAAAGTAAACGATCATAACACCCCAAGAAATGTCAAGACTTAGTTTCGAACAGTTATTAGAAGCAGGCGTACACTTCGGACACTTAAAAAGGAAGTGGAACCCTGCCATGGCTCCATACATCTTCATGGAGCGCAACGGTATTCACATCATCGATCTGTATAAAACAGCCGCCAAGGTGGACGAGGCCGCCGATGCCCTCAAGAACATCGCCGCCGGTAAGGGACGCATCCTTTTCGTGGCCACCAAGAAGCAGGCTAAGCAGATCGTAGCCGAAAAGGCCTCCTCCGTAGGCATGCCCTACGTCATCGAGCGCTGGCCCGGAGGCATGCTTACCAACTTCCCCACCATCCGCAAGGCCATCAAGAAAATGTCCACCATCGACAAGATGAGTAAGGACGGCACGTTTGATAACCTCTCCAAGCGCGAAAAGCTCCAAATCACCCGCCAGCGCGCCAAGCTCGAGAAGATGCTCGGCTCTATCGCTGACCTCAACCGCTTGCCATCGGCACTCTTCGTCGTAGACGTACTCAAGGAGCACATCGCCGTACGCGAAGCACAGCGCCTCGGCATTCCCGTCTTCGCCATCGTCGACACCAACTCCGATCCGAGCAACATCGACTTCGTCATCCCCGCTAACGACGACGCCACCAAGTCCGTCGAGCTGATCGTCGGCACCGTCTGCCAGGCCATTCACGAAGGCCTCCAAGAGAGCAAGGCCCGCGATAAGGAAGAAGACGAGCGCAACCACGCCGCTGAAGAGGGAGCCGGCGAAGAGAATCCGCGCCGCGATCGCCGCGCCAAGTCGAACGCCCGCCGCTCACGTCGTGACGACGAGGCTCGTCCTGCAGCCGAAGCTGAAGCCCCGGCCGCCGAAGGACAAGCCACCTCACAGGAATAACGAATCCACATAAACCAAACAAAGGAGAATCATAGCAATATGGCAGTAACAATGGCAGATATCACCCACCTCCGCAAGATGAGCGGAGCCGGGATGATGGATTGCAAAAAGGCTTTGGAAGAAGCCGACAACGACTTTGAAAAGGCAATGGAGATCATTCGCAAGAAGGGTCAGGCCGTGGCCGCCAAACGCTCCGACCGCGAGGCCGCCGAAGGCTGCGTGCTCGCAGCCGACGAGGGCGGATTCGCCGCCATCGTGGCCCTGAAATGCGAAACCGACTTCGTAGCCAAGAATGCTGACTTTGTGGCGCTGACGCAGGACATCCTGAACGCCGCCATGACCGGCAAACCCGCCTCGAAAGAGGCCCTTCTCGCAGCCACGCTGCAGGGAGGCCGCACGGTAGAGAACCACATCACGGACCGCATCGGTGTGACCGGCGAGAAGATGGAGCTCGGATACTACGAGTCCGTCCAAGGCGCCGCCACCGTCTCCTACATCCACCCGGGCAACAAGCTCGCGTCGATCGTAGCCTTCAACGAGCCGGTCGACCACCACGTAGCGCGCGAGATCGCCATGCAGGTGGCCGCCATGAACCCCGTGGCTGTGACCCCGGACGAGGTGCCCGCCCATGTGCTCGACACCGAGCGTGAGGTGGCCCGCGACAAGGCCCGTCAGGCCGGTAAGCCCGAGAATCTGCTCGACCGCATCGCCGAGGGCGCCCTCCAGAAGTATTTCAAAGAGAACACCCTCCTGCAGCAGGAATACGTCAAGGATGCCAAATTGACCGTCCAACAATACCTGCAGCAGCAGAGCAAGACGCTCACCGTAACCGCCTTCAAGCGCGTCACGCTGAACGTGGACTAAATAACTGGACTTTCGCATACAAGAATTCAGTTTAGTAAGGAGAAGGAGCTGCCTGTGAGGTGTGGCTCCTTCTTTTTTTGCCATAAAGGGAGCGGCGGTCGGCCGATCTCTTGACAAAAAGCCCCGTCTGCATCTGCAGGCGGGGCTTTTCATTTCGTCAAAACGACGGTAGCGCCTCCGACAGCCGATTGTTGCCCGTCGAAGCCCAATAGGACTGCAAGGAGAGCATTTTTCCATGAGAAACAGGACTTTTATATGCTATGAGAGTTAATGAACGATTGGAAATCTATTTTTATAGGCTATGATAGTTCACCCTCAATTGGATATCTACTTTTATAGACTATGAGGATACGTCTTTATATGTAATCGAGAAGTTATCGTATAGGTGAGGAGTATTTATGCGAAATAGGTTTTTTATAGACGATGAGAGATGTTGCTCGGATAATATCAAGTTATTATATGGTATATGAGATAGTTCTCTTATGGGAAATGATTTTCATAGCTAATGAAGCATTGGATAGAGGTAAATACAATCTGTCATAGACTGTGGATATAGCTTTTCAAAGAATGAAGAATATTCATAGCTTATGAAAGTTGGTTTTTAGATGAAATACGATCATCATAGCTGATGAATTATCATGTAGAGATAGAGACAATTCGTCATAGAGTATGGCTATGGCTTTTCAAAGAAGGAGTGATATTTATAGTCTATGAAAGTTATTCTTCATATGAAATGTGATTTTCATAGCTGATGAAAGTCGTGTTTCGATTGAAAGAATGGTTTTATAGCAGTATCTGGCCAATGGAAAAAAGAAAAAGCCTCGACTCCGGGTGGAGACGAGGCTTCGACAGTTACAAAAGGGGCGTCAATCGGGGGTGGCGCCTGTGGGACGGATCACTTTCTGCTTGCCCGAGGCGCAGTCGATGTCGATACGGATGATCTCGGTGCGGTGGAAGGACTTTTCGGCGTACTTCAGTCCGACGACCTTGTCGTTGGGGCTGTACTTATCGATGAGGAGCTCGAGGGCGTGCATGCGCTCCTCGGGGGGGAGGCCACAGAGGGCGCGGCCGCGCAGGAGGACGCTCTCGTAGGCCGTGGTGAAGCCGGCGGGGACGACGCGCGTGTGGCCGACGACGGTGAAGGTGACTAATGGACGGAGGTCGAGGCAGCGGAGCTTGTGGCCCTCGGGGCCGCAGTGCAGGTAGATGCGGTCGGTGGAGGGTTCGAAGACGTAGCTGATGGGGATGCCATAGCCAGCGACGGCGTCGGCACGGGTTTCGACGAGGGCCAGAAAGCCGTATTCGCCTTCGTGAAGGATTTGCAGGGCGCGGGCCTCGTCGAGGAGGCGGTCTTGGCGCCGGACGGATGTGTTGTCGTAACGCATAATGGGTGATGGTTTTAATGAGGTAAATGAATGTCTTCCTTTTCTTGCCTTGATGCAAGGGCCTCTACCGAGGCCGGAGAAGCTGGCCGGGCGCCGGGCAAAACTTGGCGGGCGGCCTTGACGCCCTATTTTTGGCGCCGATATTTTTAATGCAAACACTAATGATCAAGTTACTTATGTCATTATTCTCGGTATGGCTCTCGATGGCGTGCGCGCCGTCGGAAGGGGCCGAAGGTGGAATCACGTCGCTGACGGCGGCGGAGTTTGAGGCACTGCTGGCACGCGATCAGGCGGTACAGTTGGTGGATGTGCGTCGGCCGGACGAGTTCGCGGCGGGCCATATCAATGGGGCGCAGCTGATCGACGTGACGGCGTCGGACTTCCTTGACCGTGCGCAAAAGTCGCTCGACCCCAAGCGGCCGGTGGCCGTCTATTGCCGCAGCGGAAAGCGAAGCATGCGGGCGGCGCAGATGCTGCAAAAGGCGGGCTTCCGGGTGATCTACAATCTGGACACGGGCTACTTAGGCTGGGTCGAATATCAGGCCGGGAAGAAGCGCTGAACGCCGGCTGCGGCCTGTGTTTTTAATCGTAACGAGGGGTGGTGTCAATCGATAATGACGCCATCCCTCATTCGTATCGTGCGGTCGGCTTGGGCGGCGAGGGCTTCGTCGTGGGTGACGATGACGAAGGTCTGGCCCAGGTCTCGACGGAGATCGAAGAAGAGACGGTGAAGCTCGTCCTTGCTGTGCGAGTCGAGGCTGCCCGAGGGCTCGTCGGCCAAGACGACGCTGGGCCGGTTGATGAGGGCGCGGGCCACGGCGACGCGTTGCTTTTCGCCGCCGGAGAGCTCGGCCGGCTTATGGGTGATGCGGTCGGAGAGGTGGAGGAAGTCGAGCAGTTCGCGCGCCTTACGTTCGGCCTCGGCGGCAGAGTTGCGGGCGATGAGGGCGGGGATCATGACGTTTTCGAGGGCCGTAAACTCGGGTAGGAGTCGGTGGAACTGGAAGACGAATCCGATGTGTTGGTTGCGGAAGGCGGCCATGCGCCGTTCGTTGAGGGTGAAGGGGTCGACGCCGTCGATGATGACGTGGCCCGAGTCGGGTCGGTCGAGCGTGCCGACGATCTGTAGGAGGGTTGTTTTGCCGGCGCCGCTGGGTCCGACGATGGCGACGATCTCGCGGTCATGCACCTCGATGTCGATGCCTTTGAGGATCTGTAGCCGGTCGAAGCGCTTGGTGATGGCGTGGGTTTGGATCATGTTGTCTCGATATGAATGAAAGTTTTCAGCGTCTCACCCTCGACTGTCGCGGAGCTCTTCGACGATGAGTAGGGTCTCGGCTTTGAGGGCGTCGGGCAGGGCGATGTCGCGGAGTTGGAGGCTGCGTATCCAGCCGGGCACCTCGTCCTGGCGGAGGGTGTAGAGCACTTCGCGAAACTCCTCCACGACGGGTTCGGCGTAGGCGTCGGAGGGCGTGCCACGGTAGGCGTCAAGCTCTTCGTCGTCGTAATACTCGGCCTTCCGACCGGCCGCAACTGCAGCCAGGAGACTGTCGCGCTCGCACGTCTCGTGCTGTCCACAGCAGCCCTCGGGAATGACGGTCTGAGGCGTTTCATCCTCCATCGAGGCGATCTCGCCCCGCTCGAATCGTTGCCGACGACGGCGGCGATCCCATTGCCCCAGGCCGGCGGCCACGAGGCCTAACACTACGATACTGATCAGGATATACCACATGGTGAAACAAATTTCTAAGAAGCGGAAAATGAAATATGAGGGGGGCGAAACGAGGGCGTCAGAACCGGAAGCCGGCGGCGCGGAGGTCGTCCCAGAAACGGGGGTAACTCTTGGTGACTACTTCGGGGTGTGCGATGGTGACGCCACCCGGACGGACGAGCGCAAGGGGTGCGAAGGCCATGGCCATGCGGTGGTCATCGTAGGTGGCGACCACGGGCGCGGCTTCGGGCGGGCAACGCGTACCGTCCCACTGGAGGGTGCGGCCGTCGTGCTCCGTAAGGACGAAGCCGAAGCGGCGGAGTTCGGTTTGCAAGGCGGCCAGCCGATCCGTCTCCTTGATGCGTAGGCTTTGCAGGCCGTCGAAGCGGAAGGGCAGGCCGAGCGCGGCGCAGGTGACGACGAGCGTTTGGGCCATGTCGGGGATCAGGACGCAGTCGCACGTGAAGCGTTCGGGCAGGCGATGGCTGGGCAGCCGATCGAGGCGTAGGCCGCGGTCGGTGAAGGTGGTGCGTACGCCGAGGCGCTCGAATAGCGCAGCAATGGCGGCGTCGCCCTGCAGACTGTCCGGCGTGAGGCCCAACAGCTCTACCGTGGCCGTGGTATCCCGAGCGAGGGCCACCATCTCGTACCAATACGAGGCTGCGCTCCAATCGCTTTCAATGGTGTATTGACCTATATTGTATTGGCCAGGTTTCACGCTAATGGCGTCGATGTCTGTCCATTCGGCCTTCGCTCCATATTCGCGCATCATACAAAGCGTAAGGTCAATATAGGGTCGTGAGGCAATCTTGCCAGTTATCTTTAGCTCAAGCCCTTTTTTGAGTGTAGGGCCAATCATCAACAAGGCCGAGATAAACTGCGAGCTGATGCCTCCTGGCATCTCCACACACCCACCGTCGAGAGGCTTTCCATAGATGCGGATGGGTGGGTAGCCCTCTTTGGCCTCGTATTCTATGTCAGCGCCCAGGTATCTAAGGGCGTCAACTAGTGGTTTAATTGGGCGTTGTCGCATGCGTTGCGTGCCCGTTAAAGTGTGTTCGCCCTTTCTGCAGCTTAAAAAAGCCGTCATAAAGCGCATGGCCGTGCCAGCAGCGCGAACGTCAATATTCTTCGGCATGTCGGTAAGCGCACGCACCATCACGCGCGTATCATCGCAAGTCGATAGATTTTGTGGCAGAACCAGCCTGTTTGTTAGGGCGTGCATAATGAGCGCCCTGTTGCTAATGCTTTTCGAGGCAGGCAGTGTTACGGCCACCTTTAGCTTTTCTGGGGCTTCGATTGAATATTGCATATATAATAATGTGCGATTAGGTTATTGCAAATTTAAGCATTATTATTGTGAATAACAAGCGTGGAAAGTTAAATTTTTGGTTGTTCCTGCATTTCGTTTATTTATCCAAAGCGGTGTGTTTGATTTGGGTTGTCAGCTTTGCATGCTTGTTTTTTGACGGTAAGGGTTGTGCAATTGTTGATTTGGTGGCTTAAAGTGAGTGTGCAAAATTGCTCGTTCGGGTTAATACTCATGTTCTTAGGCGCTCGCAAACTACTAAACTCATCTTTTTTAATATATATAATGTGTTTTTTAGCCTGCTGGTTGGTCTACTCTTCAATGTTTTTCGTAACTTTGCAACTCAAATATCACAACTCAAATAGGTTTATGGCTGAAACAAAAAAAATTAGGACAGCACTCGTGTCCGTATTTCATAAGGATGGATTAGACGAGTTGCTCGCCAAATTAAACGATGAAGGCGTAAGGTTCCTGTCAACAGGAGGCACACGTGAGTTTATCGAATCGCTAGGCTACAAATGTGATGCGGTCGAAGATGTAACCGCTTATCCCTCGATATTGGGAGGCAGGGTGAAGACACTTCATCCTAAAGTTTTTGGAGGTATTCTTGCTCGTAGGGCTAACGCTGGCGATCAAGAACAGATGGAACAATATGCAATCAGCCCCATAGATTTGGTTATCGTAGACCTCTATCCGTTTGAAGACACTGTGGCTAGTGGTGCAAGCGAGGCCGATATCATTGAGAAAATTGATATTGGAGGCATTTCGCTCATTAGGGCTGGTGCCAAAAACTTCAACGATGTGGTGATTGTGCCTAGCAAAAACGAATATGGTATGCTGCTCGATATCTTGAAAATCAATGGCGCTAACACCACTTTGGCACAACGTAAGGCTTTCGCCCCGCGCGCATTCGGCGTGAGCAGCCACTACGACACGGCCATACACGCCTGGTTCGAGGCCAACAAGGCCTAACCCCCTAATGCTTGGCGGCGCGCCCGGTGCCTGCATAACCCACAAGCAAACTGCCTGCAAAACCTACGCAAGCAAAGCAAAATGCCGAACACGATGGTACAGCACGTTCGGCAAAAGCAAACACGAAGTACAAACATCTTCGCACAGGCGAACTGGCACACAAGGCGGTTCGCACGCGATAAAAACGAGAAATAAAAGTAATAACATAACGGACAGACAACACGCGAGGCGACAACGCGCTCGGTAAGGCCAACCATTATGGGCGGCCTGGCAGGGAGAACGTCTGCTGGTTGAGCCTGTCCACAACCGAAAAACAAAGAAGACATGGGATTTTTTTCTTTCATGCAAGAGATTGCGATGGACCTGGGAACGGCCAATACCATCATTATCAACGATGACAAGATTGTGGTAGACGAGCCTTCTGTGGTTGCGCTCGACCGACGAACAGACAAGATGATTGCCGTGGGAGAACGTGCTAAGCTGATGTACGAGAAAACACACGAGAACATTCGCACCGTAAGACCGTTGCGCGATGGTGTTATCGCTGACTTTACGGCTTGCGAACAGATGATGCGCGGACTTATCAAGATGGTGCATACTGGTAGCCGATTGTTCTCTCCTTCATTGAGAATGGTTATCGGTGTTCCTTCTGGAAGTACTGAAGTAGAACTGCGTGCTGTGCGCGACTCGGCTGAACATGCCGACGGACGCGATGTTTATCTTATCTTCGAACCTATGGCTGCTGCCATTGGTATAGGTATTGATGTTGAAGCACCCGAAGGAAACATGATTGTTGATATCGGTGGTGGTTCTACCGAGATTGCTGTAATCTCGCTAGGTGGTATTGTTTCTAATAACTCTATTCGTGTTGCTGGCGACGATCTTACTGCTGAAATTCAAGAATATATGAGCCGTCAGCATAATGTGAAGGTGAGTGAGCGTATGGCCGAGCGCATCAAGATACACGTGGGCTCTGCTCTTACCGACCTTGGTGACGAAGCTCCAGAAGACTATGTTGTACACGGACCAAACCGTATCACGGCGCTGCCAATGGAGGTGCCTGTGTGCTACCAAGAGATTGCTCACTGCTTAGACAAAACCATTGCAAAAATTGAAAATGCTGTGCTCTCTGCTTTGGAGAACACTCCCCCCGAATTGTATGCCGACATCGTGAGAAATGGTATCTATCTCACTGGTGGTGGCGCGTTGCTTCGTGGTCTCGATCGCAGACTTCAAGATAAAATCAGCATCCCCTTCCATATCGCTGAAGACCCATTGCACAGCGTTGCCAAGGGTGCTGGTATTGCATTGAAGAACGTTGAGCGATTCTCGTTCCTCATGAGATAAGTGCATGCGCAACCTCTTTGCATTCCTAACACGCCATAACCATTGGCTAGTATTCTTCGTTCTCGAGGTGATTAGCGTGGTGTTGCTGTTCCAGTACAATAGCTATCAGGCTAGCGTATGGTTCTCTTCGGCCAATGCTGTGGCCGGAAAGGTGTACGAAGCCAATTCGTGGGTCGAAACGTTCTTCTCGCTAACGCAGGTGAACAAAGAACTCACACAGCGTAACCTTGAACTGGAACAGCAAATGGTGGCTATGCAAGAGTTGCTCACACGTGCCAAACACGATAGCCTTGATGTGGTGCAAACACAAAAACAGGCGCTACAAGGGTTTAAACTCTATCCCGCAAGGGTGGTGAGCAATTCACTAGATAAGAAAGATAACTTCATCACAATTGACAAAGGCTGGGCCGATGGCATAAAGAAAGACATGGGCGTGGCTTGCGGCAATGGTGTAGTGGGTGTGGTGTATCTTGTCTCTAGAAACTATTCTGTGGTTATACCTGTGCTCAATTCGCACTCCAACATCAGTTGTATGATTAAGGGTAGGGGATATTTCGGCTACCTACATTGGAATGGTGGCGACCCTGGCATCGCTTATGTTGACGACGTTCCACGACATGCACGTTTTAAATTGGGGATGGATGTTGTTACCAGTGGTTACTCTTCTATCTTCCCTCCTGGCGTGTTGGTGGGTAAAATCTTGCATGTGTTTAACTCGCCCAACGGTTTGTCCTATCGCCTGCAGATAAAGCTGTCTACCGATTTTGGTAAACTGCGCGACGTGTGTGTGATTGACAATGCTGGTATGGACGAACGATTAGAGATGATGCGTGCCGTGCAAGACTCGCTAAAGGTGAAACACGAGTAATCTGCACGCTGATAAACAATGGCCCTAGGGCCGATAATAGCACAGAGAAAAAATATAAACATGACCATAGGCGTATTGAAAACATTGGGGACTTTCCTCATCTTCCTGTTGGTGCAGGTGCTGGTGCTAAACCATGTGCACCTCTTCGACAGCGCCACGCCGTTGCTATATATATATATGGTGTTGCTCTTCCCTCGCAATTATCCCAAGTGGGCACTCCTCGTTTGGGCTTTTGCCATGGGCTTGGGTGTAGACATGTTTTCTAATACACCAGGAGTGGCTGCCGCTTCGCTAACTCTTGTGGCGCTACTCAGGCCTTATCTCTTGGAACTGTTTATACAAAGAGAAAGCGCCGACGACCTTGTGCCTTCCATGAAGGTGCTTGGCTTTAGTAGATATTTGTTCTTCGCCTTCCTCATCATCTTTATTTATTGCCTTACGTTCTTCTCCTTGGAGGCCTTCTCGTTCTTCAATTGGATTCAATGGGCATTGTGCGTGGGTGGTAGTACGCTGCTTACGCTGCTGTTGGTGATGGTGTTAGACAACCTTAGAAGATAAGGGAGAATTGTAGTGTGAAAGATTTTGAACTAGACAAAAGAAGATTAGTTATTGGTGGGGTGGCTGTATTCATTGTTACAGTTTACCTCATCCGACTTTTCATGCTACAATTGCTTAGCGACGACTATAAGAAAAACGCAGATAGTAATGCCTTTCTCAAGAAAATCGAATATCCCTCGCGTGGCGCTATCAGCGACAGACATGGGCGATTGCTTGTTTATAACCAACCTGCTTATGATATTATGGTGGTGATGAACGAGGAGAAAGGTCGACTAGATACCACCGAGTTTTGCAATGCCTTGGGTATTACCAAGGAATATTTCATCAAACGCATGAACGATATTAAAGACCGCAATAAAAATCCTGGGTATTCGCGGTTTACCGAGCAGCTTTTTATGAGCCAATTGTCGGATAAAGAGTTTAGCGTTTTTCAAGAAAAAATCTTCCGTTTCCCTGGGTTCTATGTTCAGAAACGAAGCATTAGACAATACCAATATCCTTATGCTGCCCACGTACTGGGTGATGTGGCCGAGGTTTCTAAAGCCGATGTGGAAAATTCTGATTACTATCAGCCTGGCGATTACATTGGAAAACTAGGTGTTGAGCGCAGTTACGAAGAGCAATTGCGTGGAGAAAAGGGTGTACAGATATTGTTGCGCGATGCCCACGGTCGTGTGCAAGGCAACTATCAAAATGGAAAGTTCGACCGCCGCCCTATAGCGGGTAAAGACCTCACACTGAGTATCGATATCAAATTGCAAGAATTGGGCGAACGCTTGCTCGAAGGTAAGATTGGAAGTATCGTGGCCATCGAGCCTGCTACTGGCGAAGTGCTATGCATGGTGTCGTCGCCCACTTACGACCCTCGTATTATGGTGGGCCGAAAAAGAGGGAAAAACCACCTGGCTTTGTCTAAAGATGTGTGGAAACCCTTGCTCAATCGCTCCATCATGGGACAATATCCCCCAGGTTCTACGTTCAAAACCACACAGGGGCTTACCTATATGACAGAGGGAATTATCGACGAAAACACCCTGTTCCCCTGTGCACGCGGATTTAATTATCGTGGTTTGCACGTGGGATGCCACCCTCATGGCGCACCCACCAACCTGGTGCAGGCCTTGTGTACATCGTGCAATAGCTACTTCTGTTGGGGACTTTTTCGTATGATTGGCAACCGACAACATTACCGCAGTGTGCAAGAGGCAATGAACACTTGGCGAGATTACATGGTAAGCATGGGCTTTGGATATAAGTTGGGTATTGACTTGCCTGGCGAAAAACGCGGTCTTATCCCCAATGCGGCTTTTTATGATAAGGCTTATAAAGGCTCGTGGAACGGACTTACCATCATTTCTATCTCCATCGGACAGGGTGAGGTGAACCTTACACCCCTGCAAATAGCCAATCTTAGCGCAACAATTGCCAATCGTGGCTATTATTACGTGCCTCATGTGGTGCGTAAGGTGCAGGGCGAACCGCTCGATACGCTTTATCGCAGACGCCATTACACAATGGCCAACCGCAAAGCCTACGAGTATGTGGTGCAGGGCATGCGCGCATCTGTTGTAGGTGGTACGTGCCATGCAGCTAATAGAGCCGACTATTTGGTGTGCGGAAAAACAGGTACAGCGCAAAACCGTGGACAAGACCACTCTGTATTCATGGGCTTCGCACCTATGGACAACCCCAAGATTGCCATCGCCGTGTATGTCGAAAACGGTGGATTTGGCGCCACTTATGGCGTGCCCATTGGCTCGCTCATGATGGAACAGTATATCAACGGTAAACTTTCGCCTGCCTCAGAGGCACAAGCAAGCGTTTACCAAAGCAGAAGGATAGGTTATGGCACGAGCAACAGATAGACAACCGAGCATGCTTGGCTCGCTAGACTGGTGGACAATTGGCATCTACCTGGCGCTACTCACCTTTGGGTGGGTGAGCGTTTGCGGTGCAAGTTACACCTATGGCGACACCGACATCTTTAGTCTCGATACGCGTTCGGGTATGCAAATCGTGTGGATTGGCACGTCTGTATGCCTTGGATTTGTGCTGCTTACACTCGACGACCATTTTTACGACACCTTTGCCTATGTGATATATGGGGCTTTGTTGTTGTTGCTTTTTGCCACCATCTTCAACCCCCACGAGATTAAGGGCTCGCGCTCGTGGCTTGTTTTAGGGCCATTGCGCTTGCAACCTGCCGAGTTTGCTAAGTTTGCCACGGCTTTAGCTGTGGCCAAACTCATGAGCACCTATGGTTTTACCATGAGTAATTGGAAGCATTTTGCTTCTGCATGCATGGTGGTGGTGTTGCCCATGCTCTTTATTGTGGCTCAAAAAGAAACGGGCTCGGCATTGGTTTACCTCTCGTTCTTCCTGATGTTCTATCGCGAAGGCATGCCCGGTAGCATCCTTTTCACAGGTGTGGCCATGGTGGTGTACTTTGTTGTGGGCGTAAGGTTCGAGCAAGTGCCTCTTTGGGATACACCCACCTCGCTTGGCGTTTTTATTGTCCTGCTTCTTATTCAGGTGTTTACCGCGGGTTTGGTGCGCAGTTACGTTTCTGAACGCGGACAAACCACACGCGTGCTGGCCCTCAGCTTACTTGTCACAGTGCTTAGTTTGCTCTTTTCTAAGTTTGTTTGGGCTTTTGATGTCACCATTGTGCAGCTTGTGTTAACTGTAGGCCTCGTGTGTTGGCTGCTCTATCGCTGGCTCAGTGTTCGCCTTAACAATTATCTCTATGCGGCTTTGTTTGCCGTTGGCTCGGTGTTGTTCTTTTATTCGGTAGACTATGTGCTTAACGATGTGATGGAACCGCACCAGCGTGTTCGTATCAATGTGCTGTTAGGATTGGAAGAAGACCTTGCTGGTGCTGGATATAATGTGCACCAAAGCGAGATCGCTATTGGTTCGGGAGGGCTAAAGGGTAAGGGCTTTCTTAACGGTACGCAAACCAAACTGAAGTTTGTACCCGAACAAGACACCGATTTTATTTTCTGCACCGTGGGCGAAGAAGAGGGATTTGTGGGTTCGGCAGCAGTGTTGTTGCTGTTTCTTGCCTTGATATTGAGGCTCATTAAGCTAGCCGAACGCCAACCGTTTAAGTTTGGGCGCATATATGGTTATTGTGTGCTTAGCATTTTTCTCTTCCACCTGTTTATTAACGTGGGCATGGTGTTGGGCTTAACGCCTGTTATTGGCATTCCGCTTCCGTTTTTTAGTTATGGCGGTTCCAGTTTGTGGGGCTTCACCTTTTTGCTGTTCATCTTCTTGCGTATCGATGCCAGTCGCAACAAGTCGCGCAGGCAATAACACTTCTCATACCATGCCGAGGCATGGTATTTTCTTTTGTTGCAGTTTGGTAAAACTTTAAATATTTTTATTACTGTCCGCTAAACATAGTGTCCTCCATCCCAACTCATTGACGCATTGTAGTTTGGATGATTTTATGTTAGTGACAAGCCCCTTATTCGTTTTCTGTTACCCCTGGCGGTGATTCAGCCGCA
>ENA-OWNK01000528-OWNK01000528.1-metagenome-genome-assembly--contig:-NODE-528-length-17815-cov-3.665428_pt1 | contig 17815 bp, 14 predicted proteins | sample MGYA00245343_ERZ651121 | MGnify/ENA primary metagenome ERZ651121 (study PRJEB26857, sample SAMEA4031775) | metagenome | biome: human; feature: oral; material: saliva | place: Philippines | collected 2014... | reverse complement strand
AAAACGAAGGTGCAGAAAGCTGCATCTTCTGACCATCAATAAGCTCGCTCCATGAGCCGGAGCCACTCAGGCGCTCTACGCCTACTACACGGCGAGCTTTACTAGGGCCTTTGGTCATAACGCGGACAACACTTGTTGCCTTGACTGCATCACTCAAAACGCGCGCCACTTGTGTGCGTGGGAAGCCGCTCGGAGCGGTCCAGAGCGCCACCTCAAGCTCTTTAGTGCGTCTAGACACTCTGATGCCAATACGTTCTATATCAAGCTCGTGAGAGCCCGAGAGGTAGGAGAGGGCGCCGCTTACGGCGCCAACAGCCTTCTGGTTGCTTTTATCTAAGAGCGGACAGTCTTTAATACGAACAATATCCTGTCCATTAGGCGCATACATGCCTACCAGGGTTTTATTGCCATTGCGCTTAAATGCCAGTTCAATTTTGTTGCGATAACCCCATGGCTCGCCAGGGGAAACAATGTCTTTTACCAGCTCAGAAACATCGTCGTGAGAAAAATGTCCAATGCGCTCAAGAGCAGATATCACGCCGTTGCGTTTCTCGACAAGTTGCTGCTCATAGAGCATGTTGCCCCAAGGGGTGGCACCCGTGAGTGCTACAAAGGGATTGGGTTGGGGGTCTCTGAATGCAGATGCTTCCAAGACCTTTACAAGTTGTGCGCGAGAAAACCTATCTGTGTCCTCGGTAATCTGCACACTGACGGTATCTCCAGGGACGGCGCCACCAGAGATGAAGACCGTTTTTCCTTCTGAAGTATGAGCAATGGCGTCTGGGCCATAACTCATACGTTCAACATGTAAGGTGAGCTCAGACACTTAGTAGACCATTCCCATTGCCTCGCGGACCTCGTCAAGCGTGGCGTTAGCAATAACGTTTGCACGAGCGTTTCCGTCGTGGATGATGTCACGAATAAGGTCTGGCTGAGCTGCAAACTCTGCGCGCCTCTGACGAATTGGCTCAAAGTAGGAGTTAACAGCATCGATGACGTAAGCCTTGAGTGCTCCGCCGCCGCCCATACCAATCTCGTCAGCAATCTCTTTTGGATCACGACCAGTACAAATACCAGCAGTGGTGAGAAGCGCAGAGACTCCAGGACGATTGTCTGGGTCAAAGGTAATCATGCGCTCAGAATCAGTCTTGGACTTCTTGATAAGCTTGGCAGTCTCTTCAGCTGTCATAGAAAGCGAGATAGCGTTACCGTAAGACTTGCTCATCTTGCGGCCATCAAGGCCAGGAATCAATGGGGTAGAGGTGAGAAGGCCAGAAACCTCTGGGAACACCTTGCCGTAGCGCTCGTTAAAGCGACGAGCAATCTTAGAGGTAATCTCAATGTGAGGCAGCTGATCGCGACCAACAGGAACAACATTTCCTTTGCAGAAAAGAATGTCGCATGCCTGGTGGACAGGATAGGTGAGGAGAAGACCGGTGAGAGCATGGCCAGATGCTTCCTGCTCTGCCTTAACGGTTGGATTTCTATGAAGCTCAGACTCGGTAACAAGCGAGAGGAACGGCAACATGAGCTGATTGAGAGCTGGGACTGCAGAATGCGTGAAAATCATGGTCTTTTCTGGATCAATTCCGCAGGCCAGATAATCAATAACCATATTGTAGACATTGTCTGCAATATGCTCAGTAGTGTCTCTGTCTGTAATGACCTGGTAGTCAGCAATAATAATATTGGTATGAACACCAAGATTTTGGAGTCTTACGCGCTCAACAATGGTGCCAAAGTAATGGCCAAGGTGAAGTCTTCCGGTGGGACGATCCCCTGTAAGCATGTTGTACTTTCCTGCATGCTCTGGCAGATCTGCTTGAATCTCATTTGAGCGACGGAGCGCCGCCTCGTAGCTGCCCTCATTTGGCATAAAAACTCCCAAACTTTCAAGTTCGTGCGCAGCGCCTCACTGAGACGCCCGCGTTTCTAGTCAACAGTGCTTATTCTATCGCAAAGACGGCCGAGCGCCTTTGAGGCTGGCGCGGACTTCTTTCCAGTTTGGATAGAACGTGGCGAGAAGCGCATAGAATTCGCGGTTGTGTCTGCGAACGTAGAGATGGGTGAGTTCGTGAGCGATAACGTATTTCAGAGCCTCTTTGTCATATTCGGCAAGCTCAAGGTTGAGCGTGATGGCTCCTGTACATGTGTTGCAAGATCCCCAACGGCTTTTCATGCGGCGTATTTTATACCGCGAGGCTTGCTTTTGAGCTCTTGTTTCCATGGCAGCGGTAAGCTCAGGCAGGACCGTGCGCATCTCTTGAGCGAGAAACTCATCAAATGTTTTACGAACGGCTTGCTGTGAAGCTTCGGAGGCAAGGTCGTCCAGGTAGCGGTTGGGAAGCGTGATAACAACGTCGTGTGCAAAGATGCGCGCCGCCCGCTTTGGTCCGTGAATGATGCGCAGGTTGTACGGGTGTCCCCAAACGCTCACCGTATGTCCGGAGGCTATGGGAGTGGGAACTTGAAGGTTCTTCTCGCCAAGTGAAGAGGCGCGAGAAAGAGCGGTGCGAATCCAATCAGATTTGGATTCGACAAAGGCGATTGCAGCCGCTTCGGAAGTGTGCCACGGATAGCTCACGTCAACGCGACCTTCTCGACTAACACGCAGATTGATGTTCTTTACGGCCTTGCGTGTGAGCTGTATGGAAATGCCTGCTATCTGTACGGTTTTGGCGGTCACATGAGTCCTTACCATGATTTGGTTGATGGTTCGTAACATAGTATTACACGCATGTGACGCAGGAAATAGGGGAGGCAGTATGGATAGATTGGTCCTGCGCGCCTGAAAGCAAAGCTTACAGATTATGAACTTAGTGTGTTGATACTATAAAAATTTGCGATATTGCCCTATAACAGTGCGATTTGTTATCCGATAGATTATATATAGACTTTGAGGATTTATTTATAAAGTTATTCGGAGTTATTCAGGAGGCACCATGAAAAGAAAAGGTGCAATTTCAAGGATTATTCTTGTGGCGCTCGTAGCATTTTCAATGTCTATGCCGACTCCTGCGCTTGCGGAGATGAGCACAGAGTTTGGGAGTACTCCGGCACAGGGGTTTGCAGAAGTAGTCGGTACCACGGCTTCTGCACAAGCGGAGAAGAACAACGGTTTATCTACTGAGTCATCCGCTGAGCCGAATGAACTGAAGGATGATAATGTCAAGCATGAAGAAACTCGCACGGAGGCAAACTCCACAGCAGAGGCACCTGCAAGCGATTCTTCCGAAAGTTCCACCAACTCTCAAACAGAACCTGAAAAAACTCAAGTCCAAACTCAAACCAAGGAGGATTCTCAGAAGAACCTTGTCCAAGAGACTTGGACAACAACTGCTTCTGACGGCACTCAGATAACGGTCTCGGGAAAGCTCCCTTCCGGCGGTAGCGTGTCAGCTGTTCCGACAAGTGCCTCCATTAAAGGTCAGACAACACTTCTCGCCTTTGATATTACCATTCGCGATGCCCATGGAACAAAATGGGAGCCGGCCGGCTCGCCAATCGCCGTAAACATTTCCTCCTCCAGCATTTCCGGCAACTCCGTCTCGGTCTGGCATATTTCTGACAGTTCATCCGTAGAGCAGGTGAGCAGTCCTACATCCGCTGCAGGCTCCGTGTCTTTTACGGCAAAAGGTTTTTCGGTCTATGCCGTAACTACGCCTGATACGCACTTCACAATAACTTATCGTTTTCATGTAATAGATGCATCCGGTACCGATTCCATTGTGTCAACTCAGAAACTCTCTGATGATGAGCGCTTGATAGAGCCCGCTACTCCATCCGGAGACGGAACGTTCCGCGGATGGAAAACTTCTTCGGGATCTACTTTTACTGACTTTGGTAAGACTGCCGCAGAGCTTAACGGCGCTGCCCTTGATGCTGCGGCTGAAGCATCCCCGGTTGATTTGTATGCATATTTCACTGCATCCAATCGCCATGTCGTTTACTTCATGTCTGTTACCGATTCAAACCGCGTGCTCAGTGCGGTGACGTATGCGGATGGCGACACCATTCAAGGTAGCAGCATTCTTCCGCTCGTAAACACTGGCAATCCTGAAATGCAGGCCGTGGGCTGGTCTCGCACAAAAGGAGCAACCCAGCCGGATGCAAGTCTCGGTACCGTCAATGGTCAGGATGTCTATCTTTGGCCTGTTGTCAAAGCCGGACATAGCATCACCTTTGATAGCGCCGGTGGATCTTCCGTGGCTACCGAGTATGTTGATACGGACGATGTAACCGTAGCACCAAGCAATCCGACAAGAACCGGATATACCTTTGCAGGTTGGAAGACTTCCGATGGTGCAGCCTTCACTTTTGGCTCAAAACTTACCCAATCTATCCGCCTTACCGCTTCATGGACGCCGAACGCCAATACGGTCTATCATGTGAACTACTGGGTGCAGAAACCTACTGATCCTTATAATGCGGCTTCAGCCGACAAGACCTATGCTTTATATACCGTCCAAGGTTATACGGCCGCTACCGACGCTACCATTTCTCCTGCAACTACAGATGTTGCATCAAAAATTGCCGCTATCAATGGCCAGTACTACGGTCATTTGCTCCTTGACACCGAACGGAGCGACAGCTCGGCTACGGTTTCCGCAGATGGTAGGACAACGTCAAACGTGTATCTTGATCGCACGCTGGTACGTGTTAATTTTTACAATAGCAAGACTGACTATACCAATGACACCGATAAAACAGGGGTTGAAAACTACTCAGGCAATGCTGCCCATACGTTCTTAGGGCTCTACGGCGCAACATTTACGCCTATTGAACCTGAAGCAGGGTATCGCTGGGATGACGGTAATCTTTGGTATGCCAAGAGTCCTTCTAGCTTTAATTCACCAGGCAGCAGAAATCGCACGGCAAGCCGTTTCGATCTTTATCCTAATAAGGTGAATCTGACCAAAGACTTTGCCATATTTACTGACAACGCAAATGGGAACGGCTACAGTGCATATAATGCTTCTTGGATACCTGCCGATGGAACATTTAGTTTCAGTACAAACCTGGCAATGTTTTCTTACGTCAAGTACGGCTATTACACGCCTACCGGAACTCCTAAAGATCCGAAAGATCTAAACCTTGATACCGACGTTACTCAGTGGTTTGATATTTCTAAGGGAGAAGGTCCTGCGATATATGATGCTGCCAGCGGAGACGTTGCTTTTAAGCCTCTTCCTACAAAATATCTTGTTATGGTCAGAAAGCGCATTACCTATAATCTGACTCTCAAAAACGCGGCAACTTCCGTTACCTCTGAAACCACAATCTCATCTGAACAGCGTAAATATGGAGCTTCGTTAGCCGACATCTCAAACTCAACGCCAAGTCGTCCTGCCGGATTGCCACAGTACTACCGGTTTGTCGGCTGGTATCGAAACGCTCAGTTGACCATGCCTCTCACCTCTGACAACTCCATGCCCTCAAGTGATACCTCTCTGTATGCCAAATGGGAGCCGGTACCCGTTAATGTCACGTATGTGTACAACAACGGAACACCCAACAAGACCGTGTCAGTACCCGCGCAAACAGCCCTCGATGAACCAACGGGGGTAACGCGCGATGGCTATGTTCTTGTCGCATGGCTCCGAAACGATGGAAAGACGTATCGTTTTGGAAGTCCCGTGACAGAAGACATTACCCTTACGGCAAAATGGGTTCCGATAAACCAGGCCCACACCATCACCTATGATCTTGCCGGTGGTACAGGCTCTGTTTCAGATCCGATGCACTATGCCGAAGGCTCTGATATTCGTGTGCTTGATGCTTCCGGTGTGACTCCTCCTGCAGGCTCCCGTGGATTCATTTGCTGGGTTGCAAGTGACGGAACACGCTACTATCCGGGTGATTTGATTCCGATGGGAACCTCGGATATTTCCCTGCGCGCCGTGTGGGCAAACTCCAATGCCGTACGTCTTGCGTATGATCTCAACTACGAAGGCGCTCCCGGTCGTACATACTCAGATTTCGTTGAGTCAAACGATACTCTTACCATTGATGCGGCAGATCCGGTGCGAGCAGGATATCGCTTCTTAGGCTGGTCTATCTCAAAAGAGGGTGGTACACTGCTCCATCGGGGCGATAAGGTGGAAGTTGACACCATAAATGCAGAGGGAAATGTACTTTATGCTCAGTGGGAACGTATTGATGAGCCGACGCCTGCTGAAAATAAGACTACTTCAACAAAGGCTCCCGGTGCACTTCCCGATACGGGAGATAATTCGCCGGCCATGATTTTCTCGCTTGCTGCTACCGGTCTGCTTGTGTTTGTAGCATCTACTCTGCATCGTCGTCGCACAGAGTCTCAGGCATAGAGCCGCGATTACGATTCAGTGGTTACGGAAAAGCAGTAGTAAGAAGATAGCGATAACAGTTGAGAAGGGCACAGCAAAACGCTGTGCCCTTTTTGTGATATGCCCGTCAACGTCTGTGTCATTGTTGTTTAACGGTGATGTTTAGTCACATTGCCTCAACTGCACATATTTTCCCTTTGCAAATGCTTGTTTCAGAGCTGTAATGCCAACGGAACTGACTGAACTTCTGTATATGAAGCAGTTTCAGGATGTCAATCATACTTTCCAGATTTTTTTCTACGACAGTGGAGGCTCAACGGGGTGTATTAATGATTGATTTTTACGTCTCACCTTAAATTGCTACCAGTAGCTAAATGGGCTGCTGGTAGTTTTATGAAAGTCGTTTGCGTTCAAGGGAACGTGCAATAAGGACTTGCTTGCGCAGCTCAGGAATCTTTTTACCATCCATGGCAGAAGTGTCAGCAAGTTTGTAAGGGATACCTAGCTCTTCATACTTTTTTACGCCCATCACGTGATAGGGAAGTAGGTCTAATCCAATAACGTTATCCCAGTGAGCAATAATTCTACCAACGCCAGCAAGTTCTTCTGGTGAATCAGTAATTCCAGGCACTACAACATGTCTGATAAGAACTTTAATGCCTCTACGATTAAGCTCATCGCCAAACGCAAGTGGTCTTTCTGAGCCAACTTCGCAAAGACTAATGTGGCCCTTTGGATCAGAGTGCTTGATATCAAGGAGCACTAAATCAGTGTTATCAAGAACGCGCTCAAATTTTTCTGGAGTTTCTGGATTATACGCAATGCCAGAAGAGTCAAGACAGGTATGAATGCGTCCTTGCGGGTCATTATGAGCCGCCTCAAACAGAGCGCCAATAAACTCTGGTTGAGCAAGTGGTTCACCACCAGTAGCCGTAATTCCACCGTTTCTGTAAAAAGCTCTATTGCGGTTAAAGGTGGCAAGTATTTCTTTTACCGATGTTTCTGTTCCAATACCAAATTGCCAGGTATCTGGGTTGTGACAATAGGCACAGCGCATGGGACATCCCTGGGTAAACACAACCAGGCGAGTTCCAGGACCATCTACGGTGCCAAAGGTCTCAATAGAGTGGACCCGCCCACAAACTGTGAGCGGGTCATTGAGATCCATGTGAGTATCAGAACAAGACATGGACAAGAAATCCTTAGAGAGCGTCGTGGAAGGTACGAGAAATAACGTCGTCCTGCTGCTCTTTGGTAAGGGAATTGAACTTAACAGCGTAACCAGAAACGCGAATGGTCAGCTGAGGATACTTCTCTGGGTGTGCCTGAGCATCAAGAAGAGTGTCCTTAGTAAATACGTTAACGTTGAGGTGATGACCGCCCTTCTCGGCATAGCCATCAATCATGTTTACCAGGTTGTCAATCTGCTCGGAAGCTACTTCGTTGGACTGCATGTGTTTCTCCTTACGAGTTTGTTGGCGAGAAGAAACGTGTAGATAGATCTTCTCGCCAGGGCTTGTTATTTACGATCCTCAGCACCTTCAGCTGCGGATGGATCTGCCTCACAGGCACAATCAATCTTGTTCTCAATCTGAATATCAAGATTCATATCAGAGAAGTCGATGTGCTCAAGGTCTAGCTCACTACCATGGAAGTAGACGTCAGAGCCCTTACCAAGAGCGTTAGGAATGATTGAGAAGGTATTGGAAATACCGTCCTGCGCGTCGTTGAATGGAAGCTTAGCAACGGAGGCCAGAGATGCAACAGCACCGTGAGTATCGCGGTGGTGCATTGGGTTAGCGCCAGGAGCAAAAGGAACGCCCGCGCGGCGGCCGTCAGGGGTGTTGCCGGTAGCCTTACCATATACAACGTTTGAGGTAATGGTCAGGATAGAAGTTGTTGGAACAGAATCACGGTAGGTGTGGTTCTGACGAATCATGTTCATGAAAATCTCAACGATGTCATGAGCAATGGTGTCAACGCGGTCATCATCGTTACCGTACTTAGGGAAGTCGCCCTCAGTAACGTAATCGGTAACAAGACCGGTCTCGTCGCGGACAACTCTTACCTTTGCATACTTGATTGCAGAGAGGGAGTCAGCAACAACAGAAAGGCCTGCGATGCCTGTTGCAAACCAACGGTGAACATGCTCATCGTGCAGAGCCATCTGGATGCGCTCGTAGCTGTACTTATCATGCATGTAGTGGATTGCGTTAAGAGCGTTGACGTAAACGCCAGCAAGCCAGCGCATCATATCCAAGTACTTGGAGAAGACATCGTCGTAATCAAGGTATTCGCCTTCAACGGCACGGTACTTAGGACCAATCTGCTCGCCGGTCTTCTCGTCACGGCCGCCATTGATTGCGTAAAGCAGGCATTTAGCAAGGTTGGCACGAGCGCCAAAGAACTGCATCTCTTTACCAACGCGCATGGAGCTGACGCAGCAAGCAATTGCGTAGTCATCGCCATGATAGACGCGCATAAGATCGTCGTTCTCGTACTGGATAGAGCTGGTGGTAATAGAAATCTTTGCGCAGTAGCGCTTGAAGCCTTCTGGAAGCTTGGTAGACCACAGAACAGTCAGGTTAGGCTCTGGGCTGGTACCCATATTCTCAAGGGTGTGGAGCCAGCGGAAGCAGGACTTGGTAACCATAGAGCGGCCATCAACGCCAATACCACCAATGGACTCAGTGACCCACTGAGGGTCTCCGGAGAAGAGCTCGTTGTACTCAGGAGTACGAGCAAACTTGACCATACGAAGCTTCATAACCAGGTGGTCAACAATCTCCTGAATCTCAGACTCAGTGAAGGTACCACGAGCAAGATCGCGCTCTGCATAGATGTCCAGGAAGGTGGTGTTACGACCAATGGACATTGCAGCGCCATTCTGCTCTTTTACAGCAGCAAGGTAGCCCAGGTAGAGCCACTGAACAGCCTCTTTGAAGTTCTCTGCAGGACGGCTCAAATCAAAACCATAAATCTCGCCAAGCTGCTTAAGCTCCTTGAGAGCACGAATCTGCTCGGAGAGCTCCTCGCGATGACGAATGGTCTTCTCGTCCATGATGGAGCCGGTACCGTTTTTCTGATTAGTCTTATCAGTGATAAGAGCGTCAACACCGTAGAGAGCAACACGACGATAATCGCCGATGATGCGGCCACGGCCATATGCATCAGGCAGACCAGTAATGATGTGGGAGTGACGGCATTTGCGCATGTCCTCGGTGTAGACATCAAAAACACCAGCGTTGTGAGTCTTGCGACGATAGGTGTAGAAGTCAACAATCTCTGGGTCAACTTCATAACCGTAGGCCTTGCATGCAGCCATTGCCATACGAACGCCGCCGTCTACCATCAGAGCGCGCTTGAGGGGCTTGTCAGTCTGGAGACCAACAATCTGCTCAAGTGGTTTGTCAATGTAGCCAGCCTCGTGGGAGGTGATAGTGGAAACCTGCTTGGTATCCATATCAAGTACGCCACCGTTTGCGGTCTCTTGTGCAAAGAGATCCATAACATCCGCCCAAAGCTTTGTAGTAGCCTCAGTTGGACCAGCGAGGAAGGAATCATCACCGTCATAAGGGGTGTAATTCTTCTGAATGAAGTCTCGGACATCAACAGCTCTTTGCCAGTTGCCACCGACAAATCCGTCCCAAGCCTCCTGTGCTGGTGTTTCCTGCATAACATACTCCTTTTTACACGGACAATGTATATGTCCGCGTTCATGCTGAGCGTGTTGAGTGGAGCATGGCCGCTCAGCAGTTTACAAATAGCAATCTTGAGACTAATTTTGACAGCAGGTATGTCTTTGGACAAATGACGTCAAATATTAGTTGCGACCTCTAACTTTACTCAATATGTAGTGCTAAACAAGCGACAAATACGCAATATTTTGACAAGTTAGAAACGGTTTACATTTGCGCAGGTCAGGAATTTGCTAAAAAGAAAGCTATATAAAAATTGTTGAGAATTAGTCACATTTATTGCGACAGGTGTCTGTTTCTTCTTCAAATGTCCACAAAAATGTTGTTATTCTTAGCTAGAGGGGAGGCTTTATGGATACTGTGGCATTAGAAAAACAACGTTTGCGAGAAGAATGTCTAGCAGCAAGAGAAGCTCTTTCTGAGCAAGAGAGGTCCGTGCTTGATGACCGCATTACTCAGAAACTTTTTGCAACCTCTGAATATGCAGAAGCAACTACTGTTTTAACGTATGTTTCTGTTTCATCTGAAATTTCTACCAGGATGTTTATTGAGAGTGCTCTGCGCGATGGAAAAACGGTGGCGGTACCTCGTTGTCTACCTGGACATTGTTTAGAGTTTGTTGCCATCGCTTCATTGGAACAGCTGGTAGCGGCACCATTTAACTTACTTGAGCCAGCAAAAGAGCTGCCTGCTTTAACTGAGGACCAGAAGAACAATTCGATTTGCATTGTTCCAGCGCTTCTTGTTGATACAAAGGGGTATCGTCTGGGTTATGGTGCTGGTTTTTATGACCGGTTCTTGTCTACGTACCCTGGCAAGAAAATTTGTCTTGCTTACCAGCAAAATTTGAGCCGGACAATGCTTCCTCATACAGCATTTGATGTTGCCGTAGATGTGGTGATAACCGAGTCAGATGTACTTACGTGTGCATAAAAAACCTGCTGCAATTTAGTATTACAGCAGGTTTGTGTTTCTCGCCAAGTGGTTATAAGCAACTGGTTATGCTTCATCTTTGAGATGAACCGCCATCAGTTGGATTGCTTCTCTATAGCTGTTAATTTCTTTACCAGCAACTGTAGCAAAGCATGCGTCTTTTATATAAGAAATCTGCCTAAAGTCTTCTCTGGTAGAGATGTCAGTAAGATGTACCTCAATCATGGGAATTTGCACCGCTAGTGCCGCGTCGAGCAGGGCAACTGAGGTGTGCGTATAGGCGGCAGGATTGATAATAATGCCATCGTAGCTGCCCAGCGCGTCCTGGATCGCATCAACTAGATCACCCTCATGGTTTGATTGATAACACACACAATCAGAGAAACCTTGAGAGAGGGCTTCTTCCTTACAAGTCTCTATAAGGGTTCTGTAGTCAGCTTTTCCATAAATCTCTGGCTCACGAATGCCCAGCATGTTGATGTTTGGGCCGTTGATAATGAGAAGGCGAGGAGCGTCGAGGTCATCCTCATAGTTGTCTTCAAAGTCGTCTGCGTCTAAGTCAGAAGCAAGACTGCCAAAGTCTTCTTCGTCTTGATTAAGGGTATTTTTTTGAGCAAGCAAAGAGATGAGCTCATCCACCTCTTCGTTGTGCTGAGTGGGAAGATCTGCTCGCTTCTCATCTAACGAACAAAAAGTCTTTTCTGGCTCACCCAAAATGTGACTAAGGGCATCATTTACTTGACATACAAGATTGGGGCCAAAGACTACCTCAAGTCCGTTGGCGCCTTTTCCTACAATACCAAGAACACCAGTGGCTGTGGCCAGCTGTTCATGGTCTATAAGCGTCATATCGTTGATAGAAAGACGAAGTCGTGTCATGCATACTTCGTTGTGAGTTAAGTTTTTTGAGCCGCCTATTGCATTTAGGATCTCGTGAGCAATAGCATTGCCGTCCATTGGATATCTCCCCAAGTATAACCACATATCAAACACTTAACTATTTGACTTGGTCTAGCATCCTCGTAGTTTTATGAATACATACCTACGAGGCATAAGTATAGGGGCTTTAACGTGCCAAAATTCAAAATCTACGAACCATCCGGTGAACGGTTAAAAAATAACTGCGAACGCTTACTGTTATGCTTAAAGCGTGTCGAGAAGACCCTTGGCATCTGCGTCTGGACTACCGAGACAAAAAAAGGTTACGTCAGCCCATGCTTCATAGAGCGGAATACGCACTGCGGCAAGATTCTGAACACCCATACGTTCTGAAAGAGGTCTGCCGACAATAGCTAGGTCTTCAAGCGGGCGTGTAAGGTAGACAAGCTTGCCGTTTTGACGGAGCGCTTGGTAGTTTGAAGGTGTAACAACTACGCCACCTCCGCAAGAGATCACTGAGCCAGTCATGCCAGAAGTCTCTTGAATTACCTCATGCTCTAGATGCCTAAAAGCCGCTTCACCGTGTGTTTGTAGGTAGGTTGCCGCCTCGCAGTGAGCTTTCTGCTTGATGAGAAAATCAGTGTCTATCCAGGGACGATTCAGGAGTTTTGCTAGAGCTTCTCCCGTAGAGGTTTTTCCAACTCCCGGCATACCAATAAGTACAATGTTTTCTTTTGAAGCATGAAGCTCACGTGAGATGCTTTCTATCTGAGAGTCTGATACATCTTTTCCCAAAAAGAGTGAGCTTGCTCTTGCTGCTTGAGCTACCAGCATTTTTAAACCATTTGCATTGAGTATTCCAAGACTTTCTGCATCAAGTAGAAGTTGAGAGCGAAGTGGATTATAGATAAGATCAATCACGCATTGGAGGGAAGTAAAAGCAGCAAGTTCCTCTTTTGAAAGAGGAGAAACACCAGCATGTGGGGACATTCCTACTGGCGTTGCATTGACAAGAAGCTCAGCGTCATAGTGGAATTTAAGCTGGTCATAGGTAATTGCGTAGTCTACATATAAAGAACTTTCGTGAGGGTTTCTGGAGACTCCCACAACATATGCACCGCCTTTTTTGAGCGCATAGCAAATTGCCTGACCAGCACCACCAAAGGCTCCTAAGACCATTACTTTCTTTTGGCTCAAGTTGACCTTGAGGCTTTTTACCAGATACTCAAAGCCATACACATCGGTGTTGTCTGCTGCTATAAAACCATTGGCATCTTTTACCAGGGTATTTGCCGCTCCTGTAGCTTGTGCATTCTCAGAAGCTGAGTCCGCAAGAGCACAGGCATCCTTTTTGTAGGGGATAGTAACGTTCAAGCCCTGCCAAGGTTGGTCTTTGAGAAAACCCTTTAGCTCAGAAGCAGAAAGCTCATGAAGCTGGTAGGGAAATGACCCCAACTTTTCATGAATTGCTGCCGACCAACTATGAGAGAGTTTCTCGCCAATAAGGCCGTAAGGAGCAAGAGGGGCTGTAGGGTTACTTGAACCTTGTTGTACAGTTTTAGAGCTCACGAGATGTCTCCTGAACTGCCTTTGCAGCGTTCATCAATACCTCAAGTAACTCTAAAGCATATGGTTCAAGTTCATTAGAAACAGAGGCTTTAACCTGGTCTCTTTTAGCATTTTCTCTTGAGAAATCAAGAACAGTAAGTTCATGCTCTTTTTTGTAAGCACCAATTTGTTTGGCAACCGCAATCCTCTGCTCAAAGAGGTCAAAGATTTGCGCATCAATTGAATCGATTTCCTGGCGAAGCGTTTCTAGCTGATTAGTCATTGTGATATCCGTTCTGCTCAGAGGGCCAGGAATATAAGGTGTCGAGAAGAGCTAGTGCAAAAGCGCTTTCAACGCAGGGAACAGCGCGCAAAACCGCAGTTACATCATGTCTGCCCTGAACAACAAGCTGCTCTGGTTCCATAGTTTGAAGGTTTACCGAGTTCTGTGGTAGGCCAATGCTCGAGATAGGTTTTAACGCACATCTAAACCAGATGGGAGCGCCTGTTGAAATACCGCCCAGAATACCTCCAGCATGATTGGTGGTTGGCACAACGGAGCCGTTACGCGCCTCAAAGGCATCGTTATTCTCAGAGCCAAGTAAATTTGCAACATTCATGCCGCTACCAAATTCTATGGCTTTAACAGCGGGAACACCAAAGACTGCAGCAGAGATGGTATTTTCAAGCCCATGGAAATGAGGGCACCCAATACCTGCAGGAACACCCGTTGCCGCACATTCTATGTTGCCGCCAACAGTATTTTTCTCTGAGCACAGCTGCGTAAGGAGTGCACTGGTTTTCTCGCCAGCTTGGGCATCAAGGAAAGGAAGCGCTTGAGGATCAGCTTGGAGCAGCTGATCCATTTGGTAAGCAAGTAGCTTGTTGGCCTCAAGTGAGTTGTCTACGAGCTCAAGGGGAGTATCGCTGACGTCCTTTATTTTGAGAACGTGAGCTGCAATAGTTATGCCCTGAGCTCGCAAAATCTGGAGCGCTATTCCTCCCGCAATGCAGAGAGGGGCGGTTAGGCGGGCGGAAAAATGTCCTCCGCCCGTTTGCTTGTACGAGTCTCCCCATTTTGTCCAGGCAGAAAAATCGGCATGTCCTGGTCGTGGGACAAGCTTTGTAGCTGCGTAATCTTGTGGACGAACGTTTGTGTTAGGTAGCTCCGCCGTGAGTGGGGAGCCATCTAGAATGCCTTCTGCTGAAATTCCAGAGATAAACTGTGGATTGTCAGCCTCTTTACGCGGAGTATCCCATGGATGCGACGAGGATCTTCTTTGAAGGAATGTCTTGAGAGCTGCTAAGTCAACGGCAAAACCAGCAGGTAAACCTTCAATGGTGCAGCCGATTTTTGGAGCATGAGACTCGCCAAAAATAGATACTTTTACTGTTGTCCCAAAAGTTGAGGTCATCATTTATGACTCCATACTGTGGCAGACGCCACCAAGCTGCTTGAAGTGCTCAAAGAAGAGCGGATACGACTTATTGATTGCCTCGGCATGGGTGATTATGACAGGACCCGTTGCATACGAAGCCAAAATAGTTGCCATCATCACCATGCGATGATCATTGCATGAGTCCACAATGCAGCTGATGGGCTGTTTTCCTCCTGTGATACCAAGTTCTGTCTGATCTTCAGAGAGTTCAACGGTCACACCAAATGCCTTAAGTACGTTGCAGATACTTTGAACGCGGTCGGACTCTTTAAGACGAAGGCGCTGAATATTGGTAAGCCTACTTGTTCCAGGGATAAACGCAGCTAATGCAGCAAGTACCGGGGCAAGATCACACACCTCGGAGACAGAAATGGTAAACGGCCGCAGGTGATCCATCATACAAGCTGCACCTTTTTGCTGGCGAGAAACACGTGCGCCCACAAGCGATAACGCGGCTAAGATAGCTCTATCTCCCTGGACACTTTGCATGGAGAGCCCTGTGACCTCTACGCCTTGCCCAATTGCTCCTGCGGCAAGCCATGGCGCAGCATTTGACCAATCTCCTTCGATTGAATAAACACCTGGACAAACGTAGTGTTGAGGTTCAATGGTATAGGTGGCATTCCTTGTATTAAATACAGTAGTAACGCCAAAGTCTTTCAATACGTGCTCTGTGATAGCCAGATAGTCTTTTGACTGGATGGGCCCTGTAATTTGTATCGTTGAAGATTCGTTTAACAAAGGTAATGACAGCAAAAGTCCAGAAATGAATTGAGATGAAATATCTCCTGGTAGCTCAAATAAACCGCCAATAAGTTTGCCTGAAACTTCAAGGGTCTTCTCGTCTTGCCAGCTAAAAGACATACCATGGGCAGAGAGTTCTGAGACAAGCGGCTCTAGGGGTCGAGAAAAGAGTCTTCCTTCTGCAGAAATTGTGGCGTTTACGTTTAGCGCGCCCAGAAGGGGGAGTAAAAACCTGAGCGTGGTGCCAGATTCTTTGCAGTTAATTTGCACGTTTTGAGGGCGATTTTGCTCTTTTGCAGGGACAACTCTAAATCCCTGTTTGGTTCTAGCGATAGTGGTGCCTAAAGCTTTAAGACAATCAACAGTTACTTGAATGTCCTCTGAGACGTAAGGACAGGTAATGTTAGTAGTGCCGTTTGCAAATGAAGCGCAGATGAGCGCGCGATGAGCGCATGATTTTGACGGGATGGCTTCTACCGTTCCAAACAAATCATGAGGAGTTATTGAAACATCCATTTTTCACACGCTCCATAACTAATTGCTTGATGTAAGAATACCGCAGTTGAGTGTCAGAGAAGGATATGGTTAAAATTGTTTGAAGATTAAAGGAGGAAGCAAGTGAATAAGCCTTTTAGTGCCGTAACTCAGGTTTTACGTGGTTATACGTACAATCAGGTTAAAGCTGTCGTTGAGGTTCTTGTTGATTCTCCTGTGCATAACGTTGAAGTAACCATGAACACTCCAGAAGCTGCCTCGTTAATTCAGAAGCTGTCCAGTGAATATGGCTCTGATATCAATATTGGCGCTGGTACCGTGCTTACTCTTGAAGATCTTCAGACGGCTCATAAAGCTGGCGCTACGTTTGTTTTAGCACCAACGCTTCTCTCTGAAGAGATGTTTGACTACTGCAAAGAGCATGAGATTTTGAGTGTTCCGGGAGCATTTACGCCAACAGAGATTGCTCATGCATTTGCTCTTGGTGCAGATATTGTCAAAGTATTCCCCGCAAATGAGGTTAGTTATGGATACGCCAAAAAGGTATGCGAGCCTTTAGGAAACTTACCGCTTATGGCGGTTGGTGGCGTTACAACAGATACTATTGCTGACGTATTTGCTGGTGGATACGCTTATGTAGGAACTGCTAACGGCATCTTCAACAAAAACGATATCCTAGCTGAAGACAAGACTGCCTTAAACGAGTCAGTACGTAAGCTTGCAGAAGAGCTAGAGCGTCAAGGACGTTAGTCTTTATTTGCCAACTCAATAAGCTGTTTAAGTTCTGTAAATGATTTGTGCTCAATGCGAACATCACCAATGCCATAGATAAGCGCCATATCAATTGAATCTGCGTGGCTTTTCTTGTCATGAAGTGCTGCGCTGTAAAGTTCTTCCACAGTAAATGAAGTGCTGGTAGGAAGGTTATATGACTGCGTAAGTGTAATGATGTTCTCTGCGTCTTCAACAGAACAAAGACCAAGCTTGGAACAGGCTTTTGCCAACAGGGAAGTTCCAGCAGCCACACAGGAGCCGTGTCCAAGTTCAAAGTTGCTGAGCGTCTCAACAGCATGGCCAAGTGTATGGCCCAGATTGAGCAATTTTCTAGACCCTGCTTCTTTGAAGTCTGCTTCAACGATTGATTTTTTTATTTCGATACACGCTTGAATGAGTTCTTGCCTATGCGGTACGTCGATGACCTGCACGGGGTTTCTCGCCAGAGAGATTTTATTGAAGAGCTCATGTCCAGAAAGAACGCCGTATTTAATAAGCTCTCCGCAGCTATCTTGCAAGAGGGGAGTCGGAATAGAGTTCAGCAGCTCAAGGTCAACAATAACCGCCCTGGGGTTATAGAAGGCTCCAACCAGATTTTTTCCAAACGGTAGGTCAATGGCAGTTTTTCCACCAATTGAGGAGTCAATCATTGCCAAAAGCGAGGTGGGAACGTGGATGAGCGCGCAGCCGCGCATGTAGGTAGCTGCAGCAAATCCCGCAAGATCGCCAATAACGCCTCCGCCAAAAGCCACAACAATGTCTTCTCGCGTAAAACGGTTTTCTGCAAGGACGCTTACCAGCTTTTGATACGACTCAAATGATTTTGCGTGCTCACCTGTGGGAACTTCGGCAGTTGTAACAGAAAAGCCAGTTAACTCTAACGAGGCGAGAAGTTCTGTGCCAAAGAGCATGTTTAAATCTGGATGAGTGACTACAAGAATCTTTGACCATGAGGTGCAGCAATGAACAAGGTTGCCGGCCTGCGCAAGCAGGTGATGCC
>ENA-OWNK01000518-OWNK01000518.1-metagenome-genome-assembly--contig:-NODE-518-length-17994-cov-9.242823_pt1 | contig 17994 bp, 12 predicted proteins | sample MGYA00245343_ERZ651121 | MGnify/ENA primary metagenome ERZ651121 (study PRJEB26857, sample SAMEA4031775) | metagenome | biome: human; feature: oral; material: saliva | place: Philippines | collected 2014... | reverse complement strand
GCGGGCGCTGACCAGCGCCCGCGGCGAGAGTCTGTGTGCGAGGCCTCCGTGCGGTTGCGCTGTGGCGTTGGCCCGCAGGTTCGTTGGTTAGCGGCTGGGATTCGAGCGCGTCATCTTTTTCGCGGCCTTGCGCATCGCTCCGAGAGTCCGCAGAGTTAGGGGAACGTTGTGCGGCATATCGCGGTATCTGAGGCGCTCGGGGGCGGTCATCATGAGTCCCTCGTTCCGGAAGGACTGCTCGACCCCCTCCAACATCGACGCGATGTAATCCTCCGCGAACATGGTCTCGTTGGTGGACGTGTAGTCGAAGTGATACCACAGCTCGCACATTGGTCTCATCCCGCCCGGGATCGGTCGGGCGATGACTTCGATGCGTGTCTTCTCAAGGAAGGCCCGCTTGACGAGGTCGGGTACTGCCCGTGGGAACAGTTCGGCGATGATGCCTGTCGTGGTGGTCGAGGCAATCGCATCGACGAGAAAAGCCTTCCCGGTGTTCCCGGTAGTCAGCTCGGTGCCTACCCAGCCGATTCGCGCGAATTGTTCGCGCATGCCGGGCGTTTCGGTCCGGATGCCGTTCTTGTGTAGCAGGGTGACGCAGCGCGCTACGGCCTCGTCGGGGGACACGGCCAGGCGAAAGACCCTGAACGGGTGCGTCGTGAGCGAGAGACTGCGGCCGACGCGGGAAAACAAGGGGGTCATGGGTGTCCTTAGCGTCGGAAATGGAGAGGGCTGGTGCCGGTCGCCTTGCGTGCCGCGCGGTGCATCGTCGTGATGTCGGCGTCGGAGAGGGGAGAATCCCCGGGAAGTTCCTTCATTTTGACGAGGCGTGGGGGACCCAGGAGGACCCCCTGGCGGGTGAGCGTCTGAGCGAGCTTATCGAACGCGCGGTCGAGAGGAGCCTTCGTCAGGCGCGGACCCCGAATCGTGTCGTCCCAGGGGAAACACCACAGCTCGGACCTCGGGTGGCTTCCAGGGACTGGGCGAGCGGCGACGATGAGGCGCGTCCAGTCGATCGGCTTGCGCATCGGCTCCGTCAGGTGAACGGCCAGCAACGCAATTCCGAGGCCGGGGGCAATCGCGCCGAGATCGCCCAGATCCGCGTCGGGACCCGACCCGCGACGATGACCGATTGCGATCTCGGTGCCCGTCCAGCCGCGCATCGCGAACTGGTCACCCATCCCGGGGGTCTCGGAACGGATGCCGACGGCCGCCCAAAAGCCCATGCAGCGTTCGAAAGCTTCGCGCGGCGGGCACGATATGTCGAACACAGTCATCGGGCGGAAAGCAAACAGAGCACTCATCAGTCTCCCTGAGAACGCGGCGTCGTAGAGGAACTAGTGTGCCCAAGCGCGCGCCCAGCAAGCAGTGAGCGCGAACCCGGCCACGGCCTCGTCCCTCCGTCGTGTGGTGGTCTCAGGCTAGCAGTGCGAGCGCTCCGCCCAAACACCGAGCCGCTACCATGGCCCCCATGAGTGTCCTCGGAACCATTATCGTCGGCGTTGTCATCCTCCTGGGAGTCATCGGCGCCGTCGTCCAAGTCTGGCCCTCCGCGCCCCTCGTCGGCGGCGCGATCCTCGTGTGGGCGTGGCTGACCGGCACGACCAGCGCGTGGATCGTTTTCGCCATCGCGGCGCTCGTACTGATCCTTGGCGCAGTCCTCAAATACGTGATCCCCGCGCGCGGCATGAACAAAGCCGGGATTCCGCAATCGACGCTCGTGTGGGGCGCGCTCGGCGGCGTCGTCGGCTGGTTCATCGGCCTGCCCCTCGGCCTCGTCCTCGGTATGATCGCCACGACCTTCGTCGTCGAATACCTGCGCAGCCGCGACACTACAACCGCCTGGGCGTCCACCCTCCAGGCCCTCAAGGCCTTCGGCTGGACGATTGCCATCGAACTGATAGCCGCCCTGACCAGCGCAACCGCGTGGGGCATCGGCGTCGCCCTGGCCGCCGCCGGGAACTGAACCGGGCCTATCGAGGTACCCCGGCCTCGTCAATCTCCGCTAATATGGGTCTGTTGCGCACACCCGCGCGACGGACCCAAACTTTACGGAGATACTCATGCCCGCCGTCATCGTGCTCGGCGCCCAGTGGGGCGACGAAGGCAAAGGCAAGGCCACTGATCAGCTCGGCCAACATACCGACCTCGTCGTCAAGTTCAACGGAGGAAACAACGCGGGGCACACCGTCGTCATTGACGGGGAAAAGTACGCGCTGCACCTCCTGCCCGCCGGAATCCTCTCCGAAGGTGTCACCCCCATCATCGGCAACGGCGTCGTCGTCGATCTGGACGTGCTCTTCGAGGAACTTGAGGACATCACCTCGCGCGGCGTCGACTGCTCGCGCCTGCTCATCTCCTCTAACGCGCACATCATCCCGCCGTACAACCGCCTCATGGACCAGGCGAACGAGCGTGCGCGCGGCAACAACCTCATCGGCACGACCGGCCGAGGCATCGGCCCCACCTACGCCGACAAGATGAACCGTATCGGCCTGCGCATCCAGGACCTCTTCCACCCCGAGGAACTGCGCGCTAAGGTCGAAGCCGCCCTGGCCCCCAAGAACACCATTTTCGAGGCCGTGGACCTGCAGGTGCTCGACCCCGCTGAGGTGTCCGACCACTTGCTTTCCTTCGCGGACCGCGTCAAGCCGATGTTGTGCGACGTGTCCCTCGTCGTCAACGACGCGTTGGACCGCGGCGACACCGTCCTCTTCGAGGGTGGCCAGGCCACGATGCTCGACATTGACCACGGCACCTACCCCTTTGTGACCTCCTCCAACCCGACCGCGGGCGGCGCGCTCACCGGATCCGGCGTCGGTCCGACCCGCATCGACCGCGTTGTTGGCGTCGCCAAGGCGTACACGACCCGCGTCGGTGAGGGCCCGTTCCCCACGGAGCTGGATAACGAGGTCGGCGAGGCTCTGCGCACCAAGGGCGGCGAGTTCGGCGTGACCACGGGTCGCCCGCGCCGCACCGGCTGGTTCGACGCCGTCGTCATGCGCTACGCGACGCGCATCAACGGCCTGACCGACATCTGCCTGACCAAGCTCGACGTTCTCTCCGGCTACGAGACGATCCCCGTGTGCGTCGCCTACGAGGTGGACGGCGTGCGCACCGAGGAAATGCCTCTCGACCAGGCTGGCTTCGAGGCCGCCGTGCCCGTGTACGAGGAGCTGCCCGGCTGGAGCGAGGACATCTCGCAGTGCCGTTCCTTCGATGAGCTGCCGCAGGCCGCCCAGGACTACATCAAGCGCCTGGAAGAGCTGTCGCGCTGCCGCATCCAGTCCATCGGTGTGGGCCCGGGCCGCGAGGCGACCATCGTGCGCTACCCGCTCATGTGAGAGGAGATGACAGGGTGAGGGCCGGTGCCGCGCTGCGGTGCCGGCCCTCACCCTATGCGCGGGATCTTGCTGACCCGCACGTGGGCCTCCTGTTCCGCACGTGGGCGGGGCTGCCCACACTCGGAATAGCGGGTTTACGTGCGGAATAGAGGGCCGACATGCGGACAAGCTGATTTGCGGGCCCGGTGTCTGTCGGACGCTCGCAGGAACGGAAGGACGGATCTAGCAGTCTGGCGCGAGACGGGGACAGTTGCGCAGCAGGAGACGGAAACACTCGTGCGCTTCGGCGCGCAGATACGACAAAGCACGCCGAACCGAATGCGCCTGTCGGCGCGAAGGCCGCTCGTAGCGGCAGAGTTTGGAGCCCGGGGCATAACGGTCCGGCGTGCCCCTCAACCCTACGACTCACTCCATGCCAACGCGCGCCGTGGCGGCGTGGATCAACCCACACAGGGCATGCGCCACAGTCGGATCCTCTCCGACGAGGCCTGGGCCGCGTCTCTCGGTTACGCGCACCACAGCGTTGGGGTGGGTGCGGCGTTCCGACGACATGAGAGCACCCACCTCGCCACAATCCCGGCCCGCCGCCTCAGGGAGACCCGCGCGGGCGGCCACGGCCTCGTCGAGTCCAGACATGTGGGACCATGGAAGCGTGATGACATCGACCTCTCCCACGCGCACACGAACCGACTCGAGCCGCGGAGTACGCCGCGACACGCTGGCCACCAGGCGAGTGCCTGTCAGCGTTGGTACGGCCACCGTCACCCTTCTGGCCGCGCTGACAATCACCGCGTGGTGGCTGCCCGGCTCGCGCTGGACGGTCGGTCCGGTCATTGCACTCGCCTCGTTCCTGTTGGCGTTCGCGTGGCCGACGTTGGCGCGCCTGCACATGCCGTGGCTCGCGCAGGCTGTGCTTGCGTTCGGTGGGGCGCTCACCCCCATCGGCGTCGCGTACTGGAAGAACCTTGACATTGCGATCCCCCTGACCGGCATCATGTTCGTGTTCCTGGTGGCTGCGACGATCCTTGACGCGCCCGCACCGCGCGACCACTCGGTGGGTCATACGACCGAACACTGGGGGTCGACGTCGCTGACCGCAGCCCTCACCTCGTCGGTGACCGCGCTCCTTATCATTACAGCCGGGTCCATGTGGGTGTCCCTGACGGTCCACGCGCGCTGGTCGGTCGTCGTGCCCATGGCTGCCCTGGTCGTCATCGTCGTAGCCGTGTCGGCGCATAGTGGGCGCTCCTCGATCGCGGGGGTGTTCTACTCCGCGGCTTTCGGCCTGTTCGCGGGACTCATTATTTCCTCGATCGCGTGGCTGCTCGGGCACACCTCCGACCTGCTGCCCGTCGTCTTCCCCTCTATCGCCAAGATCCTCGGCGACTTCGCCGCATTCCTCACCATGGGTGGCATCACCGGTGCCGGCGTCGGCTTCGCCGTGTCAGTCGTGGACGCGCTCCTCGGCGAGCGCGCCGCCTCCGCCCAGCTCGCCTCCCTCCTCGGTCGTGGTGCCGCCAAATTCCTTGTCGCTGCCCTGCCCGTCTACGCGATGACGCGCATCGGCGGCATCTGAGGCGTGCATCGCCTCGACGAGGCGGTGGCTGGCGACATTGCATTAACGAGGTAGCGGCTGGATGGCCAGGTTTTTACCCGCTGCGTCTTCCTGAACCGCACCTGCCCGGGGAGGCGACTCAGGCCTCGTTCCTGTTCGCCGCCAGCTGCGCGCCCCCGCGCCGCGCGGTGCCCGCCTGCCCCACGCGTTAGGCTGGAGTCATGATGGTGATACCTGCTGACCTGCCCGCACTCGTTGCTCCCGTCGCGTGGATGCTTGGAACCTGGGAGGGATGGGGCATGCACGCAAACCCCGCCGCCCTCGGCCAGGAAGCTTCCGCCGAGGCCCCTGCTGATTCGCCCGTTGTTGAGGAGATCCGCGGCGACGTCGTCGGCGAGCAGATGCGCCTGGTGACCCGCGTGTACGCGGGTGAGTCTGCCGCCCCGATCGATCCCACGTGGAACGCTGCGCAGGGCCTGGCTGCTATCGAGAAGGGCGACCTGATCAGCGAAGAGACCGTCTACGTCTCCGTCGCGCCCTCCGACGCGCCGCTGCCGCCGCCCGGCCAGTACAACGCCCGCGAGTTCACGGCGACCTCCGCCTCCACCGAAGGTCACAGCGCCGTGTGGGACGGCGTGAGCGTCGGCCCGCGCGTGCAGATGGTCTCCGACGCGATCGCGCTCGGCGTGGACGCGCCCCGTCTGACGCACGTGGGCCGCATGTTCGGCCTGGTTGCCGGCGAACTCATGTGGACGCAGGAACGCACACTCGATGGCCAGGATGAGGCTGACGTCGAGATCTCGGGCCGCCTGCAACGCACCGAGCAGGCCTCCACGGAATCCGGCGAGGTCATCGACGGCATCGACGACTCGCAGGGCGGTTTCCTTGTCTGAGCCTTCGGTTGATTCCGAGTTCGTTGACGAGGCCGTGGCCTCCTTCGGCGCGACTCCGCACTTTGGGGATCCGTCGGGGGAGCAGTGGGCCCTCGAGGCTGGTCGCGCGCTAGTGCGCCGCCCGGACCTGGCGGTCATTTCTGTGTCGGGGGCTGATCGACTGACGTGGCTGACGTCGCTGGCCTCGCAGATCGTCACCGGCCTCGTCCCCGGTGAGAGCCGCGAGCTGCTGATCCTTTCACCCGAGGGGCGCGTCGAGCATTGGGCGGGCGCGAGCGACGATGGCGAGACGCTGCACCTGATCGTGGAGCGCTCGGACGTCGATTCTTTCGTGGCGTTCCTTGATTCGATGCGTTTCGCGCTGCGCGTCGCGGTTTCCGAGTGCGATGTCGTCGTGTTCTCCTCGGTCCGCGCGGGTGCAAACACGGCCGATTCGGTGGTGGGCCTGCCCGGACTCCTGTGGACCTGGGAGGACCCGTGGCCCGGCGTGGTGGAGGGCGGGGCCGCCTACTTTCGGGGCGAGCGCCACCCCGGCGCGCGCATCCCCATGATGTTTCACGCTGTTTCACGGCAGGCCGCGGACGAGTTCGAGGCCGCGTGGCTGTCCGCGTTCCCCGAGGCAGGCTCACGTCGCCGCGCCGGATACCTGGCGTGGGAGGCCATGCGCATCGCCGTGTGGAAGCCGCGCCTGGGCCGCGAGACCGACGCCCGCGCGATCCCGCCCGAGGTGGACTGGCTGCGAACCGCCGTCCACACGGCGAAGGGCTGCTACCGCGGGCAGGAAACCATCGCTCGCGTCCTCAACCTGGGACGCCCCCCGCGCCGCCTGACCTACCTGCAGCTGGACGGCTCGCGCGGCGACCTGCCCGCGCCGGGCACACCCATCGAGGTGGGTGGCCGCCAGGTCGGCGTCATTACATCGTCAGCGCGCCACGCGGACGAGGGGCCAATCGCACTCGCGCTCATCGCGCGCGCCGTGCCCGTGACGACCGTCTTCGACATCGACGGCGTCGCCGCCGCCCAGGAGGAGATCGTGCCCATCCACGGCAAGTCCTCCGTGTCCCCGCAGACCCGCCCGGGTGCCGACCTCTCCCGCGAGGCCGGCCAACGCGGCGGCTCCACGGGTTTTGGCGGCCTCGGCTCGGCCCTGGGGGCACACTGATGCGTGCCGTCATCCAGCGGGCAACTTCGGGCGAGGTTCGCGTCGACGGCGAGGTCGTCGGCCGCCTCGCGCTTCCTGCTGATTCTGCTGGTTCTGCTGGCGACGAGGCGTGGGCTGGGTCTGCCGCTCAGGTCTCGTCGCGTGGCGTGGGTACCCCCGGTGACGTCGACGCAACCATCAGCGAGGCCACCCCGGCGTGGGAGGGTTCCGGCGGAGCGCGCCAAGGCCTCGTCGTCCTCCTGGGCGTCCAGCGCGGCGACGGTCCCACTCAGGTCACGACCGTTGCACGTAAGATCGCCGAGTTGCGCATCCTCGACGATGAACGTTCCGCGCTTGACGTGCACGCCCCGATCCTTGTGATCTCGCAGTTCACCCTGTATGGGGACACTCGCAAGGGGCGCCGCCCCTCGTGGGCGCACGCTGCCCCCGGGGACGAAGCCGAACCCTTGGTCGACGCGGTTGTGGCCGATCTGCGAGGCCGGGGCCTGCACGTCGAGACCGGCCAGTTCGGCGCGATGATGGAGGTCTCGCTGGTCAACGACGGGCCTTTCACGGTCCTCGTGGAGGCCTAGCGTCAGGGGGGGCGAAGGGCCTTCCGCGGCTGTACTTGTTCCTCTGTGCGGTGACGCGCCGACGATGAGTCCGCAGCTTTGCTTGTGCCTAAGTGGCGTTAGACCTCTTAGGTGGGTATTGCACCAGTGAGGAGCTGGTGTCGTGCTCCTGATCGGGTGTAATGCTCCTTAATGGGTGCAATGCTCCCGATTGGGTTGAGTACCGGACGTGGTGCCTCGCGTGCTGCTGAACTGCCCTCTGTTGCGTGTGGCAACGGGCGCGGTTTCCCAAAAATATCGCACGTCATGTCCCTGTCAACCTTCCAGATCGTGAATGATGATCGTTGCAAGCCCAACGTTTGTGAGCCTAGTCGACAACCGACCCGGTGAAATTATGTGCGACTTGTGTGCGTGGACGCGCCAGTGCCCCGGCCTGGCCCTGTCGCCTGGCGCTCGTGTCCGTCCCCGCCCGTCCGGCGCCGTTGACTGTCGTGACCGGGACTCTTCCCTGCGTAACGCGGGGGAATCGCATCATGAGAGGCTCGACACGCCGTTACGAGGCTTCTCATGATGCCAACCCCCGATGTGACCGCTGAATCTGAATGACTCGCCCGGTGTGGGGACCGGACTCGCCTGTCGCGGCCCTGCATGCCTCACCTGCCACGGCCTCGGACCCGGATATGTGCCCCGGCCTCGTCCCTGCGCCCAGGGCGAAAGCGCGCGCACGGCGCTCGGGCTTTCCGTAGTCTGTAACTAGTCAACTGGGACGGGTGTACGCCGAGTTCGGCGGTGCAGCTGCCCCTGAAACAAGGAGAGACATGTTCGAACGCTTTACTGACCGTGCGCGTCGTGTCGTCGTGCTCGCGCAGGACGAGGCCCGCGGTCTTAAGCACAACTACATTGGCACGGAGCACCTGCTGCTCGGCCTGATCTCTGAGGGTGAGGGCGTGGCCGCGAAGGCCCTGGAGACGATGGGGATCAAGGGCGAGGCCGTGCGCGCCTCGGTCATTGAGATCATCGGTGAGGGTGAGAAGCCGGTCGAGGGCCACATTCCTTTCACGCCGCGCGCCAAGCGCGTCTTTGAGCTGAGTCTGCGCGAGGCCCTGCAGCTGGGCCACAACTACATTGGTACGGAGCATCTGCTGCTCGGCCTCCTCAAGGAGGGCGAGGGCGTGGCCGCCCAGGTGCTCACCAAGCAGGGCGCGGACTTGGCGCAGGTGCGTCAGACCGTCATCCAGATGCTGAGCGGCTACCAGCGCGGCGATGACGAGGGCCGCGAGTCGGTGGGCGCGGGCGTGGGCGGCTCAGGCGGCCCTGAGCGCTCGAATTCTGCGATCCTTGAGCAGTTTGGTCGCAACCTGACGCAGGCTGCGCGTGAGAACAAGCTGGACCCCGTCATCGGTCGTCGCGTCGAGATGGAGCGCGTCATGCAGGTCCTCTCGCGCCGCACGAAGAACAACCCGGTCCTGATCGGTGAACCCGGCGTCGGTAAGACCGCGGTCGTTGAAGGCCTCGCCCAGGCGATCGTGCACGGCGACGTGCCTGAGACCATCAAGGATAAGCAGATCTACAGCCTTGACATGGGGTCGCTGGTCGCGGGTTCGCGTTACCGCGGCGACTTCGAGGAGCGTCTGAAGAAGGTCCTCAAGGAGATCCGCACGCGCGGCGACATCATCCTGTTCATCGACGAGATCCACACCCTCGTGGGTGCGGGTGCCGCCGAGGGGTCGATCGACGCGGCCCAGATGCTCAAGCCCATGCTGGCGCGCGGCGAACTCCAGACGATTGGTGCGACCACGAACGACGAGTACCGCAAGTACATCGAGAAGGATGCGGCTCTCGAGCGCCGCTTCCAGCCGGTGAAGGTCGAGGAGCCCAGCGTCGACGAGACGGTGGAGATCCTCAAGGGCCTGCGCGACCGCTACGAGGCGCACCACCGCGTCATCATCACGGACGCCGCGATCCAGGCTGCCGCCGAGCTGGCGGACCGCTACATCTCGGATCGTTTCCTCCCCGACAAGGCCATCGACCTGGTCGACGAGGCCGGCGCGCGCCTGCGCATCCGCCGCATGACCGCGCCGCCGGAGCTGCGCGAGCTGGATGAGAAGATCGCCGAGGTGCGCCGCAACAAGGAGGCGGCCATCGACGATCAGGACTTCGAGAAGGCCGCGTCGCTGCGCGATCAGGAGTCGAAGCTGTCCGAGGAGCGCAAGGCGAAGGAAGAGGCGTGGAAGGGCGGCGAGTCCGACGAGATCGCCGAGGTCGGGGATCAGGAAATCGCCGAGGTCTTGGCCATGTCGACGGGCATCCCGGTCGTGCGCCTCACTCAGACGGAGACCGCGAAGCTGCTCAAGATGGAAGATGAGCTGCATAAGCGCGTTATCGGCCAGGACGAGGCCGTGAAGGCTCTCGCTCAGTCGATCCGTCGTACGCGCTCGGGCCTGAAGGATCCGAACCGTCCCGGTGGCTCGTTCATCTTTGCGGGTCCGACGGGTGTGGGTAAGACGGAGCTGGCGAAGGCTCTCGCCGAGTTCCTCTTCGGTGACGAGGATGCCCTGATCCAGCTGGATATGTCTGAGTTCTCTGAGAAGCACACGGCGTCGCGCCTCTTCGGTGCCCCTCCCGGCTACGTCGGTTACGACGAGGGTGGTCAGCTCACGGAGAAGGTTCGCCGTAAGCCGTTCTCGGTCGTCCTCTTCGACGAGGTTGAGAAGGCTCACCCGGATATCTTCAACTCGCTGCTTCAGATCCTGGAGGAGGGGCGCCTGACGGACTCGCAGGGCCGAAAGGTGGACTTCAAGAACACCGTCATCATCATGACGACGAACCTGGGTACCCGCGATATTAATAAGGGCGTGCTGACGGGCTTCCAGACCGCGGATCACTCGACGCATGATTACGGTCGCATGAAGTCGAAGGTTGCGGAGGAGCTCAAGCAGCACTTCCGTCCGGAGTTCCTCAACCGTGTTGATGATACAATTGTGTTCCCGCCGTTGACGAAGCCGGAGATTGCGCGCATTGTCGACCTGATGATCGCGAAGCTCGCCAAGCGTATGGAGGCGCAGGATATGCGTCTGCAACTGACGGACGAGGCGCGCGAGCTGCTGGCTGACGTGGGCTTCGATCCGGTGCTTGGTGCGCGTCCGCTGCGTCGCGCGATCCAGCGCGAAATCGAGGATGCGCTGTCCGAGAGGATCCTTTTCGGAGAGCTGCAACCTGGTCAGGTTGTCACGGTTGGTGTCACTGGAGAGGGTAAGGAACGGACTTTTACCTTCAACGGAGAGTGATTTACTCACCAATTGTCTAAGGTTGACAAACCTTCGCCTCTGTGGGAGCGGCCCGTCGAATAACGGCGGGTCGCTCTCTGGTTGTCAAGTAATTGTGGCTCTGATAGATTCTCATTAACTATGAACGTCTTGCGAACTCATGCCACACTATTTGCGAGGCACTAATCATTGATCGAGAGAGGGTCTATGAACGCTCGAGCGCGCCGAAACCTGACCAGCGCAAGACGACGCCTGCCGGCGCTTGTTCTCATGCTGGTTGTTGTTGCGCTCTGCGTCGCTGGCGTCATCTACAAGGGTGCGGAAGTTACGCAGGTAAACGTCAATGATGGCGGAATTTGGGTAACAAATAAGTCCAAGCAGATGGTCGGTCACCTCGACTATGAGGCCCGCATCCTTGACGGTGCGCTGCGCACCGAGGCTAGCAATTTCGATGTCGGCCAGGCTGGCGAAACTGTTACGGTGTCCGATCTGTCCTCACTTACTGTTGCGCCGGTCAATGTTACCCAGGTCGCTTTGGGGTCCCCGACGGCCCTTCCCTCCGGTTCGGTTGCGATGCAGGGCGGGGACGTCCTGGGCGTCCTGAATGCGACAGATGGCACACTGTGGACGACGTCAGCCACTACGCCGAGCCCGGCGAACCTTTCTGACAATGCCGCCGTCGCCTCGAACATGGGCGCGAGCGCGTTTGTCACCGGCATGGACGGCACCGTCTACTCCCTGTCCTCTTCCGGATCCCTCACAACTGTTAAGCGGCAGGGTGCCGTCGATCAAGCGAAGACCTCCGTGATCGAGGGCATCCCCGCAGATGCGTCGCTGTCGATGACGGCCGTCGGAGACCAGGTCGTCGCCCTCGACTCCACTTCGAACACCCTCTTCCTGCCCGGCGGCAAGACACTCAACCTCAGCGCCGCAGGCGTCGAGGCGGGCGGAGTCCTCCAGCAGGCCGGACCGGCGTACGATTCCGTCCTCCTGGCCACGGCCTCGTCCCTGGTGAGGATCCCCCTGAAGGGTAGTGCCCCCACGATCATCCCCGCCGCCGAGGGATCCCCCAGCGGCATCCCCGCAGCACCCGTGCGCCACGAGGGCTGCTCCTACGGCGCGTGGATGGGTTCGGGTGCGTTCATGCGCTCGTGCGACGACGCCTCCAACAACCAGCAGACAGTCGTCGATACGCTCAAGAGCGCCCAGGAAATCGTTTTCCGCACCAACCGTAAGGCCATCGTCCTCAACGACGTCGCGCAGGGCAACGTGTGGCTGCCCGACTCCAACATGGTCCTCATGGACAACTGGGATGAGGTCGAAAACCAGCTCCAGGAGTCCGAGGACGAACAGGACAGCCCGGAGCTGACGGACGAGATCGCCGACCCCGAAAAGCGCGAGGAGAACACCCCGCCCGAGGCCGTGGATGACGAATTCGGCGTCCGCCCGGGCCATTCGACGATCCTGCCGGTCCTGGACAACGACTCCGACATTGACGGAGACGTGCTGACCGCCAGCCCGACCAGCCAGCCCGCCTGGGGCGCTGTGGCCGTCGCGCGCTCCGGTCGCGCGCTGCAGATCGCGGACGTCGATGCCGATCAGACGGGTTCTACGTCGTTCACCTACGAGGCCACGGACGGGACCGCGACCGCCTCCGCGCGGGTGCAGGTGACGATCCACCCCTACTCGCAGAACGAGGCGCCCACGCAGCTGCGTGCGTCGTCGGTCAAGATCGGTCAGGGTGCGCAGATTCAGTATCAGGCCCTGTCCGACTGGCGTGACCCCGATGGCGACCCGTTGTTCTTGAAGAATGCCGAGGCTCCCGAAGGTCTGAACGTGTCCTTCATGGAGGACGGCTCGATGACGATCACCGAGGAAGGCTCCGCGGCTGGTCCGAAGACCGTCGTGCTGACCGTCGCCGACGATCAGGGCGCTGAGACGCGCGGCGAACTCATTGTCAACGTCCAGGAGGCTGGCAACCTGCCGCCCGTCGCGAACGGCGACCTGTTCCTGGCACACCCGGGCGAGACCCTCACTTTGGATCCACTCAAGAACGACACCGATCCCAACGGCGACCCGCTGATGCTGGCCGCTGTGTCCGGGGCGCCCTCGGGTGCGTCGATCACGCCGGATTTGGAACGCGGGACCATTGACTTCGTGGCGTCGTCCCCGGGTTCCTACTCCTTCGCCTACACGGTCTCCGACGGCGTCGCGACGACGCTGGGTATTGTGCGCGTCGTGGTCGTTGAGACCGTTGCGCTGCCCCCGGTTGCCGAGAACGATACGGCGGTCCTGCCGCAGGGCGGATCCGTGCTGGTTGCGCCGCTGGCCAACGACTACGACCCGACGGGTGGAGTCCTGTCGATCACGTCGATTGATTCCTCGTCCGTGCCCGGCCTGGAGGTGGCCCTCATCGACCGTCACCTGCTGCGCGTGACTGCGCCGACAGGTCTCGAAGGGACGGTGTCCTTCTCTTACACGGTGTCCAACGGGCAGGGCAGCGCCAGCGCCAGCGTGACCGTCATTCCCGGTGCCTCTGACCGCACCGACTTGCCGCCGGTCCTCAAGCCGGATCGTGGCAAGGTGCGCGTCGGCGATGTTGGCACGGTCTCCGTTCTGGCGAATGATCGCTCGCCGGCCGGCCTGAACCTGCAGGTCGAGTCGACGCTCGAGTATGATCGCGCTTCCGCCCTGGGGACGCCCTTCGTGACGGGTAACCAGGTGCGTCTCGAGGCGGGGGACACCCCGGGCACGATGGATGTCACCTACTCTGTCATCGATTCCGCCGGTAACCGCGCCTCCAGCACGGTCACCTTCGAGATCCTGGCAGCATCCGACGACAATCAGGCACCGCGTCCCCGCGACATCACCGCGTGGGCCACGGCCGGTCAGACCACCCGCATCCCGGTCTCGCTTGACGGCATCGACCCGGACGGCGACTCGGTGACCCTGCGCGGCGTGGATTCCTCGCCGCAGAAGGGCTCGGCGACCGCGAATGCCACGTGGATTGAGTACACGCCCAACGCCTCGGAGTCCGGCACTGACTCCTTCACCTACACGGTTGAGGATCGCCAGGGAGCGCGTGCCTCGGCTCGCGTCCGTGTCGCCGTCACGCCTGTTCCCTCGCTGAACCAGAACCCGGTGGCGGTGCCCGACACCGTCCTGACGCGCCCTGATCGCATGGTGACCGTCAATGTCCTGTCGAACGACTTGGACCCTGACGGCGACCCGCTTACCCTCGAGAAGGACAGCCTCGAGACGGCCACGCCCGAACTCGACCCGCAGGTCCGATCCGGCACGACCGTCCAGGTGCACACGCCCTCCAAGGTTGGCACCTACCTCGCGTCCTACACGGTCAGCGACGGTCGCGGCGGCTCCGCGCGCGGCACCCTGACGGTCTACGTCCAAGATGACGCGCCCCTCAAGGCACCCGTTGCCCGCGACGACTTCGTGGACTATGATGCGCTGCCCACGGACGGCTCCGCCGTGTCCGTCAATGTCCTCGAGAACGACGAAGACCCCGACGGCAGTATCGACGAGGTCACCCTGACCACCGCCGATGTCGGCGTGACCGTCTCCGGCTCGAATCTGCTGATTCCGACCTCGGAATCCACGCGCCTGGTCGTCTACACGATCACCGACCGCGATGGGCTGACCAACTCGGCTGTTGTCCGGGTCCCCGGTCGCGACTCGACCGCGCCGTTCCTCAGCTCGGCGAATCTGCCGATCGAGATGGACGCGGGCACCTCGCGCACGATCAACCTGTCGGACTACGTCATTACTCGCTCGGGACGCAGCCCGCGCCTCGTCGAGGGGTCGAGTCCTGTGGCCCAGGACGGCCTCGACTCGGTCGTCGCTGATTCCAACACGCAGCTGACCCTGAACGCGAACGCCGCGTTTAGCGGCAACTCCGCGTTCCTCATCCAGGTCGCGGACGGCGATTCCTCCGACGCGGGGACGCTCACCGCCTCCCTGTCGCTGCCCGTGCGCATCAAGGCCACGGTCAACCAGCCGCCGACCTTCACCCCGACCGCTATTCGCGTCGAGGCCGGGGGCGAGGCCGTGGTGCAGAACCTGGCGCTGGCCGTGCGCGACCCCGAGGGTGTGGATACCTCCACGTTCACCTACACCATGGACTCTGCGCCGAACTCGATTCAGGCCTCGCTGTCGGGCGCGACCCTGTCGGTCACGGCCGCCGAGGGAACCGCGCAGGGGCCGGCCGGCTCGATCGCCGTGAGCGTCACGGACGAGGATGGCCACACGGTGTCTGCCCAGATCCCCGTCGAGGTCGTCGCGTCGGTCAAGCCCCTGATCCAGGTGCCCGTCTACACGCTGACCGGCAAGGTGGGAGATACCGTGAGCGTGGACGTGGCGTCGGCTGCGACGAACCCCTTCCCGGACGCGCCGATCACCCTCGAGGGAGCCCTCGTGTCCTCGGGTGAGGCGACTGTCTCCTCCTCGGGTACGACCGTGTCCATCACGCCCAGCTCCTCCGGTGTGATCACGGTCGGCTTCACGGTCAACGACAAGCTGGCCGACCCCTCGCGTGCCGTCCAAGGCACGATTACCGTCACGGTGACGGGTAAGCCGAATCCTCCCACAAATCTGCGCGCTGAAAACATCGGAAAGGGCGCTGCGCGCGTGACCTTCCAGGCTCCCGAGTCTGGCGGGTCGCGGATCACCAGCTACAGGCTCTTCGACAACACTGGTAAGCAGGTCGCCACCTGTGACAGCACGGTGTGCGATGTCACCGGTCTGACCCGCGGTGGGACCTACTTCTTCACTGCGATTGCGGTCAGCGCGGAGGGCGAGTCCGAGCGTTCGGCACCCTCGGACCCCATCACCATCTCCAACGTCCCGAGTGCTCCCGGCGTTCCTCACCTTGAGGCCGGCGACGGAACCATCACAGCGGCGTGGGCTGAGGCCAAGGAGAACGGCTCCAAGGTCACCGGATACACGGTGATCGCTTCCGTCGCCGGCGGAGCGGATGTGTCGTGCCCGGCTGGTGGCAACACCACGTGTACACTCACGGGCCTGACGAACGGCCTCACCTACACGGTGGTGGTCGTGGCGCACAGCGACGCTGGAGATTCCGCGCCATCTGCGGGTGCTGTGGTTACCCTGCAGGTTACTCCGCAGCCTGAAAAGACGATTCCCCTGGCCCCGGATGCGCCGCAGCTAGGCCCCACCTTGGATAACGCTGCAGAAAAGCTTGCGGTGTCGAATGCGCGCCTGAAAGAAGGCAACGGCTACAAGGCTGCTGACCTGGAGCTTTACTACGCGGACAGTATACCCGGGTGTATGTCGGCCGAGAGTCACAAGGTTGATCTCAACAACGGCGATCGCGGAGACTTTAATATCGGTCCGCTTCCTTCGGGTTCCAGGATGATCTACTACTTCTGCCAGCGTGGTAAGCGAGGGCCGAATGATTACGTGTGGAGTCCGGCGACACTAGCCACCGGCTTTGTCGGCACAGGCCAGCATGGCGGAGACGGCGGCGGTAACGGTGGCGGTAACGGCGGTGGTAACGGCGGCGACGAGGAAAAGCCTCAGCCGCCGGACAGCTCGCCGATCCCGCTCTTTACAGTCTCTGCCGAGCCACATACCAACAGCGTCACAATCGTGTGGACCCCTCCTGCAGAGGTCTCCCTCAAGGAGACCAACGTGTGGATCAAGGACGTAGCGAACACGAAGCAGACATTCAATGGCCCGATGACGAAGGTCACCGTGTCGGGGCTGCAGCCGGTCCACCAGTACACGGCTGTCGTCGAGCTGGTCAGTACCGGCGGGGCGCACCGAGAGAAGGAGGTCACGTTTACGACGGGTGAATCGGTTGACGAGATCGATGCATCCTTCACCGGGATGACCGCCTGCCCGAACGGCCAAGAGTGTGGCTCGATGACCCTGACGGCCTCGCGTGCCTCGCAGTTCCAGCGGGGCAAGACGCTCGTCTGCACGGTGGCGACTGGACGGCCGTCCCAAAACACGGAGTTCCGCTTCTCACAGGGGACGCCGAGTATACCGGGTATCCTTACGGAGTCGATCACCGCGCCAGAACTGAATGCGCGGCAGGTCGTGAAGAACTGCCGAGGCGAATAAAACAAAAGACTTTCACCCACTACAAGCAACGAGAGAGACAGTAGGACAACTCATGACCCTTTCCATCGAAGATGCAACTAGGTTCGCCCAGGTCTTCAAGGGCCTCGTCGATGGCGTGTCCGTCGCGGTCCTGGACAAGCATCAGGCGGTGCGCCTCGCGCTGACGACGATGTTCGCGGGTGGACACCTCCTGCTCGAGGACGCTCCCGGAACCGGTAAGACGGCCCTGGCGCGCGCGATCAGTGCGACCATTGACGGCACGCACTCGCGTATCCAGTTCACCCCCGACCTGCTGCCCTCCGACATCACCGGCGTGAACATGTTCAACCAGAAGACGGGCGAGTGGGTCTTCCACGCCGGCCCGGTCTTCGCGGAGATCGTCCTGGCCGACGAAATCAACCGTGCACCTGCTAAAGTGCAATCAGCCTTGCTCGAAGCCATGCAGGAGAAGCAAGTAACTATAGGAGATACGACTTTTTCTCTAGATAAGCCTTTCCTTGTGATGGCCACTCAGAACCCTGTGGAGCAGGAAGGTACTTACCCTCTGCCTGAGGCTCAAGTGGATAGGTTTATGCTCAAGGTGGTCATAGACTATCCTAAGCTACAAGAAGAACAGCAGATCATGCACAACAACCTCAAGGGTACACAACCTTCTGTGAATCAGGTGGTGAGCTTGGAGCAGATCCTACACGCCCAGCAGGTGGCCTATGAGGTATATATGGACGAGAAGATAGAGAAGTATATCCTTGATATTATCTTCGCTACCCGTTATCCTGAAAAATACCAGTTGGCTGAACTTAGTCCGCTGATACAGTTTGGCGCTTCGCCTCGTGGTAGTATCAGCTTGGCGGTAGCGGCCAAGTGTCATGCTTTCATACACCATCGTGGGTATGTGATTCCAGAGGATGTACGTTCGGTAATCTTTGATGTACTACGTCACCGTATCGGAATTACCTATGAGGCGGAAGCTGAAAACATCACCTCTGTAGAAATTATCAATAAGATAATCAATACTGTAGAAGTACCATAATAGTGACAAGTGACTAATGACTAGTGACAAATGACAAATGACTAATAAGATGAATGCGATACAATATTTTGATTGGGGGGTGGGCAATAATACGCTC
>ENA-OWNK01000515-OWNK01000515.1-metagenome-genome-assembly--contig:-NODE-515-length-18012-cov-4.591079_pt1 | contig 18012 bp, 14 predicted proteins | sample MGYA00245343_ERZ651121 | MGnify/ENA primary metagenome ERZ651121 (study PRJEB26857, sample SAMEA4031775) | metagenome | biome: human; feature: oral; material: saliva | place: Philippines | collected 2014... | reverse complement strand
TAAATTAACAGTACTCTAGATGAAGAGTTTTTGCAAGCTGATTCTTAAAGAAAATGAAATAAAAACGGACTCGCACTGCGAGTCCGTTTTTAGTTTCTGTTATTTTGTTTAGGTGAGCGCTTTTTCTCACATCCTGTGAAGTTGAGCTCGCCATCGCAGAAATGGCGTGCGTTTCCCGAAACGTCCGCACGACTCGTTCCGAGTCCCTTCCGGCGTTCCGGTCCAACGTTCCATTTCTGAGCGCTCGGTCTCGTATCCTAGTCTTCCCCCGGTCGCATAGGTCTCTTATACTTACTCTTTGATTCTTGTCGGATGATGGTATGTGGGGATTTGCGGCCCGCGTTTGAGTTTCGAAAGAGCATTTGCATTTTTTCGTCGTCGAAGAGTTCTAAGTTTTGATCGACGAAGTGACTTGCATCAGCTTTCCAATCTGAATGATAGTAATTGAATAATTCGGCCATGGCGACATTTCTGTCGGTGGCGCTCCCTTTAAATTCAGGGTCTGTTACATCGGTTAAGTATTGTTGCATTTTTGCAATTCTATTTTTATCAAAATCTGCCATAACATTCGCCTCTTTTCAGTCCTATTTTAGCATAGAAGCTATTTTCTTAAAAGAAATTTTTTCAAACCCCTGTTCATTTAAAGAGGAATGTTTTATACTGTTACTTGCTAAATTTTTGAAGAGGAGGGTGTCTGATGGCTAAAGATATGACAAGTGGAAAACCGTTGAAATTAATTTGGAATTTTACCATTCCGCTGTTAATTGGAAATTTATTCCAACAATTATACAATATGGCTGATACTTTTATTGTAGGGCGTACCATTGGAGTGAATGCACTAGCGTCCGTTGGTTCTACTGGAAGTATTGTCTTTTTGATTATCGGGTTTGCTACTGGTTTAACAGCAGGTCTTGCGATTCCATTAGCGCAACGGTTTGGTGCGAAGGATTATAAAGGCGTGAAGCATAGTTTTTATGTGTCCATCTTGATTTCACTGGTCGTGGCAATTGTTCTAACGGCTTTGAGTATGATTTTCTGCCGTCAGATATTAGAAATCATGCAGACACCATCCGAGATTATTGATGGAGCTTATGATTATTTAATGGTCATCTTTGGGGGAATTTTCTCCTCAATGGCCTATAATTTACTTTCGAATATTTTCCGTTCGATTGGGGATGCAAAAACTCCTCTCTATTTCCTTGTAGTGGCATGCATTATGAATATTGTTTTGGATATTGCATTTATTGCTGGATTAGGAATGGGAGTTGAAGGAGCAGGATATGCAACAGTTGTGTCTCAAATATTCTCAGCAATTGCCTGTGTGGTGTATATTTGGAAGAAGATACCAGTGTTGCGCTTAACGAAAGAGGATTTAGTGGCGACACAGAAAGATATTCGAGAACATTGTCGGATTTCATTCCCGATGGCGTTCCAAGCTTCGATTATTGCGATTGGAACGATTATGGTCCAAATCGCGTTAAATCAATTAGGGCCGACTTCGGTTGCGGCACATACAGCAGCACAAAAGATTGATCAGTTAGCGATTCTTCCAATGATGTCATTTGGAGTTACCATGGCTACCTATTCTGCCCAAAACTATGGTGCGAAGAAATATGATCGTATCTGGCTGGGTGTTCGTGAATGTATCAAGTTATCGTTGACCTTTGCGATTGGAATTGGGATTATTTTAAATCTCTTTAGTCCGATTCTGATTCGTGCCTTCGTTGGAGAAGGGCATGAAGAAGTCGTTGAATTAGGACGACTATTCTTCCTTACAAACGGGACAACGTATAGTTTCCTTTCATTATTATTCATTTACCGTTATACCTTACAAGGAGTGGGAAAAACATTTACACCGACCTTGGCTGGAATTATGGAACTCATCATGCGTTCTGTAGCGGCAGTGGTTCTTTCAAATATGTACGGCTTCGTCGGAGCAACGATTGCCAATCCAATGGCATGGTTTGGTTCGATGGTGCCCCTCATGATTGCGTATTATATCTTTAAAAATAAGATTCAAAATGGAGAAGAGCAGTAGTATCAAGCTACTGTTCTTTTTTTGCTTCAAATTATGGTATAATAAAACGAATATGCATACAGCGAGGTGACGTCATGAAAACAGATATTCAAATTGCACAAGAAAACCAAATGCAACCCATCACGGTGATTGCCGAAAAGCTTCATTTAACTAATGATGAAATCGAACCATATGGAAAATACAAGGCAAAGATTGATAAGAATGAGTTTCATAATCCAGAGAATTTTGGGAAACTGATTTTAGTGACATCGATGAATCCGACTCCTGCTGGTGAAGGGAAGTCTACTGTAACAGTTGGACTTGGGGACGCACTAAAAGCTATTGGGAAGAAAACAGTCATTGCACTTCGTGAACCATCTCTAGGACCAACTCTTGGACTCAAAGGGGGAGCTACAGGTGGCGGTTATGCACAAGTTGTTCCCATGGAAGAAATCAACTTACATTTCACAGGAGACATGCATGCCTTAACGACAGCTACGAATCTGTTATCTGCGATTATTGACAATCATATTCATCAAGGAAATGAACTACAAATCGATACTAACCGCATTTTGTGGAAACGAGCGCTTGACTTAAATGACCGTGCGTTACGCCAAATTGAAATTGGGCTTGGCGGTTCGATTAATGGGGTTCCTCGCAAAGATGGTTTTGATATTACGGTCGCAACAGAAATGATGGCAGTACTTTGCTTGGCGAGTGACCTAAAAGACTTACAGCATCGTGTATCGCAAATTTTAGTGGCATTTGATATGAATGGGAACCCAGTGACGGTAGCTGATTTACAAGTAGAAGGGGCTATTACTGCCCTGATGAAAGAAGCTGTGAAGCCAAACCTCGTTCAAACGTTAGAAGAAACGCCAGCCATCGTTCATGGCGGACCATTTGCCAATATTGCGCATGGATGTAATAGTGTCATTGCTACGAAAATGGCCTTGACGTTGGCAGATTATACGGTGACAGAAGCAGGTTTTGGGGCTGACCTTGGTGCTCAGAAGTTCCTGGATATTAAAGTTCCAGTGCTTGGAAAGAATCCGGATGCAGTCGTAGTCGTGGCAACAATCCGTTCAACAAAGATGCATGGCGGATTATCTCTTGAAGAATTAGCGCAAGGAGAATCTTTTGAAGCAGTACGCGAAGGATTTAAGAACGTAGCGAAACATATTGAAAATATTCAGCAGTATGGTTTACCAGTTGTGGTTGCACTGAATGAATTTGTAACAGATACAAAAGCAGAACAAGAACTCTTTGCATCGCTATGTCAGGAGTTTGGAGTTCCTTGTATCATGACGGCAGTATGGGAAAAAGGATCAAAAGGTGGTATCGACTTAGCGCAGAAAGTTGTTGAACTTTGTGATAGTGGCAAAACTGCTTTTGTTCCAACTTATAAAGCAACTCAACCGATTCAAGAAAAGATTGATGCAGTGGCTAAGAATATTTATGGAGCCACAAAGGTAAATTACACCCCTGAAGCGTTAGAACAATTGAAAGAGATTGAAGAAGCTGGATGGAACCATCTGAATGTGTGTATTGCTAAAACTCCATACTCATTCTCAGACAACGCCAAGTTAAAAGGACGTCCAGAAGGTTTTGCAATCACGATTCGTTCATTGATTCCAAAACTAGGTGCTGGATTTATTGTAGCGTTAACGGGAACAGTTTTAACAATGCCGGGACTTCCTAAAGTTCCAGCAGCACTTGGAATAAGTGTTGATGACAATGGGAAAATTCAAGGGTTATATTAAGAGACTTGAAAGGAGTTTGCATGAAAGATTTTAGAGTCGATCATTTGAAAAAATCTTATGGTGCGAAATCATTATTAGAAGACGTGTCCTTTATTATTAACGAAGGAGAACACGTAGGTTTAATCGGTCAAAACGGGACTGGTAAGAGTACATTATTATCCATTCTTGCAGGAGTTGATTTTGCAGAATCGGGCGATATTACAACGTCTAACGATTTCAGAATTGGATACTTATCTCAGCAACCAGAATTAGAGGATGAAGATACGATTTTCGAAGCCTTATATAAAGGCGACCATCCAACGTTAAAAGTCGTTCATGACTTTGAAGAAGTGGTGGAACAATTACGAGAAAATCCAACCTCGGAAAGTCTTGCGAAACGATACAGCGTCTTAGAGCAAAAGATGAATGAAATCGATGGATGGCAAGTGGAAGTGCAAATCAAGACCATTCTTCAAAAGATGGGACTAACGGATATCCAGAAAAAAGTGGGTACACTCTCTGGTGGTCAAAAGAAGCGTGTGGGCCTTGCTAAAGTATTGATGGAAGAACCGGATTTACTATTGCTCGATGAACCAACGAACCACTTAGACCTAGAAGCCATTGAATGGTTAGAAGGTTATTTAGCCAATTACAAAGGCGCGATGATGCTCGTTACTCATGACCGTTACTTCCTCGAACGTGCGGTAACGCATATGTTTGAACTCGTGAACGGTAGAATCGAAGCGTACGAAGGAAATTACGAGTCTTACTTAGAACAACGAAGCCAACGAGAACAAATCGCAACACGTATGTCGCAGAAACAAAAACGATTGTATCAAAGCGAGTTAGAGTGGATGCGCCAAGGTGCAAAAGCTCGTACAACGAAACAACAAGCACGTATTCATCGTTTTGAAGCTTTAGAAAAAGATGTGAAGCAAACCACTTCTCAAGAGAAGCTAGTGATGGAGTTTGACCAAGCTCGTATTGGAAAACGCGTTTTTCAATTAGAAGATGCCTCTCTTTCCATTAATGGGCAATCCATCGTGAAGAATCTAGATTGGATCATTCAAAGTCAATCGCGTATCGGGATTGCTGGGGTGAATGGCGTTGGGAAATCCACATTCTTAAATGCCATTGCCGGACAGATTCCATTTGATAGTGGCCAATTTGTTGTCGGTGAGACCGTTCGAATCGCGTACTATAAACAAGAAGATGAAGATATTCCAATGGATAAACAGCTAATCCAATATTTACGAGAAGAAGCGGAAGAAATCAAACGTAAAAATGGAGAAGTAGCATCCGTTTCAGAATTACTCGAGACTTTCTTATTCCCAAGACATTTACATGGAGCGTATATTCATACATTGTCTGGAGGAGAGAGAAGACGACTCTACTTACTTCGTTTATTAATGACAAAACCAAATGTGTTATTATTAGACGAACCAACGAACGACTTGGATATTGATACATTAACCGTACTTGAAGATTTCCTAGAGTCGTTTAATGGGGCGGTTCTTATCGTATCGCATGACCGTTACTTCTTAGATAAGACGGTCGATCAATTATTTGTTATCCGAGGAGAAGGGCAAACAGAACTGTTCTACGGATCGATGAGTGAGTATTTAGAACAAGAAAAATCACTAGCAAAAGTTGCTGTAGAAGCTCCTAAGGCAGAAGCGCCAAAAGTGGAGGCACCAAAAGCAGCTCCATCTAAGAAGATGACGTACCAAGAGAAGAAGGAATGGGAGACGATTGAAGGAACCATTCAAGAACTCGAAGAAAAACTAGAATTCTTGCAAGAGGAAATGAGTGTGCATGCACAAGATTTTGCCAAACTACAAGAATTACAAGAGGAATTAGACAAGACGGAAGAAGCGGCAAGTGAAGCTTACGAACGTTGGGAATATTTAGCAGAATTAGCAGGGAATTAAAGAAAGGAACCGATATGACGAAACAATATAAAGACTTACTAAGAAAGATTTTAGAAGAAGGAACAATCAAAACGGACCGTACTGGTACAGGGACAAAGAGTGTGTTTGGATACCAAATGCGTTTTGACTTACAAAAAGGATTTCCACTTTTAACAACAAAACGTGTGGCATTTGGATTAATCAAGAGCGAATTACTATGGTTCTTACACGGAGATACAAATATCAAATACTTATTAGAACATAACAACCACATTTGGGATGAATGGGCGTTTGAGCGTTATGTTTCTTCTCCAAAATACACTGGTCCTGATATGACAGACTTTGGACGTCGTTGCTTACAAGACGAAGCCTTTAACGAAGTATACCAAGAAGTGAAGAAAGACTTCTGTGAGAAAATCTTAACGGATGATGCGTTTGCTGCAGAATTTGGTGAACTTGGTAATATTTATGGTTCCCAATGGCGTCACTGGAAAACCACAAAGGGTGAGACGATTGACCAAATCGCAGACTTACTCAACTTATTGAAGAATTCTCCAGATTCACGTCGTATGATTGTATCCGCGTGGAATCCAGAAGATGTTCCAAGCATGGCACTTCCTCCATGTCACACAATGTTCCAATTTTACGTGGCTGATGGTAAATTAAGCTGCCAATTATACCAACGTAGTGCGGATGTGTTCCTAGGAGTGCCGTTCAATATTGCAAGTTACGCTTTATTAACACATTTAATCGCAAATGAAGTTGGTTTAGAAGTTGGCGAATTCGTTCATACATTAGGCGATGCGCACATCTACTTAAACCATATGGAACAAGTTGAAACACAATTAGCACGCGAAGAAAGAGCATTACCAACACTTGTATTAAAACATCCTGAAAAATCAATGTTTGAGATCGATGTTGATGATGTGATTGTAGAAGGATACAATCCGCATCCAACGATTAAAGCACCGATTGCCGTGTAATACTGGAGGAGACAGATGTTAATTTATATTTGGGCTCAAGATGAACAAGGACTTGTTGGAAAAGACAACACGCTTCCTTGGCGATTGCCGAATGATTGGAAATTCTTTAAAGAAGTAACGATGGGACAAACCATCCTTATGGGACGTAAAACGTTCGAAGGGATGGGGAGTCGCTTGCTTCCAGGACGTCAAACTGTTCTTTTAACAAGAAGCAACGATTATGAAGTACCAGGTGCTGAAGTCGTTACTGATATTGATGCGATTATCGAAGATTCCAAACACGAGGATATTTATGTGTGTGGTGGTGCAGAAGTCTACCGTCTTCTAAAAGACCATGTGGAGCTTTTATATTGCACACGAATACATCATACATTTGAAGGGGATACGTATTTCCCAACCGATTTTCCATGGGGCGATTTCGTGAAAGTGAAATCACTCGAAGGTGAAGTGGATGAAAAAAATGTCTACCCACATACGTTTGAAATCTACGAGAGAAAAGAGGATACTCTATGACAACGTGGCATGATGTTATTGGTGAGGAGAAGAAAAAAGAGTATTTCCATGCAGTACGTGCCTTTGAACAAAGCGAGCGAAATCATCACAAAGTATTTCCTGCTGCAGAGAATGTCTTTAAGGCCTTGGAACTGACACCATTTGATAACGTGAAAGTGGTGATTCTTGGTCAAGATCCTTATCATGGCGATAACCAAGCACATGGTCTAAGTTTCTCCGTGCAAAAAGGAATCGCCTTGCCACCTTCATTACTCAATATTTATAAGGAACTTGAAAGCGACCTTGGCATTCCTGTTGCAAAGAGTGGGGATTTAACCGTTTGGGCAAAGCAAGGCGTGTTGCTTTTGAACACGGTATTGACGGTTCGTGCACACGAAGCGAATAGTCATCGGGGTCAAGGGTGGGAAATTTTTACTGATGCAGTCATTACTTCTCTAAACCAAAGTGACCATCCGATTGTATTTGTATTGTGGGGGAAACCAGCACAATCGAAAGAAAAGCTGATTACCAATCCGAACCATTTGATTTTAAAGGCACCACATCCAAGTCCATTATCCTCATACCGCGGATTTTTTGGAAGTAAGCCATTTAGTCAAATTAATGAATTTTTAAAGAAAACTGGTCAACAATCAATTGATTGGCAAGTAGAGTAAGTGGAAATCTCCCCACTTGCTCTATTTTTTTGCTTTTAGTATGAATTTTGTGGTACGATAATGAAAACGGTTAAAAGAAAGAAGGTTTTTTATGAAGAAACAGAGTAAGTGGTTTGGTTTATTCGCAACTTTATTGGTGATTTTATCATTGGTGTTTTTAGGGAACACTTCGGCAAAAGCGGCTGAAGGAAAAGAACTTCAAAACGTAATTTCAGGATTAGAACTTCTTGATCAATCGGATACAAAATTAAGTCCAGATGCAAATGGAGTCTATCAAATTCTTACAAATAGAGCTTATAAATTAAGAGCGGTATTTGATTTAGAACATTACAATGGAGATATTCAAAATGGGGATTTCTTCAAATTGGAAGTTCCTGCTGAGATTACATTCTACGATAATCATGATGTGGAATTAGTGGACTTAGCAACAAACGTTCCGATTGCGGATGCGCATTTTGAAGGACATGGAGATAACCAAGGTGGAACTATTACTGTAACGCTAAAAAACCTTGACCAATATTTAGCAGCAAAGGGTGCGGATACGGTGAAAGAGGTCAAAGGTACTTTGGCTTTAAACTTCTTATATAAGAAGAATGTTTCTAACCAAACAGTAACGTTTGATTCACCATCCATGCAAACAACAATTACAAAAACGTATAATGTTCAAACACTTTCAGAAGAAACAGATCCAATTGGTAAAGAAAAATTTGCTAAAATTGGTGGCCAAGCAGCCAATAAAGCTTGGACATCAGCTAAATTAGAAGCGGCAGGTTCAAAAGGTTCTGGTCAATACGTTTCTGAATGGAAAGTACGTGTAAATACAAGCGCAGAAAACTTAGGGGATAACTTAGTATTAAATGATACTTTACCAAGTGATCCTTCAACAGCCTCTATTCAATATATTCCTGAATCATTAGTGGTGTATAATGCACCTTCAATGAACGAGACAACTTCTGGTAAAGAAGCTGATTTCGTAGCATTAGTAGAAGGAACTGACTACACAGTAAACTGGAATGAAAACTATACAAACTTTACAATCACATTCAAAGATGGAACTAAAAAATACTATGTCACTTATGACACAACAACTCCAAATGATGGAAGTAAAGTTCAAAACATGGTTTCTGTAACAAAAGCAGACGGTACACCAGTCACTCGTCGTACAAACACAACTGAAACAACATTCACAGCTAGCGCCACTTCACTCTTCTCAGGAACAATCGAAGCAACAAGCGCTTATACTGTTAAAGTAAGTAAAGTGGATGCTAAAACATTGAATCCTGTAGCAGGGGCTGTCTATGTGATTACAGAGCCAGATGGAAATACAGTTGAAGTGACTACTGATGCAGAAGGTCATGCTGTTTCTCCACAATTCGACGAAAAATACGCTGGAAAAGAATTCAAGATTAAAGAGAAAACTTCTCCAGAAGGTTACGAATTAGACGAAACTGAATATACAGTAACTCTTGGTAAAGATGGAAGCATCTTACATGTGAAAGATACTCCTACAGAGGAAGAAACAACTACAACGACAACAACTACCTCTACAACAGAAGAAACAACAGTTACAACTGCTGAAGAAACTTCAACAACTGTAACAGAAGAACTTCCAAACACAGGTACTGGCAACCAAACAATCTATATGGTTATTGGTGCACTTTTAGTAGTTGCAGCAGTTGGAGTGTTAGTCTTCGCAAAGAAAAAAGATTCTGACGAAGAAAGCAAAAATTAATTGAAGTAAGGAAGACTGACAGGTTCTCTGTCAGTCTTTTTTTTATTTCCTTAAAAAATATGAAAATGAATGATTGAAGTCCATTTTTAGGAGGAGTACAATAGAAGTAGATAGAAGAGTTGAAATGGACGGATAATGATGAAAAAACTGATGTTAATCTACTATAATATTGTCGCTGTTTTAACCATTCTCTATTTAGTGCTGACAGCAACCTTAATGAACTTAGGAAATGCGTATATTACAACTCAAGGATGGCACGTTGTGATTCTTGGCGCGCTGATTTTAGTCATTGTATTTGGAATGGAATTTGCAAAGAAGAAGTTCCCAGATGATTTTTTTGAATTTATTATTGAAAATGCAGGGCTCCTTTGTATCGCATGGCTTACATTAGTCGTTCGAGCGTTTGGAGTCACTGTTTTAAAACATGCCACAGACTTAGCGCTTGATGAATGGATGCAGCAAGTTATCGGGCGAGCAGGAGTTGTACAGATTGGAATATTTGCCATCACGAACGGTATTGTGGTCGCAAAAATCATTCGCTATTTTGTAAGAAAAAGAAGTGTAGCCAATCTTGAATAATGACAAAGCGGGATGCCGGTGTGCATTCCGTTTTTATTTTTTGGGAAAAATCGATAAGATAGAGAAGAAACGTTGATAGAAAGTGAGGGAAATCGATGCGAAAAATTTTACATGTGGATATGGATGCATTTTTCGCATCGGTGGAACAAAGGGACCATCCTGAATGGAGAGGGAAGCCTGTGATAGTAGGTGGAAAACCAAACCAAAGAGGGGTTGTGTCTACTTGTTCCTATGAGGCGAGGGCTTTTGGAGTCCGTTCTGCGATGCCAACTGCAAAAGCTGTGAAACTCTGCCCGCAAGCGATACTTACGCCTGGGCGATATGAGGTATATAAAGAAGTTTCCGCTCAGGTGCATGAAGTCTTTCGAACCTACACGGATTTAATTGAGCCACTCTCGATTGATGAAGCTTATTTAGACGTTACAGAGAACAAGAAAGGAATCCACTCTGCAACAGTAATTGCACATTCGATTCAAAAGGACGTTTACGAAAAAACAGGCCTCACTTGTTCCGTTGGAGTATCTTTTAATAAGTTCCTCGCAAAAATGGCTTCGGGTTATCATAAGCCATCTGGGATTACGGTCATTACACCCAAAAATGCAAAAGAATTTATTAAGAATATTCCGATTGAAGATTTCTATGGGGTAGGGAAAGTGAGTGCTGAGAAGTTAAAAAAGGCTGGAATCGAAACTGGAGCAGACTTGTTCCCTTTGACGGAAGAAGAATTAGAACTACAGTTTGGAATTCTAGGGCCACGTCTCTTTAAACAGGTCCGTGGAGAGTCAAATGATCAGCTGACACTTCATCGTGAGCGAAAATCGTTTGGGACTGAACGAACCTTATTAAAGGACACAACGGATCATGGAATTCTGACAGGGTATTTAGATAGTTTTTCAGAAGAATTAGAGCGGATGCTTAAGAAGAGAAGTTTAGCAGCTAGAACCGTCACACTTAAATTAAGAGATTCGGAATTTAATACAATCACTAAGAGTGTTACATTACGTGATTATTTTAATAAAAAAGAGGAAATCTATCCGATTGCATTACAATTATTCGAAGAAACAATGGAGGAAAGCCCGATAAGGCTGATTGGGCTGACTGTTTCGCATCTAGAAAAGACAGATAGAATCTATAAACAACTAAAACTGTTTTAAAATAATAGTACAGTTCTCACGAGAAGACTAGTACAGTTTTATTGTGAAAATAAACAATTTCGTTACTGAAAATAAATGAAAACAGAAAAACGATTGAACAAATAAGAATAAAAAAAGACTTTATTTAGCGTAAGATAGTGGAAGTTTTTTCACAAAGTTAACAGAAACGCTCTATAAAGTCTTCTTTACTTGCATAATTCACAAAAGTTTGTTAAATTATTATACGATAGCAGACGAAATAGTACAGTTTTTACTACCTGTTTTTTCTGTTAAGCACAATTTCTTATAGAAAAGGGGAAAAAAGAAGTATGGCAACGAAGAAAAAATTCAATCTCGATGCACTTTTCACACCAAATAACACGAACTTTGAAATGGTTCAAGTGTTAGACGCAGAAGGAAATGTTGTAAATCCTGATTTAGTACCAGATTTATCTGACGATGAATTAGTTGAATTAATGACAGACATGGTATGGTCACGTATTTTACACGAACGTTCAACTGCATTAAACCGTCAAGGACGTTTAGGTTTCTACGCTCCAACAGCTGGACAAGAAGCTTCACAATTAGCTTCTATCAAAGCGATTGAGAAAGACGACGTTCTATTACCTGGTTACCGTGATGTACCACAATTAGTAAAACACGGTTTACCATTATCACAAGCATTCTTATGGTCTCGTGGACATGTTGCAGGTAACATGTACCCAGAATCATTAAAAGCTTTACCACCACAAATCATTATCGGTGCACAATATGTTCAAGCAGCAGGTGTTGCATTAGGTTTACAAAAACGTGGTAAGAAAAACGTTGCTGTAACTTATACTGGTGATGGAGGATCTTCACAAGGGGACTTCTACGAAGGAATTAACTATGCTGGTGCTTATAAATCACCTGCAATCTTCTTTATCCAAAACAATGGTTGGGCAATTTCAACTCCTCGTGAGTTACAAACAGCTGCTCCAACATTAGCTCAAAAAGCTGTTGCTGCTGGTATTCCTGGTATCCAAGTAGATGGTATGGACCCATTAGCAGTTTACGCTGTAACTAAAAAAGCTCGTGAATACGCAGTTGCTGGAAACGGTCCTGTGTTAATCGAAACAATCTGCTTCCGTTATGGTCCTCATACATTATCAGGTGACGACCCAACTCGTTACCAACCAGAAGGAATTCAAGATGAATGGGCTAAGAAAGATCCATTAATTCGTTTCCGTAACTACCTAACAGCTAAAGGCTTATGGTCAGAAGAAAAAGAAAACGAAGTAATTGAAGCAACTAAAGAAGAAATCAAAGAAGCGATTAAAGAGGCTGACAAACAACCTAAACAAAAAGTTTCATTCTTCTTAGAAACAATGTTTGAAGAACCAACAAATGTTATTAAAGAACAAATCGAATACTTTAAAGCAAAGGAGAATAAATAATTATGGCACAAATGACAATGATTCAAGCCATCACAGATGCTTTGGCTGTTGAATTAAAACGTGATGAAAATGTCCTAATTTTCGGGGAAGACGTTGGTAAAAACGGTGGGGTTTTCCGTGCAACTCAAGGGCTTCAAGATGAATTCGGTGAAGACCGCGTGTTCAATACTCCTTTAGCAGAATCTGGTATCGGTGGTTTAGCTATCGGTTTAGCATTAGAAGGTTACCGTCCAGTTCCTGAAATCCAATTCTTCGGATTCGTATTCGAAGTAATGGATAGCGTGGTAGCTCAAGCAGCTCGTACACGTTACCGTATGGGTGGAACTCGTCAAATGCCTATCGTATTCCGTTCACCATTTGGTGGTGGGGTACACACTCCTGAATTACACTCAGATAACTTAGAAGGTTTAGTAGCTCAATCACCAGGTTTGAAAGTGGTTATCCCTTCAAACCCATACGATGCAAAAGGGTTATTAATCTCAGCTATTCGTGACAACGACCCAGTTGTTTACTTAGAGCATATGAAACTATACCGTTCATTCCGTGAAGAAGTTCCAGAAGGAGAATACACAGTTCCTCTAGGAGTAGCTGCAGTAACTCGTGAAGGTAAAGACGTATCAGTAATTACTTACGGTGCAATGGTTCGTGAAGCAGTTAAAGCTGCTGAGAACTTAGAAAAAGAAGGAATCTCAGTAGAAGTTATCGACTTACGTACTGTTTCTCCATTAGACTTAGACACAATCTTAGCATCAGTTGAAAAAACTGGTCGCGTAGTGGTTGTTCAAGAAGCACAACGTCAAGCTGGTATCGGCGCAATGGTTATGTCTGAAATTGCTGAACGCGCAATCTTAAACTTAGAAGCTCCAATCGGACGTGTTGCAGCTCCAGATACAATCTTCCCATTTGGTCAAGCAGAAAACGACTGGTTACCAAATGCTAGCGATATTGAAGCTAAAGTTCGCGAAACAGTGAACTTCTAATTCAACAAATTTCATTCTAAAGAGCCTCTCACACGAGTGTGCTCTTTAGAGCTTTATAAAAATAAGAAGGGATGTACAAGCATGGCTTTCCAATTTAAAATGCCTGATATCGGTGAAGGTATCGCAGAAGGCGAAATCGTAAAAATCGACATTAAAGTCGGAGATACAATTCAAGAAGATGATATTTTATTCGAAGTACAAAACGACAAATCTGTAGAAGAAATTCCTTCTCCAGTAAGTGGTAAAGTATTAGAAGTTAAAGTTCAAGAAGGTACAGTAGCACGCGTAGGCGACATCATCGTAGTTATCGACGATGGTTCTGGCCCTGCAGAAGCATCTGCACCAGCAGCGGCTCCAGCGGCAGCACCTGCACCAGCTGCACCAGCAGCATCAAACACTTTCCAATTCAAATTACCTGACATCGGTGAAGGAATTGCAGAAGGTGAAATCGTTAAAATCGACATCAAAGTAGGCGACACAATTGCTGAAGATGATATTTTATTCGAAGTACAAAACGATAAATCAGTAGAATCTATTCCTTCTCCAGTAGCTGGAACTGTTACAGCAGTTTTAGTTTCTGAAGGAACAGTAGCTCACGTTGGTGATGTAATCGTTGAAATCGCAACAGAAGGCGGTTCTCACGCACCTGCAGCAGCGGCTCCAGCAACACCTGCAGCTCCAGCACCAGCAGCTCCAGCGGCACCTGCAGCTCCAACAGGAGTTCCAGCAGCAAGCAACCCTGGTAAATTAGTATTAGCAATGCCTTCAGTTCGTCAATATGCACGTGAAAAAGGTGTTGATATTACAGCAGTCGTTCCAACTGGTAAAGGCGGACGCGTTACTCGTGAAGACATCGATAACTTCGGTGGCGCACCAGTAGCAACACCAGTAGCGCCAGCAGCAGTAGAAGCTCCAGCAGCATCTACACCAGCAGCTTCAGCTCAAGCATCTGCACCAGCAGCAGCTCCAGCTCCAGCTAAACCATTCGTTGGATCAGCTGAACGTGAAGAACGTGTTAAATTAACACCAATGCGTAAAGCAATTTCTAAAGCAATGGTTAACAGCAAACACACTGCACCACACGTTACATTACATGACCAAGTTGAAGTTTCTAAACTTTGGGATCACCGTAAGAAATTCAAAGATGTTGCAGCTGCACAAGGTACTAAATTAACATTCTTACCTTATGTTGTTAAAGCTTTAGCAGTAGCAATGAAGAAATTCCCAGTATTGAATGCTTCTATCGACGATGCATCTCAAGAAATTGTTTACAAAAACTACATCAACATCGGTATCGCTACAGATACAGATTTAGGTTTATTCGTTCCAAATATCAAAGATGCGAATACTAAGAGCATGTTCGGTATTGCAGATGAAATTAACGCATTAGCTGCAAAAGCTCATGAAGGTAAATTAACAGCTGCAGAAATGGGACAAGGAACAATTACAATCTCTAACATCGGTTCAGTAGGTGGCGGTTGGTTCACTCCAGTTATCAACTACCCTGAAGTTGCGATTTTAGGTGTTGGTACAATCGTTCGCGAACCAGTTATCAACGAAAACGATGAAATCGTAATCGGACGTAACATGAAATTATCATTAAGCTTTGACCACCGTATCGTGGATGGAGCAACTGCTCAAAAAGCAATGAATGAAATCAAACGTCTATTAAACGATCCAGAATTATTATTAATGGAAGCTTAATTCATTAAACTGTTAGGAACGACGTAGACACGTGTTTACGTCGGTTCCTTATTTGAAAACTTTTAAGAGGTGAAAAAAATGGTAGTAGGCGATTTCGCTATTGAACTAGATACAGTCGTAATCGGTGCCGGCCCTGGTGGATATGTTGCAGCTATTCGTGCAGCTCAAGAAGGTCAAAAAGTTGCGATTATCGAGAAAGAATATTTTGGTGGTGTCTGCTTAAACGTTGGATGTATTCCATCTAAAGCGTTAATTTCAGCTGGACATCATTACCAAGAAGCACAACACTCAGAAGTATTTGGTGTGACTGCTAAAGAAGTTGTTTTAGACTTCGCTAAAACTCAAGAATGGAAAGATAACCAAGTTGTTAAGAAATTAACTGCTGGTGTTGAGTACTTATTAAAGAAAAACAAAGTTGAAATTATTAAAGGGGAAGCGTTCTTAGTGGATGAGCACACTTTACGTGTTGTTACTGAAGACAGCGCTCAAACTTATTCTTTCAACCATGCTATCGTGGCTACAGGTAGCCGTCCAATCGAAATCAAAGGTTTCAAATTTGGCGGACGCGTTATCGATTCAACTGGTGGTTTAGCACTTAAAGAAGTTCCTAAAAAATTAGTTGTTATCGGTGGTGGAGTTATCGGTTCAGAACTAGGTTCAGCATATGCTAACTTAGGTTCACAAGTAACAATCCTTGAAGGTGCTCCAAGCATCCTTTCAATGTTCGACAAAGACATGGTTAAACTTGTTGAAGACGACATGGCTAAAAAAGGCGTTACTATCGTAACAAATGCAATGGCTAAAGAAGCTGTTGACAATGGTGATAGCGTAACTGTTAAGTATACAGTAGACGGCAAAGAAGAAGCTGTTGAAGCTGACTACGTAATGGTTGCTGTAGGTCGCCGTCCTAACACAGATGAGTTAGGATTAGACGTTGCTGGTGTTGAAATGACTGACCGTGGTTTAGTTAAAGTTGACAACCAAGGACGTACAAACGTTAAATCAATCTTTGCAATCGGTGATATCGTTCCTGGACCAGCTTTAGCTCACAAAGCAAGCTACGAAGGAAAAATCGCTGCAGAAGCAATCTCAGGTAAAGCAGTGGCTGTTGACTACCGTGCAATGCCATCTGTTGCCTTCACTGATCCAGAATTAGCTTCAGTTGGTTACACTCAACAACAAGCTAAAGATGCTGGTTTACAAGTAAAAGCTTCTAAATTCCCATTATCAGGAAATGGTCGTGCATTATCATTGAACGCTACTGAAGGTTTCGTTCGTTTAATCACTACTAAAGAAGATAACGTAATCGTTGGTGCACAAGTTGCCGGCGTGAACGCTTCAGATATCATTGCTGAATTAGGTTTAGCAATCGAAGCTGGAATGAATGCAGAAGATATCGCATTAACAATCCACTCACATCCATCATTATCAGAAGTAGTTATGGATACTGCAGAATTAGCATTAGGTATGCCAATTCACGTATAATTCTAAAAAATACGAATGAGGACTCGAATTTTCGAGTCCTTTTTTTATTGTGCTAAATCCGAACGATTAATGCGCATAACTTTGAAATAACTATGTCTTTCTTCAGAATAGCTTGCTTGTGGAAGGGGTTATCCCTTATAATGAGGCGTGTAAGACCGAATGGTGGGAACTTTAACCTTCATTCAAGAGAACCTTTATGTAACGAAAGGGGATATTTCATGTCAGAAGACAAGAAATTTAAAGATTCCTACGTACTTTGTATCGGCGGAATGAACGTGGATAAGAAAGTTCAATTGCTCGAAAATCTCGTGCTTGAAACAAGTAATCCTGTAGTCTCGTCGCTCAGTGCTGGTGGTGTTTCAAGAAATATCGCCGAAAACCTTGGTCGCCTGGGGCTGCCTGTGAAGATGTTATCGGTGGCTGGAGATGACGAAAGTTTTACGTGGCTTGAAAAAGAGACAGAAGGCATTATCGATTTTTCACTTGTAGACCGATTAAAAGGGAAAACGACGTCGAATTACACTGCAATTTTGGACCTTCAAGGAGATATGTGTCTGGCTTTGGCTGATATGTCTATTTGTGAGGAAATGACGCCTTCGTGGCTTTCTTTGCACGAAGAAGCGGTGAAAGAGGCAGCGTTAGTAATTGCGGATCTGAATCTTCCGCAAGAAACAGTACAAGCGCTCATACAGCTGACTAGTCTTGAGAAGATTCCATTGGCGATTATTCCAGTGAGCGGACCGAAGATGAAACGAATCCCAGATAATTTACAAGGAGTGACTTGGGTTGTCGTCAATGCGGATGAGTCCAAAACGAGGTACGGAGAGCATACGCTAGCTGAATTAGCTACTTTATGGCAGAAAGATGGCGTAGAAAATATCGTTATTACTAAAGGGACCAAAAGTGGGGTCTTTGCAGATGCTACAGGAGTCGTAAAGACTTTTACACCAATCAAAGCAGAGAAAGTCAGTGATGTGACAGGAGCAGGAGATTCATTTTCTTCTGGAGTGCTCTATGGAGCTCTTAAGGGGGCAAGCTTGGAAGAGTCGATTGGTTACGGATTAACGAATTCGTATTATACAGTCCAAGCCATTGAAACAGTTCGAAAAGACTTAAACGCTAAGTCATTTGAAAAAGAATATCAA
>ENA-OWNK01000509-OWNK01000509.1-metagenome-genome-assembly--contig:-NODE-509-length-18150-cov-9.079027_pt1 | contig 18150 bp, 12 predicted proteins | sample MGYA00245343_ERZ651121 | MGnify/ENA primary metagenome ERZ651121 (study PRJEB26857, sample SAMEA4031775) | metagenome | biome: human; feature: oral; material: saliva | place: Philippines | collected 2014... | reverse complement strand
CCGACTTCGCGAAGGGCCTGGAGATCCAGTCCGCGAAGATCGCCGAGACCCAGGCGGGCCTGGACACCGCGTCCGACGCCACTGCCACGAACGGCGTCTACACGCTGACGGACGGCGTCGAGCTGGCTGCCGGAGCCTCCAAGGAATACTGGATCCGCTTTGCGGTCACCCGTAACCCCGCGGCAACCGGCTACAACGAGGCCGACCTGGCCTGTTCCGTCGATGGAAATGGTGTACGCGTCCCCGGCAAGGGCCTCTTCAACGAGGTTTTGGTCGACGACCGTAAGGACAGCGACGGCGACTACAACAACAAGGACTGTGGCCCGACCGTCCCCCACGACTTCGTCGTGCTCAAGGCCGGCACCCAGAACATGGGCACCATGTTCACCGACCCGACGAACCAGTACACATACGGCGACAACAACGACGCGATGTACCCCCTCAAGGGCGCAGAGTTCGCGATCTACAACGCCAACCCCAACACGGACGCCAACGCCACCGTGGTCAAGACCCTGACCCAGGCCACCGCGACCGACGGATACTACTGGAGCGTGGGCGACCTCGATATCGACACCCCCTACTGGCTGGTCGAAACCAAGGCCCCCGCAGGACATTCCCTCCTGCCCCAGCCCCTCGAGTTCAAGCTGGCGACCGCCCGAGCCGACGGCTCCGGAACGACGGTTGAACTCGCTGCCGACGCAACCGACTCGGCCAAGTGGGCAAAGGGTGCCGCCCAGGCCTTCTCCTCCGAACTGAACACTGACTCCGTGGAGCAGGGCTTCGTCATCGAAGGCACCAACAAGGCCACCCTGGTTGTCAAGGACACCGAGGTTGGCGAGCTGCCCAAGGCCGGCAGCACCGGAATCTTCCCCTACATCGGCGTCGCAACGGCGCTCATGTGCGGGGCGATGGTGATGACCGTGGTCACCACCAAGAGGCGCAAGGCATACGCCTGAGCCACCCATGAGGTCCCGTGACCACGGCGACCCACCATCAGAAAAAACTCCCGAAATCACACACACAGGAGAAAGAAAACCTATGAGCACCACGAAGACCCGCCGCAGCCTGAGCCTGCTCGCAGCCTTCGCCGTCGCCGCTGGCGCGCTGGCCCTGCCCGCCGCCACCTCCGCGACGCAGGCCGCCCCCGCCTTCGGCCTCGCTGCCACGACCGAGCGCGCCCCCTCGCTGGTCGACCTCGACGCCACCAGGACCGGTTCTATCACCATCCACAAGCTGGTGAAGGATGACACCAACGGCACGACCGCTGGCAACGGCCTCGAGGACGCCACCGCCACCGGCACTCCGCTGGATGGCGCGACCTTCACCGTCGAGAAGCTGACCAACGTCGACCTCACCACGCAGGCCGGCTGGGAGAAGCTCGCTAGCTACAACGGCAACGTTGACACCGCGAAGGCTGACGGCACCGACGCTGCCATCACGAAGACCACCGCCGGTGGCGGCCTGGCTGTCTTCGACGGCCTCACCGTCGGTGCCTACCTCGTGACCGAGACCGCGACGCCTCCCGGCTACGTCGGCTCCAAGCCCTTCATCATCACGGTGCCCATGACGCACCCGACCGACCTCAACAAGTGGGTCTACGACGTCCACGCCTACCCGAAGAACTCGAAGGCTAACATCGACAAGACCGTCAAGGACGATACCACCCCGGCCATCGGCTCCGAGATCTCCTACACCCTGAAGTCCGACGTGCCCGCCGCTGAGGCCCTCGACTACTACGACGTCGTCGACCAGTACGACAAGCGCGTGGAGCTGCCTGAGGCTGGCGTCACCCTGAAGATCGTCGACGGTAAGACCGGAGAGGTCGCCCTGGTCAAGGACACCGACTACAAGCTGATCTCCGCTGACGGCACCGACGGTAAGACCAAGTTCTGGACCGCCGAGTTCACCGCGGCCGGCCGCCAGAAGCTGCTCGACAACCGTAAGGACGACACCACCAAGGTCCAGATGGACCTGGTCGGCACCGTCAAGGACAAGGTGGAGAACGACGGCCTGTTCAAGAACAAGGCCATCCTGCTCCCCAACGCCCCCTCCAACGGCTGGACCCCCGGCTCCGGTGAGGTTCCCCCGCCGGACTACCCGAACTCCGAGGTCGTCTCCAAGTTCGGCAAGGTGAAGATCACCAAGGTCTCCGCCAAGGACACCGCCGCCAAGCTTCAGGGCGCCGAGTTCGAGGTCTACCAGTGCACGCCTCAGTCCACCCCGACCGCGAACTTCGAGTCCGTCGACGCCACCCTCGACAAGAAGCTGAGCCCCGCCGGCACGTCCACCTACACCACCGACGCCAACGGTGAGGTCACCATCGACGGCCTGCGTAACAACGACTGGGAGAACAACGAAGCCGTCACCAACCCCGGCTGGTACTGCCTCGTCGAGACCAAGGCCCCCGAGGGCTTCGAGCTCCAGACCCGCCCGATCGCCTTCCAGGTCCTGCAGACCAACTCCACCGCTGACAACGAGTACACCCTCGCGACGACCGTCAAGGACGTCCCCACGAACGGTGGCTTCAACCTGCCGCTGACCGGTGCTGCCGGCGTCGGCGTCCTGATCGGTGCTGGTGCCCTCCTCGTGGGCGGCTCCGCTGCGATCGCGCTGGCCAACAAGCGCCGCAAGGAGCAGGCCGACGCCTGATCCTCGCTAGCTAGCGACACACAGGGGGGTGTGGACCCGCAGGTCCGCACCCCCCTCGCGTTGCCCGCAACCCGCCCACAGCGGTACTACCCTGTAACCAGACAAACTGCCCCGGCCTCGGCAATGAACGGAGAAAGCGTGAGCACCCAAGCGCCCGACAAGAAGAAGATACCCCTCAAGCGGCGTCTCCTGGCCATCGCGCCCCCCATCCTGCTGCTCGCCGGCATCCTGGTCCTTCTGTACCCCGTCTTTGCGACCCAGTACAACAACTATCGCCAGGAATCCATCGCCTCCCAATTCAGCGCCGTCGCCGAAGACACCGGCCCCGACGCCGTCGCCGAAAACCTGCGCCGCGCCGACGAGTACAACGCCAACGCTGCCGAGTCACCGATCCTCGACCCCTGGCTGGACGCGCAGCGCCCTGGCACTGAGGCCTACCAGGAATACCTGAGTCAACTCAACGTCAACGACGTCATGGCCACCGTCAAGATCCCCGCCATCAACGTCAACCTGCCCATCTATCACGGCACCGAAAGCGCGACCCTCGACAAGGGCATCGGCCACCTCTTCGGCACCGCCCTGCCCGTTGGCGGCGAGTCCACGCACACCGTCCTCACCGGACACACCGGCCTGGGCACCGCTACCATGTTCGACCAGCTCACCAGCCTCAAAGAAGGCGACGTCTTCTACATCGAAGTCCCCGGCCGTCACCTCAAATACCAAATCAACGACATCCGCGTCGTCCTGCCCAACGAGACCGAAACCCTCAACAAGGTCGCAGGCAAGGACCTGGCCACCCTCATCACCTGCACGCCCTACGGCATCAACACCCACCGCCTCCTAGTCACCGGCGAGCGCGTCCCCATGGACGAAGAAACCGTCGCCGCCGAATCCGCTCAGGTCAAGGGAACCGTCCTGCGCCCGTGGATGATCGCCATCCTCATCGCCGTCGCCATCATCCTCCTGGTCTCCTCCATCGTCTGGGCGCGCTCGCGCAAGCGCCGTACCGAAGAACCCGCGCAGATCGACGAGGCCGTGGCTGGCACGGGTGCAGCGGGCACTGCTGCGGGTGCTGCTTCGGTTGGTGGGGCTGCCTCGGCTGGTCGGGCTCCCACCGCCGCGCCCGACTTGCTGACCTCCGCCGACCAGATCACCGACGACGAGATCAACGCGGGGCGCACCGCAGCCCTGCGCAAGATACTGGAGGAACGCGGCCGAGAATAAGGGACTGACTTCTGTCTCAGATCCGGTCAGGTGGCCCTGAGGGGACACATAGCCCACTCCTCCACGCGGCCGGAAACCCTCCTTTCGCGGCGTCCCACGGGCCGCGCAAGATGCGCAAGCGTGCGAGTGTGAGCGACCACGCTCACCCGCGCGCTTGCGCGTATCTACATTCAAGCCATTCAGTAACTGTGAAATGACCTGAAGCCTACGCACAGAACCCGCCCCGCGCCAGCCCCGCACTGAGTGCGAGGAGCAGGCCCCGACCTCGTCCCACCCACACCCCAAGGAACACCCCACGGGCGAGGCGAGCGAGACCCGAGGATGCCTCGTCGCCTACCATGGACGCATGAACCTCAGCTTCCCCGAGCGCATCCGCATCGACGCCATCATCCAAGCCGCCATGGACATGGAGGCCGCGCCCCTCCTGCACGCACTCACGCCCATCGGCGACGACGAAACCCCGCAGGCCCTGCTGGCCGGCACTCACAAGACGCAGCGCTACGCGCTCGGCGAACTCGACGGGAAAACCGTCCTCGTCGTCACCTCCGGCATCGGCCTGGCTAACGCCGCCTCCGCCACCGCGCGCGCCCTCACCCTCGTCGACGCACCCATCGTCATCGCCGCCGGCACCACCGGCGGACTCGCCCGCGACATCAACGTCGGCGACATCGCCGCCGGCACCACCGCCATCTACGGGCAAGCCGACGCCACCGCCTTCGGCTACGCCATGGGCCAAGTCCCCCAAATGCCCGTCGACTACACCACCTCCGACGCCGCCGTCGCACGCCTGGCCGAACTGCCCGCGCTGATCACCCACACCGTGCGCGAAGGCCGCATCGTCTCCTCCGACTCCTTCTGCACCGAGCAAGTCGCCGACCCCATGCGCGAACGCTTCCCCGACGCCATCGGCGCCGACATGGAAACCTGCGCCATGGCCCAAGTCTGCTGGTCCTCCAGCGTCGACTGGATCAGCCTGCGCGCCGTCTCCGACCTGTGCGGACCCGGCGCCAACCAAGCCTTCCACATGGACGGGCAGCGCGCCGCCGGCCACAGCGCCGAAGCCGTGCGCGCCTACCTGACATTGCTGTAAAGAGGGCTTGCGGGCTTCCCACCGCCGCAAGGAAACGGGGACGGGCGGCCGCGCCCAGGCCTCGTCCCACCACCCGACCCAGAAGGAAACCGACCATGACCCAGCCCCGACCCGCCCGCGTCCTCATGGTGTGCACCGGCAACATCTGCCGCTCGACGATGGCGCACGCGATCCTCCAGCAGGAAGCCGCGCGCGCCGGCGTGGACGTCGTCGTCGACAGCGCTGGCGTCTCCGACGAAGAGCAGGGCAACCCCATCGACCGTCGCGCCGCCCGCGTCCTGCGCGACGCCGGATACACCGTGCCCGACCACCGCGCGCGCCAGATCCGCGCCGCCGAGCTGGGGGAGTGGGACCTGATCCTCGCCATGACCTCGCGGCACCGGGGCATCCTGCAGTGCCTCGCTGATCGCGCGGGGGTCGAACACGAGGGCGCACCTGCGTCTGCGGAGGACCTGGGCGCGGGGCCGCGTATCTGCCTGTACCGCGACCTGGACCCCGCGGGCAGCGGCGATGTGCCCGACCCGTGGTACGGCGGGCACCAGGACTTCCTGGACACCCTCGAGGTCATCGAGCGAGTCACGCCGACGATCATCGCCCTGGCTCGCTGAGCGGCGACGGGCGCGGGAGTCCTGCGTCATGAGCTGCGTGCGCGAGGCCGTGGCTGTGCTTGTCGGCATGTGTTCGTGGATAGGTTGTGGGCACGCGGATAGGTTATGAATACGCGGATAGGCTAATAACCTATCCGCAAGCGCGTCACCTATCCGCGTCGCGTCGCGGCGGTAGGTGCAGCACGCGGGCGGCCACCTCTCGGTAGCCGCCCGCGTGGATGCTGGTGAGCTGTTCGCTGCGCCGCTTACTGCAACGCCCCGACAGGCTGCTCAGTCCGGAAGAGCTGCCCCGGCCTCGGCGAGGAGGGCGCGGATCTGGTCTTCGACGCCTTTGGTGCCGCGGCCGACCTCGCGCAGCTGACCATCGGCACCCGCAATGTAGTGCGTGGGCCAGGCGGTCGCGCCGTAGGTCTGGAACGATGCCAAATCCGGGTCTAGCGCGACCGGGTACGTGATGCCCAGCTTCTCGATCGCGCCGCTCACGACGGCGGGGTCACGGTCGTGGGGCTGCTGCGGCGAGTGGACGCCGACCACGACCAGGCCGTAGTTCTTGTACTTCTCGTAGATGCGTTCCAGCTCGGGGATTTCACGCTGGCAGTTCGTGCACGAACTCGACCAGAAGTCCACGAGTGTCACCGTGCCGGTGGGCTGGCCGAGGGAGTTCATCCACTCGGAGGCGTTGATCTCGGGCAGAGCACCGCAGTCCTTGCCGGTGCCGCGGGCGCACTGGGCGAAGTCGCCGCGGGCCTCGACCTCGGTCTCGGGGTCGCAGGCGCCGGTCTCGCATGCCTCGCCCGCATCCGCCTGGAGGGACGCCGTGTAGTCCGGGATCATGCGCTGCAGGGCGGCCGGTGCGTCCGTCGCGATGCCGACCGCCAGGGCGATCATGGCGACGCCGGCGGCGATGCGCAGGGGGCGCTGGTGGGCCTTCAGGCTCGCGGCCACGCCTGAGCCCGCCAGGGCCACGGCGAGCAGCGGGATCGACAGGCCGACCGCGAAGGAGACCGCCAGACCGACGATGCGCCACGTCACCTGGCCCGTGTTTGAGGCGACGATGACCGAGGCCAGCACCGGCCCCGCGCAGGGGACGAACGCCGCGCCGAGCACCAGGCCCAGGCCGAATCCTGCGCTGTCGCCCGTCGTACGGGGTGCCAGGCGCGCGAAGGGCCGCTCGAGGACCTCCATGACCTTCGGGACGATCATGCCGATGCCCACGGCCACGAGCAGCACGATACCCGCCCAGCGGATCGCCGTCTGCGGCAGGTGCAGCAGGCTCAGCAGCGCCGAACCCGCGACCGTGATGAGCATGAACGACGTGACGAGGCCGGCGACGATCAGGAGGGGACGGCGAGCGATGCTCGGGGAGTCTTCGACCTTCTTCGCGGTGACAGCGGGGGAGGAGCCGCCCCTGCCCAGGCTCACGCCGGGCGCGACGCGGAAGAGGCCGGGATCGACGGCGTTGGTCGTGTTCTCAGAGGACGAGGCCGTGGTAGCATTCGCGGAATCCTTGCCACCCGCGGCACCGAGGAACAAAACGGGTAGGACAGGCAGGATGCACGGGGAAATACCCGTGACGAGGCCGCCAAGAAGACCAAGCAAGAGGAACATAGGTTCACCTTACTTGGTATAGGTGAGAAAAGCGCGCGACGTGACGGCTACACGCATGGACACGTCAGATGTGATGACTCGATACCACACGTCGCATGCAATTCCCCACGCGCATGTCGAACGCTCAAACAAGATCGTTGACATCATGCGGATTGTGAGGGGTTGTTGCACACCCCCAGGGGAATTGCGCGTTACATTACAGGGACAGCACCAGGTCCGCGCGGGCCTTCGTGCGCTCCACAAGCGCCATGTTCGCCGCGTCCACCGTTCGCACCCAGTGCGCCGCATCCGCGCGGTCGCGCCCAAAACTCATGTGCCGATCAATGAGGCGAGAGGCCAACTCCTCAAACGGCGTATCAATGTAGACGAGCATATCAACAAGCCCACGCACGTCCGCCCACCCGGGCAACTCCAACCCCAGGTAGTTCCCCTCCGTAATCACAACGCCGTCGACCTCAATGGCCAGGGATGCGGCGACGGGCTCGTGTAGGTCGCGCCGGTAATCGGGGGCCAGAACGATGCCGTCCGCGCGGCGCACACGCCCAAGCATTGCCACGTATCCGCCCACGTCAAAGGTATCGGGTGCGCCCTTATGGTCGGCCAGTCCGCGCTCAGCCAGCAGCGCGTTCGACATATGGAAGCCATCCATCGGCACCAGGCCTGCAACCGCAATGCCCGCCTCGGGCAGGGCGACCGCCAGCTGCGCCGCAATCGTGCTCTTCCCAGTCCCAGGCGGGCCAGTCAATCCCAGCACGCGCACGGGGTCGTCGCTGCGAGCGCGCTCAGCCACGGCCTCGACGATGCGCGTCGTGATCGACGAAGCCTGCGTGCCCACTTGCGCCTCGCTCACGGCTTAATGACGGGCAGAGTCGACCACGGGAAGTTAATCCACTTGTCGGTGTGCGCCCACACGTAGTCCGGCTCGATGATGGAGACCGGCTTCTTGTAGATGACGGCGCTGCGGGCCTCCACGCGGATCGAGGCGGAGCCGTCCAGAGACAGGCCGTGCTCGTCGATGAGGTCCATAACCATCTTCAGGGTCTTGCCGGAGTCGGCGACGTCGTCGACAACGAGGACGCGCTTGCCGTCCATCGCGGAGACGTCCATGAGCGGGGGGAGAAGGACGGGTTCGGTGAGGGTTTCGCCGATGCCGGAGTAGAACTCAACGTTCATCGTGCCGATGGCCTTGACGTCCATCGCGTAGGCAATCGCACCCGCAGGGATCAGGCCGCCGCGGGCGATGGCGACGATCAGGTCCGGGATCCAGCCGGATTCGACGATCTGCTGGGCGAGCTCACGGGAAGCGCCACCGAAGCCTTCCCAGGTGAGGACCTCGCGGTCGGGAGCGGTTGTGGCGTCGGGGCTGGCGATTGTACCCATGGCTTCCTTCTCTCGGGAGTTGTTGGGAACAAGGGTATCGCCGTCGGGCGTGTGTGCGCGCTTGCGCGCGCGTGGGCCTATGACGTGGGCAGATGCACGCCGCTGATCGAGGCGAGTTCTCGCTCGTAGGCGCGCCCGGGCGAGGCCGGGGTCCCGTGATGCTCCCACGTGAGGATCAGCGCGGGGTCGAAAAAGCGCGAACACAACCCGCACGAGGAGACGCGGCGAGGTGCCCGGTAGAGGTGGCGCTTGGCCCCGCAGCGCGGGCACGTGCCAACCCAGGGCGCGTCTGGTGCGGGTAGGGATGAGGACAGTCGAGCGGAATCCGGCGCACCGAGGGCTCGGGCTGCCCGCTTCCACGCGGCGTCATGCCCGTGGGCGGGACCGACCAGGGCATGGGCGATCTCGTGCAGGATCACCCCCCGGATCGTCTCCTCGTCATACAGGTCGGTGAGCGGCCCGGACAGGCTGATCGTGCGCGCGCCGTGCGTGCAGGCTCCGGCCCGCCGCCTCGCGTTGTCGAAACGGAAACGCCAGCCGGTCAGCCCCGCGGCGTCCATCAGGGTGCGCGCGAGGGCGCGTGCGTCCTCCCGTTTCATCGTGCTCCTGCGAGCACGCCGAGGAGGCGCTTCATGGAGACCTTGTTGGGTGTTCCCAGGGTCTGGGCGAACATGGAGACGCGCAGCTCCTCGGCCATCCACCGCGCCTGCGTGAGCGCGGCGGCGGCGCGGGCCTCGTAGGGGCGACGCTCCAGGGCCTGCCGCGCGGCAGTGATGTCGGCCTCGGCCTGGTGGATGCGGTCCATGTCCTCCAGGTCGCGACCCAGCGCCCCCGGCGAGGAGGCGGCGCGCTCGATGCGCACGGCCCCGGCGCGCAGGTAGCGGGCCAGGTGCGGGAGCGCGAAGGCGGGAGTGGCCGACACGAAGCCCTCGTAGAGCAGCGTCTTTCCGTGGCGAGCGACGTCGCGCGTCGTCTCTTCCAGCGACGCCTGGGGGTGGGAGCGCACGGCGGCGTCGGCCTCGGCGCTGGCCTCCAGGGCCCGCACGACGTGGGAGAGGATCTGGTAGACGCGGTCCTCGTGCGCGTCGCGCGCGGCCGCCACGAGGGTCTCGAAGGCCTCGGGGTCGCGCACGTCGGCGGGGGTGCTTAGCTCGTCGACGAGGGATAGGGCCGAGGCCAGCTGCGCGTCCGCGACCAGGGCCGCCGTGTCCGCGTAGGGGGAGGCTGCCAGCATGAGGGCCTCGCGGCCCGTCCAGCGCGTGGTCACGCGGTTCGTCGCCAAGGCAACGCGGGTAAGCAGCAGCCGGGCGAGGCCGGCGCGGTGCTCGCGGTCGGCCTCGGCGGCGCTGGCCATGACGCGCACGCCCGCCGCCGGGGCCGCGGCGCTGCCTTGGGGGACCAGCGCGGGGAACGCCCGCAGCGTCATCGCGGACGAGGTCTGGGTGATCGAGCGCGGCAGCGTCGGCATCTCGGTGATGGCGTCCGCGTGGAAGGTGGGGTCCGGGGACGAGGCCTGGGCCGCGTCGCGGGGTCCGTTGCCCGTCGCGGTCGTGCCGCTCGTCGAGGTGGAGGGATTCTCCCCACTGTATGATCCCGTGGAACTGTCAGTGGGGGAGGACGCTCCACTCGTGGTGCTGTTCGTGCCAGTGGTTGCGGAGCGCTTGCCTCCGCGTTCATGCTTGTTTCTGTGCGCCTGCTTCTCGCTGGCCTCCTCGAGGGCTGCGCGCACGGCTGCGCGCACTGCCTTGTTCGCATCGTGTGCAAGGGATCGCTGGAGGTAGGCCAGGTCCTTGCCCGCGCCCAGCTCCTTGCCCGACGCGTCGGTGACGACGAAGGTCATGCGCAGGTGGTCGGGCAGGTGGGCGCGCGCGTGCGCGAGGTCCGCTTCACTCAGGTCCACGCCGCGCAGGACGCGCACCGCGTGGGCGAGGGCATCCAGGACGGGGCCGTCGGTGAGCGCGCGGCGCGTGGGGGCAGTTGCGGTAGCGGTGCCGGGGGCATTGGTAGATGTGGCATCCGCACCGGTCGCGCCGGAAGCTGCGGCTCCCGCGTGACTTGCAGGGCTGGCGACCGGGTTGGGCGCGGTCGCCGGGTTCGTGCCTGGTTGCGCAGCCGCGCCCCTCGGGCCTGCACTGGTCGCGTCGCCCGCGCTCGCGGATGCCGAGGCCTGTTTCTTGGCACCCTTCGTGGCGTTCTTCTTCGGCGAGTTGCGCGTCGACAGCTTGCCCGACGTCGCGCCCCACGCGGCCAGGCGGCCCATTGCGGCATCCAGGCTCAGCGGGTCTGGCTCGTCGGACTGGGAGGTCTTCTTCCCGCCGCCCGCCCCGGCACCCGTTCGGGCTGGACCTGCGGAGCTGTCCGCTGACGCCGCCACGGCCTCGATCGGCTCGTCGCCCGCCTGCTCGATCCAGCGCGCGACCGACGCGGCCACGTCCGGTGCGGGGGCCAGCAGGCGGCGCACGCCCTTGGGCAGGGCACGGATCGCCTCGGTCAGCAGGTCCTCGCGCATGCCCGGCACCAGCCAGTCCGTGCCCTTATCGCTGACGCGTTCGAGCACCTCGATTGGGATGTGCATCGACACGCCGTCGCGCGGGCTGCCCGGCGCGAACTCGTAGCTCAGCGTCAGAGACAGGTCGCCGCACTGCCACCGATCCGGGAAGCCGTCGCCGGAGGTCGCCTCGCGCGGCATCAGCAGGGACGCCGGGTAAATGAGTAGATCAGGATGAGAGCGGCGCTCGTCCTTCCACCAGCGGTTGAATGCCGCCGCGCTGGTGACGTGCTCGGGGATCAGGTCGTCGAAGAAACGGAAGCGAGCCTGCTCGTCCGCGACGAGGCCGTGGGTGCGGCTGCGGCGCTCAACCTCGCGCGCTTGCTCCACCAGGGCCTCGTTTCGGCGCTGGAAACCGTGCCTCTCCCTCCACTGGCCATCCACCAGGGCGTTGCGAATGAACATCTCGCGGGCCAGCTCGCGCGCCGTCGTCCCCTCGCGTGCGGCCGCCAGCTCCTCGAAATGACGCGGCTCAAACGACCCGGACGACAGGGGGTCCTTCGACGCCGACACCAAGCCGGCCGCCAGCGCCTCCAGCGACCCCGCGCGCGGAGCGTGAGAGCGCGAGGCGGCCACGGCCTCGTCGATGACGAGGTCACCCAAGCGACCCAGCAGCACCTCGCGGTCCGCCGCCAGCGTCAGCCCGTAGAGGGTCACGCGCTCGCGGACCATCGCCGCGCCCTTGCCGACCGACCAGAACGGCTCCGAATACGAGCGCTTGAGCAGGCCGCGCGCCGCCGGCTCCACCCACTCCGGGCGGATGCGGGCCACCGTGCGCGCGAACAGGCGCGAGGTCTCCACGAGTTCCGCGGTCATCACCCACGCGGGGTGACCGCTCACGCCTGAGCCCGGCCAGATCGTGAAGTGCGTGCCGCGCGCGCCCTCGTAGTCGCGCTTCGTCTCGTCCCACGACCCCAGGTAGGACAGCAAGCCGACCAGCAGCGAGCGGTGCACCTGGTCTGCGTCCACGCTCGCCGGCCCCTGCCCGTAGGCCAAGACTGCGTGCACAGCCGCATCCTGCGCGCCGCCGAAGCGGGCGGCCTCCACGACGTCGCCCGTCGACGGCTCGCCCACAGGCCCGACGCCGATTCCGAGCGCGCGGGCCATCTGGCGCAGCTGGCCGACGACGTCGCGCCACTCGCGCCACCGCAGGTAGTGGAAGAACTCCGCGCGGCATAGGTGTCGGAACGCCGAGCCCGACAGATCGCGTGCCTGCACCGCCAGGTAGCGCCACAGGTTCAGGTAGGTGATGAAGTCCGAATGCGGGTCCGCCAGGCGCGCGTGCGAGGCGTCGGCCGTGCCCTGGTGCTCGGCCGGGCGCTCGCGCACATCCTGGATCGACAGGGCCGCCACGATGACGAGGACCTCGGACGCGCAGCCCAGGCGCTCGGCCTCCAGCAGCATGCGCCCCAGGCGCGGGTCGATCGGCAGGCGTGCCAGGTCCCGGCCGATGCCGGTGAGCCTGTACTGGGACGAGGCCGGGGCAGCGTCCTCAGCACCGCTGTCCTGCGCGAGCGCGCCGATCTCCACGAGGAGGGCCACGCCATCGCGCACCGCCCGCCGATCCGGGGCGTCCAGGAACGGGAAGTCCTCGACGGCACCCAGGCCGAGGGAGGCCATCTGCAAGATGACGCTGGCCAGGGACGTGCGCAGGATCTCGGGCTCCGTGAAACGTGGGCGTGAAACATAGTCAGCTTGGGAGAACAGGCGGATCGCCACGCCCTCCGCGACTCGGCCGCATCGGCCCGCGCGCTGGTTCGCACTCGCCTGGCTGATCGGCTCGATCGGCAGGCGCTGCACCTTCGTCTTGTTGGAATAGCGGGAAATGCGCGCCAAACCCGGGTCGATGACGTAGCGGATGCCCGGCACCGTCAGCGACGTCTCCGCGACATTCGTCGCCAGGACCACGCGGCGCAGCCGGTGCGGTTCGAAGACGCGATGCTGCTCGGCTGCTGTTAGCCGCGCGTACAGGGGCAGGATCTCGATGTCCCCGGGGTGTGCGCCCTTGTCGTCTCCCGCGCGCCGGCCTCGTCCCTTCAGGTGATCGAGGAGGGCCGCCTCCGTGTCGCGGATGTCGCGCTCACCGGGCAGGAAAACCAGGATGTCGCCGTCGCCCTCCGCGCTCAGCTCGTCCACCGCGTGGCAGATCGCGGTCTCCACGTCGATGTCCTCGCCCATGCCGTAGCCGAGCGTCGCCAGCTCGTCGTCCGGGTCCTCCAGGACTAGCTGCATGGGGCCGGACTCGGTGACGTCAGTGGTCTCGATGACCTCGTCCGCCTGCTTTGACGAGGCCTCGGACGTGTATGACGAGGGCGTCGTCGGGCCGAGGGGGCGGTAGCGGATCTCGACCGGGTATGTGCGGCCCGAGACCTCGATGACCGGCGCCGGCTCGATCAGGCGACCCGAGCCGGGTGTGCCCTCCCACGTGCCGAAATGGCGCGCGAAACGGTCCGAATCGATCGTCGCCGACGTGATGATGACCTTCAGGTCCGGGCGCGCGGGCAGCAGGCGCGCCACGTACCCCAGGATGAAGTCGATGTTTAGGCTGCGTTCGTGGGCCTCGTCGATGATGAGCGTGTCGTAGCGGCGCAGCATCGGATCCGACTGGATCTCCGCCAGCAAGATGCCGTCCGTCATCAGCTTGACCAGGGTCGTGGGGCCGACCTCGTCCGTGAAACGCACCTGGTAGCCGACTACCTGGCCGGGTTCGCGGCCCACGGTCTGTCCCAGCTCATGGGCGATGCGGTCCGCGACCGAACGCGCCGCGAGCCTGCGCGGTTGGGTATGCCCGATCATGCCAGCCACGCCGCGGCCCAGCTGCATGCAGATCTTCGGCAGCTGCGTTGTCTTACCCGAGCCGGTCTCGCCCGACACGATGACCACCTGATGGTCGCGGATAGCGCGCGCGATCTCGTCGCGCCGGGTGCTCACCGGCAGGTCCGGGAATTCGATGACCGGGATCGCTGCGGCACGCTCGGCTAGCTGCTCCGGCGTGAAGGGCTTGAAGGGGCGCGCGTGCTCGCGCTGCGGGCGGCGGCGGCCCTCTCGGCTGCGGGTTTCGCGGCTGTTGCCCCGGCGCTCCTGGCCCCGGGTGTGCTGGCCCCGGCCCTCACGGTCCGCGCGGTTCTTGCCGGTGGTCCTGCCGAGGCCTCGGTCCATCTGACGCGAGCTCCGTGCGCGCTCGTCGGATGCCCGCTTCTCGGAACCGCGCGCGCCGCCTTGGCGTCGACGCGTGCCGTCGCGCCCGTTGGAAGGGCGACCCGCGTTGTGCGCGTGAGGGCCGCGCGCGTTGGACTCGGACGGAGGCATGGGGCGAGAGTCAGGCATGATAGTGCCAGTCTAGTCGCTGGCCAGAGGCGGATGCCGAGCGGCACCCCGCGCCCGCCCGTCGCGCCGTGGAGGATGCCGGTCAGACGGAGGGGGCCTCGCCCTGCAGGTCCTCGTCGAAGCGCGTGAGCGGTGCCTCCAGGCGCAATTCCACCAGCGCGCGAGCCAGCGCGTCGATCTGCTCACCCTCATACAGGGCGTTTCTCCACGAGGCCGGGATGGCCTCGACCCCACAGTACGCGCCGCCGAGCTGCCCGTAGATTGCGGCGTTCGTGTCCGCGTCGCCGCCCAGGTTCGCGATGGCCAGGACAGCCTCGTCGAAAGAACCGACATCCAGCAGGCCATGCACCGCGAGGCGCAAGCCGTGAATGATATAACCGCTGGTGTGTGCCTCCCACGAGACGCGCTCGGCCGGGTCCGCGCTGATCACACGCGCGGCCACGTCGTCGAACGCCGCTCCCGTTGAGGCCCACGCGACGTCCACGATCCGCTCAGGCGCCCAGCCCAGTAGCGCGCCCACGAGGAGGGCGGCGAAGACCTCGGTGGCGGCCTCGGCCTCGGCAGAAAAATGCGTCTCGCGGGCGCTCAAGCCAGCGGTCGCAACGATCTCGCGGGGGTCGCGCGCCTCGAATCCGGCGATGACGACGGGCGCCAGGCGCATGATCGCGCCGTTGCCCGCGCTGGTCGTGCGCACCGCATCCACGGGCACGCGCGGGTTTGCGCGGAAGTCCCACAGGGCGCGCGATACCTGGTTGCCGATATCGAAACACACGCCCGTCGACGAGCGGTAGCCCTCCGAGTGCCAGCGCTCGTAGCGTTCCATCACGTCAAACGAATCGTAACGGCCCTGCGCCAGCAGCGAATCCGCCAGGCACAGCGCCATCGATGTGTCGTCCGTCCACTGGCCTGGTTCGAGGTCGAAGACGCCTCCGCCGACCATGCCCGTGATCGGCTCGAAGGAACCCGCAGGTTGAAACTCGTTCGTCGTACCCAGCGCGTCGCCAACCGCCAGGCCCACCAGGGCACCGCGCGCGAGAAAGAAAATCCACCGTGCCTCCAGTGTTGCACAGGCCGCACACGCCTGGGTCCACGCCTGCGCCGCCCGCCTCGCAAACGGCACCGATGAACACAGCGAAGATCGTAGCCTACCTGTAAAATTATAAGTACTGCTATTCCTCTAGAGAAATAGGCGAACAATGGTGTCCATGTCAAAAAATGAAGTCAATCTGGACAATCGTCGACAGGTTGCAGATGAGAAAGCCACTCCCGTGCTCGAATACGATGAGCCGCTCCTCATTTTTCCGCTACGGGACTGGGTGGACTATGAGGAGGCTATTCCAGGAGGAGGAACCCGTCAGGGATACGGCTACAAACGGGAGTGGCTCGAGCCCTCCGTGCGCAAACAGCACTACCAAGAAATTGGTGAGTCTACTTGCTCGTGGTGGCCTTTAAGTAAGGATTCAATTCAACAAAAGGGCATTGAGTACGTTGTTGCTGCCTATCGTGGCATCACGCGCGCCCTCTTCCGCATCAAGCCAGACACGTGGAAAAAAAGAAGTGATGGTCGTCTCGGATGGCAATTTGACATCGTCGACTCCGGCGACGTCTTCGATCAGGTCGTCGGGGAATACGGACACAGGGTAGGGCCTAGACCGGGACAAGGCCAGCGTTACTGGCCGTGGTGACACGGCACCCTGTGCGCTCTCGCGCGACAACCAGTCGCGCCAATGTGACCGCGTGACGATACGGGAATGCTGGTCTGGGCCGCCTCACCACGCCCCCGAGGTCAGGGGAAGCGCGAGGCGGCCCCGGCCTCGTCCTGTCCCGTCCCGGCCGGAGCGTCAGGACACCGACGTGCCGAATAGCAAGCCCAGCAGGTAGGTCACGCCCGCTGCGCCAAAGCCAACCAGGAGCTGACGCAGTGCGCGAGGCATCGGAGGCTGGCCCGACAGGATACCGACCACGCCGCCCGTAAACAGCAGGGCGACTCCGACAATCGCGGCCGCGACAATGATTGCGGTCAGGCCAGTCAATCCCAGAATGTAGGGAATCAGCGGGAAGAACGCGCCCGTCGCGAAGAAGCAGAACGACGACAGGGCCGCGTTCATGGGCGTGCCCACCTGCTCGCCCGCGCCGTCCGACTCTTGGCCGCCCAGCGCGGCGCGCACGGCAATCGCGCCGGATTCGCTGGTCGCGGGCTTGGCGAGCTTTGCGAAAACCTGCGCGGCGTGCGCTTCGGCCTCCTCCTCGCTCTCGCCACGCGCGCGGAACACCAGGGCCAGCTCGTTGGCGTTCACGTCCAAGTCCGTGACTGCCTGATGTGCGTCCGGGTCCGGAATCGAGGCGTCCAGCAGCTCACGCTGACTGTGTACACTCACCCACTCGCCGGCCCCCATCGACAGTGCCCCCGCCAGCAGGCCCGATACACCTGTCAGGAGAACGGCGTGGGGCTCCATACCCGACGCAGCGACGCCCAGCACGAGAGCCAAGTTCGACACGAGGCCGTCGTTCGCCCCGAAAACCGCCGCGCGGAACGTGCCCGCCAGGGTTTCGCGGGACTTCGCCGCCAGGGACCGGATGACCTCGGCGTGAATATGCTCATCCGCCTGCATGTGTGCCGGCACATCGTCATCCACGTCGCGCGAAGACCGCTGCTCCGCGCGCTGAGCCATCGCCAGAATAAAAATCGTGCCAAAGAGGTGCGCCAACAGCGACGCCGCGCGCGTACGCAACGGCGGCTTCGGCGCAGGCAAAGCGTTCTCGCCCAGACGCGCCAGCCAATACTCCTCGTGGCGACGCTCCGCCTCCTCCAACTGAAGCAGGACCGCGCGCTCCTCACCCGTGCGACGCTCCGACAGGTCGCGGTAGGTGCGTGCCTCCATGCGTTCCTCCGCCAAGTGCTTCCGCCAGCGCTTAATCTGCGCGCGCGTCGGCTCCCGATCAGAGGCCACCTGGTCCGCGTTCACTGCCGAGGCCTCGTTCCCCTGAGCGCTCAATGCTGGGTTGGTGCCGTGGCTAGCTCCCCGTCAACGGTGGCGGGCTTCGAGGCGGGGGCGCCGAACAGGCGCTCCTTGACGGCGTCGGCAACCTTATCGGTTACCTGCTCACCGCCCGCGCGCACGATGTCGGACACTTTCTGGCCGGCCGCATCCAGCGGACGAGCAACAACCGGGAAGCGACGAACCTTCGCCGCGGCGGCGCGGATCTGGTCGTAACGCTCGCGCCCGGCGCGTGCGCCCAGCACGTATCCGATGCAAACTCCAATGAGGAGACCGCTCTTGGTACCCATAACTGTCCTTCTCTCGCTGCGTGGGGTGCCCGCGTGGGCCGGACGCCGCCCGCGCAGGCAGAACGGGCGCCCTCGCGCAGGCATTCTCACCGGCGCATACTCACCCTTATCTTAGTGGTCGCCCGGCCTGGCTCGCACGCCCCTGTCACCCACTGGAGATATCTCTCGGGACCCAGCCCAGGCCTCGTCCCTGTCACACATGCGCACACTGTGGGCACTCCCTTTCCTTTGAGGTGCCAAACGCGCTATGTTTAACACGTGAGCCAGATAACGATTCAGACCCCTCGGGGAGTGTCCATCTCCGGAACATTCACGCGCCCGGTGGATTCCTACGATGCCGCGGTGATCTTTTCTCACACCTTTTTGTCGGACCGTCACGCATCGGGCATGTTCGACTCACTCGGGCGCGTGCTGCGCCGCGCCGGGT
>ENA-OWNK01000504-OWNK01000504.1-metagenome-genome-assembly--contig:-NODE-504-length-18200-cov-4.364894_pt1 | contig 18200 bp, 16 predicted proteins | sample MGYA00245343_ERZ651121 | MGnify/ENA primary metagenome ERZ651121 (study PRJEB26857, sample SAMEA4031775) | metagenome | biome: human; feature: oral; material: saliva | place: Philippines | collected 2014... | reverse complement strand
ACCTGAAAGCATGAGAGAACTGGTCATGGCAGTATATTCCAATCTTGCAAAAGCCTACGGACGAGAATTGAAGCAGTTGGAGGCTTTAACAGGACAAACAATTGACTGCCTTCATATTGTAGGCGGTGGCTCAAATGTCAGCCTTCTTAATCAACTGACTGCGAATGTTATCGGAAAAGAAGTCATTGCTGGTACAGGAGAGGCAACCGCTATTGGCAATATTCTTGTTCAAATGATTGCGACAGGAGAATTTGAAAATATCAGTCAAGCTAGAAAATGGTTAGCAAGTACTTCACACTTAGAACATTACAAACCTCAATAATAAGGAGAATCAAATGAAAGCAGAACACATTACACAAGCCTATCAAGTTGCTAAAGAACGCTATGCAGCTATCGGAGTCGATACTGATGCCACCTTGAAAAAACTACAAGCTATCAAAATTTCCATGCATTGCTGGCAGGGAGATGGACCGGCAGCATATAGGCTCATAAGCGCTTATTTTGAGAACTACGATGCACATTATTGACAGCTCAAATCTCAGAGATTGTGCTCATCGTCCTCGCTTGCAACCAAACGAAGCCGAACGCTCGAAGCGGTGATGGCAAAAGCTGCAAGCAATAGTTCTGTTTCCCGACCGAAAAGCGCTTATCCTTTTGTCTTTTGGCTCACATCCGGACGCTTTAGAAGCATTTACCTACCGAGAAGTACGCACCTTAGTCAGCACCCGCTACTGAATGAGCATCAAGTGCTTTGGAGTATGCCGTTTGCGCTCGTGATAAAAAACCTTTGCGCTCACGAGAACAAACCTTTGCGCTCACGACGTGAAGCCTTTTTCCTCACGATAAAAAACCTGCGACTTACGTGCTTTATGCGTAGAAAGCCGATGGGGATAAATCTAGATAGCAGACAAGAACTCTGCAAGACAGGGACTTACGTTTCATTTCCAACGGTAAAAGCGTCGTGAATGTGAAGCTAACATACCTTTAGCTTATCAGTAGGCCTCACAGCTAAAAAGCAGACGAAGCAAAGCCGGAAGGCAATCAGCCGGGTGGGCGTGCGAATGAAGCGAATAAGGCAATGGCAGCACAGCAGACGGGCAACTCACCGGTTAACAAAGGGAGATATAATTTTTTAGTTAGGAAATACTTATGAAAAGTCTTTAAATGCTTACATTTGCACGAAACCCAATCTTTGACTTATATAACTTACTAAATAGTATTCTTTATGAAAAGAATTAAACACCTGCTACTCTTGCTATCCTTTGCAAGTTTAAGTATCCCCACCTTGGCGCAATATGTGCCGGAAGCTATGGAACTCGACTCAGATTCTGTCGTCGTAGATAGCATTGAAGGATTCGAGATGGATTTTAAGGTTTCTCTTGATAGCCTGCGGCTACTCGTTGAGCAAAACCCGCAGGACGGAAAAGCTTGGCTAAACTTGGCAGGGGCCTATTGGTACCAGGATGCTGACACAACGCTCTTTGAACAGGCGCTACAGAAATGCGTTTCTCTCCTATCAGCCGCCAACTCAGATGACATGGAAAGAGCCTGTCAGCTGGTTAAGTTTGGCTTTTCCGGAAACAAACGCATAGAGCTATTGAAAACGATGCTGCAGCGTCTGCCGCAAAATGTAATAATCAAAAACGGCTTAGCGCAGGCTTACTACGAGGAAAATGACTACGATATGGCTGAATACTATGACTCGATCAACTACGAATATATTCGCACACACCACGCTGAAGATTATGTAGAAGCGCTGATTGACGCCGCTGAACGGGTAACAAGCGTGGAAGATTCAATAAAAATAAGTACAGGAATGCGCAACTATCGCGCTTGGAAACGAATCAAATTAGCCTATGACATTTCCGATGGCAACTACGGGACTGTATTTCTTCTGGCGGATTCCTATATGAAATTAGCAGCATACGGAAATTCGATCTATGCCTCTGAAAACGAAGCGCGCATTAAGGCGGGATTGATGCCGATAGATTTTACACAAGCGCTTGTAGATTCGGCTTTCACCGTAATATTAGCTGAAGAATTAGGGAATGAAGTTGATATACCCTTATTTTTCTTCAAAGAGGGGAAAAAACTAGGTGCTAGCACAGTTCGAGCTATTGAAAATTATATTCTACAAAAAATTAAGTCAAAACCGCAGGAACCTCAATGGCACTACTATGAAGGAATGTTTTTGATGCTTTGCAATAGGTCTAAGGAAGCCCTTCCCCACTTAGAAGCAGCTTACGAGCAAAGGCCCAACGAGGATTTGGCGTTCGTGTTAATCTATGGCTACTATAGAATGCGTCAATGGGGAAAATCTATTGAATTGGTAAACAAATTAATCCAGGAACAAAAGGGTAACGAAAGAGACTTGGTAGAGTCCTACGACCTTCTCTGCAAGCTCTACGGCGCACAAGGAAACTATGAGGCAGCAATTAAAGCCGTAAATAAATGTATCAAGATTGGCAAGAAGATTGACTGGTATGGACTCTCTATGGCTTACGAATTGCGGGCTATGACTTACATCTTGCAAGGTCAAGGGAAAAACGCTCAACTCAATTCGAAAGCTTTGGCTGATCTACAAATAGCTTTCGAAGCATCAGAAGATTTATACAAGCGTCAAATGATGGCAGTCTGGTACGGATGGCTGCTTGATCAGCCGCACAAAGCGCTTCCGACTCGATCTGACTCGCTCAGTTTGCAGGCCAATTGGCGAACGTTTGCGCTTAAAATTGATGTAACAATATCTGTGGCTAACATCATTGCACAGTATTTTTGGGGCGATGCCGCCCAAGCACGCCAAGATATGGATAAATTCTTAGCAAATGATCCCAACAACGAATACTTCTTTGAAATTGCAGGGTTCTACGCACTTCAAGGTGAGACCGCAAAAGCCATAGAAGTGCTTCGAAATGGCATCAAAGAGGGCGATTATTGGTATGCAGGACTCCGAGATCTCCCGTGGTTTAGCAGCCTGAAAGGAAATCCAGAATATGAGGACTTATTAAAATAAACTACAGACGTGGTTATGTGTAGCAAATAAAAGGGTAGAAGTTGCCGACAATCTATATAAACAGCGTTAAATACCACTTAAATTCTCAGGTAATCAAAGCAACTCTTGGGCGACCTACAACATTCTTGTATTGTTCCTAGGCTCCTCGCCTGATATAAACGCTCTGTAAGTGCAACTAAACAATAAGGCAAAAAGCTAAGGGGGACTCACGCCTCCTTAGCTTTTTGTATGAAAGTCAATTTCCTTAGAATGTCATACATCATCCATAAACTCGGCATTTGGGAAATTCTGTTTAGGTGTCTCTATACAAAGATTGCCCCTTACGCATTAATTCGTCGCGTATAACCTTTTCTATTTCTATTGGTGTGCGAGTGATGGCAACTGTATTGACTTTGCTATAAGCGAAAAAGGAGGCGTGTAAAGTTGATTATTAAGAAATATATAGTATTTTTGCAGTATAAGGTAGGGAAAGTGATGGCTGTCAGCAGGTAGACACACACCGAAAGGTAGTATATCGTAGGTTCGATTCCTTCCATTTCTTCTATCTTATTCTTGCATCTTATTCTTGCATCTTATTCTTGCATAAATTGTAGCTCTAAAAAATGAACGGCATATATAAAGTATAAAGAGCCTGGATATTGTATATCAAACTAAATGTCACCCCACAAAGAAAGAAAAGAGTCAAACATAATTACGCTACAGCTTTATATATCTTATATACACCAGCAACACGCCGTAAAGAAGCACAGACCTTAAAGATTTGCACGACAAACTAGCACTAGCAAACTATCTTAAAGACTCAACGCTTAGCCGGAACGAAGATCTCATATGTTCCATCATCAAAAAAAACACGAATCTCTTTAATTTCTCGTTGCTGTTTGTCAATATTATTCATTATAGGCGTGTTCAAAAAAGTATTCCTAAAAGAAAGTTCTGGTTTAGATGTAGCAGGCGCATGAAGTTGCTGTGGTGAACTAACAGGCTGAGAGAAAAAAGAAGCTTCAGACTCTACTTTAGAAGGATCAATTTTAGCTCCACCATCTAAAATAGGCTCAATGACTACCTCTTGGTTAGAAGGAATTGATGATGCAGACGGATCATTAAATTTATCGCCCTCACCAAATAATAACCAGTTAACATTAACTTCAGGAAAAGCATGATGGATAGCTAATACATGCTTATTTGTAGGGTTAGTTCTTCCGGTAAATATACTTGACAAAGAGGCGGCAGACAAATTAAGACGCTGCGCAAATTCTTGTTGAGACAAATTCTGGTCTTCCATAAGCTGTCTAATACGATCCTTCATTTCCATTTTTGATCTAAATTTAGAGAACAACCACCTTTTTCGGTAAAAAAATCGTGGTTTACATTTTGCATTTTCCGCAATGCAAAGATACACATTTCAAGAATACGGCCCAAGAATTCAAAGAAACAAATCAAATTCAATAATCAAAACGCAAAGTCACCTTTTATTTACAAAACAATATCGCAATAAGGAGCAACCTTACACACATTAGAAAAACAAACGATAAGCCCCGTCTATAAGACTCGAACATACTATAAGTATAGTCTATATACCACTAGTTATCAGCCATATTCTAGGAAATATGGCGACAAAAACTACACTAAAATATCACAAGCAATCATATTTAAACGCTTTTCTATTAAAAGTACTTTAGAATTAAAGCGTATAAACGTTGGTTATCTTACATTTACGGATATATCTTTGCTCCTAATTAATATTTTCTGCACAATATAGCGGCTATAAATCCAAACAACATTTACATATCAAAACCTCATTGTTTCGTTTCAAGCTCTTTAATTTCACCCTCAGCTTTGATTTACAAATCAACAGAAATGCATCAACTAATGGTATATTGATTACTATTTCTATATTTTATTTTGTAATCTCCTACTGCAAAATCCTAGTAGAAAATCATAGAAAGAAGCTTCTTTTAAAACAACCAGGCGAAGGTCAAGATGGAAGCGTTTAACGCAATCATGAAACAAGATAAACAACCTAACTTGCTGATTATATTATAGTAAGTGAAAGAAAAGCACTACATACAAATAGCACAAAAAATAATTTGTAGGCAAATATTGCTATATACAGATTACAAATTACACACAATTGAGCTATTCTGTGTATGAATAAAGACTAATACGACGAAAAATCAGCAAATCATACACAATTCTAGCTTCGACAAGAAACAATTTATACATTAAAAGAAAGCACCGTATGCACAAACATTTTAACATAGACAAGGTAATCAACAACGCGAATCGGCAACTTTGAAGCTTCAAAGTTACCGATTCGCGTTGTTGATTTGTGTGGAAAATATTTTACAAAAAACCTAGTATAGAATAAACGAAAGAAGCTCCTTCATCAATTCCCCTGAAGAGATTGATGCACTCCCTACCCCTTTTGAGCGGGCATCTGTACGACGAATCTCTGCAACAATCCGCATTACTTTTTCTGCTCTGTAATTCCGCATAGCAACTGCATACGTTTTTCTAAACTGCCAATCGCTTACTCCGACCCACGATGCTATCCCACTCTCCGTTTTATCCATTGAATAATATGCCAGCATCAAATTTGAAAAGAAGCGAAACAAAGTCGGTAATGTTCTTTGGATAGGAAACTCTTTAGGATTTCCGTCAAAATATTTCTCAATTTTGTAAGCCTTCAGTACATCCTTTTGAGCAAGCGCATCCTGAAGCTCGTAAAGATTATATTCCTTACTCACCCCAATGATTGCAGCCACAGAAGCAACAGAGATTGACGCCGTAGATGATGAAGATAGACAAAGCTTATCCAACTCTGCAGCCATACGATTAAGATCAGCACCGACATACTCTATTAATAATTGTAAGGCCGCCGGCTCGATCTTTTTTTGCTTGGCTGCTAGATATGCATTTATAAAAGAAGGCAACTGCGAATCATATAAGCGTTTTGACTCAAAAAGGACGCCGACTTTTCCTAAAAGCGCTATACCCTTCTTGCGTCGGTCTAGCGTACCGTTTTTATAGCAGAACACTAAAATGGTCGAAGCCTGCGGCTGCTTAAGATAATACTCTAGCCGCTCAAAATCTTTTATATTCTGAGCTTCCTTTACTAGCACAACCAATCGAGGCGCACCCATCGGAAACCCTTTGGCTGCATCCAAAACACTATCTATTACAACATCCGCCCCATAAAGCGTGATCAAGTTAAAATCACGCTCTTCAGGACGCAAAGCCGTTGACACCAACAGGTCAGCAAGGCGGTCAATGTAGAAACTCTCCTCACCCATTAAGAAATAAACGGGCTTAAAAACCCCTTCGTTTATTTCTCGGGCTATACTTTCATACGTAGGACCGGCATTCTTTTTTGCGACAAGAGCCATCGTCACCAATCAAATTTCAAATGCCTTACAGTACGTCGTTGGTCCATAATGAGCCGCATAGCCTCTATGCCTATCCTAACGTGCGTTTCCGAGAAGTTATTTGTAACCTTCCTATCGCTGGCTTCCGTCTTGATGCCGTCAGCCTCCATCGGATTATCAGACACCAACAGCAATGCCCCCGTAGGAATATGATTATAAAAGCCGCAAGAAAAAAGCGTAGCCGTCTCCATATCTACAGCCATTGCTCTCGTTTCTCGTAAATAAGTTTTAAAACGCTCATCATGCTCCCAGACACGTCGGTTCGTAGTATAAACCGTACCCGTCCAATAGTCATGAATATTATCTCGCAAAGCCGTTGACACTGCACGTTGCAGCATAAAAGCCGGGAGCGCAGGCACTTCAGGGGGGAAATAGTCATTTGATGTTCCTTCTCCACGTATGCCGGCCAAGGGTAGGATATAATCACCTAAGCGCGTTTTATCCGAAATACCGCCACATTTTCCTAAAAACAGACAGGCTTTAGGGCGTACTGCGCTCAACAAGTCCATAATTAACGCAGCATTAGGACTTCCAATGCCAAAATTAATCATTGTAATCCCACCTGCCGTCACGGCCCTCATATTTGCGCCAAACCCGACCGACTTCGTCTGCATTTGATCGCAGAAAAGGTCCACATAATGGTTAAAGTTCGTCAGAAGAATGTGTTCTCCAAAATCTTCTAATTTCATTCCGGTATAGCGCTGCAACCAATTTCCGACAATTCCTTCACGTGTCATCATAAATTCGTACTTTTGCATTGTCAACTTAGAAAGGTTTATCATTTAAGTCTTTTCATCAGCAGACAATTTTCTCTAGTGTGCAAAATTAGAAAAATGATTTCATTAAATCTTCCTTCTTTTAATACAAAAATCAAGTCGCACCCGGATGGCAACTACGATATTTTTGATTTTCTCCGAAAACGCTATGTGCGACTTACACCAGAGGAGTGGGTTCGGCAGCATTTCGTACACTACTTAGTTGAACAAAAAGGCTACCCTTCTGCACTGCTCCAAAACGAAATAAGCCTGCCGCTCAATGGCTGCCTACGCCGTTGCGATACGGTTCTTTTTGATCGCGATGGCGCGCGTCCACGTATGATTATGGAATACAAGGCCCCGAGCGTACCAATTACTGAAAAGGTATTTAAGCAGATTTCCGCTTACAACAGCAAATTGCGAGCTGACTACCTCATCGTCAGCAATGGTTTGACGCATTATTGTTGCAAATTGAATTATACAGACAACAGCATCAGATTCCTCCCGGAAGTACCCTACTATGATGCTCTCTAATCCCCCTGCTTCTTATTATCTATTTCCACCAGCTAGTCTCGAGCGGATCAGCGATTGATCTATGCTTAGTTTTTGCCTCGAGTTAAAAGAACTTAGGCTACAATCAGCTTTCCACATACCTACCCTTAAGACCATAAATAACCTCCCTAAAAATAGAAGGTTTACAGGTTTACACCGCAAACCCAGGCATCGATTCTACTAATAGCTTTTTAGCTTCGCCAACTTACACTTCGCCTTGCAGAGATTTATCGTAAAGCTTTACAACAATAAAGAAGAGCGGACCGAAGCTAAAAAAAAGGATCACCACAGAGACTTATTAAACTTCGAAGACCTCGTTGTTGCCCCTACACATCTTAATTATAAATAAATGCTTGTCTGAGTCCTCTATCGTTTGCTGTCGGAAAACGGTCGTTTAGCCCGAGCAAACCATGGTTTGACTACAGCAAACAACTATTTGGCGGCAGCAAACTAAAACCATATTAGATAGAAAGCCCAACATTTTTGAGTAGGACAACACAAGAAGCAAAATTAACTTTCTAGTAAACGACAGATTCTATAAGCAACGACATAAATAATCCTGCAAAAATCAAGGATGAATCAAGCCAGATACCATATCTCCGGAAGCGCACTATAGCTTTACTGAATATAGAAATAGAGAAAATCATTGGGTGGCAGGCAAAATAGAAACGTATACAACACGGCTACTCAACTTGCTCTGTTAAAAACTGAATAAAGAAAGTAACGATGCATTAAGACCTAATCGATGAGAGAAAAGAGAAGAGGATAAACACTACGCATCTTATTTTCAAATAGATAAGAAAGGTAGTAAAACTTTAAGAAAACAACCATCAAGTACAAAATGTACTTTACGTAAAGTATACACTAGAAAATTCAGCCTTTATTTGTGGAGTTTCGGCTATTTTATCCTAATTTTGCAGACGTCAAATAAACCGATATGTATGAAACCCATAATCAAGCTTAAGAAAGGGTTGAACTTGAGGCTTATAGGAGAGGCACCGCTTACGTTAAAGCAAGCGGCGCTGTCTGCTACATACGCCTTGCAGCCAACAGATTTTCTTGGGATTGTTCCTCGCCTTCAGGTGAAAGAAAATGATCACGTTAAGATTGGCGATACGCTGTTTGCGGATAAAGAAACAGAGCGCATAAAGTTCGTAGCTCCCGTTAGCGGTACCGTTACGTCTATTGTGCGCGGCGAACGTCGCAAACTCTTACGCATTATTATTACTCCGGATGCAGAGCAACAGGAGAAAGCGCTTGCGCCATTAGACTTAGCTAAAGACACTCCGGAAGCAGTGACTGAAAAATTGCTGGAAGCCGGTCTTTTTGCCTTTATCCAGCAACGCCCCTATGCTGTTACGGCTTCGCCCAAAGACACGCCTAAGGCCATTTTTGTTTCGGCCTTTAGCAAAATGCCTTTGGCAGCAGACTTCTCCTTTGTCGTAAAAGATCAGGAAGAAGCTTTTAAGTCCGGACTGGCAGTGCTTTCGCGCTTAGCTAAAGTACATTTGGGAATTTCTCCCGACCAAGTTGGTCAAAGTTTTGTCCCGACTGACGGCGTTGACGTTAATGTTTTCGATGGACCAAACCCATCCGGCAACGTAGGCGTTCAAATCAACCACATCTCCCCCATTAACAAAGGAGATGTAGTCTGGACGATCGGAGCAGAAGAGGTAATCTTCATTGGTCGCTACGCACTAACCGGAAAGTTAGATTTCTCTCGCCGCATCGCCGTAGCCGGAGCCGAAGTTCAAGATCCGAGCTATTATGAGATCAAGCTGGGCGCCTCGCTTGAGAGCCTACTTAAAGGACAATTGAAAACCGAAGAGCACATTCGCGTCATTGACGGCAACCCGCTGGTAGGTAGCAAAGCTAGCCGAGACGGCTACGTCGGTGCTCACACTACGGAAGTTTGCGTTCTCCCTGAAGGTGACAACGTACACGAATTATTTGGTTGGATTGCGCCTCGCCTCAACGAGTTCTCAACCAGTCGAAGCTATTTCTCTTGGCTCTTAGGGAGGAAAAAATATAACCCCGACTGTCGCATCAAAGGTGGGCAACGCCATATGATTATGAGTGCGGAATACGAACGCGTATTCCCGATGGATGTTTTGCCAAGCTTTTTGATCAAAGCCATTATCACGGGCGATATCGACCGCCAAGAAGCATTGGGTATCTACGAAGTAGCGCCCGAAGACTTTGCCGTGGCAGAATATATCGACTCTTCCAAGCTCGAATTGCAGCGCATTGTGCGTGAAGGCCTGGATATTTTAAGAAAGGAAAATAGCTAAATAATAAATTGATTCGCCCTTTATGGGTGCAAATCCAATAACGAAATACAATGCTTCAATCATTTTTCGACAAACTCAGGCCTCACTTTGAAGAAGGCGGGAAGTTGCATGCTTTCCACTCGGTCTTTGAAGGTATGGAGACCTTTGTATTGGTGCCGAATACGACTGCAAAGGTCGGTGTGAGCATCCACGATGCCATCGATTCAAAACGCATTATGACATTTGTCATTATTGCGTTACTGCCAGCCCTACTCTTTGGGATGTACAACATCGGTTACCAAACTTACATGACGCCTCCGGCGGTCGTGGGTGCAAGCTTCTGGGAAATGTTTGCTTACGGCTTCCTTATTATGCTACCAAAGATCGTCGTATCTTATGCGGTCGGCTTAGGTATCGAATTTGCCGTAGCACAATATAAACACGAAGAGATCAACGAAGGCTACTTAGTAACCGGCTTGTTGATCCCTATGATTGTGCCTATCGAGCTTCCCTTGTGGATGCTGGCTGTGGCTGTAGCCTTCTCCGTCATCTTAGCTAAAGAGATCTTTGGCGGAACGGGTATGAACATCTTCAATCCGGCTTTGGTTGCACGTGCATTCCTCTTCTTCTCTTATTCGGGCAATATGACCGGCGATAAGATTTGGATTGCAAAAGATACGATCTTCGGATTGGGCAACCCAAACCTCACAGACGCTGTTACTATGGCTACGCCGCTAACGCTAGCCAGCACAAATCAGCCGTTCTCTACTACTTTCACGGATATGGTAGTCGGATTAATGCCCGGCTCTATTGGTGAGACGAGTGTTATTGCCATTCTCATTGGCGCTGTCATCTTATTATGGACACGCATTGCTTCTTGGCGAACTATGCTGAGCGTTTTCGTCGGAGGTGGTCTGGTTGCTTTCTTGTTCAACTGTTTGCACATTCAAGACAACGCCGTCGCCAACATCCCTTGGTACGAGCACTTAGCCCTAGGAGGTTTCTGCTTCGGTGCAGTCTTTATGGCAACTGACCCTGTTACGAGCGCCAGAACAGAGAAGGGAAAATTCATCTATGGCTTCATCATTGGTGCATTAGCCATCGTCATCCGCGTTTTAAACCCCGGTTTCCCCGAAGGTATGATGCTGGCTATCTTGTTTATGAATGTATGGGCTCCTTTCATTGACTATTGCTTCGTAGAAAGCAACATTAAGATGAGAGCTAAACGCGCTAAAAGTAATACGCTATGAAACTGAATACTAACAGCAACGTTTATACGATTGTTTACTCAATTGTTGTCGTAGTAATTGTCGCTTTCCTCTTAGCTTTCTGCTATAGCGCATTGAAGAGCCGCTCAGAAGCCAACGAGCGCATCGACAAAAAGCAGCAAATCTTAGCTGCGCTCAACATCAGAAACGTCAGCAAAGAGCAAGTCGAAGAGAAATACAAAGAAGTAGTGGTCGCTGATGAAATCATCACATCTCAAGGCAATATCCTTAAAGATGGCGTGCAGAAGGACAAAGATGGCTTCACGGTTAGCAGAAAGGATATGTCAAAAGACAACCTACCTATATATATATGTAAGGTCAATGGAGAGACAAAATATGTTCTCCCAATGGTAGGTAAAGGTCTTTGGGGACCGATCTGGGGATTCATTGCGCTCAACAAAGACAAGAAGACCGTCTTTGGAACCTATTTTGATCACGAAAGTGAAACTGCCGGCCTTGGCTCGCGTATTAAGGAAGAAGACTTCCAAAATGCTTTTCAAAAGAAGCACGCTTATAGCGACAACGGCGACGTTACGTTGAAAGTCGTAAAAGCCGGCACTGCCACTGACAATACTACTCAGTGTGATGGCATTACCGGAGCTACGTTGACCACAAATGGGGTTGAGAATATGATTAAAGAATACTTGGGCTTCTACAAAGCCTTTTTACAAAATAACAACAAGTAATGGGCAGCTTATTTTCAAAAGAGAATCGCAAAGTATTCTCCGGACCGTTAAACTTGAACAACCCGATCTTAGTACAGGTCTTGGGTATCTGTTCTGCACTTGCAGTCACTGTGCAGCTGGAGCCTGCAATAGTAATGGGTTTATCCGTTACGGTGATCACTGCATTCAGCAACGTAATTATTTCACTGATACGCAAGACTATCCCGAATCGTATTCGTATCATCATTCAGCTTGTTGTCGTAGCCGCATTGGTTACGATCGTGAGTATGATCCTCAAAGCCTTCGTTTATGATGTAAGCGTACAGCTTAGCGTCTACGTCGGCCTTATCATTACCAACTGTATCTTGATGGGGCGCCTCGAAGCTTTTGCAATGATGAACAAACCTTGGGAGAGCTTCCTTGATGGTATCGGCAACGGCCTGGGCTACGCTTGGATCTTAGTGATCGTTGGTGGTGTGAGAGAGCTTTTTGGCAGCGGCACACTCTTCGGCCTCTCTATCATACCGCAAAGCTTCTACGATGCAGGCTACGTTGACAATGGTATGATGACGATGCCCGCAATGGCTTTGATCATCTTAGGTTGTGTCATCTGGGCGCACAGAAGTATCGTAAAAGAAGAAGATCTGAATAATTAACAGTCAATTTCATAATCAAAATGGAACACGCACTTAGTCTTTTCGTCCGCAGTATTTTTGTGGATAATATGATATTCGCTTCCTTCTTGGGTATGTGCTCATACTTGGCTGTAAGCAAAAATGTAAAGACCTCTTTCGGCTTAGGAGTTGCCGTAACATTCGTCTTAGTGGTTACAGTACCGATCGACTACTTACTGCAAACGAAAGTATTACAACCGGGAGGCATCTTTGGCGACGTAGATCTTACTTACCTTTCTTTCATACTCTTCATTGCTGTTATTGCAGGTATAACGCAGCTGGTAGAAATGTTTGTAGAGCGATTTTCGCCCTCCCTCTATGCCGCTTTAGGAATCTTCCTACCTTTGATTGCCGTCAATTGCGCTATTATGGGTGCCTCTCTCTTTATGCAGCAGCGTATAGACATGGATCCTACGAGCTCGCAATATATCGGCTCATTATTTGATGCATTTATCTATGCCTTTAGTTCAGGTATTGGCTGGCTGATGGCCATCGTCGCTTTAGCAGCGATTCGTGAAAAGATGGCTTACACGAATGTCCCCAGACCTTTGCAAGGATTAGGTATTATATTTATAACGGTAGGCCTGATGTCAATGGCATTTATGTGCTTTAGCGGCTTGAAAATCTAAATCACGATGGACATTACATTTATTATAAGCAGTATTGCAGTCTTCCTCGGGATCATTCTCGTTCTCGTGGTCATACTTTTAACGGCTAAGCGCTACCTTATGCCGAGCGGAACGGTTGCTATCACCATTAACGATAAAGAGAAGGTAGAAGTAGCTCAAGGTAGCTCACTCCTCTCCACTCTCTCTGAAAATGGTGTATATCTCTCCTCTGCTTGCGGTGGTAAGGGATCTTGCGGCCAGTGTAAAGTACAAGTTGTCGAAGGCGGAGGTGAAATTCTCGATGTTGAGAAAGGCCACTTCACGCGTAAAGAAATCAAAGAAGGATTTCGTCTCGGCTGCCAATGTAAAGTAAAGGGAGACATCTCTATCCAAGTACCTGAGAGCGTTTTAGGCGTAAAAGAATACGAATGTACCGTTGTTTCCAACAACAATGTAGCTTCTTTCATCAAAGAGTTTATTGTCGCTCTTCCTGAAGGAGAACATATGGACTTCATTCCCGGCTCTTACGCACAAATTAAGATCCCCACGTTCAAGATGGACTTCGATAAAGACATTGATAAGGCCTCTATCGGCGAGCGCTATATTAAAACTTGGGAGCAATTTGGCATTTTCAACCTCAAGTGTGAAAATACCGAGCCTACTATACGCGCCTACTCAATGGCCAACTATCCGGCAGAAGGCGACCGCTTTATGCTGACGGTACGTATCGCAACGCCTCCTTTCCGTCCTAAGAGCCAAGGTGGAGGTATGATGGACGTTATGCCGGGTATCGCATCCAGCTATATCTTCTCGCTTAAACCCGGAGATAAAGTTATGATGAGTGGTCCTTATGGCGACTTCCATCCGCGCTTCGACAGTAAGAAGGAAATGATTTGGGTCGGTGGCGGCGCCGGTATGGCTCCCCTCCGCGCACAGATTATGCACATGACAAAGACGCTCAATACACGTGATCGTAAAATGAGCTATTTCTATGGTGCACGCTCTTTGTCAGAAGTCTTCTACTTAAAAGATTTCTTAGAATTAGAAAAGGAATTCCCCAACTTCAAGTTCTACTTGGCACTTGACCGCCCCGATCCGGAAGCGGATGCAGCCGGCGTGAAATATACTGCGGGCTTCGTGCACGAAGTAATGATGAAAGAATACCTCAAAGACCACGAAGCGCCAGAAGATATCGAGTACTACATGTGTGGTCCCGGTCCGATGTCTAACGCTGTTGTTAAGATGCTCGACAGTCTTGGTGTAGAGCCTGAAAGCATTATGTATGACAATTTTGGAGGATAATTTACTACAACATATCCCTTGAAGAGAGCGTGCCGATTGGCACGCTCTCTTTTTTGTCGAACACATTGCGGTAAAGCAGCCTCTTAGTCCACCCTATAAACAGCTATCATTTTTAAGCAGCAAAGGGCTATCTTTTCCCTTTCCCATAACCGAAGCCCCGCACTCTTCTTTCTAGTTAAAGAACGATACTTGAAATCGATTCTTCTGTGCGCATTCTCAAAGATTTTAGATAGTTATCGCAACTCTTACATACACATCTAATTGATTTTTCACCGTGGTGATAATTTTGTTTCACCGTGGCGAAAAATCAGCCCCACCGTGGTGACACGCTTTTTTCACCACGGTGAAAAATCGAATGACAACATTTCCACTGTAATTATTTACACATATTGCGACAACGCTCTGCGTAGATTGCAACCAATCTATGCGCTTGCCGTCTCTATTTTTACCTATTTAACCAATACTGCTCCTATTGGTTTATGGCTTAACTTTGCTATATTTGTAATCAGAAATACAAACAAAATAAGCGAAAACAAACATGACTTACGTAACATTGAACAATGGGGTAAAAATGCCACAAGTGGGCTATGGTGTATATCAGGTAGAACCGGCAGAAGCTGAGCGCTGCGTATTAGATGCCATTAGCGTAGGATATAGAATGATAGATACGGCGCAGATCTATCATAATGAAGAGGGCGTAGGTAACGCCATTGTTAAGTGTGGTGTACCTCGTGAAGAGCTTTTTATCGTAACAAAGGTCTGGATTTCCAATGCCGGTGAGGAAAAGGCATACGCATCTATCTTGGAGAGTCTAAAGAAATTGCAGACCGTCTACGTTGACCTTCTACTTATCCACCAACCTTTTGGCGATTATTATGGCACTTATCGTGCTATGGAACGTGCCTATCGCGAAGGAAAAACGCGCGCTATCGGCGTGAGCAACTTCTATCCCGATCGTTTTATTGATATTCAGGCGCACGTAGAGGTAAAGCCTGCTGTCAATCAGGTGGAGACGCACGTATTTAATCAGCAGATTACGGCACAAGAATATATGGAAAAGTATGGTTGCCGAATTATGTCTTGGGGACCATTTGCAGAAGGAAAGAATGATTTCTTCAACAACGAAACCTTAGCAGAGATAGGAAGGAAGTATGGGAAGAGCGTAGCGCAAGTTGCACTTCGCTATCTTTTGCAACGCGGCGTTGCGTTGATTCCTAAATCTACGCACAAAGAACGTATGAAGCAGAATATGGATATATTCAACTTCTCACTCACAGAAGAAGATATGGCGATAATTAGACAGTTGGATACAAAACAAAGTCTGTTCTTCTCACACTACGATCCTCAGACTGTGGAATTTATCACATCGCTGGGTAGATAAACATTACACCACTCTATTTACGAAATATAGCTCTATATAATTAGAGTGTGTATACGCAAAAGAGCGCCTGAAAGTTTTCCGCTTTCAGGCGCTCTTATCCTATTAAGTGGAAGGATTATTCCTCCGTTTTTGTTTTGCGTGTAGTCGTGGTCTTACGTCGACGCTTCGGCTTCTCCTCCTGCGTCTCGGCAGGCTTTACACCGGCAAGTTCGGGGTCGATCATAATGCGGCCGCAATATTCGCAGACAATGATTTTCTTGCGCATACGGATATCCAACTGACGCTGAGGTGGAATCTTATTGAAGCATCCGCCGCAAGCATCGCGCTGCACATAGACAATGCCTAAACCATTACGACTATTTTTACGTATGCGCTTAAAAGCCGTCAGCAAGCGCGGTTCGATCTGAACTTCAAGCGTTTTGCCTTTTTCGCGCAACTTTTCTTCCTGCGCCTTAGTCTCTGCAACGATATCGTCGAGTTCAGCTTTTTTCTCGGCTAAAGCTTGTTGGCGATCATCAATCACCGCCTTGCATTCCTCAATCTCTTGCAAACGCTTCTCAATACCTACACGCGCCTCGCCAATCTTCTTATTCTGAAGTTCAATCTCAAGTGTTTGAAATTCGATTTCTTTCGAAAGCATATCATACTCGCGATTGTTCTTCACATCCTTTTGCTGCTCTTGATAGCGATCCATCAAACTTTTGGCTTCTGCTATCTTCTGTTGCTTCATTTCGATATCAGCCTCTCTTGAAGCGACCTCTTCTTCATACTTATTGAGGCGCGTAGTAAATCCGGCGATCTCATCCTCCAAGTCTTGCACCTCAAGCGGGAGTTCGCCACGAAGCGTTTTGATCTTATCAACCTCAGAGAGGGTTGTTTGCAACTGGTAAAGCGTCTTCAACTTCTGCTCTACAGACATCTCTGCAACATCTTTCTTTGCCATAATTCGAAAAGGTTTAATGTCGACCTTAGCTTAACGTGCAGTCGGCGCTGCATCGTCTCACTTGATCATACCATGTATTTTATCGGATTCGTATTTATCGTTGTCTCATATAAAGGTAAGCCCGGGCAATCGCGCTCCAAAATGCGTCGAAGCAGTTGAATCGTGTATTGCTCCGTCTCATAATGTCCTGCAACACCAATCCAAATCTGGTTTTCGTGGCCAAAATAAGCGTGATAATGCATCTCGCCTGTCAGGAACACGTCAGCCCCTGCCGCAATAGCATCTGAGAGTAAGAAGTCCCCCGATCCGCCACACACGGCAACCATTTGCACCGGCCGCGCCGGCCCTTGATTATGCTTCAAGCAAAGGGCCGCAAAAGCATCTTTCGCTCGCTTTAGAAAGCTATACGGATCTTCCGGCATTGCCAGACGCCCTATAAGTCCGCTTCCTCCTTCACCTTCGGGACGTAAGAAGTCTACATCGTGCAGTCCCAAGCGCTCAGCAATCTCATAATTGACACCACCGCGCGCATTATCCAAATTTGTATGGGCTGCATAGATAGCGATATCGCGTTGGACAGCCAAGCGCACGCAGCGTTCAACCTGCGTCGTATCACTCACCTGCTTCAGTCCGCGAAAGAGCAAAGGGTGATGCGCCACGATAAGATTACAACCTTTCGCAGCAGCGTCTTCTATGACGGCTTCCGTCACGTCTAAACACAATAAAGCCCCTGATGTTTCCACCTCTGTTAATCCAATCTGCAAGCCGGCATTATCATAGTCTTCTTGTAGCGGCAGGGGCGCGAACCTTTCAAGGGCCTCAGCGACTTCCTTTATTTTCATTTCGTGGCAAAGATAAGGCTTTTCGCGCAAACAACAGTCAAAATAGCACACAAAAGGATAAAGAAACGCTTCTCTACCATCGCCCGGCGCATAAAAATGCACCATGCAGGCAATAATAGAGAAGTGTAAAACAAATGCGAGTTCGCCGAAAAGAATCGGAGAAGCTACCTTTATTTATAATATGTATGTTTGCCGGCAGCCAGTGTATTGAGCATCAGCATACAAATCGTCATCGGGCCGACACCGCCGGGCACAGGCGTAATCCACTCGCACTTCGGAGCTACTTCGTCATACTTCACATCGCCCGACAAGCGGAAACCGCTCTTACGTGTTTCATCTTTAACGCGCGTTGTACCGACATCGATAACCACAGCGCCTTCTTTTACCATATCAGCTGTGATAAATTCGGGGCGGCCCATTGCGCCAACGAGAATATCAGCCTGACGGCACTCATCAGCTAAGTTAGCTGTCCGACTATGGCAAACCGTCACCGTAGCATCTC
>ENA-OWNK01000502-OWNK01000502.1-metagenome-genome-assembly--contig:-NODE-502-length-18266-cov-11.853605_pt1 | contig 18266 bp, 22 predicted proteins | sample MGYA00245343_ERZ651121 | MGnify/ENA primary metagenome ERZ651121 (study PRJEB26857, sample SAMEA4031775) | metagenome | biome: human; feature: oral; material: saliva | place: Philippines | collected 2014... | reverse complement strand
TAGCTGTCAAAGCATCTAAAGAAATTTTATAAGCGTATTCAGCAAGCTCTTCTGGCGGAGCAAATGTTGCGACTACAAATACTGGTGCACCAGTACCTTTGAAAGACATTACATCTAAAAGAATTTTAGAGTACATCGGATTCTTTAAAGGCATAGGTTCGACAAATAAATGAGGACTTTTCTTCTTTTCTTCGTTTCCGACTTCAAGAAGAACTTGTTCATATTTATTGAGATCAGGGTTTACTTCATTTTTAATATCTTTAAGATAATTGAAGGAACACTGTTTATTATTTTTATCTAAATTTTTAAGTTCTACAGAACCATATAGATAGCGTTGTGTACTTACATAAACTTTTTTAATTTCAGAATTTGTAAATGCTGCGCCCAAAGAAAAATCTTCAAGGTTTTGACCAGCATCGTTTAAAGAATTAAATACGTAAGAAACACCACGTTCTAATTCTAATGTTTGGATCCAAATGAGTGGATTATATCCACTTTTCATACCAGATTTAGATAATTTATTAAATTCCATACTTTTCCTTATCTCCTTTATTTACCTAATTCTTTTTGTTCGTCTTCAGGCAATGCTGAATTAATTTTCTCGATAAAATTCATTACAGCAGAAGCTGTCGTACAAACTTTTAATTTAGTCTCTCTTGTAATAGAGTCTTTAGGCCAAGTATCCATTTTTTCATACATTGTCGTAAATTCTTGGTCGCATTTGCTCCAAACTTGGTCCATTAGATTATGAGCCAACAAAGAGTTAATCATTAATGTAAATTCATCCATACTTTCTAAAGAAGTTTTCTTTACGATTGCTTGTTTAAGCAATGATTCGATTTCTTCGTCCCAGTCAAAATGGTGCTCGAAATCTATATTCTCTTCGTTGACGACACCAGTGACTTTAAACAGTGCATCGTCTTTATTAATGGTCAATACCGAAGAAAGTTTAAATACTTTTTCGTCTTGCTCGTAATTAAATTTATTATTAAAATAAGTATCTTTAATGATTATTTCCATTGTAAAACCCAACGCCTCCGTCTTTTTTAACGTACATATCTTCATATTGATTAATGTTATTATAAGCTTTGATAACTTTATTGTTTAAACTATATTGACTTAGATCGACAACCTTCTGATTATTACTGCCGATAAAACTGCGCATTACATTTGTATGCGTATCATCGTAAATACGTTGATGCTCATCGTATTGTCCATCGACAAGTATATCGATTGTATCAAATAATTGCTCATATTTCTCTTTATCGTCGCGTAACATATCTTCATATGTATGCCAACTAATTACGAGAATATGATAATTATATTTTTTAAGTAGTTTACAAAGCTCGATTAGACCGTTTAATTGATCGGTCGGTTCTCCTCCGACTATGGTAACGCTTTTAACGCTACACATTTCTTCTAATCGATCTACGATAGATTGAATTGACACATGAGAACCTTGTTCTCGTTGCCATAATTCATAATTAAAACAGCCTCGGCATGGATCTCCTTCCTCAGCTTTTTTACATCCAGCGAAATATAATTCGCTTCTGAGATTACCTTGTAAACTTGGACCGGCAGTCTTAATGTTTATTCGGTAATCGTATAGATTAATATCCATACTTCCTCCAAAAACAAAAAAGCCAGACCCTTATCGGATCTGACTTTTATAAACATCGTGCTTACAATTTAAGCAACGGAAAATATCTTTATCTTTAAGCTGTAAATATTCTTTTTGTCGAGCGTTATATCGAAACTCGAATGTTTCTACTTTCTCGAAAGTTCGTCCTCCACAACGAGGACATTTAAAATACAACTTATCTTCAGGATCTGTTATTAGCATGTCATTCACCTAAATAATCTAAGAATAAACCTGCATATTTTGTCGTTAATACGTCGTTTGGTTCAATACCTTTAACTTGCGTAAATTCAGTTAATTTTTCGTTAAATGCTTTACCTAATTTATTTTTAAGGGTAACAATTTTCTTCATGTTAACGAAATTCTTAATCATTTCGACATCTTCTGGTTTAAGAACGTCGATATCCAAGTTTGCAGCACACCCTTTAAGAGCGCTACTTACTGCCGATTTATATCCACTTGCATAGTCGAAACGACCTTTTTTATCTGATTTACGTGGACAGTTAGAACCAATATCTTCTTTAACAATAACGATTGGTTCACCACTTTTATCGTAAGTATTAATAGTCAAACGACCTTGAACATAAAAATATTGATCGTGAATATTTTCCTTGCCTTGGACTTTTTCTTTATCGTAAGCTTCATAAACTTCAGTCCAGCTTTTAATAATCTCAAAAGACCATTGACCATCAAATAATTGATTAAGTAATACGGTTACATCACCGATACTTAAATATTTGGCACCTTGGTTTAGATATTGATTAGATTTAAAAAAGTCTGAGCTAACATTTTCACTTCTGAAAATATCTTTAAGAGTAATCATGACAAAATCCTTTCTGTTTAAATACTAATTTTATATAGATATTATAACAGAAAGGATAGATTTTGTCTACTTATTTAATACTTTAAGTGCAGAACTTACAGTAATTAACAATTCTTTTTTGAATTGAATTTGTTTAAGAATCCCGTCAAGGAAATTATAACGACCACGAGTTTCAGCAATCAACTGGAATAAATCGACAGTATTTTTACCGATTTTATATTTTTGAGCAGCAGTAACGCCAGATGCTTTACGTTCTGTTTCGTTAGAACCTTTAGCATTAGTTGCTTTAATAACGGTAAGAACGCCGTCTTCTTTATTTGTTAAATTATCTAACGCCGTTTTGGTTTCCATGAATTTATCATGGATATAGCTATGTAAGCTATCTAGTTCAGATGATACTAATAACACAACATTCGGAGGAATGTTAGATTTAATTTTAATACCGTCGATACGAGTCAAGATTTCATTCTTAAGATCTTCCCAATCCGGATCAGCAATCGGATTAGCAAAGAAATCGATGACGTTATTAAAAGAATCCCCTTTAGATTTTGATTTATCTGTTTTTTCACAAGATACAGTTTTCTTTTCGACTTCATCGACAACAAGTTCTTCTTTAGCGTCAGAAATAGTTTCGTCGGTTGCTGGCGCAACCTTCTCTTCAACCTTTTCTTCGGCTGCAGGAGTAACTTCTTCTTCAGGAGTTTCTTCTGCTAATAAATCAAGAGAATCTTCTTTTGTTTCTTCCATTGTATCGTCCGCAAGAAGATCGATAGGTTCTTCTTTTGATTCTAGAACTTGATCGTCGCTTTCATTAACGACGATGTCTTCCATATCGTCGAAAATGTTAAAACCTTTTTCACTCATTACTTTTCCCCTTTGATTAATTCAGGATGATGCTCCTTGATATCATCAATTAAAGCATCGATATCTTTTAATAATTCAACTTGGATAGCATTCTTATTTTCTCCGTCGAAAGTAGCTAAATAATTTAAGCTATATAACGGGAAGAAATCGTTGCCAAGTAAATTAAATTTTTTACCATGCTCTTCTAAAATAGAAGGGCCATCTTTAAACATCTTTAATGAAATATTGCCGAAAAGAACAATCATTTTCGGTTTCATATTATCAATTAAAGCGTTTAGATATTGTTTAGCGACAGCTTGTTCAGAAGTATTAGGTGGGCGAACTTTAATATCTTCGTCGACTTTTACTTCTGGACAATACGGAATACAATCAATCCAAATACTAGATTCTAATTTTAAATTCTTAGATTGAAGATATTTTAGAATGTTATAGTATTTGGAATCCTTCCCGAGAACTACAGATTCGCTTGCCATTGGATCTTTAATAAAGAGAATATCGCAAGCGAATTCTTTATTTAAATTAATCGGAGTAGTTCTACGTTTAATAGTTTCAGGAATAGGATATTGATTGTAAGCTTCTAAGAATTCACTATATAATTCTTTCGCGCTATCATTTCTATATTGTTTTAGTAGGCTCATTTAACTTTTCCTTTAAAAGAGCAATCTCGGCTCTCAGTAAATTATTTTCAGCTATTGCCTTATCTTTTTCTAATGTAGCAAGCTTAATAAGATGATCGGCTCCTTGAGCCTTTCGTCTATCTTCGATCATAGTCTTAACCATCGACATGATAATCTCTTGATCGACTACGACAAATACATCGTCATCTGTTTCATGGAAACAAAACTTTAGATAATAGAACTCTTTATCTTGTGATTCTCTTTTTAATTTATCTAACCATTCTTTATGAATCGTAAATGTTTTCTTTCCGCGAGCTTTGTCGGCTACTTTAGTTTTTAATTCTTCACTAATACTAATGATACCTTTAATCTCTTGGTCGCCTTTAATCTTACCGGCTCCACTATTAGGGGTCATACGATTAACGACGTCGTGAATTAATGCTTCATTAGCATTGTGATTTTTCATTTCAAAAACAGAGCCCATCCTTTTATCAGGACGGGCTTTGAATTTTACTTGTTTTCTTTTATTTTTTGCGAGTTCATTATCGTGCTTAATACACTCGGTACATTTATTACCAGTAATACTGAGACACGAATACCATTCGTCGCCAAACAAACAAGACATAATTAACTTTCTTCTAGTTCTTCTAGCTTAGCTTCAGAGTCGCGAATTTCTTTGACTTCTTTTGCGCTAAGATCTTCGAACGTACCAGAAACCATATTAAGCAACTTTTTAAACTTATCTGGATTAGCAAGCATATCTTCACGGAACGCCATTTTACCGTTCCATTTATCTAACACTTCTCCAGTTTCAGAATCAATTTGCTGCATCCAAGCACCGGCTTTGTGGATGATGCCCATATCGACTAATTCATCGAGAGTACTTAATATTTGTTCAATACCTTGACCAAAGATAGCAAAGTAACTAAATTTACGATACGGGAATTCACCTGGAATACAGTGATTTTTAGTAATTTTACAGTTAATCTTAATACCGTCTTCTTTACCGATAGGATCGGCATCAGTAATACTGCCTTTACGCATTTCGACGATCATCATGCTGCCAGTTCTAATAGCCAAGCCGCCAGCTAAAACTAAATTATCGCCGTACATACTAAAACCGCCGATATTCGTAGTTAAATGCTGAATAAGAATCATAGCCGTTTTATATTTGCTAATTAAAGAAACGAACTTCGCTATAATTCTACTATTCATTCTAGCTTGCACTGCGACAGACACGTCTTTAAGACTTTTGTTTGCCTCAGATTCTGGAACTAAAGCTTTTAAAGTATTGATACAAAATAAATCGATAGCGCCAGTTTGAATTAATGCTTCAGCTTGGTCAATACAATCTTCAGCCGTATGATCACGATCATATTGAATAAAATAGAATCGATCTGGATCGATGCCAAATTGATTAATCATATAATCTAGATTTAAAGATGCTTCGCTTTCAATCCATAAAGCAAAATGCCCCTCTGGGTTTTCTCGATGCATTTTACCGATTGTTTCAAGAACAAGGCTCGTTTTCCTTCATACCCTCTGTTTCCAGATATTTACTAAGGGAGTAGACTAAATCTTCATCCTTTGACTGATCAAAGGAGCTCTGCACTTCCACCAACTGTTGAGGTGTACTTCCTTACGGAATAGTCGTTGAGGCGTAATACCTATAAGGTAAAACTGCCTGCTGATTACCCAATCCTTAATATTTTTAAACCGTTACCGTCTATCGTTACCGATTCCGTTTTGGTATTAAGGCTCTAAGGGCTTCCCAGCATATCACAGAGGTACTCTTAATCATTACTGATTAAGGAGGCAATTTTATTAAATCTATCAAATTTTCTTTTTAAGTATATAGTAGAATCTTTATATAAAAATTCTTTTATAAGTATCAAATCTTTTTTGCCTGCATGAGTCCATCTAAAAGATTTTCCATCCATTTGCCAATAGCCAGCATTAGATATTTTTGTATTTTCTCTTAGAATATCTATATATATATCTAAGAGCTCTTTTGTTCCATTTAACATGAATTTTGTTCCAGAAATACAGCCATCTCCATCAAAATAACCTCTCATAAAATGATGAATTAATTCTTTTGGCACTATTTTATAAGATGGAAATTTTAATACTAAGCTTTTGTTCTTAGGACAACCTAATTCTTCAAGCTTTTTAGATATTCTTTTAGAATAGACTGTATGTCTATAAGAATAAAATTCTTTATTATTTAAAATTACTTTTCTTTTATCAATTTTATATGTGCTTAATAGCGATTTTTTAAAAAGTTTGACCATATATTTGTCTTCTTCTTTTAAAGCAAACTCTACTTGATAAAAGTCTGTATTATTATAACCATCAGCATATAAAAAGCCTAACCAATAAGCTTTTTCTTCTGAATCAATTTTATCGAAATAAAAATGATCTACTTTTTCTAAGTAATTTTTATGATATGCAGATGGAGTAATTGGAATATTGTTTAATTTAAGTATTACATTAATTTTATCAGTAGAAAAATGATATTTTTTAGCTATATTTTTAATACTTAAAGTTTTATAGTCTTCAATTAAAGAATTTATAATTTCTTCACTCGGAAGATTCATTACGTCTCTATAACCAAGATCTATTAGTCCAAACAATACTTCTTTAGTTGAAATACCTAATTCTTTTGCTATTTTCTTTGTTGATGTTTTTTTAATATAAAGATTTTCTAATTCAGTCATATATATTTCCTTTTTAAAAATAAAATATTATATGACTATATATTACATACTTTTTTAAGATTTAATGGACATATTTACCTGAGTCCGCCACGCCCGCTATAGTCGTAATCTTCCCTATCGGAAAACCTCCACCAGTAGCAGCATTAAAATTAACAGATGGTGTCGGAATGAATTTGATATCAATTTGTTCTTGAATTTTAGGATCGCTTAATTTACCGATAACCATATTATTATTTTTTTTCGATAAATTAGCCATTACGAGGTCTAATCGTTTTCGCTTTTCAGCATCCGTTAATTCTTGAATATTATTGATTACTTCAAGTTGTTCAGCTTTCTTTCTTGCCATTCGTACTTCCTTTCTTGTCCTTAAAGGACTTAATGATGTTATCTAATAAGTTAATAGCTTGAACATAATCTTTATTTGTTTCGCCAGTAGCTTCTTGATAAAGATTATTTCGTTCTACTAAGTATCTTAATGATACACCAAGTACAGATACAATTGCAAGGTCTTTTTCTGTTCCTTCAGCATTAAGAAGTTCTTCGATTACTTCAGAAAAAGCTTGAATAATTTGCTTATTTTTTTCTGTTGTATCGCCTTCTAATACTTCAGAGAACATACCGACATAAGATGCTAAACTCTGTTTAATTGCGTCGATTTTCAATATTTCACGCCTTTCACGAGTTCGTATTCTTCATACTCAAGTCCGTTAAATAATGGATGGATTTTATACATACCATTATACTTCTTCTTGTATGATTCGAAATCTTTATATTTAAGTAAGGTAATTTTGTAGTCGACGCCTAAAATATTATTATTTAAATTCGACATGATTAATGCAAATTTAAGTTTAGTCTTACCTAATGGTTTAGGTACTTTTCCTAGCTTACGCATAGGTCCGTCATCGACAAGTTTAACGTTATTAAGTTCATCGATCAATAATAAACTATTAACCGACATATCTTCGTTAAACTTATTAACGACTTTATATATTTCTTCTTTAGGTTCGAGCTTAACAAAATTAGCCTTACCCGATGATTTTTCTGTTATTCGAAGATGTTCGTTTTTAAATCCGATATCGACAATTAACATACGGTTTTTAGTCGTTAAACAATAAAAGTAATTAGTATAAATCGGGCAAATACTACGAATAGCATCGCCTTCTTCTAATTTAATTACTTTCTTAGTTCTTGTGATATCGAACATAACACCAGGAACACATTTATAGTAGCCGTGTTTAGTCACGATAAGATAATTAACTTCCTTATCGTAATTTAAATAATTATTATCTTTTGTATAAAAATAATATACACGATCTTCTATTTTTAAATATGTCTCTGGATTTTGTGCTACACGAAATACTTCGGCACCAGAAAAACGAATAATAGGTTTATTTAGATTTATCATCTGGTTCACCTATTAGCGTTAAACGTTTATCATTCTTAAAATATTTTTTAAGAACATTTTGTAATTCACGTTTAACTTCCTCGAGAATCGAGGTGCTATTTTTTAAAACGCCTTTAATTTCTTTATTACGAGCTTCCAATTCAGCAATCTTAGTATCGTAATCTCGTTGACTTAACTTGGTAAAGTCATTGATTTTCATGCTCAAGATATAATCGGCCGCTTTTTCGCTAATGCTAAGAAGTTTCATTAACTCACTTTTAGGTTCATCGCTAGTCTTAATTAATTCTAATATCTTAGCACTATTAGCGATCGCCAATTTAATATTGTTATATCTAAACAACAGTTTGTTATTTTTATTTAACTCTAACGTTAATTTATTCTTAACAATATTATGATAATGAATTAATAGCTTTTTAATAATAGAAACCAATGGCATATGTTCGACAACCTTGTCGTTATGAATAATAGTAAAAATACTATTAAAGCTATCTTCGAGCTTCGTTTTCTTAAAAACTTGTTTAATGAGATCGTCGACAGATTGACCACGTGCTGGCTTAATTGAAATATTAAGAACACCTTTTGCCGAGAAATTTTTAAATTCTCCGCACAATTTATTTTCTCTTAATTTCTTTAAGCCAGACATGATAACACTAACATTAGTCGTATACGGGATAGAAGTAAATACTAATTCTTTTTTATTCTTAATCGTATATTGACCACGAATAATGAATTTACCCTTACCGTTATCATATACAGACTCTATATCGTCAGGATTCATAATAATTCCTTCAGTCGGGAAATCGGGTCCTTTAATATATTTCATTAAGAACTTAGTATTAATATCTTTGCCTTTATTAACTTGATCAATCGTCTTAATTAAAGCTGTAATAACTTCTGTCGCATTATGAGACGGAATCATAGAACTTACACCGGCTGCAATACCGTTAGTATAGTTACACAAAATATTTGGGAAAAATCCTCCTAAATATTTTGGTTCTAATCCTTCGTTATCGTAAGTTGGCATCCATGGCACCGTAGCTTCATTAGTGTCTCCTAGGAGTAAATCTCCAGTCTTACTAAGTCTCGCTTCAGTGTACCTGAAGGCAGCTGGTGGATCATTTTCTATCGATCCAAAATTACCGCTACCATCCCCTAATGGATATCGAGCTGAAAATGTCGCCGTCATATTAACGAGAGCGCTATAAGGGCCATCTAAGCTATGTGGATGATATTGGCCTACAGTATCGCCGACAATCTTAGCTGATTTTCTATGAGGTTTATTATTATTTAAACCTAAATTGTTCATCGACAGTAATACACGTCGTTGAACCGGTTTTAATCCGTCGTTTAATAACGGAATTGCTCGCTCGTATACAATGTGATTAGCATATTTACTAAAATTTTTTACGAGCAAGTCGCTTAATTCAATTTCAATTTCCATTGCTAATTACCTTGATATCTTTAACGAGAACTTCATATGTCTCACGTTCACATTGGTTAATTTTGTCCCAATATTTTCTATTAACGAACATACCTGTGATTTCGACATTTGTCTTTAACGGAATATCACGTAAGATATTTGCATTAAGATTGTGTCCGACACACGGAATAAAGTCTTTTTCGGTGCCATTATTACGTTCGACCATTAGAATATCGTTACAGATATTATGGCCACTTTTATTCGTAACTTTATTAATCTTAACGATCTTGCCTTTGAGCTTTGTTTCGTTAAATTGAGATACGTGTTGATTGGCTTGGGTTAAATAACCGTATACGATTAATTTAACGCCGGTATCTGTTTTAATATTCTTGGTACGAATTTCACCGAATGCGTTAATGTGAGAACCATCTTTAAGATTGTATACTAAACGAACATTATCTTTAAAGTATACTGGAATTTTAATACTTCTTTTTTTAACTTTCATAAGTACGAAAGCTTTATATATATCTTGACCGTGAACATCTTGATGAGACACAGAGATCTCATCAATAGTTCCGGCTATATTTAGAAAATTATTCACTTTTTAATATACTTTCTAAATTCTAATTTAAACCCCGACTTCGCGTCAGTATCTTCTTTAGCATTAACTAGAGTAAAATCTCTAGTAATTCTACTATATGGGAACAATGTGTCTCCAACTGTAAAATCTTCAACAACAGTTAAATAAACAATATCGGTATATTGTAAGAATTCCCGATAGATTGTTCCGCCACCGATAATATAGTAGTCGTATCCTTCGAGCATAGCTGCTTTACATTCTTCGACAGAAGAAAATACTCGTACACCGGGATGAGAAAAACCACTTTTACTGATAACCCAGTGTTCTCGATTAGGGAGAAGCCCAGGTAAACTTTCAAAGGTTTTTCGTCCCATAACGATAATTTTATTTAACGTCTTCTTTTTAAAGAATGAAAGATCTTTAGGAATATGATAAAGTAACTGATTATTTTTCCCAATATAGTGAAATAAATTCATACAGGAAATCATATAAATCATACAGCTACCTCAAAAGGAATTTTTCCACTGTGTTCATAGTCTTCGAGAATTAAATCGTCGATTTTAAATTGATAAAAACTTTTAACTCGAGGTTTGATTCCGACTTTTGGAGCATAGTGACTTTCGTTACCGACTTGAATGAATGCACCACGCAAATGATTTTCGTAAACGTGAGCATCGTTAATCACAATGGTAAATAAACCTGGTTTTAAACCACAGGTTTGTGCCATTAACAATAACAAGAACGCATATTGAGCCATATTATATGGCAAGCCTACTAATGTATCGGAGCTACGAATATTTAATAATAAATTAAGCTTTCCATTAGTAACATTCCATTCAGTAAGGAATGCACAAGGTTGAAGGGCCATATTATTTAAATCTTCGACGTTCCATAGACTAACTACCATGCGACGACTATCTTTATTAAAGTGAAGGTCATAAATTAACTTATCGACTTGATTCATATAGATCTCGCCATTTTTACCGAGTCGATAATTTTTAATTTTGCCTTCTTTTTTAAGCTTGGCTACGTTTTCAATTAAGACATCGAAATACTTATATTCTTTTCCTAGTTGATAACCGTAAGCTAAGCCGATAGTACCGTCTTTACGTTCCCATTCGTCCCAGATTGTAACATTATATTTACTACGTAACAGTTCAACACTATTACTTTGATCTTGCCAGATCCACAGCATTTCTTTAATGACTGTTTTGAGTCCGACAAATTTTGTCGTTAATAAAGGAAACTCATCTTCAAGATCGAATTGAAGCATCTTATGCGGTAAGCTAAACGCATTAATACCGGTACGATTTTCTTTCAATTCGCCTTTTTCGATAATTTCACTAATTAACGGAATATACTGCTCGTCAGCCGCATTCCGATAATCTTTATTAACGTCTTTAATAGTTTTAATTAATTGTTTAATGAAGCCCACTTAGTCAACTCCAAAATTATTTAACACAAGATTCTTTCTAGCTTCAGAATCTTTACCCATTATATCAGATACCATCTTAGCACACTTCTCAGCGTCTTCGATCGTAATCTTATATAAATGTCTTTTCTTAGGATCGAGAGTGCTCTCCCATAATTGATCAGGATTCATTTCGCCTAATCCTTTTATGTATTGCACATGCCACTGGTCTTTTTCTTTATATTTAGCAAGCTCTTCTTTAGTATAGATATATTTATGGCTATTACCTTTAACAAGTCTAAACAAAGGAGGAGCAGCCGCATAGATATAACCATTTTCGATAAGTTCTCGATAATGGTTATAGAAGAAAGTCGCCCAAAGGCATATAATATGAGCCCCGTCATCCGATTGTACCCTCAGTTTCCTGATATTTCATTAGGACTAGACTATATTTTTATCCGGTCTGGATAGCACCTCTATAGTCGTTACACATTTACGATATTCTAATATCGATTTAGCACGGTATTGCCATTGCTGGCCATTTCTGGCCCATCAGGTTCTCTTGATTATAGGAGCGCCTTCGTGCATTTTGCCTTATTCAACTCCAACCGTAAGCATATTATTAATTAATATACACCGCTTTAGTAGCGTTAGGGTGCTCGTAATCTCTTGCATTCCTGCAAGGACGACTAATTTTTATTAATCAGCATCTGACATTACGACAATCTTATTATATTTTAAATCTTCAATATTGAATGATTTATCAATACCGCAACCCAATGCATTAACAAGATCTAAAAGTTTGTCAGATGTAACAGTACCACCATTCTTTTCGGTATTCATTACTTTACCGAAAATAGGAAGTACAGCTTGGTACTCGGGGTCACGTGCTTGCTTACTAGACCCTCCCGCAGAATCTTAAGGTGATTTTGTTTGGACCATATCTTACTTGCCTAAACAAGTCCTACCTTTTTGATTTAAAAAATCTACTCTACTCAGTTTATATATATACTATATACTTTTCGATGGTCTCTGAACGTTCTACAGATATCCGTTTTCTTTTTCCATTTGTTTCCTAATCTGTAGCTTCGCTGCGGATAATTTATAATTTTGACGATGTTACTATACCTAAGCCATTACGCTTTGCCATTATTATATCACTACAATAATTTAGTTGCCAACACTAATTTAAACTTCCCCGCAATTAGATAGGTTTAACGAGAGCAACTCTGCCTTTTACCCTCGACAATAAACAGTTCGCACTTTTTAGGATCGTCGCTATGACAATCACTAAGTTTCTCTACGACAGTAGATTTTAATGCTTTTTTCTGTTTTCTTGCATTTTCTCTTGCCTTTTTAGCATCGAGTCTAGCTTTAATACTAAGATTAATTTTACTTGCTAATTGTTTAGCGAAAGTTTTTTTCTTTTTAAGCTCATCGCCGAAAGATTCGGCAATTAATTCTTTAACTTGATCTCGAATCTCGGGCATCTGTAAATATAACTTATTCTGACCTTCGAATTTAGGTTCGATTGTCTTAATATTTACGATAGCTACGAGACCTTCGATCGCGTCATCTTGTGTTAAATCTTTAATATTTAACTCTTTTAATGCTTGTACTATACCGGCCTTAAACCCATTTAAATGATCGCCGCCGTTTAAGGTATTGATATTATTTACAAACGTTAAAATCGTATTAGAATATAAACCATCGCAATAATTTAATACGACATGAACCGATGTATTATCTTTTTCTCCTTTGAATTCTAACGCTTTACCGATAGTTTCTTTAGGAGTGATATCTTTTAGATAATCTAAAAGAGTCGAAGATTTTAAATTAATCCATCCATCGCCTAAATTATATTTGATAGTAAGACCTTCGTTAAGATAACTTAATTGCTTAAGTTTCTTCTCAAGATCTTTGATATTAATAGGATCTGGATATATTTCAGGATCCAGTCGATATTCAATACGGGTACCTGTCTTTTTGGACTTTCGTCCTTTTTTAAGTTCTTGACTTAAGATACCTTTTTTAAAGCCGATAGACCACTCATATCCGTCTCGCCATACTGTAGCATTAAAATATTCGGAGACTGCATTGACACAAGAACTCCCAACCAAAATCTTCAATAAAGAACGCTACTTCTTTATCAGTTCTCTTATGAACTTCTTTATGTTTCCATAAAGTTGAGACTATATCTTCTTAGACTTCCACTTCGAGCACCAATAACTTGTACCCTACTCCCTTACGGGATAGTCGTTGAACTTTATATATATACTTTTTAATATATATCTTAGCTGCTGATTGCCCGCCCATACGGGCTTTCCAGCAATTCAAAAGTTTTTACAACGGCATTTATTTACCGTTTAAGCCACCAGTAGCAGAGACCTGTCCGCTGATGGAATTAAATTTCAGTTTTGTTATCGCAAAGGCTTTTTATCCTCTGCTTCTTATAATTTCTTATAAGCTCAGCATATCTTTTCACGTATTAAATTCTGAAACGTGTTGCGGCCTCGTGGCAGGATTATATTCTCTTATGAGTTTCACCTACTATGCGTTGCGCCTGACTATTCTTTTAAAAATAGTCTTCGGTCTCGGATTAGCATATGTATTTATACACTTAGCCTTCCCGCTTAATTCCGCAATAATCATATTTATTCTTCATCAGAAATTGAATAAATACGGCTAATATTCTTTATTAACCACCAGCATGCAAAGACCCTAGAGCTAATTGCACTTGAGGAACTTTATATTTTTCATTAAGCGCTACCGGAATACCACGACCTTCGTCTGTGATAATCATTACTTGCGTATCGGGATTGTATTCTACAGTTATACATTTACCGAAACCAGTAACGAATTCATCGACAGCATTGTCGATAATTTCGTGAGCACAATGATTTGGGCCATTCAAGTACATTTCTTTTCGCATTCGAACATTGTCCGGATATTCGAGTACTAAAATTTCTTGTTCAGCCATTAGTATACGTGGTCCTCATCTGCAATTAAATCATAGTATCGATACAATACTGCACGAACTGTTTCATTAATAGACTCTGGTAAGCTAACATCTTTATTTAAAGTTACCTCTGCTTTAAATTTTCTAGGTTTAACGATTAAACCGTTAGAAGTTGTTAACATATCGATACGTCCATGTCTACCTGAAATACCAATTCTAAATACGAATTGGAACAATCGTCCATCATAGTCGACTTGATATGGTGTACCATATTTTTGTTTAGATAAAGCTTCGCCGACATGACCCGCAATATTATCGAGGTCACTTTTCAGCTCTTGCTCTTTCTTAATCGCATCTTCCCAGGCTTTAATTCCCTGGTCAATATTATCTAAATAATCCATTAGTATCCTTTCTTTTTAAAAAGAAAAACTGGGTGCGGCGATCATCACCACACCCAGTATACCATAGATTAACCCAATAAATCTACAACAGGTTTTGTGTCGGCTTTTGGAGCATCAGCAAAGCTATCGAAATTAGAAGCTTCGGATGCACCAGAACCATCACGATGTTCAAAATACATGCTGTCTACGATTACGTCAGTAGTATATACTTTAGTACCGTCTTCTTTTTCATAAGAACCAGTACGGATAGCACCTTGTACAATAACTTGTTGACCTTGGTTTTTGTGAATTAAATCGGCAGTCATACCAAATGCTGTACATGTAATATTATCCCAATCTGGATATTCAGCATCTTTTGATTTGAAATTACGTTGAGAAGACAAAGAGAAACGCAACATAGATCTCTTTTCGCCTTCACCTGGTTTGTAAGTATAAATACCTTTACCTTCAGAATTAACACGGCCTTGAAGAATTACTTGATTTAACATGATTAAAATTTCCTTTCGATAATTAAAAAATTATTTAAATAATATATATCTTAAGCATTACATTATGCTTTAAGAACAGATAAAATGGCTTCGATATTGTAGCGATTTAATTGTTTAACGTCGTTCAATACGCCACCAGATAATGCCTCCATAGCTTCTACGATTTGTTCGTCAGTATAACGATTAATTTCTTCACGCAAATCTAAATAGTGAGCTAAGTAATCTAAGTAATACGGAGTGATATTAGACAAAGAGACTTGGTTTTTATCTTCGTCTTCAAGAATTTCGTCTAAATATCCTTGTAATACTTTTTGATTTCCAGCATCTTCTTTTACGAACGTTCTGATTTTGACAATTTTAGCCGCCATTTCTTTAGCGATCATTTCTGTCATTTCATCTTCACGTTTGTATTTGCTAACATAGCAATCGAGCTGACGTTCATCGAATTTAAGAGCTTCGACAACTTCAGGATCAGCTTCACCTTTAGCATCGAGCTCTGCTGTTTCTTCAGCAAAAGATTTAAAACCGTTATCGGCTTCATAGTCGACATCTTCAGAACCTAATAGTTCCATCGGAGATTTGTCTTCGATTGGATTACCGTCGAAGTCAGTCACTGGAACTTCTTCAGAGTCAAGAATTTCTTCTACCGGAGAAGCTGGTTCTTCAGTAGTGACTTCTGGTTCTTCAGCTTCAGTAGCAACTGGTTCACTTTCAGTTTCTTCCTTGACCAGTTCAGCTTTGGGCTTCCGACCACGCTTTTTAGGTTTTTCTTCTTTTACTTCGTCCGCCTTATCGGCTGCCTCAGCTTTCTCGGTTACTTCAGCCACTTCGTGTCTCACAGCATGAGCATCGAGAGAAGAAATAATGCCACTATTATACATATCCAATAATAATTTACTAGATGCTGTATTAAAAGTGGCAGGATCTTCGTCTAATAGACGTTTAGCAATGACCAACAAATGGTCAAATGCTTTTTCAGTGTAATTCAATTACTTTGCCTCCTTATTTAAATAATATGAATATTTATTATTAACATCTTCCGAGGTAATACGAATTTCTTTCGTATTCTCGTCGATGTCAAATAATTTATCGTCGACTAAACCTTGCACGACGCTTTTTAGTGCACGAGCACCTGTTTTGCGGTCATAAGCAAGTTTAGCGATAGTATCGATAGTATCGTCATCGAAATTAATTTTGATATCGTACATACCGATTAATTCTTTGATTTGCTTAAAGATTGCATGTTTCGGAGTCGTTAAAATTTGTTTTAAGTCTTCGACACTCAATTCTTTAAGCGGACAAATTACTGGTAATCGGCCCAATAATTCTGGAATAATACCAAAATTATCGAGATCTTCAGGTAAGATATAATCGATTACGTCGTTATATTTAGATTTTTCTTCCAATACGTCTTTAGATGCTTCACTAGAGAAGCCTAGTCCAGTATCTAAATCTTTATTTAACCTTGCCGCAATCTTCTTTTCAATACCGGTAAATGCACCACCACAAATAAATAGAATATTAGTAGTATCGATTTCAACAGTAGGAGATGACATAGCAAATCCTCCTTGTTGATCGTTAGACTTAATAGCGACTTTACCGCCTTCAACAAGTTTTAATAATTCGTATTGTACGTCACGACCACCGATATCACTACCTTGAGAACCAGCATTTTTAGGATCTCGAGCCGCAATCTTATCGATCTCATCTATGTAGACAATACCTTGTTGAGTTCGTTCGACATCGTTACCGGCTTCACGGTATAGTTTAGTAATAATACTATTTACGTCTTCACCAACAACAATTTGTTACCCTATAGGCTTTTTATCCTATAGCTCTTACAGTCACCTGTAAGTTCAGCGTACATTTTCTCAGTAAAAATAATATACAAACTGAGGTGATCACTCTTGGAAATATTTTATTCTTATATAGATAAGGTTCAACTCCTACGCGTTACGGTGTCAAAAATCTTTTAAAATTTTTGATTACCTCGGTATTCTCCACATGGGCACTTCACCGATTTTGATCACATTAATTACTCTGACTTATTTGTATTTTCATCAGAGAGGGCTTGTTTAAGAAGTAAATATCTTTCCATTTTTCTATCAAGAAAAATGTTAGCGTTAGAATATAAATAATCATAAAAAGACAATGTTTGTTTTTTCTTATATAAGACTAATTTTTTGTATGTTTTATAATCATCAATTTTGAATTCAAAATTTTTTAATTCTTCAAAAATAGAATTTGTTAAATCTGATGATCCTACAACTATTACCGTTTGAATTTTTTTAGGATTTTTAGTTATGTATCCATTTCCATCAAAATATCCTCGAATAAAACTTGGAACAAGTTCTTTTTTTAAATTAGGCATTATTGCATTTTTTGTTTTATTATAAACTACACCTAATTTGATTAAATCTTCAACTAATTCTTTTGAAACTATAGATGCAATACAAGTACTTCTATTTTTTCTATGTTTTATTTCTAGATTTTGTGCTTCTATATCTTTTATAAATTTTTTTAAATGATTTTCATCAACAGATCCAAGTTCTATAGACAATCTGTTTTTATATACATTCCCATCGGCCATAATAAAACCTAGCCAATATGCTCTTGTTTCTGTATTTATATTTTTAAAAAAATCATGATTAAAAATTACGTTTGGTCTTTTATAAGTAAAACGCATATCAACATTTTTCTTTTTTATGTATGCTGAAAATGATTTTACAGAAATTTTTAATTGTTCTGCTACTTTATACATAGGAATTTTATCATCGATATACATTTTTAATCCTTTAATATATCTAAGATCTTCTACTTCAAAATGTACATTTCTTTTGATTTCTATTCCATTTCGTTTAAAATACCTTCGCAAACAACTAACATCTACATTGTATTTCTTTGCCAATGCTGATGTTGATATTCCTTTGTTTAGATCGGAA
>ENA-OWNK01000500-OWNK01000500.1-metagenome-genome-assembly--contig:-NODE-500-length-18401-cov-3.493732_pt1 | contig 18401 bp, 18 predicted proteins | sample MGYA00245343_ERZ651121 | MGnify/ENA primary metagenome ERZ651121 (study PRJEB26857, sample SAMEA4031775) | metagenome | biome: human; feature: oral; material: saliva | place: Philippines | collected 2014... | reverse complement strand
AAACTGCTTTAGCAACAGTTACAAATGGAGAAGTATTTTTAGATAATTTAGGAGAGTTTACAAAAATTCGTAATGATTTATTAAACTACTATCCTGAGCCAATGAGACAAAATAAGATAGCTACTAGACTTATGAATATTTCACAACATGGACAATATAACTATACTAGATGTTTAAAAAGAAATGATCTAGTCGCTGCTAATCAATGTCTATATCTTTTTGTTGACGAAGTAATACATTTAGTATTTCTATTGAATAGAAGATATAAAATTTTCTATAAATGGTCTAATAGAGCTTTACTAGATTTAAAAATCTTAGGAGAAGAAATACATAAATTATTAGAAGATATGGTGTTTGCACAAAATAAAATACCTTATGTAAGAAAGATTTGTAAAGTCTTAGCTGAAGAGATAAGAAATCAAAAATTAACTAACTGTGGCAGTGAATTTTTAGGGGATTTAGGAGTGGATATTCAAAAAAATATAGATGATGAGTTCTTTAAAAATTACTCTCCATGGTTGGACTAAAAAATAAAAAGAGTTCATTACTAGCTTACCTTGCTCGTTTAGTGCTCAGGTATGCAAAATATCTGCTCATCATAGATTTTAAAGCAGTCCCACTTGCTGACAAAAATTTTAGAAACATTATCAAATTTACATGCTAGCTTGCTGCCAAGATTACAAAACTATCGTCATGGATTTTAAAGTGACGTCGTCTGCTGTAAAACTTGCAAATATATTTGTTAAATTTAAAAAAGAGAGATGGCGTAAAGATTACGCCATTAAATTTAGAGTTTGCCGCCTTCGACGACTAGAGATTCAGGATTGACGCTATCGCCATATATCGGTTTTAGTGTCGCGTCATAGTCTTTGTGGAAGAAATTTTCTTTTCCAAGCTCGATGATCTCGTTATTTAGCCACTCAAGTAAGGCTTTGTTGCCTTTTTTGACAGCTGGAGCTATCACATCCACATCCCCAAGCGCTTCAACGCCAACGACAAAGCCAGGAGTCTCTTTCGCCCAGGCAAAAAGTAGGGCGTTATCATGCGCTAGAGCTGCACCCCTTTTATCAACCAAAGCTGCGAAAGTTTCGGTGTTTTGATCATACTTTAAAAGCTTGATATCAGGATAATTTTTTGTAAAAAATGCGTCTGCTGTTGTGCCTTTATTGACGATCAAAGTTTTATCTTTTAGCTCATCAACGCTCTTTATCACAGCACCCTCAGGGCTAACGATGCCAAGTGAGACCTTCATATATGGAAGCGCAAAATCAACAACTTGTGCGCGCTCAGGCGTCTTTGTGAAATTTGCAAGCGTGATATCGACCTTGTCAGCTGTGAGCACTTCGACCCTGCCAGCAGCCTCGACTAGCTCAAATTTAACCTTGCTCTCATCGCCAAGCAAGTCTTTTGCGATGCGTTTTGCAAAGTAGATGTCATAGCCTTGGTTTTTGCCGTCTTTATCGACGTAGCCAAATGGCGGTTTGTCGCTAAAAACGCCTATCCTTATATATCCACGCTCTTTGATCTTTGCGATCGTATCAGCTTGGTTTGAAGCGGCCGCTTTGTCCGCACCTTTGTCATCACCACAACCCGTTAGAAAGACGGTAGCGACTAATGCTAATAAGAAAAATTTAAATTTTCTCACTCTTTCTCCTTTAGAAAATTTAGTAAATAAGAGCGACCAAATCTCGCTCTAAACGCATTTTGAAAAAACGGCAAATTATCTCTTATTTTTTCTAAAACGAGAATAAATTTAGAAATTTCTTCGCTCGATCGCTCTTTGGATTAGTAAAAAACTCCTCTGGCTCGCTGATCTCCACGATCGCTCCAGCGTCCATAAATACGATCTTATTTGCAACCGCTCTTGCAAAGCTCATCTCGTGGGTGACTATTAGCATCGTCATGCCATCTTTGGCTAAATTTAGTATCACATCAAGCACTTCTCTAACGATCTCTGGATCAAGCGCAGCCGTAACCTCGTCAAATAGCATGATCTCAGGGTTTAAACAAAGGCTTCTAACGATTGCTATGCGCTGCTTTTGACCACCGCTTAGCTCCTTTGGATAGGCAAATTTCTTATCAAGTAGCCCAACCTTGCTTAGCCACATATCAGCCGTCTTTTCAGCCTCGGCCCTATCTCTTTTTTGTACCTTCAAAGGCCCAAGAAGGACATTATCTATGACGTTCATGTGATCAAAGAGCTCGTAGCTTTGAAAGACCATGCCGACCTTTTGGCGGATCCTTTGCCACTCTTTAAATTTAGCATCTATCACTTCGCCGTCTATGACGATCTCGCCGCTTGCGATGCTCTCAAGGCCGTTTATGCACCTAAGTGTTGTGCTCTTGCCACAGCCTGATGGTCCAAGAAGCACGACCACTTCGCCGCTTTTAACCTCTAAATTTATATCTTTTAAAGCGTGAAGCTCTCCATAAAATTTATTTAAATTTTTAAGTTCTAAGATATTTTCGCTCATTTTAGCTCCATTTTTCTTCTAGTTTTTTCGATAGTTTTGAGACTGGATAGCAGATCGCAAAATATAAAAAGAATATGAGCGTGTATATCCAAAATGGCGCCATAGGATTTGTAAATACATTTCGCTCGATGATCTGCTGACCGACTTTGACCACCTCTACAACGCCGATTAGCACGACGATAGAGGTCGTTTTTATCATACGGCTTAGTAAATTTACAGCTCCAGGCACCAGCCTTCTAGTAGCAAGCGGGATGATGACATAAAAGTAAATTTGAAATTTACTAAGTCCAAGTGAGGCAGCTGACTCAAACTGGTGCTTTGGTATCGAGGTGATCGCTCCTCGCACGATATCCATCATCTCAAAAACTCCCCAAAGGCTAAAGACTATGAGCGAGGCGGTAAATGCCGAGATGTGGATATCAAAAGCCTTGCTAACGCCAAAGTAAAATAAAAATAGCCAGACGATCTGAGGCATGATACGAACGATCTCGAGGCAAATTTTTAAAACAAAATAGATAAATTTGTTTTTCATGCTCATCAAAACACCAAGTATGAGACCGCCGATGACGGAGATGATGATAGAGATGAGCGAAATTTCAGTGCTTACCACAAGACCTTCAAGCAGTCTTAGTAAATTTTGCGTGTCAAATAATATACTAACTCCTTGCATTTCTCACCCTTTTTTCGACGTAGCTAAGCGCCAGCGAGACTGGCAAGATGATTACAAGATAGCTAATAACCAGCATAAAAAGCGCCTCATCTGTCTTGTAGTAAAGTCCGATGAGATCCTTTGCGACATAGACTAGATCAGCAAGGGCTACGATGCTTACGATGCTTGTCTCTTTTAGTAAAAATATGACGTTTGCGCTGATGCTTGGAAGTGCCACGCTAAAGGCTTGTGGCAAGATGACATATCTTAGGAGTTGATTTTTACTAAGTGCGATGCTAAGTCCTGCTTCTATCTGCGACTTTCTAACTGCTTCAAAGCCAAGTCTAAAGCTCTCGCTCATGTAGCTGCCACCAAGAAAGCTAAGTCCAACGACCGCACAGGTAAAGCCACTCATCGACACTCCAAGCTTTGGCAAGCCGTAGTATAAAAAGAAGAGCTGGATAAGAAGCGGCGTGTTTCTTGAAAGCTCAACGTAGCAATCAACTAGTTTTGAGAGAAATTTTAGCTTGTAAAATTTCACAGCCATGCAAAAAATGCCTATCAAAATAGAAAAAACGATCCCCAAAAAGGCGATCTGGCAGGTGAGAATCCCAGCCTTTACAAAAAGGGGGTAAAATTTCTCAATAAACTCAAAATCCATAAACTTTAATCCAATCTGAAAAATGGAGTTATTTTATCCCATAATCATAAATTTAAAACTAATTAGATATGATCACGCTTTAAATTTAAGCTTACAAAAAGGATAAAATTTGATCGATCTTTTTCAGATCATCGGCTTTTTAGGGATGATTTGCATCGTGATGGGCTACTTTTTACTTCAGATCGGCCGCTTAAATAGCCACGATCTAGCCTATCAGATAATAAATTTAGCAGGTGCGGTGCTGCTTATAATCTCGCTTTTTGTGCACTTTAACCTCGGCTCATTTTTGATAGAGGTCTTTTGGATAATCATTACGATTTATGGAATTTATAAAATTTACAAGGAGAGAGCGTGAGAGCGTATGCAGAGTGGGAAGAGCAGGAGCTTTTGTTTTTATCGCTGCCACATAGTAAGAGCGACTGGGAGCCTTATTTAGAGGAGATTTTGGCGGGTTATGAGGAGCTTGTGGCTGCTGTTACGCCCTATGAAAAGGTGGTGCTCATCTGCCCTGATGAGGCAAATTTCACTAGATTTAAGAAATTTAAAAATGTAGAGTTTGTAAAGCTTGAGACTGACGATACTTGGATCAGAGACTACGGTATGATCGACGTTTGCACCAAGGATGGCGTAAAGAGCTATGACTTTAAATTTAACGCTTGGGGCGGTAAATTTAAGAGTTCAAAAGATGATGCCATAAATTTAGAGCTAGCTAAAATTTACAAAACTAAGCTTGAGCCAGTTGATATGATACTAGAGGGTGGAAGTGTTGAATTTAACGGAGATGGCGTGCTTTTAACCACCTCAAAATGCCTGCTAAATGAAAATAGAAACAAAGCGCTTAGCAAAGAGCAGATCGAAGAAAAACTAAAAAATTTATTTGGCTTAAAGCGTATCATCTGGCTTGAAAATGGCTTTATAAGAGGCGATGACACAGATAGTCACATCGACACTTTAGCGCGCTTTATCACGCCTGATACTATTGCTTACGCAGCTTGCGAAGATGAGAGCGATGAGCACTTTGATGAGCTTAAAAAGATGGAAGATGAGCTTAAAAAAACTGGCTTTAAGCTGCTTGCTCTGCCACTACCAAAACCTAAATTTTATGATGGCAAAAGGCTTGGCTGCACCTATGCAAACTTTATCTTTATAAATGGCGCGCTAATCGTGCCAACATATAACGACGAAAACGATGAAAAGGTGCTAAATTTACTGGCCCGTGAGCTGCCAGATAGAAAGATCATCGGTGTAAATTCGCTAGTTTTTGTCCGTCAAAATGGCTCGCTTCACTGCTCAAGCCAAAATAGATACAAAAGGTCTTAGCCTTGTCAAGTCCGTTTGATTATGAGTTTAACAGCATAAATAAGCAGGAGTGCACGCAGGGCGAAAATAAGGCCGTCATCGCAGCGGGAGCTTGCGCCTTTTTGCTCGCACTTGTGAAATTTGCAGCTGGACTTTTTAGTGGCTCAGTCGCTGTGCTTGGCTCGGCGATTGATTCAATGCTTGATTTTATCGTCTCACTTTTAAATTTATTTGCGCTTAGAAAGTCAAGAAAGCAAGCTGATGAGAGATTTAACTTTGGCTACACCAAGCTAGAGGCGTTAGCAGCGCTATTTGAGTGCGTCATCATCGTGCTAGCGGCAGGCTTTATATTTTATGAGAGCATTAAGAAATTTAGCGAGCCAAATTTAGAGATAGACCTTGGCTTAAGCCTTGGCGTGATGGGCTTTTCGGTCTTGGTGACGCTATGTTTGGTGCTATTTTTAAACCAAATTTCTAAAAAAAGTGGCAACCTTATCATAAAAGCAGACGCGCTGCACTATAAGATCGACCTTTTTAGCAACCTTGCAGTCATCATCTCGCTACTTATCATTAAATTTAGCGGATTTGTGATGATAGATGCGATCTTTGGTATCGTGATAAGTGGCTACATCGCTCAAAGCGCGATAAGTCTTGGCAAAGACGCCCTTGGGGTCTTGCTAGATCACGCAGCAAGTCCTGAGGTCACAGCTGAGATCATCAAGATGATAAAGGCAAAGCAGAGGATTTCAGACTTTCACTATCTAAACACAAGACAGAGCGCAAATACCATATTTTTAACGCTGCATTTAGTTTTTGACAAAGATATCTCGCTTTACGACGCGCACGAGGTGGCCGAATCGCTTGAAGCTGAGATAAGAGAGAAATTTAAGGAATTTTCGTGGCAGATAACCACGCATTTAGACCCATATAACGACAAAGAAGGGAGATGAGATGAAAGTAGCACTACTTCAACAAGAATTTAAAGGCACAAAAGAGGCGACCATCGCAAAGACGCTCGAGCTAATCGCTGAGGCAAAAAAGGGTGGCGCTGATCTAGTTGTATGTCAAGAGCTGCACCAGACGCAGTACTTTTGCCAAAGCGAGGATACAAATTTCTTTGATCACGCAAACGACTGGCAAGAAGATGTCGCTTTTTGGGGCAGGGTAGCAAAAGAAAATGGCGTGGTTTTAGTCACTTCGCTCTTTGAAAAGAGAGCTGACGGACTTTATCACAACACCGCCTTTGTCTTCGAGCGTGACGGCAGCGTGGCTGGCAAATACCGAAAAATGCACATCCCTGATGACCCTGGATTTTACGAGAAATTTTACTTCACGCCTGGTGACATTGGCTTTGAGCCTATTGAGACGAGCCTTGGCAAACTTGGCGTTTTGGTGTGTTGGGATCAGTGGTATCCAGAAGCTGCAAGGCTGATGGCGCTAAAAGGGGCAAAAATTCTCATCTATCCAACGGCAATTGGCTGGTTTGAGAGCGATAGTGATGATGAAAAGTCAAGACAGCTTGAAGCGTGGGTGGCGGTACAAAGAGGTCACAGTGTGGCAAATGGCCTGCCAGTGGTCGCAGTAAATCGCGTGGGCTTTGAAAAAGATGATAGCGGCGTGATGGATGGGATTAAGTTTTGGGGAAATAGCTTTGTTTTTGGGCCACAAGGCGAGCAGCTTTTCCGCGCAAATAGCACAGATGAGCAGTGCAAGATCGTTGAGATAGATATAAAAAGAAGCGAAGAAGTGCGTAGAATTTGGCCATTTTTAAGAGACCGCAGGATCGATGCCTACGCAAATATCACAAAGAGGTTTATCGACTAAATTTAGAGCTAGAATTTCTAGCTCTTAAAAATTTAGAATGCTCGTAAAAGAAATATAAATTTATTCTTAAGAAAATATTTTTTTAAGCCTTGATTGTGTAGAATAGTTGCAACTTTACCAAAATGGCATAAAAATATCATATCAAAAAGATACAAAGCTAAATTTATAGAATAAAATAGCCTTAAATTTTTTGAAAGGATTTTAGATGAAAACTACTTCTTTGGCACTTGCTGGATTGCTTTTGGCAACAACACTTTCAGCAAAAGAATTTATCAGTATCGGCACTGGTGGCATGACAGGTACATACTATCCGATAGGTGGAGCGATCTGCCGCTTGGCAAATAAAAATACAGATGTAAAATGCTCTGTTCAATCAACTGGCGGCTCAGTTTATAACGTAAATAACGTCCTTAAAAAAGAGCTTACATTTGGCTTTGTTCAAAGTGACGTCGTCTATGACAAATATAACGGCACTGGCAAATTTGACGGAGCAAAAGATGAAAATTTACGCTCAGTAGTGGCTATCTATCCAGAGCTTCTTGCATTTGTTGTAGCAAAAGATAGCGGTCTAACAAGCGATCTCTCTTCATTTGCAGGTAAAAAATACAACGTCGGAAACCCAGGCAGCGGCAACGAAGTGAGCACGCTTGAAGTCTTTAAAGCAAAAGGCTTTGACGTTTCAAAACTAGGATACCGCGGCGTTTTAACAGTTGGCGAATGCCCACACGCACTAAAAGATAAAAAGATAGATGGATATAGCTTTGTCGTTGGTCACCCAACTGCAAATATCACTGATGCAGCGACATCTTTGCCTATAGATATCCTAAACATCGAAGGTAGCGAGATCGATAACCTTCTTAAAGAAAAACCATACTTTGCAAAAGGTGTGATCCCAAAAGGCTCTTATGATGGCGTCGATCACGATGTAAATACTATCGGCGTAAAAGCTGTTTTAGTAACTAGCAAAGATACAAAAGATGAGGCTGTAAAAGCTGTGATAAAAGCTATCTTAGATAACTTTGATGAGTATAAAACTCTTCACCCAGCATTAAAATCAGTTAAAAAAGAAGATCTTGTTCAAGGTCTTTCAGCTCCGCTTCACCCAGCTGCAGAGGCTGCATTTAAAGAGGCTGGTATCTTAAAATAATCCATTTCCAGGGGCTTTTGCCTCTGGATAAAATTTAAATATGCAAATTTCTTCTAAATTTATATATTTAAATTTTAAAGGAGAAAGATGAACGAAGTTAATGACAACGAAGAACAATTTGTCGAAGTAAAGACAAGAGAGATAAATAGCAATATTTACAACTATTTCATCGCATTTGCGTGTTTCTCTTGGTCAGTTTTTCAGCTTTATATAGCGTATTTTCCGCTAAATACTAACATCTCACGCTCAGTGCATCTAGCCTTTGCGGTTGGGCTTGTATTTTTGCTCTACCCAGTCACTTTTCATAAAAAGGCTCACTCAAGTTTGCCGTTTTACGACCTAGTTTTTTGCGTGGTAGGCGTTGTTGCCGTGCTTTATCCAGCGGTTTATTTTTACGAGCTAGCTGATAGGACAGGGGACTACATCACTCAAGATATCGTCATATCGTTTTTAGCGATCATCGTCTTGCTAGAGGCTGGCAGGCGTGTCATGGGACCAGCGCTTCCTATCATTTGTATATTATTTTTGATATATGATCACTTTGGCCCTTATATGCCAGACATCATCGCTCATCAAGGCGCTAGCTTTGAAAAGATCGCAGGTCACATGTTTTTAACGACTGAGGGCGTTTTTGGCGTGCCTATTGGCGTTAGCGTTAGTTTTATCTACCTTTTTGTTCTTTTTGGTTCATTATTAGAGCGAGCAGGCGCTGGACAATACTTCATAAATTTAGCCTTCTCACTTCTTGGCAAATATAGAGGTGGCCCAGCTAAGGCTTCAGTCATCGCAAGTGGCCTAACTGGCATGGTTTCAGGTAGCTCAACAGCAAACGTCGTAACCGTTGGTACATTTACCATACCGCTTATGAAAAAAGCTGGTCTTTCACGCACAAAAGCTGGAGCCATCGAGGTTGCAGCTGGTGTAAATGGACAGCTCATGCCACCTATCATGGGTGCGGCTGCTTTTATCATCGCTGAGTTTTTGGGTATGACATATACAAATGTCATGATGGCAGCGGTTATCCCAGCATTTGCTTGTTATTTGTCGCTATTTTTCATCGTGCATTTAGAGAGCGTCAAGCTTGGACTAAAAGGCATAAATCAGAGCGAATTTCACTCAAGATTTAAAATTTTTGTTAGTGGTCTTCACTATATAACTCCGATTTTAATCTTGCTTTACACGCTTTTAATAGCAAAAGAGTCAGCTATAGCCGCAGCGTTTAATGCGATTGGATTTTTATTTTTGATAATGATCTTTCAAGAGCCAACTAAAAAGCTTGCTTCAGGCGAAAAAGTAGGGCTAAGCGATGTGCTTCTTGGCTTTGAGGATATATTTTGGGCGATGGTTGCAGCCGCAAAGAGCATGACTACAATAGCCATCGCAACCGCGCTTGCAGGCATTATCGTGGGTTCTATCTCGCTAACTGGACTTGGTCAGGTGCTCTCTGATCTAGTCGAGCTTTTAGCAGGCGATAACATCATGATGATCCTAGTTTTAACAGCTCTTATGTCGCTTATCCTTGGTATGGGTCTTCCAACGACAGCAAACTACATCGTCGTCTCAAGTCTTGTTGCGCCAGTTATCTTGTTTTTGGCACACAAAAATGGCTTCTTAATCCCAGCCATCGCCGTGCATCTTTTTGTATTTTACTTTGGAATTTTAGCCGATGATACGCCGCCAGTTGGCATCGCAGCCTACGCAGCAGCGGGCATCGCTAAAGCAAATCCAATAACCGTTGGCGTGCAAGGATTTTTTTATGATCTAAGAACAGCGATCTTGCCATTTGCCTTTTTCTTTAACAACAAACTTATGCTTATTGAGAGCATAAATACGAGCGATCCGCTTGATTCAAAAGGGATAGTCTGGATGAGCAATCCACTTGAAATTTTACTTGTCTTTGGCATGGCGATCGTGGGAATGTTTGCCTTTTCTAGCTTGCTTCAAGGCTACTACGTCACAAAGCTTAGGATTTGGGAGAGAGTGCTACTTATCCCTGTCGTACCTCTAGCTCTTGTGCCAAATATCTGCGTGAAATTTGGTCTGATGCCAAACGAATACACAGCCTACATCGTGGCAGCTGCTCTTTATGGCTTTGTCTTTATGACCCAGTGGGGCATAAAAGATAAACCGCTCGATCAAATAAGAGCGATTTAACACTAGGCAAGAGCTCTCTTGCCTAAACTTTAAATTTATTTATAAATTTCTATTTATTTTGTAAAAAGTGAGATTTAGGCTTTAAAAGCCTAAAGATCAAAGTTGTTTTGAGCGTTTTAGATCGCCTGCAAACTCGCAAGACATCTTATCGCTTAGTTTGCAGCCTTTTTCTAAGAAGGTGTAAGCCTCTTTAAATTTCTTAGCTTCTATTAGTATCGAGCCTATCATGCCGCAAGAGTAGCCGTCGTTTTGCTCGCAAGCTTTGTTAAAAAGCTCTCTTGCCTTTTGTGGATCGTTATCTAGATAAATTCCACCAGCTGCTGAGCAACCCTCTTTTTCGCCACCTTGGCAAGCTTTGTTGTAAAACTCTAACGCTTTGTTGCTATCTGGCACGTCAGTTTTGCCAAGCTGATATATAGCACCTGCTTTTGCGCATGATCTTGCGTCATTTGCTGCGCATCCTGCTTCAAATTTAGATAAAGCTTTAGCGAAATTTGAGTCAGCATAAGCTTTCAAGCCATCTTCAAAGTCGCCTGCTAGAGCGCAAGCTGCAAGAAGCGAGATAAAAATCATTTTTTTCATCAAATTTTCCTTTTTGTAAAGTAATGTGCAATTTTAACATATTAAATTTACACTTACTTGATGAAAAATAATTACGATTTTAAAATTTGCTCTTGCTCTTTGTAATCAGGCATGATGGCTTCTATAAATTTATAAAAGCTGCTTTGATGATGCGGATAGAGCAGGTGAGTGAGCTCGTGAAGCACGACGTATCGCACGGCTGAGAGCGGTTTTTCTATAAGCCTTAGGCTTAAGTTTATATAGCCTTTTTTGTGGTTGCAGCTGCCCCAGCGAGTTTTGCTATCTCTTATGACGATGCGACTAACTGGCTTATTGATATGAGGCTGATAGTAGCTTACAAGCTCTAAAAATAGCTCTTTTGCTCTTGCTTTTTTAAAGCGCTCAAGTGCCTTTAAATTTGGCGTTATGATAAATTTATCTTCAAAAAATGGCTCTTTTGCGCTCTCATCAAATTTGATCTTATAAATTTGCCCAAGAAATTTCATCTCATCATCTTTTGGTAAATTTAAAAGAGCTTTTTTATATGAGTTTTCAAGCCAAATTCTGTGCGTCTCAAGAAAGCTAAGAGCCATCTTTTGCGTGCTGTAAAATGGCATAGAAAGCGTGATCTTGGCATCCTTGCCAACTCTTAATCGCATAGCCTTTACGTTTGTTTTAAAATTTATTAAAACGCTTAGACCATAAAAGTCTAAATTTAGACTCTTTTGCCTCAAACTAGGCGTTTTTCTTGCCATTTTTTGCTTCTCCAGCGCCAGGTATTTGCAAGACCTCTTAGCCACTCATCAGCGCAAAATCCTATCCAAACGCCAACGATGCCCCAGCCAAGGTGTATGCCTAAGAAATATCCAAGCGGCAGCGAAAGCCCCCACATAAAGATAAGCCCAGTCGCTAGTGGAAATTTCGCGTCGCCACTTGCACGAAGGGCATTTACGATGACGATATTAAAGGTTCTGCCAGCCTCTAGCACGATTGAGAGTGTAAAGAGTGGTAGCATTATATTGCGCAGGCTCTCATCTAAATTTAGCGCGTCCATGATCTTGTACTTTAAGGCGTAGGCGATCAAAACGACGATGAGCGTGATGAAAATGCCAAGCCATAGGGCTTTAAATGTCCTTGTATAAGCCTCGTTAAACTCACTTGCCCCAACTAAATGCCCCACGATGACCTCGTTTGCCACGCTGATACTTGCGCCACAAAGCAAAACAAGAAGTGTGATCTGAAAGTAGATAGTCTGCACGCTAAGAGTTGCCTCGCCCATGCTCGCGATAAAGCCAAATGCGACCATGTATTGCGCCATCCAGAGTAAATTTTCGCCAGCACTTGGCAAGCCAACCGAGAGGATCTTTTTTAAAATTCCAAACGGCACGACAAGCAGTTTGCTAAGATAAATTTTAACTTTTGCCACGCGTATGAGCATGTAAAGTAGGACAAAAACGCCTATTAGTCTGCCCACAAATGTCGAGATAGCAACACCTTGCAGGCCTAAATTTGGCAGATCAAACCAGCCAAAAAGGGCGATGGCGTTGCCAAAGATGGTGATGATGTTCATCAAAACTGAAGTTAGCATGACCGCGGTTGCTAGATTATAGACGCGAAGCACCGCAGCTAGCACCATGCCGATGCCATCAAATAGCAAGGCAAAGCCAAGTATGTGAAGGTATGAGAAGCTATCGTTTATGAGATCATTTGGCACGTTTAATAAATTTAAAATGTTGTAGCCAAAGACGTAGATGATGATAGCTGAAGCTATGCCAAAGATCGTATTTGACGTGATGCTTGCGTGTATGACGCTTGAGGCTAGCTCGTTTTGCTTTGCTCCAAGGGCTTGTGCGACGACGACTGAGCAGCCCATGCTTAAGAAGTTAAAAATGGTCATAAAAAGGTCCATCACTTGATTACCTGCACCCATGGCGCCAACTAGATGCACGCTTACCTTTGTCACCATGTAGGTGTTGATGATGAGCGTTATAAAGTGCAAAAACATATCTAAAAATATAGGGACGACCAGTTTTTTCATAGAAAGATTCATAAATTTCTCCCTTTTTAAATTTTGGGGCGATTATAGCCAAATTAGGTTTTAGCTCCCTTTTGATATAATCCAAAAAATTTAAAATTTGAGAGAAAAATGGCATTAATCGACCTGATAGACGTAAGTAAAAAATTTGGCGCAAATGAAATTTTAAACAGCGTAAGCCTTAGCGTAAATGAAAATGAAAAGATCGCTATCATCGGTAAAAACGGCAGTGGCAAGAGCACGCTTATGAAGATCATCTCTGGCGAGGTGGCAGCAGATAGTGGCAGACGGATAGTGCAAAATTTAATAAGCGTCGAGATGCTAGCGCAAAATCCAAATTTTAACGCCACATTTAGCGTAAGAGATGCGCTAAATAACGAGCTAAAAGAGATATTTGACGCGATAAGCGAGTATGAAAAAAGTGGCGTTTTGCTAGCAAATGACCCAGAAAACAAAGAAATTTTAAAAGAGCAAGAGAGACTTTTAAAATTTATAGAGGCAAAGGACGGCTGGAATATCGAGCACAAAATCGAGCGAATTTTGCAAGAATTTAAGCTAAAAGAGTATGAAAACAGACCTATTTGCTCGCTAAGTGGTGGCGAGATCAGGCGTGTGGCACTGGGTGCGCTCATCCTTAAAAAGCCAGATGTGCTGCTGCTTGACGAGCCGACAAACCACCTTGATGTCTATATGGTCAAATTTCTTGAAGATATGCTTAAAAGCTCAAATCAAAGCATAGTTTTTATAAGCCACGATAGGTATTTTATCGATGCGCTCGCTACTAGGTGCGTTGAGGTCGAGGATGCAAGCTTAAAAAATTTCGAGGGCGGATATGCAAACTATCTAACCAAAAAAGAGGAAATTTTAGCAAGCCTTGCAAAGTCGCATGAGACGCTGCTAAAACAGCTAAAGGCTGAAGAAGAGTGGCTAAGGCGCGGCGTAAAAGCTAGGCTAAAGCGAAACGAGGGCAGAAAAGAGCGGGTGCTCGCAATGCGCGAGGAGGCCAAGAAAAACCCAGGCGTGATAAGGCGCGTGAGGCTTGAGCTAGAGCGTGCGAGTAAAAATTTCAACCAAACGCAGAGCCAAAACCGCAAAAAAATGCTCTTTGAGTTTAAAAATTTAAGCAAAATCATAGACGGCAAGGTGCTTTTTGAGAAATTTGACGCAAGAATCTTGCAGGGCGAGAGGATAGCCATAGTTGGGCGAAACGGCAGTGGCAAAAGCACACTACTTAAAATTTTGCTAGGACTTGAAAAGCAAAGTAGTGGCGAGATAAAAAGGGGCGAGGTGAGTATCGGCTACTTTGATCAAGCTAGAAATGTCCTTGATGATGATAAGAGCCTTATAGAGACATTTTGCCCAAATGGCGGCGACCACGTGCTGGTTCGTGGACGAAATATGCATGTTTATGGCTATCTTAAAAATTTCCTCTTTCCAAAGGAATTTTTAGATAAAAAGATAGGCGTTTTAAGTGGCGGCGAGAAAAACCGCGTGGCACTTGCGATGCTTTTTACTAAAACTTACGATGTGCTGGTGCTTGATGAGCCGACAAATGACCTTGATATAGCAACTATCAATATCTTAGAAGACTACTTGCAAAGCTTTGAGGGGGCTATCTTGCTAGTTAGCCACGATAGATATTTTGTCGATAAGATGGCAAATAAGCTCTGGGCGTTTGAGGGGGCAAAGATAAATGTCTTGCATGAGGAGTATAGCGTCTATTTGGAGCTTGAAGATGAGATGAAAGAGCTTGATAAATTTGAAAAAGAGCTCTCAAATAGCCAAAATGAAGCCAAACAAAAGAGTAAATCTGGCGCAAAACTAAGCTATAAACAAACGCAAATTTTAAACACATATCCAGATAAAATTTCAGCCCTTGAAGCAAGAGTTGCCGAGCTAAACGATGGGCTTAGCGATCCTAAAATTTATCAAGAAGTGGGACTTACTAAGCTTTATGAAGAGCTAGAAAAGGCAAAAGCTGAGCTTGAAAGCCTAGAAAATGACTATTTTGAAGTGCTTGAGATCGCCGAGGAGCTAGAGTAGCTTGAAAAAGATCGGTAGGATAAGTGCGCTAAATAGAAGAGTTGTTAGGCAAAATTTAGCCACAAGCATGAGCCTTTTGATAGCTAAAGAGAGATTTAGTGGGGTATTTTCACCAGAGATAGAAAAATATGAAGTAGGCGATCTAGTCTGGATAAAATATAAAAAGGTTGGGTTTTTAAATAAGATAGAGACTATTAGGCTAATCGCAAAAAACAGCGAAGAGTCAGGGCTTTTTGCAAGGATTACAAATTTGATCTTCATGATTGGTTGTTTTTATTTTTGCCTTGTTGCATTGTGGCTTATTTATGATGGGGTTATGGGGCTTATGTTAAAATTTGACATTTTTGTAGCTCTCATGATATTAGCAGCTGCTTGTTTTCTGTTTTTGATGGGTAAATCTGCATGTCTTAGGTTTTTGATATTTAGATATTTTATATTTGGATAGAATTTTGAAATTTAAATGTATGAAAGGTTTGCGGCTTGATGAGGTCGCTAAATTTGTTTGAAATGGGGCTAAAATGCTAAAAAAACATCCGCTAATCTCAGTAATAATCGCCATTGTTGTGATATTTTTTGCTACCTACTTTTTTATCTTTGGGTTAGCTACTATTTTAGATGACGACATTGGCGATAGTAAAGAGTTAAATAATAGCTATTTTTACGTCAAAGATGACAAGGTCTATGCCATGGTGCCAAGCGGTGGTAAATTTGAGCTAATAGGCGTGAGGGCCAGCAAATTTAGATACATTGACACCGGCAAATACGACAACAGAAACGTTGGCGCTAGCGATAAGGCGGTGTATTGTGGCAACCTCGTAATGAGCGGGCTTGATCCAAATGGCGTTAGAGCACTTGGCAATGGCTATTTTGGCGATGGCAAGATAACATATTTTTGCGATAGCGTAAGCGAGACAAACCTCGAAATATCCGCACTTAAAGAGTTTTGGGATATCTTCTCACATAAAATGTTTAACACCCCAAAAGCGCAAACTCATATCTATAAATTTAGGCAGGTTGATAACGCAAATTTAGCAGCGATCTTGGGCTTTGGCTATGCAAGTGACGGAGTAAAGGTCTATCATGAGGGCAAAGAGCTAGAGGGCGCAAATGCCAGCAAAATGCGATATATCGAGCAGGTATCTGGCAGAAAGAGCGTGCATTTTACGACTGACGGAGAAAATGTCTATTATGACAGCACAAAACTAGGGATCAAATTTAGCCCGCAAATGCGTGATATCGGCGAGATATGGCGCATTCACTATCTTTATGAGCCAAATTCTGGCATGGTCTATGCAAATGATCACGAATTTGACCCAAAATTTGCCCCATACGAACCGCTTTTTAACCTAGAAGACAGGCACACCTATCATGCGCTCTTTCGTGGCAAAGGCGGTATCTATCACTGGGAGCGAAAGTGGCAGTGGTATAACAGCATAGATGAGGGCGAGTTTGTAAGAGACGGAGACGATCCTTTTAAAGGCGAGATAACGCCGCTATATGGCGACGTGGTGATAAGTGATGGCAAGACATATTTTCTAAAAACCTATGAAATTTGGCACAACACAAAAATTAGCCACGGCCTAAGCTCACGCCACACATGTATCGTAAGGCTTGATACAAAAGAGCAGTGGCGAAAGATAGGTCTTGTAAGAAACGATAGCTACGGAGCGGTCTATGCAAACGGCGATAAGACATATTATTTTGATAACGTCGGCTACGGCTGGCATTTTAACAGCAGTGTTTATGATATAAACGACCTTGGCGTGGTTGAAATTCTCACTCGTCCTTATGACTCAAATGTTGAGAATTTAAAACTTGATGAGATAGTAAAAATGGTAGATCAAGGCGCTATGGTGCCAGCTGAGGGCGAGGTGGTGATCGATGCGATAAGCGACTTTGATGATTACTCGCAAAAATATGCCTACTGGATATTTTTAGCCATCGCATTTATTGTCTCGGTGGTTGGCTCTATTTTTAAAAATAAAAAGCAAAAAAGCGAGCTTAAAAAAAGGGTGGATGACTATAGATAATGAGAAAAATTACTATTAGATTTGTTTATTTTTTAGTCATCTTGACGCTATTTTTTGTTTTGGCGATGCTTTATCTATGGCATGAGGGCGAGTATCAAAGAAGCTTTGCAAACATTGATAATAGCGAGTTTTACCGCTCGCCTGAGGGTAAAATTTACGTTCAAATTTCAGGTAGCGGCAAGTATGAGCTAAAAGGCGTTGATGAGGCTAGTTTTAGGGTCTTAAAGCTAAAACACGCATACGACTACTCAAATGTGGCAGCTGATAAAAATAGTGTCTATTGCGCTAGAGAAATTTTGCCTGGCCTTGATCCAAAGAGCGCCAAAGTGCTTGGCAATGGCTATATAAGTGATGGCAAGATAAGCTATTATTGCGCCACTAGAAGCGAGAAAGAGGCGGGATTTAGCGAATTTGGCGCCATTATGAAAAACCTTGTTCACGTTTTTATAAAAAGCTACGATGATAGCCCTTATTTTTACAGGACAAAAAGGGTTGAAAGCACAAATTTAGAGCCTATCTTTGACGCTGGCTTTGCAAGAGATGGTGGCACGCTTTACTACAAGGGCGAAAAGATAGACGCGCAGCCTAACGAGCTAAGATACATCGCGACAGAAAGCGGCGCTGCTAGCGGATATTACACAGATGGCAAAAGCTTGTTTATGGGCTTTTATAGGCTTGATACAAGCTACTCGGATGAGACGCGCCGGATATGCTACGATGCTAAGCATGACATAGAATATCTTTTTGAGCCAAAAAGTGGGGCGGCGTTTGCAAATGAGCGTAAATTTAGCGCTCAAAATATGCCTTATAGCGCCATTTATAGCGTGGATAACGTGCATTCGTTTTGGCCTCTTTTTGCCAGCAAAGATGGAATTTACTTTTGGGATAGCACGAAAAACAAACAAGCTAAAATTTCAGACTACCAGCTAAAAGGCGAGCTAAAAAGGCTCTATGCTGACGTTTTTGTGGATGAAATTTCAGCCTATTTTTTACAGCAAGGCGAAGAGTGGCAGCGCTCAAAGCACGGCAGGCACTTGGTGGCACAAACCGTCTCTTTATATAAATTTGCCCCAAGCTCATCTTGGCGTGAGATAGGGCTGGTAAAAGATGGCGAGTATGGCGCGGTCTATGCAAACGGCGATAAGCTCTATTTTTTTAGCAAGATAAAGCCATTTTATGGCATAAAACATAGTGTTTATGAGGTGGCTGATATTAGCGTCATAGAAATTTTAACAAGAGCGTCTAAAGAGCTTAGCGCAAAAGATATCAGCGAGATGATAAAGCGCGGCGAGCTAGTGGAGGCAAGCGGCGAAGAGGTCGCAAGGTCGAGGATAGAGTTTGACTCGCCAAAGATCATCTTGTATATCACATTTGGCATCGCTTTTGTCGTCATAGTGCTAATAAATCTTGCAAAACCAAAGAGAGATAAAAGCGACTTGAGATAAATTTCAAAGTAGCTATTTTTGGTGGTTAAAGCTTAAAATTTCATAAAAAATTTAAAGATAAAATTTGACCTATAGATCG
>ENA-OWNK01000490-OWNK01000490.1-metagenome-genome-assembly--contig:-NODE-490-length-18633-cov-5.112391_pt1 | contig 18633 bp, 10 predicted proteins | sample MGYA00245343_ERZ651121 | MGnify/ENA primary metagenome ERZ651121 (study PRJEB26857, sample SAMEA4031775) | metagenome | biome: human; feature: oral; material: saliva | place: Philippines | collected 2014... | reverse complement strand
CGATCCGATTTTTGTGATCTGTTGCGGCGTGCGGATACCGGCTACCACGTCTTCACCCTGTGCATTGACGAGGTACTCGCCGTTGAACAGGTTTTCGCCGCTACCGGCGTCACGGCTGAAGCATACACCCGTTGCAGAGGTTTCGCCCATGTTACCGAATACCATGGCTTGCACGTTGACGGCCGTACCCCATTCGTCGGGAATGGATTCCATCTTACGATAAAGGATGGCGCGTTCGTTCATCCAGCTGCGGAACACAGCGCAGATGGCCCCCCAAAGCTGTTCGTGGGGATCGGTGGGGAAGTCGTGTCCGGTTTGCTTCTTGATGGCGGCCTTGAAGCGTTCTACCAGGTCTTTCAACTCTTCAACGGTGAGATCTTTGTCGAGATGAATGCCGCGAACGGCCTTCACTTCTTCGATGATGGCTTCGAAGGGATCGATGTCCTCTTTGTTTTCGGGCTTCATGCCGAGCACGACGTCGCCGTACATTTGTACGAAACGGCGATAGGAATCATATACGAAGTGAGGGTTGCCCGTCTTGGCAGACAAGCCGGCGGCCACTTCGTCGTTGAGACCGAGGTTTAAGATCGTGTCCATCATGCCGGGCATGGAAGCACGGGCACCGGAACGTACGGAAACCAACAGGGGATTCGAGGCATCGCCAAATTTGCTATTCATGCTGGCTTCCGTTTTGGCGATGGCTGCAGCCACCGCATCGGAGAGTTCTGCCACGATGGCGTCCTGACCAACACGGTAATAGTCGTTGCACGTTGCGGTGGTGATCGTAAAACCGGGAGGAACGGGCACACCGATTTTATTCATTTCGGCAAGGTTCGCACCTTTACCACCGAGCAAATCACGCATTGTTGCGTCGCCTTCGGCTTTTCCGTCGCCGAATGTGTAAACTCTTTTTACTTGTTCCATATGCTTGATGACTGTTTCTATTTTGTATACTGCAAATATAACTCAAGTTCAGCAATCTGCCAAACTGATCTACGGTTTTTGCTATCTATGGTTTAAAAAAGTCGCGCTTTTCTATGCTTAAAAGGCAGGACGTTCGCGAAGTTACGAAAAAAGTTGCATTTTCTATCGTTCGCGAAGGTTTTTCTCAACGTCCCACGGCTTTTACGCCTTTGACGGTGCGCAATTTCTTGATCAACGAATTGAGTTGTGTGGTGTCATCGACCAGGACAGTCAGCTCGCCATAGAACAACCCGTCATTGCTTTCGATGGAGATGTTGCGGAGCATGATGTGCTCTTCCTTTGAAATAATGGAAGTGATGTTGTTCACAATGCCGAGATCATCTTGTCCCACCACGTGAAGGGTGATCGGATAGGTACTTCCACCTTTGCCGGCCCAACGTACCTTCACCACACGGTAGGGGAATCGTTCGCGCATCTCCCGCGCATTGGGACAACTCTCGCGGTGGATTTTGATGCCTCCCGATACGGTGACAAAACCGAACACGTCGTCGCCGTAAACGGGATGGCAGCAACGGGCCATCTGGAATTGTACGCCTTTGAGATTGCTGTTGTCGATCACCAACACGTCTTCTTGCTCCGCCACGACGGGAGGTGTGGCGTCGGCCAGGTTGAAGGTTTCGGCACTCCTCACCTCGGCGCGTTCGGCCACTCCGGCTTCGCGCTTCTGTAATTCCACATACGTGTCGAGCGAGGCGTTGAGATCGATCTTGTCTTCCGAGATGTCGGAGTAGAAATCGCCTGCTTCCTTATAACCCAGTTTTTTAATGAGTTGATTCAAGGCGCGTTCGTCCCACTCGAGCTTGCGATTCTTCAATTTGCGCTCGAGCACCTCGCGTCCCATCACGCTGTCGCGACTTTTCATCTCGCGCAGGGCTTGGCGAATTTTCGAACGGGCATGCGAAGACACCACGATGTTCAACCATTCGAGGCGGGGTTGCTGCGTATTGGAGGTGAGGATCTCAACGCGTTGCCCACTACGCAAGGGCTGGCGCAACGACACATTTTTGCCGTCGACAATGCCTCCCACGCAACGATTCCCGATTTTCGAATGGATGAGATAGGCGAAATCCAAAACCGTGCTGCCGATTGGCAACTTAAACAGGTCGCCTTTCGGTGTGAACACGTAGACAGAATTTTCTTTCAGCCCGGTGCTCACACCGTCGTCAACGTGGGGATCTTTGCCGGCTTCGAGGGCTGCGCGAATGTCGGCCAACCAGCTGTCGACGCCCCCCTCACTGCTCTTCACCCCTTTGTAGCGCCAGTGTGCGGCCAGCCCATGCTCGGCCACTTCGTCCATGCGCTCGGTGCGAATCTGTACTTCGACCCACTTGTCTTCGGGTCCCAATACCGTGACGTGCAGACTTTCGTAGCCGTTAGACTTCGGCACGGTGACCCAATCACGTAGGCGTTTGAGATTGGACTCATAGCGGTTGGTGATCAGGGAAAAAACTTTCCAGCAGTCGGCCACTTCCTTCTCAGGAGCGGAATCTAAGATGATACGAATGGCGAAGAGGTCGTAAACTTTCTCGAAGCTGCAGTGCTGCTTCTTCATCTTTTGCCAGATGGAGTGGATGCTTTTGGTGCGACCTTTCATGTGGTAACGCAATCCCGCCGCGGTGAGCATCTGGTGGATCGGGGCGATGAAGCGCTCGATGTAGGCATCACGACTTTTCTTCGTGGCGTTGAGCGACTCCTTAATCATATAATAGGCCTCGTGCTCCAGATATTTGAGCGACAAATCCTCCAACTCCGACTTCAGTTTGTAGAGTCCGAGTTTGTGGGCGAGCGGGGCGTAAATGTAGGCCGCTTCGATCGAGAGGCGGCGCCGCGCTTCGTCGTCGGGATTGTCCTTCACACGACGCATCAGCACCACGCAGCCGGCAATGAGCAGCAGCACGACACGCATATCTGCCGCCTGCGAAACGAGCAAATTGCGGAAGTTGTCGGTTTTGAGCATCTCCTCGTTGAGCGCCTCGAGTTCGTGCACACGATCGAAGGCGGTGAGATCTTCGGCACTGGGCTGCCATTCGCGCAACCCGATTTCACTTTCAGCCAAACGGAGAGTTTCTTCACCGATTTCGCGGGCATCGAGCCCAAAACGCGCGATCAGTTCGCGGTCGGTGATGGCGGTTACATCGTAAGTGGTCATCGGCTTTTGTGTTTTGTGCGACTAAGGGAAAAGAATGGCGAAAGGTGATTCTCACGGGTCCGGAGAATCACCTTTGCTGTTCGTCGCGGGGTTATTTCGTTTGAGGCACGCGATATTTATCGCCGGTCTCACGAATGAGCACCTTGCGGTAGTCTTCGGGGAATCCGGGGCGTTCGGGATCCACACAGATGCCGTCGGGCGTCAGTTCCCATTTGCCGTCGGGCGTCTCCTTTTTCACCACTTGGTCGTTGAATTTCATGATGAGATATTCGCCGAGCGATTTCCACTCGCTCATCATTTCGCCCGACCATTGGGCGGCCAGTTCATTGACTTTCGATTCGACGGCCTGCGGTTGGGTCTTGGCCAACGCAAACAGTTCGGCGTCGGCTGCCCGTTGGGCCTCGATCATGCGGCGCTGGAAGGCATCGCGACGTTGTGCCACGGTGGGGAACATTTGCGAGTAGCGGGGATAGACCATATTGGACACCCAGTTGCACAACCAGAAGGCCGATTTCCAAGAGAAGGTGTGATCATTGGCCGTAGCGTCGGCAAAGCACTCAGGCACTTTGGTGAGCGAGCAATAGACGGGGACAAACGGCGTGATGTTGGCATCGTCGTTGGCAAACCACAGCACGGCACCCACAGCATTGGGCATGCTGCTGCGCAGTTCGCACACGATGACAAAACTGGCTTGGTGGGTCGAAACGGGGCGTTCGTTGAAGTATTTCTTTCCTTCGTGCTCCCACGTCAACGGCGAGGGGCGATAGGGAGCACCCCACACACCCGAACCGGCATCCTTCGTGCCGTCGAACGGCGTGTTCTCATAATGGTCGCGCATGGCCGACATCACGTCTTCCAAGCTCACAAGTTGCGTGGGTTTCACGTAGAGCGGCATCACTTCCGACGTACCGATGTGCTTGCCGTCGACAAAGGGCACGTATTTGTCCATACCGGTGGTGAAGTGGTTGAAGAGACTCCACACACGAGCTTCGCAGAAACGTTGCGAACTGAAGTCGGCCGGTGCAAAAGCGTCGGAAAATGAAAATTCGTCATCGCGGCCTTTGAAGTAACCTTTCGAACGGGCGAACGAAATCACGTCTTTCGCATACATCACGTTCTTTTTGTCCTTCAGATTGAAACGATGAATGCGGCTTTGATTGGCGTGTGCACTGATGCAATCGTCGGGAATGCGCACGGCCACCCACACTGCACCTTTGGCGGAATCGCCTTTGCCGATCATTTCGAGGATCCAAGCTTCGTTGGGATCGGCCACAGAGAACGATTCGCCCTCCGAAGCATAGCCATAGCGCGCCACCAGATCCGTCATCACGCGGATGGCCTCGCGTGCAGTCTTGGCACGCTGCAATCCGAGCGCCATGAGCGACACATAGTCGATGCCGCCGACGGGATTCTTCGGCCAGAGCTCTTCGCGGCCGCCGAAAGTCGTCTCGGTGATGGCCACTTGGTGCTCATTGATGTTGCCTACCACATTATAAGTGTAGGGCGCCTCGGGAATTTCGCCGAGGGGCTTATGGGTGTCTCCGTCCACGATCTTACGCATCGTGCCGGGCGCGTGTTTGCCCGCGGGATAGTGAAGCATGCGTCCATACATGCCGTAGGAATCGGCACTGTAGGTGATGAAACAAGCTCCGTTTTTCGAAGCTTTCTTGCCTACCAACAGATTGGTGCAGGCCGGCGCCGCGAGGGCGAACAATACGGCGAGCAAGGCGAGGAGTCTATTCATTTGCCAGGGAATTTGATTTTCGATTTCTTCGGAACTCAATAGTTGCCCCCGTTCGACGTGCCGGCGTTCGGGGACTTCGCCATCGGCTCCCCCACGAATCTTGTGCGATCGGGGAAATACAACGGCAGCGAACCCGCTGACGGGATTCGCTGCCACAAAGATACTTTTTTTTCAGATACGCCGCTCATTTTTTCGGCCTTTTTCGGCCGAAAAGAGCAACAGTCAACGATTACGCATAGGAATGCATGCCGCCCAGGAGGAAATTGACGCCGAAATAGGTGAACAACACGCTCAGAAAAGCCAGGAGCACGAACCAGTGGAACGGCCGCGGACGACGCAGGACGGGGAGCAAACCGGGATGGAGGGCGAAGGAGTAGATCAACATCGTGATGAGGGCCCAGACTTCCTTGGGATCCCAGCCCCAATAGCGCCCCCAAGAGACGTTGGCCCAGATGGCGCCGATGAAAATGCCGGCCGTGAGGAGGAACACGGCGGGATGCAGCAGCAAGCGATTGAGCACGGTGAGCTGTTCGACGCGAGCGGCATTGGCCTCTCGCCGCGATAACCACAGCGCATAGCCACTGTTGAGACAAGTGAGGGCAAACAGCGCGTAGGAGAACATCATTATCGTGACATGCAAGCTGAGCAACGGCGAACTCAACACGGGCATGAGCGGCGTGATCTGCGGATTCATGTCGGAAAGGTGGGCCACCAGCAGAGCGAAGCCTGCAATCAGCAGGGCAAAGGGGAGCACGAAGGGGAAACGGCGCATCAGGGCGACGCCTACGCCCAACACGCACACGGCCATGAGGAGCATGGTTTCAAAACCGTTGCTCATCGGCACGAAACCTGCCAAATACCAGCGAAAAGCAAACCACAATGCCATGCAAACGAAGGCCCCGATCAGTGCACAACGCAGCGTCACGTCGAGCCAGCGGCGGCGAAAACCACTCACCAACAGGCCAAATGCCAGAAAGCCCAGCGTGAGACAATACATGAAGGCGATTTTCACGGCGGGGATGCGATTGTAGATGATTTCGGCCGTGACACGCCCGTCAGACAAGCGTGCAGCACGATCGGTCTCGGGCAGCGGGTGGATGAGCGTACCCTTGTAGAGCATCGCAATCAGCCCCACTTTCTCGTCGGTGTCTTGAATGGCGCGCGCCAACGGCGAGGAAGGATCGCGCTCGGCTGCCATGAGGCGCTGCAAACGGTATTCGCCGCCGGCATAGAGCTGCGCCACCGAGGCATAGTCGCCCACGATGCCCAGCCGCTCGCGCAGTGCGGCACTCTTGATGCGCACCATCGCCACGTTCTGCCACTCGGTGGGATAATAGATCCACGAGAGCAGTACTTGGTCGGCAGTGAGACCGCGAAACGACGTGCGCCCGCTGATTTTCTTGCAGAAATCCACCGACAGGGTGTTGAGCGGACAGACGCGACCGTTGTAGACAATCTGCCGCCGCCCGATGCTGTCGGCCTCGACACGGGAGATGGCGTGCAAAGTGCCGTCGGAAAAATCGGAAGCCGACGCCCTCGCACTCCCCCACCCCGCCAAGAGACACAGCAGAAAGGCTGCGCGACGCAGAGCCGGGTGGCGCAAGAGGGTGCGAAACGCACCGCCGCGCGCCAACAGCGACCAGAGCAACGACACAAATAGCAGTCCGTAGCCCACATAGGTGAGGAGAATGCCCCACGGGTCGTGGTAAAGGCTGAGCACACTTCCCTTTCCGTCGGTGTCGTAGGAGGTTTGATAGATGCGCCAGCCGTCAATTTCTGCGATATGGTTCATCGACACCACATAATTTTGCCCCTTCACACGCAAACGACTCTCATAGTCGGACGGCGTCTCCGTGCCGGGATAATGATGCACCGTGAACTGCGTGAGCTGTACGTCAAACGGCAGGCGTCCCACATCGTTGTTGTCGGTCAAAAAGAGATGTGCCGATTTGCCCACGCGCAAATGCAAACTCCCATTGACCGAACCGAAAGCGGTGCACAGGGCGCCAACCAGAATCACCACAAACGAAGTGTGCAACGCGAGCGCATGCAGTCGGTGCCACAAGCGACGGCGTACGATCACCCACGCCCCGGTGACCACGATGGCCGCCCACAGCAGACGGAAGCCCACCGTAGAGTAGAATCGGGCGTAGGCAGTCGCACTTCCCCACACGTGCTCGGCGATGGTGGCTGCAATGAGCACCACCACCTGCACCGCGAGGAGGAGGAAGGGGAGTTTAGAAGGGACGGTAGGTTTCATTGTGGCGATCGGCTTCGGCGATGCACTCCATTTCGATGAGCCATTCGGGACGGCACACGGGGGCGAGGGTGATAATGGTGGGAACGTGGGGGAAACGAGCGGCGAAGAGATCGCGCACGGTGACATAGTCGGCCGTGTCGCGAAGATAGACCGTGATTTGCGCCGCATGGTCGGTCAGATTCATCTCGGCTTCGGCCAAAAGGGCGTCGACATTCTCCCACATGCGGTGGGTTTGGCGCACGATGTCGCCGACGTGCACCACACGCCCCTTGTTGTCGATCGAAGCGGTGCCGCTGATGAAAGCTTGCGCGCGGTCACCATACTCCACCACAGTGCCACGCTCGAAGGTCACCCCATATTCGATGGTGGGGTTGAGATGGGTGAGCGCATAGAGGTAGCGCTGCTGACCGGGCGCGAGACCTTTCACGGCATAACCGCCGAGTTGTACGAGCGCATGCGTGTCGGCAGGCAAACCACCGATGCCGGTCGAAGAGATATAGTGCGTTTCGGGGGTCAATCCCACACGAAGGAAATTGTCGAGGCGCGCTTTGACCAGTCCGGCGTAGTTGGTGTCGACATCGCGCACGAAAAACCAGGTGCGCACGCAGTCGTCGGCGATATTCAACCCCGATGCGGTGAGTTCGGCTTCGTAGCTGCTGAGGAGTTGCTCGGTTTGTGCGGCCGAATCGCCGCTGGGGCTTTCCATGCCCATGTGCCAAAAATGGCGATAGCCGCCGTGGTCCACCGTGGTCACGCCGTCGCGGCATTGCACGTCGGCACCTGCGAGGAAATAGACCCACAGACTCACTTTCGAACCGTCGAGCGGAGGTTGTTGGATGACCGAGACGGTGCACGAGTCATCGGGTTGCATGAGCGGAGCCTGGTTGGTGGCGTCGCTCAAATAATAGCGTTTCAACACCGGACGGGCATCGGCGGGCAGCAACTCGGCGCACACCAGCCGCAAGGCGTGGAGCAAACGCTCATATTGCTGGACAAAACCATCGTTGCGCGGCTTCACATGAAACTGAACGTGGTACTCGCTCGGTCCGGATGGGGAGATATAAGAAGAAAGCGCGGAGGAAACACCGATTTCCTCCCAGTTTTTTTGCAAAAAGTCCATTGTTTAGAAAGACACGACGCGAGAAGGCAAGCTGCCTTCTCGCTTTATCGTGGAATTAAGGTTTCGCTCCGGCGTTGATCCAGTCTTTGAGGAGCGTGAAATACTTGCTGTCGCGCTCATTGTTGAGGATGAGCGTGTGGTCCTTGTAGTGCGTAAGCCCTTCGTTGCCCTCGGTGAGCACGCGCACCAGCCAACTGTTGTCGGCCTGTCCGGGCACGATGCGTTGCGCCTCTGGGTTGAGACGCGAGGCGACGCCCACCGTGGCGGCATAAGCGTGGCCTTTGCGCAGATCCATGCCTGCCGCGGCGTGACCGTTGGTGCCGTGACACTTGCTGCAGAGGTTGTCGAAGAGATGGTCCTCAACCACGGCGTACATGCCCACATTGGAGCGGCCGACGTCGAAGTGCAGCGTGTCGCGCGTGCGCTCAAACATTTTGGGGGTGAGTTTGAGATCGGAGAAAGTGGCGACGCGCTCGCGCACACGATCTACAACACAGAGCTGCACCCGATTGGCTTCGGAGGGTACGCCGCTGAGCACGAGATTCACCGAGTCGCCGTCGATCAACTGCGAGGGGATTTCTTTCTGCACCAGCGTGTAATCGCTCCCGTCGGCAAAGGCGGCGAGCACCACTTGGTAGCGATCACTCCAACTTTCGGCACCGCGGAGCCTTCCGGTCATCCGCACGGTGAGTCCTTCGCGGGTGGTGGTCGCCATTTCTTCGTGAATGTTGCCCGAGTCGCACGAGGCCAGGAGCAAAGCGGCGCAACACCACACAAACGTAAGAATTTTGTTCATATCCAAATGAGGAAAGAGCGTTCGTTAGAAGGAGTATTGCAATTGCAAACGGGCACTGTGTGTGGCAATGCCGAGGTCGTCGTTGTCACGATCGAGCTGGGTCTTGTGCTTCCAGCGACCGGTGTACTGATACATGGCCGAGAGCTTCAGCCCCGTGCCGGGGAAGAAATAGTTGAAGCCGAGCGCGGGCGAGTTGAGCGTACCGTCGAGGTTGCTGCCGTTGCGATCGAAGAAATCATAGCGCGCGGCGAGCTGCAACTGGGGCGTGGCAAAATAACCCACCTGTGCATAACCGCCGTAGAAGTTGAATTTGTCGTTGAGCTTCATGCGTTTGGTGAACCCCATGTGCATGGCGTAACCTTCGGCGGCGAAATACCAACGATGGTAGAGCATGGCGAATTCAAAACCGAAGCGCGAGTCGTTGGTGCTCTCGTTTTCGCTCTCTACATTGAGGCTTCCGCTGAGACCGACGAGCATTTTCCGCGCATTGAGCAGTTTCGGACTTCCCTGCGTGGCGGGCATCACACCCCAAGGCTGATAAGTGAGGCGACCGGCATAGAGCAACGAGGGAATGTGCCAATCGTCGGAGAAGGTCTTCGTGGCGGCGTTCGTGCCGGAGCCGGTGCCGTTGAAAACGCCCAACTGGTAGCCCAACTTGCTTTCTTTGCCCACGGCAAACAAACCGTGTGCCTCGACACCGAGGTCGAAGCCCGTGGCCATCGAAGGCGTGACGGCGTTGAGGGAATAGGGCAAAATGACGGGAGCCGTGAGCGAAGTGGGCAGCATGGGGAGGAGCGTCTCGCCGAGGGTGGTGAGATAGGCGTGGGCAAACGGCGTCTTGAACTTACCGGCACGGAGACCGAAACCGTTGTTCACCTTGACATCGAACCAAGCCTGCTGCAACACGTTGGCACCGCTGGCGGCGGCATTGATCGAGAGGTTGTAGGTCACTTTGTCGTAGGCCTTGCCTGTGAAACCGAGCACAGCATAAGGCATGGCGAAGCCGGAGTTGGCCACATTGTCTTGATTGTAGGCCTTGTCCAGCCCTTCATCGTCATACCAATTGAAGGCACCGTGAGTTTGCACCATGAGGTAGGGCTTGAACTCGAAGCTGCCGTTGTTGCTGCGCACGGTGAGCGCTCGGTTGTCGTCGATGCTCACCACACCGTTGGCGGTGGCTTCGTCCTGGGCGTGGAGGGGGAGCAGCGCGCAGGCGGAAAGGGCAAAAGCAATGAGATGTTTCATTGTGATATGGGGTTGTCTTGTTGTGACAAAAAGTCGAATTGTGAAATGGGAGGGGAGAAAAGGGAACGGATCAGAGCGATTCGAGGAACTTGATCAGGGCTTGGCGATCTTTCTTCGGCATCTTCATGAAAAGACGCTTGGAAGCTTCGCCTTCGCCGCCGTGCCAAAGGATGGCCTCGGTGAAATTGCGCGCACGGCCGTCGTGCAAGAAATAGGTGTGTCCGTCTACCTTCTCTTGCAGGCCGATGCCCCACAACGGCGTGGTGCGCCATTCGCAACCGCGGGCCAAACCGCTCACATAGTGGTCGTTGAGACCCACGCCCATGATCTCACTGCCCATGTCGTGCAGCAGATAATCAGAATAGGGGTGGATGGTCTGGTTGCCGAGCCAGGGCAATTCGGTGCCGGCCAGCAAGGTGGCACCGCGCGGACGGGTGTGCAAAGTGGTGACGTGGCACAGGTGGCACTTGGCTTGGTAGAACATTTGTTCGCCGCGCTTCACTTCGGGGTCGTTCACGTTGCGGCGTGCCGGCACACCGAGGGTGTGCAGGTAGAGGTCGACGTTCTCCATGTCTTCGGTGGAGACTTCGAGCCCGTGATAGGCCAGTCCCATCGCACTCGCCTGCGCAATCTGCGACTGTCCTTCAGAAATTTCCTCGGGATAGCGGCTGTTGGTCACACCCATGTCGCTCGAGAAGCCGAGTTCCACGGTGAGGTCGGCGTGCTGCGCCTTGTTGCCCGAAAGTCCGAGTTGATATTTGCCGCGCTCGAAGATGTAGTTGGCGCGACCGGAGATGCCGTATTCGGGATAGTTGCTCTTGCGCGCCAAGTCTTCGATTTCTTTGCGGTCGAGCGCCATCATCTGTCCCATGCCGACGTGGCGCAACGGAATGCGCACGCTGATGTAGAGATCTTCCGGACGTATCGGTTTGCCGTCGGGACCGGGTTTGTACCAATCGGTGATGGTGTAGGACGGGGCAGCGAGTTCGTAGGGTTCGCCGTCGGGGAAGGTGCCTTTTTCGTAGCGCCAAGTTACTTTGACCTTGCCTTCGGCGTCGACGCCGTAAATGCTTTGGTCGTGCAGCACGCGGCCATAATTTTGGAAGAAGGCCCCATTGCGGCGCGTGATGTAGCACAACATGGCCGAGAAACCGTAGTCGCCCGAACCGTAAGCGCCGTCTTTGCGTTTGGTCCACACTGCCGGCACGGTACGGCCGGCATTGCGGTGACAACTACCGCAAGCGTATCCCGCGTAGACGGGACCGAGACCGTCGGCCGACGAACGCGGGTCGTCATAGAGGCCGTCGCCCTCTTGGAAGCGGCGTGCCAATTGGCCCGTCACCCAAGGCGAACTCTGGTCGTAAGCCAGTGACGAGCTCATGTAGACAGTCGAAATGCCGGCCGAGGGGGCAAAACCGGTGGGGACTTCGGTTTCAGTCACTTGGAGGTCGTCGTTCTCGCAACTGAGCAGCGAAAGTGCGCCCAAAAGGAGGAAAGAGGAAGTAATAATTTTGTTCATATCTGTTCGTCTGTTCAACAGTCGAGCTAAAAAATCGAGTGCACGCTGCGGCGCAGCCCGTTTTTCGCCACGTTTCCATCGAATTTCGCACGGATAGACTTAAAATGCAGAAGGGAGGGCGCAACCCGTGCGGTTGCACCCTCCGAAAGGAGCGTTCTTTGAAACATAATGTGACTCACGTATTTCCACACGAGAAAGAGCGTGGCCCGATATGCGTCAAGGAAACGGGATTCGGAATTACTTCTTCACCGTACGGGGTTTGCCGTCCTTGAAGAGCAAGTATTCGAGCGTGTGGTAACCACGTACATTCTGTGCCGTCTGGATGGCGTCCTCCGACTGACCGGGGTTCCAGTTCAGCTGAGAGTAGTCGCCGGTCTTGAGGATGTTGACAATGTGTACCTGGTCGAGGGGCCAAGAGTCCATGTTGGGGTCGAGATTGAACTTCGCAACCGGACCGAAGAGGAAGGCTTCACTCGTTTCCCAGGGAGCACGTGCATCGAGCCATGCATCAGCTGCAGCCTTGAAGGCTTCGTTGCTGGGTTTTGCACGCAGCGCTTCGACGGCCTTGAGCAAGGCTTCGTTCTTCGTCACGAGATCGGAGTAAGTGGGAAGCACAACGTTGTCCACATACTTCTTGATGATCTTCTTGTAGGCCTCCTCATCGGCATTGTCACGCAGCCAGGGCTTGAGTTCCTTGTCGAGCACTTCACTGAGTTCGCCGCAAGCTTCTTGAGCGGCAAGGGCTTCCTTGCTGTTGATGTTGTTGCGGAAAGGTTGAGGGATAGCCTTGATGGCATCGGCGGCAGCGAGCACAGCCTTGTAAACCTTTTGCGTGAGCTGGTGGTTGCCCTTCGCAGCTACGTAGTTGAGGATCGACACGCCGTCGGCGGTGTGGTCGAACTTACCATCGCGCGAGCAAAGCAGTGCATTGCGAATCGAGAGGATGTTGTTCTGGTAGTCGTCGCGAGAGTGCCAAGAGTACCAAGATTCCACGGCGTAGAGCGCTTCGGTTTTCTTGCCCTTGTTGAACTTCTCGAGGGGGTCGCCGATTTTCTTTTCGCCGACTTCGCTCGAAATCTCCACGCAACCGTCGATGATCTGCTCGATGGCATCGAGTTGAGTGTTGAAATAAGGAGTGCGCGCAGCGAGCGTGCCGTCTTCGCTCTTGTTGTAAGGCGTTTCGCCTTCGAAGAGACGAGCGTAAGATATGGGCTCACCCTTCGAATCGTAGTCCGATTCGTATTGTTCGGTCCAAGCACGCAGCAGGGTCTTCGAGTCGTTGACGAGCAAACGGGCTACGAGATCGGCGTAGCTGGTCCAGTTCCCTGCGTTCGTGGAGTTGTAGTCCAGGTTGGTGGGATCCACGTTTTCTACTACCTTGGGTTCATCCTTGTCGCAGGAAGCGAGGACACCGGCGCCCGAAAGAAGGAGCGCAAGAGCGAACACACACTTTTTCATAATAGGTTGTTTGTGGGTTATTTGGATATTTCTTTTTTCGTTTTGGAGCTGCATGTTGCAAGGCGTGCGGGATGCGCAATGAGGATTTCCCTACACGCTTTCGCACGCGGCAAGCACACGTGCAGGAGGTTGGAGGGGCGTTCGATGCGTTCCTTATTTATTGAGGAACCAAGCATTGAAAGCCACACCGAGGGCAAATTCGTTTTCGGAATTGAACTGCCCGCCACCGATGCGGCGCGTTGTGTAGTCCGCCTTCACCACAATGCCGTTGCCGACGCGATAGTTCAGACCGAACACCCACATCGAGGTTTTCAGTCGCTGATCCATCACTGAGATGTACGCGCGACTCTTGTCGCCCTCTTCCTGCGCATTGTAATATTCGTAGCGGGCGAAGGGAATGATTTCGGGCAAATCCTCGCGACCGATGATGTTACGCAAGTTCAGCCCCACTTCGCCGGCGTAACTCACAGCTCGCTTGGCCACCGGCACCAGACGCGTGTAGGGAGCCAGCTTGTTGAGCTTGCCGTTGCGCAGACTCAGTTCGCCGGCATTGCCGACATTGCCGGTCAGCACGTTGGCGCGGGCAATCACATAGGGATTCACATACTGCGCATCCACCGTGAAGATATTAACGGGGAACTTCGTATTGTAAACGGTGGAAATATCGGCATTGCCACCGGCGTTGTCACAATAATAATAACTAACACCGGCACGCAGCCCCGGCACACCAGTCCAATCCAGTCGGGCCACGAAGGCAGGATGTTGCAAACGGTCTTCTTCGAATTTGCCCTGTTTGCCTTTCTGCACCCAGTTGTTGCGGTCGAATCCATTGGCATTCAAGCCGGAAACCACCATCGCTTGGTAATTGAAACGTGCGGCTTTCTGCCCGAAGGTGCCGTAGAAGGCCAAGCCCGTTTCGTGCCAGGAGCAGGGAATGAGCGACGATTCGCCTTCCGGACGCACCGTTCCGAAGAAGTTCATCGGTTCGTGGTGCGCATTGGTCAGCCCAACCGGCACAATCATGTGACCTACACGAACATTAAACGCAGGATGGATCAGACGCGTGAGGTGAAATTGCTCGATGGCCACTTCACCACCCTTCTCCAACTCCGTTTCGTATTCACCGTTCTCAGCTCTTTCCAGTTCCACAGCCGTGCCCGTACCGCCGGACTCGAATTCGATCTCGGCACCGAGCACCCATCTGGGCGAGAACTTGTAGTCTAAGGCCAAAACAAAGCGAGGAATAGAAATCGTGGCACGCGATTCTTTCGGACTGCCTTCCGGATGACCGTAGAAACGATTCATGCCGTAATCCTTGAAAGCGGAAACCATTTCGCCGTAACCACCGAGACGGAAACGGCGGAAACCTTCGTACTCACCGCCCATCGGACACAGTTTCGCACCGGCGGGATTTACTTGCCCGTCGGCGCCGTGATGTTGTTCCGTCGCACCGGTCATCGCATCGGGACGTTCCCCACGCTGATCGGTCGAACGGGCATCATAAGTTTCAAAACTCCGGCCGACACCCATAATGCTATCCTTAATCGGACACTGTGCGCCGGCTGTACTCGTAAACGCAATGCCCAAAAGGAGCGACATCGCATATCCGTTGATTTTCATCTTGTCTCACTTTGATTTTCACCTGCAAAATTACGCACTTCACCTCGGAGGAACAATCACTACATGTGGGTATTTCGTCTCCCGCTTATCGTTCTAAATTCTTAAAACGGAAGAATGAATACCCATTTATGGTGATTATTGACTCACAAAAATATCGTATCTTTGCCGACAGAACAGCTGCCAATGGCTTTTGCTCCCGTCACTTTCTGCAATACATGCGCGGACGTGGCGGCAAAAGCTCGTCTGCACAACACCCCCTTCCCGTGCCCCCGGACGGCGCCACGAGAACGCAACGGCAACTCGATCACCGACGCCTCACATTGCGCCGCCTGATCGGCATTCGAACCACTATTCGACCACTTACGATATGGGAATCAATTATACAGGGCAAGACAAAATGAGCGACGTCATCGCTTCGCAACCCTCACTGCTCCAAATGATCAGCCGGTTCGGTATCCAACTCGGCGTGGGCGAGCGCACGGTGAGAGAAGTGTGCGAGGCGTCGAAGGTAGACACCAACACGTTCTTGGCCGTGGCCAATATCATGAAAGAGGGACCCTCTGTCGCGCAATTCTATGTGGACAAAATCCACATGCCCACCCTCATGCGCCATTTACGTTCCGCTCACGACTTTTTCCTCGACTTCCAACTCCTGCACATCCGCCGCAAACTCCTCGAAGCCATCGACTGCTCTCGACAAAACGAGGTGGCGTTCCTCATCTTGAAGTTCTTCGACGAATACATGAACGAGGTGCGCAAGCACATGGAACACGAGAATCGACAGATCTTCGGTTACGTCGATCGCCTCATCTCCGGAGAAAACATCACCGAGTTTCGCATACAGCAATACTCCAAAAGCCATGACGGCATGGACAAGAAGCTGCAGGAACTCAAAAACATCATCATCAAATACTACACTCCCGCCGAAGGAACTTCGAGCGACATGCTTTGCAACGTGCTCTTCAGCATCTACAACTGCGAAGCCGACCTGCGTGCGCACTGCGAAATGGAAGAAGCCCTATTCTTCCCCGCGGTGCAATTGCTCGAAGAGCGCATCGCGAACAAAACCTACACTCCGGGCAACACCGACGAAGCCAATACCCTCTCCGAACGGGAACGGGAAATCATTGCCTACATCGTCAAAGGATTGACCAACAAGGAAATTGCAGCCGAACTTTTCCTTTCCATCAACACGATCCTCACGCACCGCAAAAACATCTCTCGCAAATTGGACATCCATTCCGTGAGCGGACTCACCATCTACGCCATTGTCAATGGAATCGTCAAGATCGACGAGGTGAAGATGCAATAAGTCATGCGACTATTATTTATAAAGGGAAATCAGGCACGCCATGCCCTTTAGTCGAGGTTTTATTTATCCGTATATGAAATTAGTTTAGGCCATTATCTTCAAGCTAATTACTTTTTTAGCACATGGAGTCCAATTCATTACAAGCTCACAATCCCAATGAATAATAAGATAATATCCTTTATTTCGAAAGCAGCTCCTTCAATATTCAAATACCTCTCAATCATATTCTTTGTAGGAACCTTCCTCTCTTTTCTGTTTATTGTCTTCAATCCTGTATACTTCAACACTTCGTGGACCATTGACACAAAACTTGCTGCTGATTTTGGAGGTTTCTTTGGAGGATTCGTAGGAGCAATGTTTTCTATTCTAAGTACGCTCCTGCTTATTTACACTATTACCGATCAGTTCATTGAGAGACAGAAAAGATGGGCTACTGACAACTTCTATAAGATGGTGGAATTCCACAACAACATCGTTAATCAGCTCACCATATCTAACATCGACCGAACTAAGCAAAAGCGAAGTAATGGGCGCAGAGCGTTTGTCATTTTCAAAATTCAAATCAATCACTTACTGAAGGTAATAAATAGGCTAAATGTGCAACTAGGTTGGAAACTTCAGAAAATACAAATACTACACATTGCTTACATAATAATTTATTATGGAGCCTCTAAAAATTGGAGTTCTTTCCTTCTAGACAAAATAAAAGTAGAGAGAATTGACAAAGGGTACATCCTTTACAACATTATATATACAATTGACAAAACACGAAAAGAGAAGAAGCTAAGTCTTGGAAGAACAAATCAAACTAGTCTGAGCTCGTATTTTCGAAACATGTATAACCTCATCAAACTTGTGGATGAGAATAAATTCCTTAGCCAAAAAGAAAAAAAGGATCTAATCACTATTTATAGAGCCCAATTATCTAATCCAGAACTTTATGTCCTCTTCTTTCACATAGCATCAGGATGTGGAAAAGGATTACTTATATACGCCCAAAAGTACGGACTCTTAAATGACATTCCAAAAGGTTACTGTGATGGATATGACCTAAAGGAAGTCTACAACATCAAATACGAATTCGAAGAATGAAGATTTTCTATACATACGAAAATAGAAAGGCGCTCATAATGAGCGCCTTTTCTATATTCTATATGCCTATACTCTCACTTCCCGACGCAGAAGTTCTTGAAAATCGTGCCGAGCACTTCGTCGGTCGTCACTTCGCCGCCGGTGATTTCGGCCAGATGGTGGAGGCACTCCCGCAAGTCTTGCGCCACAAAGTCGCCCGAAAGCCCGGACTGCAACCCTTGCCGCACACGACGCACATCGTCGAGCGCCGCCGAAAGCGCCGCATAGTGGCGCGCATTGGTCACCACCACATCGCCTTCCGTCTCCTGTGCCGCAGCAGCCGTCGCCACCAAGGTTCTGCAAAGTTCCGTCACGCCCTCGCCCTCTCTGGCCGAAAGGAAAAGCACCTGCGGGTCGACATTGCGCGCACGCGCCGCTTCGCGCACTGCCGCTTCGACCGCCGCGCGTCGTGCCGACGACAAGGCGTCATCCTCTCCGTCGCGCCGCAAACAATCCGCTTTGTTGACCGCAACAATCACCCGGCCTTCCGTCCGCGCGCCGAAAACTTCGTCGGACAGAGCGGCCAATTGGCTTTCTGCACAATTCACGTCGACCACGAAAATCACCGTGCGCGCCAATTGCAACTGCCGCCGACTGCGCTCGATGCCCATTTGCTCCACGCGGTCTGTCGTTTCGCGCAGTCCCGCCGTGTCGATGAAGCGAAACAGCACCCCGCCCAACACAAAGGTGTCTTCCACCACATCGCGGGTCGTACCGTGCACATCGCTCACAATGGCGCGATCGTCTTGCAACAACGCGTTGAGCAAGGTCGATTTGCCGGCATTGGTTGCGCCGACAATGGCCACCGGCCATCCTTCGCGCAGCGCATTGCCCGTCGCAAACGAGTCGGCCAATCGCGCTGTCTCGCGCTCCACGGCGGCCGCCACGGCATCGAGCTCACTGCGATCGGCAAATTCCAGGTCTTCGTGGTCGGAAAAGTCCAATTCCAGCTCGAGCAAAGAGGTGAGCTGCAGCAATTGCTCGCGCAGTCCGGCCAGTCGCTGACTGAAATGTCCGCGCATCTGACTCATCGCCACGCGGTGCGACGCCGCCGTCGAGGAAGCAATGAGGTCGGCCACTGCCTCCGCCTGCGACAAGTCCATTTTGCCGTTCAAAAACGCCCGACGTGTGAATTCACCCGGTTCGGCCGGCTCGGCCCCCGCAGCCAAGAGCAGCTGCACCACGCGTTGCAAAATGTAAGTCGACCCGTGGCAAGAAATTTCGGTGGCCTCTTCGCCGGTGTAAGAATGGGGGGCGCGAAACACGGAAACCAAGACTTCGTCGACAATGGTCTC
>ENA-OWNK01000486-OWNK01000486.1-metagenome-genome-assembly--contig:-NODE-486-length-18742-cov-15.722695_pt1 | contig 18742 bp, 6 predicted proteins | sample MGYA00245343_ERZ651121 | MGnify/ENA primary metagenome ERZ651121 (study PRJEB26857, sample SAMEA4031775) | metagenome | biome: human; feature: oral; material: saliva | place: Philippines | collected 2014... | reverse complement strand
ATAAATAAAGGCGAGCGCATCGTGATTCGTTATGCCTCAGAAGACAGTACGATCGTATTACCTCAAGGCAACGCTTTCAAATCTGTCGGTAACGGAAGCGCCCGGCTCAAAATGCTCATCTCAGGTACTTATCCGGGCACGCTCGATGCCTTTGATCCCAATAATATCTTGGATGAAATGCCTTTTACGGTCGAAGTAAAAGACCACGTAGATATGCCTTTTCCCCAGTTTAGTGTGAGTTGGGGGCAAGAAAAATCGAAAACGATGAGCGAAATGCTGCAAAGCGGAGCCTATACAAACTATACCGCAGATTATTGGGCTATGAATCCGAAGATTGGCGAACAAGATCGTGCCGGCTTGGAGATATTCTCCACGCAGAATGCCGAGTTTCCGTTTTTGATGCTCGCTTTTACGCCCGACGAGGACGAACTTTGCGCCGTATATCTCTTGGCCGCTTCTTGGGAACGTGTGACAACGCCGCAAATAAGTGAGGTCTACAAACTTCTTGCGGCCAATGGTTTTAAGGATCGAGGTATGAATCCGGATACGCATTGCTGGCAAATGTACAACCCCACCTCAAAAACCTTGGCTACGTGCGGACTTATGATCGTGCAAGGTTGTGGCTATTGCTACGTAGGTCTTTCTTATTTGCCGGAAGATCCCGATCCCTCAGGCATTCAGATGGCGCGTGCTGATCAGCCCAACATCGTTTGCGAGATGAAAGACGGATTGTTGAAAGTGGAGGCAGCGCAATACGTCGGCCGGCAGTTGGCTATTTATGCGCTTGATGGGAAATGTTTGCGCGTAGCTACGATTCGCCCCGGCGTAAATCAAGTGGACAATTTACCTCGTCAGCCGCTTTTCTTGCGAATAGACCAATGCGCAGCCGTAAAAATCCTGCCTTAATACGCCTACAACGCCTTCTGAATGCACGCCTTTTGACGTATGAAGCATAGAAAGACGCGTGTAGCTTAATAGTTACCAACAACGATACCCTTAAAGCTCAATTGCGCACTTCAGGGTATCGTTGTTCATTGTTCTGGAAAGAACAAACTGCGCCTTTGGGTACAGATGAAATGAAGGGCGAAGGCTTAAAGGATGCAGAACACTATTCATTTGTTACCGATATTTCTACTATCGTCAACCATTTTTGAAAAACAACGGGTGGGCTCTCTTTTCTTGCAAACGCTATCCCCGTAAAAGATTTCAGAATTTTATATCTTTCAGATAATCAATAGAATAACACCGAATAAAGAAGAAAAGGGTTACGATTTGGAAACGAGCGAGTTTCTTTCCCCTTCTTTATTCTGCAATGTCTCAAAGACCACTTACCTAACGTTGCAAAGGTAGTCTTTATTTTCGATGAAAACAAGAGAAAGCCACACTTTTTTATCAGTCCGTTTCATTTTCCGCACTTGAATTGGCGTTTTATGCCCAAAGCCCATCTCATCGTGAATTTGCTGTCTAATACTTCCTTTTTATTGTCTTCATCTTCCTTTTGTGTGTTTAAAATAAAATTTTTCTGTGCAATTCCTTGCAAATTAAAGAAGAATAACCTATATTTGCGTTTAGGAAAAAACAACTTAAACGTTCATGCTTATGAAGACAACGTTGATTTTACCAATTTCAGCCCCCTTTACATAAAGAACGCCACTTTCGGCAGTCAAGGGAGATATGCAGGACTCTACGAAAAGGCTTTGCATTAATCAATTTTCGCACACACGATACAATCCATCCCACTTTTATTTTACGGATTTTCTCTCTTTACCGTTTTTATTGCGGGTATCTTATCAGACTGAAAAAGAACATAGACAGTATTAACTTATGGGACGACATTTACACGAAACAGCATTTCTAATAGTTACAGCCTTATTCATTCCCGTGCAGTCCCGTGCGCAGTCACCCGGTCAGGTCAGCGGTGCGGAGGCATGGCTGAAGACTGTCCCCCTGACAACAGACTTGCAGGGGTACTATCATTGGCGCGACTTCTCGGGCGACTCCGTGAGAACCAACTTCTACGATGCCAAGGGCGCAGCCTACGGTGGTGAGTTCACGCAGCGGCACACATGGATACGGACTTTCAACTTCAACCCCGCCCTGAACTTCTCCGAGGGGAATCAGCCGAAGGAGAGTCTACTGAAATACTCCAACCTCGCGCAGATGACCGTCATCGGGGTGTTTGCCCCGACGACTACCGCCTATAACAAGGACGAGGTGCTATATGCCGTCAGCGGACGCAAGGGTGCGGGAAGCCTCGTGAGCAGGGACAAGGCGGTCGGGCAGCAGGGCATAGAACCGCTCGACTACGGAAGCACCGTCGGCGAGGACCTTCTTTATTCGGGCGGCGAGAGGCAGACCGCAGAGGAGTTCAAGTCCACGAGTCCCCGCATCGTCTCATACATCAGGGCATACGCCCCCGTGCATTCCGTGTGGGGAGAAGGCAGACGTGCGACCATCACCACGGGAACATACAGGGACGGAGACGTCAATTTCACGACAGCCTTTGACAAGTCCCTGTTCGGGGGCGGTGCGCTCAATGGCTACACGCCCGAGCTCATCGCATACGGCAGGACGCTCACGCCGCTGGAGCGCAGGCAGGTGGAGACCTATCTCGCCATCAGATACGGCATCACGCTCAACGGCTCATACTATACGGGGACTGGCAACCTTTCATGGGACAGGGACGAAAGTGCTGCCTACCATCACAGGGTGACGGGCATCGGGCGCGACGATGCGGGCGACCTCTTCCAGCCTCTCTCCACGACGAGCTACGAGGAAGCACCAAGATACTCTACTGAAAAGACATACGACAGCTTCAGAGACGCAGACCCATACGGCCTGCCGACGAGCCAACGCCTTCTCGTCATGGGGCGTGAGGACAGCTCGCCCATACCCGACGGTGGCTATATGCTATGGGGCGATGACAACGGCTCCACGACTACCGAAGAGACAGAAGGCAAGACGCCGTGGCACGTCATGAGTCGCAGGTGGCTCGTCAGGACGAACATCGACTCCACCGAATATAGGAGGGACGTCTGGACACGGAACGGCATCACCGTCACCTCCGACGGTTTTATGGATGCAGTGTCGCAGAATGAGCCCAAGGAGGGCGCATACATCGTCAGTTCCCCGCTCGACACGGGAAACGGCACGATGGAATACACCAACCCGAGGCTCCATCCCGCCTACAACGTGGGCTTCACCGAGGCATCGGGCACGAAGTGCGCCTACGGCTTCAACGTCAGCGCACGGGGTGAGATCCGAATCGTAGAGAACGGAACTGTGCAGAGCAGAATAGTAGAAAGAAACACGGGCGGAAAGAGTTTCATGGTACGCAGAAAAGGAAACAGCGTAACTCTGCTCATAGACGGCCGGGGCAGCAAGGAGCTGCAGATAACCATACCCGTTGAAAGCACGGCAAAGGCAGCCTGCATGATTTTCGAGACGACAGGCGGCGAGACTGCATTAAATATCCCAAGACTGCGCAGAAATGGATTCGGAGACAGCGGCAACATGGTCGAGCTCGGATATGGAGTCCTCGCCAAAGGCAACAAGTTCGCAGGCACGGACTACCGCAACGTCTTCATGCTCATAGACAGAGGTGCGGGCGACAAGACCGACATACATGAAAACATCATCATCAGATGCTCGCGCAAGGACGCGAGCCGTGAAAAACTCATCTTCGACAACATCTTCATGGACACCGACGGCAGTGGATCTGACACGTTCACCTTCGCCTGCTTCGACGGCATACTGGCACGGCTGACACCGCACGATGCGAGCTGCACGGGCGGAAAGCCGAGAAAGGACGGCAGCCTTGACATCAGCATGGTGGTCGGCCTGCCGAGTTTTTCATACAGCCTGCTGGCGGACTCCGTGGAGAATATGGAGAAAGGTGCCGTAGCTTCACGGGGAAACTTCACCACGAAGACATACACGGTGAAGAACCTGCTCCCGGGAAACTACAGTCTGCTCATTAAGCAGAACGCGGGCATCGACATCACGGCGGAGAGCACGGGAGGCGTCGAGTATGCCCATGCGGTCGGTCGCCGAAAGCAGGGAGAGGTCACATGGACTATTCCCTCGCTCACCTCCGACTACAGGGCGGGACTCTGCACCACACTCGGACTGGGAAAGAACATCCTCCACGGCTTCGACGTGAAGAATGCCATGGCACAAGTCGTGGTCGAGGGTAAACCCATGGGTGCTGCCGTCACCCTGAATGGAGGTGACGCACTCGGCATCATCTTCACCCCCGACACGGTAAGCTATACGGTAAACGGCATCGTCGTCCACCGTGCGGCCAAGAAAGCCGGTCTCGGCTGGCTCTTCGGCATGGGCTTCAACAAGGGACTCTCGACCATCGACGGGCTGAGCATCGACGGTGGAGACTTCGCCCTGACGAGCGTTTCGAGGGGCGTGGCCTACGAGACGAAGAAGGCTGTCGAGGACAGCATGGCGGTAATTATCGGCAGCGAGTGCAGCCCGAACGTGCCCAAGGCACAGGCAAGGTCGGCAGAAAACACCTCCTCCATCGAGAGACAAGCCCATTCTGCCCTCACCGTGACAAGGAAGGACGGGACCGGTATGGCGTTCAGTGCCGAGCTGAGACTTGCCAAGGAGACCGATGCCGAACTGCTCGTCTATGATACATCGGGAAGGCTGCTGAGCCGGACGGACATGGCGGGAGGCACCATAAAGCGTGCCGACTTCACCGTACCGCAGACGGGCGTGTACGTCGTCAAAGCACTCACCTTAGAAGAAGAATTCACAAGGAAGATAATGGCAAACTACTAAACCCCAACGGCTATGAAGACAAAGCATTACCTCATATCGGCGGCATTACTGACAGCCATCACCGCAGCCATCGCTGCGACGCATATATACAAGGGACAGGACGGTGCACGTGAAAACAACGGCACGAGTATATCACAAGAGACAGCACAGACCGAGACGTTCACGTCGAACACACATAACACGGCGAAGGCTGCGCAGGGAAACTCACAGGCTATTAGAAGGGGTAATACTAAAACAGTGACAGCATCCCGCGCAGCCACCTATGCAGCAGACCATCCATCGGGCATCATAGGACAGCCCGACGGACGGGTTTCGGACAACCCCGAGGACAACATCTTCGAGATAACAGTCGAGAAAGTTTCTCCAAATATGCGCGCATGGCTGGTCTATGACCTCAAGGGCGTAAGTTCTGGTCAGGGTATCAGCAGGAGCATCAACGACCGCATGGCGGTCGGCGGCTACCTTACGATTCTCTCCAAGGACTGGAAGACCGTCAGGGAGGAAATAAGCCCCGAGTGGCTGAAGGACGGCAGGAACACCGTCCTCTTCACCATTCCGACGGATGCTTCCTACGCCTATTCGGTCAGGAACGTACATATCGAAACCGTAGCGGATGCTAAGACAAAGACTAATACCAATAAGCAGGAAGAAATAATCCTTTCCTCCGCCCCCATAGCCTATGACGGTCAGACCTACCTCCACGGCTTCGTACGAGGGAAGGCAAGCCGTATCTCAGTGAACGGTACAACCCTCACCGTCCATGACGGAGAATTCGAGGGCATCGTGCCATCGACGGGCAGACAGCTCAAGCTCACGGCAGTTATTGATGACAAGAACATCAGCAGGACAATAACACCCATACAGGAAGGTAGGGCGGACTATGCCCGTGCCTTCGTGTCCGTCGGTGGAAAGGCAGAGAAGCGGTTCCTCGCGCACAGGGCGGACAGCATCGCCATCGGCGGCAACGTCCTTTCCGTGAAGGCTGCGGACATCGCAAGGAACGGCAGATACTCCGTCACGGCACTCCGCGAGACGGACATTCCTGCCCTTGACTACGGCATGACCAACGTCACCGCCAAGGGAGACGGTTACCGCTTTCTGCCCCACGGCAACCACTTCGAGGGCAAGGGTGCGACGGTGAAGATAAAATACGACCGCACGCGAATCCCGAGCGGTTTTACAGAAGACGACATCAATACTTATTACTTCGACAAGAATACCAAGCACTGGGTGGCACTGGAAAGAGTCAGGGTGGATAAGAAGGAGACCTGCGTCGTGTCACGCACCACGCACTTCACCGATATGATCAACGGTGTAATCAAGGCACCCGAATCTCCACAGACCGATGGATTTACCCCGACGATGATGAATGACATCAAGGCGGCAGACCCAACGACAAAAATCAATCTCATCACTCCTCCTACGGCTAACAACCGAGGTTCTGCCAATCTACAGTATGGCTTCGAGATGCCCCCTGCCCGCAATGGCATGGCACCGTCCTTAGGCATTCAGTACAGCAGTGAGGGTGGCAGCGGATGGCTTGGGGAGGGTTGGAATCTCTCTGTTCCTTCTATTACGTTGGATACCCGTTGGGGTGTACCCCGTTACGACACGGCAAAGGAAACCGAGACCTACCTTATGTCAGGATCCATGCTTTCTACCATGGGGGATGACGGCAAAATGGGTGTTGCCCACCGTGGTGAGAAGATGGCAAGGAAGTCCGACCGACAGTTCTATACCCGTCAGGGCGGAGACTTCAGCCGTATCATCCGCAAGGGTAATTCTCCTGCCGACTATACTTGGGAAGTAACCGACAAACAAGGAATCAAATATATTTATGGTGGAGAAGGTGCCATTCTCAAAGGTACCATCACCGATGCAAGCGGTCAAAGCCGTGAGGTGATTACCGAATGGAAGCTCAAACGTGTGGAAGAAACACACGGTGATTATATCGAATACGTCTATGAGACAGCCGACGAACCTGTTCGTGGTGGACTTGTGGCAAAAGCCATTTATCTTAAGGAAGTACGTGCTGGTAATAGCGGACAAGCACCCCACACAGTGGTTGTCTTAGAAGGCAGTAAACAGAAACGACTCAAAAACAACAATGCAAGATATGGCTTCCTAACCTCATCGAATCGTTTGTTAGAGAAGCTAACGGTGCACTTCCAAGGAAGTACGCTCCGCAGTTATGCCTTTACCTATAGCGAGGGTGCGTTCAACAAAGATGTGCTTACGGGTGTGAAGCAACTCGACGACAAAGGTGCAGAAGTGTCGTATCAGAAATTTGACTATTACGATGATGTGCAGGCTGCTAAGGGGTATGTGCCTTTTAAGGAAAAACAGGAAACATGGAATACGCACAACGACCATTTAGGTGCAGGCTTCTTGAATCCATTACAATTTGTCAGCAAAGCTTTTTCTGACAAACCCAGTGCCCTTGGTGGAACAACGAGTTTCTCCCTTAGTGGATCATTTTATGCCGGTATCGGTCCGATGGATGGAGATAAATGGAAAGGAAATACCATAGGCGCATCTTACGGGTATTCTTTGGATAAGAGCAATGGAGTCTCTACATTGGTGGATATTAATGGTGATGGGCTTCCTGATAAGGTCTTTAGAAAAGGTGGCGCACTTTATTATCGTCCCCAAATACCGACTTCGCAAAATAGTGAAGTACTATATGGAGAAGATGTGCGTATTGTAGGAGTCTCTGGTTTCTCCAAGATAACAAGTTCAACCCATAATGGAGGGGCAAAAGCCACAGTTGGTTATCAGTTATTCACGGCAGAAGTAGGTGTTGATTTCTCTTCGACCAAAACCAAGACAACGGAATACCTTTCAGACATCAATGGCGATGGCCTCGTAGACTTGGTTTTCAACAAAAAAGTGTATTTCAACCATATTGAGTTCGACAAGCAAGGTAAAGCCATTCCTGTTTTCACCCTCAGCAGTGCTGATACGCCGAGTCCGATTATCTACAGTGGCAAGATAGATGCCTCTGTCACCAAGATAGACCCTGCAGAGCAGGAAGAACTGATTAAATCCTCTCCTATGGAAGATATGGTACGTGTATGGCAGGCACCTAAAGATGGAATCATCAGCATCTCGGGTACAGTTAGTTTGATTACTCCAACAGGCGAATACGATACCGATGAGTATGCTCATGCTGATGGTGTGCGCGTAGCCATTCAGAAAGGTAGTACGGAACTCTGGAACAAGAAAATTACCAAAGGAGATGGAACGGCTTATAATGCTACGGCACAGAATATCACTATCAAGAAAGGCGACCGCATTTATTTCCGTGTCCAGTCTGGTACGGAGGAAACAAGCAATGGTGCCTTTGATAACGTGAAATGGGCGCCTGTCATTACCTATACAGGTGCGGCAGAAACACTCCCTGGCGGATTATCTACCACTGTTTATCAACCTCAGGAGGGTGCCGTTTATGATGCCAGTACACTGACCAATGTGGCAGAGAGCGCTTCTTTGAACCTGTCAGGCAAGTTCACCAAACCTGTCACCACGGATGACGTTACGCTTAAAATCATTGCTTCAAACAGTGAAACAGATAGTATAGGAAACAAGAATCCGACATATCAGCGTAAGGTAATCTATACCCGTACCTTTGCATGGAAAGAAGCATTTAACGGAGAAATTCAACAAACAATCCCTAACCCTGATGGCTTGACAAATCTGAACTTTGAAATCAGTTCTTCTTCTAATGTGGACTGGTCGAAAATAAAGTGGACACCACAAATAGAGACCATAGGCAAGGATGGTAGCAGGCAGCGTACGGCAGGGGCAACCCATTATGTTCTCTTTGCTGATATGGTCAGTGAAGGTAAGCCAGTAGTACTTGCTTCCAATGTTTCAACCCTGACAGTTACTCCGAGTATCACGATGCTACCACCAACGGCAAACGGAATGGTGACGATGACTGTCAAGACTGTAGATAAACTGCTGGGTAAAAAGACTTACACGTTCAGTGGTGGCAGTCTTTTAGGAGATCCACTGATAATCACTGGTGTCAGTGCAGGCAAGATATGGATAGATTACTCTTATTCAGGTAACATCTCAGGTCAGACAGTAACTTCTGCAGCTACTGTCAGTGGCATAGGAACGGTACTGGCAGGCTTCTATGCTCAGACAGAGAACAAAGGCTTCGGCACAATGTATCGTGGTTGGGGTGGCTTTGTCTACAATGCTTCCGAAGGTAGGTATGGCAAACCTATTGATGAATCACTGTTGAAGCTCCCCGATAGCAAGGATGCCAAGATAAATCCATTAACCATGCCATTTACCCCCATTGGAACAGATCAAATGACCTTTGCACGCTGGATTGGTCAAAATGAATTCATTTATCTGACGGCAGATGCGATGGGAACTGCTCGGTTGGGTGATCAGCAAGTCATATTGACAAATCCTTTAGAAGGTAGTACAGAAACAGCAGCACTTACAGGAGATTGTTTGCAAGGAACAGGAGCTACTGCAGTGACACTGGTATCAACTAGCAAAAGTACAGTCAAACAAGGAGGTAGTATGGGAATTACCTACAATGAAGCAGGAGGAACATCAATAACAGATGTTACCATGACGGATATGAATGGCGACGGTTATCCGGACATTATCGCAGGCGGTACTATTCAATACACCAACACTCAAGGCGGTCTCAGTGGAGAGAAATATGGTGGTATGGGTAAAACCACTGGAACGCATAGTTCCAAAGCTTGGGGAGCAGGTGGAAACCCTGTAGCTTCGGGTGTTGCACTTTTGGATATGATGACACCCTCCAAAGGTGGTTCTACTGGTATGCAAATGAATACCGGGCTAAAAAAAGTTCTCAATAACCTGCGTACATCTTTTCTTGCCAAAATATCCATATCTGGTAATATTCCTGAGAATACAGAAGATGCTGTAGAAACATTCATGGACATCAATGGGGATGGACTCCCCGATAAAATTCTGACTGATAGAAGAGTTCGATTGAACCTTGGATATTCCTTTACTGATCCTATAGCATGGGATATAGACCGCTTACAGGGCGGAAAGACAAGATCTTACAACATAAGTATAGGTGCTGGTGATACGATTTTTGCAAAAAAACATATTACAGAAGATAAGAAAAGTATAGTAAAAGCTTCGGGGAGTATTAGTGGAGGAGTTGGTTTGGTGTCCTCTCGCGGTGTAGAAGAATATGATTTGATGGATATCAATTCCGATGGCTTGCCAGATAAGGTCTGGATGACAGACGATAAAGTCTTTGTCGCCTTGAATAAAGGAGACGGATTTACCGATGGCATTCTCTGGAAAGGAACCTCGTTGTTGAGTGAGAACATCTCTACAGCAGAATCAGTTAATGGAGCATTTACCTATACGATTTTCACTCCTATGCCTACTCCAGTTATCAAAATTTGTTTGAATCCTGGCGCAAGCACAGGACACTCCATCAACCGTACAACCTACGCTTTGCAAGACGTAGACGGCGACGGCTACCTCGACATTGTGGAATCCGATAAGGAAAGTGAACTGAAAGTAACCCGCTCTGCCATCGGCAGAACGAACATGCTCAAGAGCGTGACCAACTCCCTTGGCGGAACCTTTACACTGGACTACGAACACAGCACGCCTACCTACGGACTTCCCGGTGGTAAATGGGTAATGTCGTCCGTAACCATTGACGATGGTATCCGTGATGATGGACCGATGATGAAGACGATGTTTGCCTATTCAGATGGACAGAAAGATCGCCACGAACGTGAGTTCCTAGGCTTTGGAAAGGTCGTAACCAAGAATATCGACACCGAACAGGGTGAATCCGCAGTCTATCGTCAGGCTGTGCAGCTCTACGATGTGTCCACCTACTATGCACAAGGTAACGAACTTAGTGCCTCTGTGGAGGATGCCAAAGGCAACAAATACACCGAGACACGCAATGAATATGACGGCTATTATATCACAGCCAACGGTGACAGCTATACTTTCAACAAACAGAAGAAACTCTGTAGCGACCGCGCTTCTGCCTTCGTGCCGCTACGTTATACCGCCAATAAACAGTATGAGGGACAGGCAACCGGTATCACGACCTCAGAGGCTTGGAATGAGTATTACCTCACAGGCTATCACGGAGAGCTGAAGTCCTACAAGTTCAGTGATAAGGGCAAGTTGGGTGCTGACGGTTCGGGTAAGTTCGACTACCAAACCGCAATACAATATGCTCACAATGATAACAAACATATCTTCGGGCTACCTACCAACGTAACCGTAACGGGCGGTGATGGTAAGACTTATCATCAAGTTTCTGCGACTTACGATTTGAACTATGCCGACCATATTACGCAGATTAAGCAACAACTCGGAAGCGGCGAAGCTGTCTCTGACTATACTTATGATGCTTACGGCAACATCATCAAGACCACGCTTCCTGCTAACAGCAAGGGACAGCGCATGTGGTACACCTACCGCTATGAGCCGGTGATGAATATGTATGTGGAGCGCATAGACGATGCATTTGGCTACCGTAGCGAGGCAGCCAACTTCGACTACCGCTATGGTATGGCACTCCGCCGTATGGATCTCAACCACTTCTATTATGAAACGGAAATAGACAACCTCGGACGTGTGAAAGCTGTGCGTGGGCCTAATGAGTTGGCAACAGGTGTGCCTTACATCATTGCCTTTGACTATCAGCCTAAGGCTACTTTCGGCACTAATGGTATCACAGCACCTGCCTATGCCGTGACTAAACATTACGACATACAGCACCCAAGCGATGATATGGAGACCGTAACCTTCGTGGATGGCTTCGGGCGTCCCGTTCAGGTGAAGAAAGACGGTGTGGTAACGACAGCTGCCAAGGGTAGTGCTCCGAAAGACGAGACCGTGATGATTGTCAGCGGACGCAATGTCTATGACGCTTTCGGTCGTGTGGCTAAGGCTTATTACCCTGTAACCGAAGCAGTGGGAAGCAAGACAACTTTCAACAAGGCATTTGACAACGTGTCGCCAACCGTAACGGTTTATGACGTGCTTGACCGTGCTATGAAAGTAACGCTTCCGGACAATGCTGAGACCAAGACGGAGTACTCTACGGACGCAGGTAGCAATGCACTCGTAACGACTGTTACTGATGCGTTGGGTAATCGTCAGGCAACCTATACCGATGGTAGTGGCAAGACGGTGAAGACCGAACAACTCAGCGGACCCGATGGTATCATTACCACTTCTTTCGAGTATGATGGTATCGACCGATTGGTCAAGGTAACAGACACCGAGGGCAACGTAACGACATCCGTCTATGATATGGGCGACCGTCGCACAGAGGTGAACCACCCTGCAAGCGGTATTACCACATTTACCTACGATGCTTTGGGCAATGTGATAACCAAGCAGACAGCCAATCTCAAAAAGGAGGGCAAGACCATCAATTACGAGTACGATTACGGTCGTCTGACGGCTATCAACTATCCCGACCATCCGGAAAATAACGTGAAGTACCACTATGGTGGTATCAACTCTTCTTACAACCGTATCGGCAGATTGATGCTTCGTGAGGACGGCAGTGGCGCTATCGAGTATTACTACGGTAAGATGGGTGAGGTATTGAAGACGGTGCGCACGCTGATTGTGCCCAACCAGGCTGTGGCAACCTACGTAACACAGTGGAAGTATGACAGCCACAATCGCCTATTGGAAATGATTTACCCCGATGAGGAAAAGGTCACCTACGGCTACAACCTCGGTGGACAGGTAGACCATGTGCGTGGCTACAAGTCCTATGCCTACGACTATGTGAACAAGATAGGCTATGATAAGTTTGAGCAACGCACTTATCTGAAGTATTGCAACGGAGCGGAGACCTTCTACAGTTACGACCCTGCACGCAGACGTTTGCAAAACCTCGTGGTGAATACCAAGGCAGGTATTATTATGGACAATGCCTACAGCTACGACGCAGTAAGCAACGTGCTTGGTATTAAGAACAATGCTCCACTCCCACAGAGTGGCAAGGCAGGCGGACAAATGAGCCACAGTTACTCTTATGACCCATTGTATCGTTTGGCAAGCGCAACGGGAACCTACGCAGGAGCGGACAATAAGACGGCTTCTTACACCCTTGCGATGGGCTATGACAATATGCACCGTATCACAAGCAAGAAGCAACACCTCTCACAGACAGGTGTGCAATTCGACGGCACGCTCAACGCAGGCTATGACCTCACCTATACCTATCAGAAGGGAGATGGTAAGAAGTTCCAACTTGATAATGTTCGTGATATCAACTACCGCACGGAAGAAACTCCTACGGACAGCACCAATATCAACAACGGACACAAGTACACCTATGATGCTAACGGAAATCTTGTCTACATCAATACCTCTCGTGTAAAGAAAGACGGCAAGGAGGATGAAAAGGCAAGTGAGCAGAAGTATCGTTGGGACGAGGAAAACCGACTCCTTGCAGCCGATGAGAACGGCTTTGTAAGCAACTATTGGTATGATGCCGATGGTGAGCGCACAGTGAAGACCAGTGGTGAGAATGAAGCGATTTATGTGAACTCTGAGTTCTCTGGTGGCAACACCGGTACGGCACGCTTCAGCCTCTATGTCAGCCCATACTTGGTTGCAGGGCAAGGTGGCAAGTACACCAAGCACATCTATGTGGGCAGTCAGAGAATAGTCAGCAAGCTTGGCGACTTGGCAAGTTACGGTGCAGACCCAAGACGAATACCGTATGCCGGCAATGAGGCTGATGGCTTGACTATCAATTACAAGGACAAGTATGCAAAGCAACTGCAATCCATTAAAGACAACTACAAGGCGTTTGACCAACCTTATAATGGTAAGGACAATGACGACTACGTGAACGGTCAGGGCTTCTGCTGCAACGACGCTACGCCGGAGGCAGCACAGGCAAGGGCTATGAATGCCAGCACACGTGCTGCTGTAGATAATAATTTCCATGACAAGGACAATTACGAAAAGATGCAGTTCTACTACCACCCAGACCACTTGGGCAGCAGTAGTTACATCACCAATCTTGACGGCGAGGTGACACAGCACATCGAGTATGTACCGTTTGGTGAGGTGTTCATAGAGGAACGCAACAATACGTGGAACACGCCTTATCTCTTCAATGCCAAGGAATTGGATGAGGAGACAGGTATGTACTACTATGGTGCAAGGTACTATGATCCAAGGGTGAGTCTGTGGATATCAACGGATCCTAAACAAGAAAAGTTTTTAAACTATTCATCATATAGTTTTTCTGGTAATAGTCCAATAATAAATATTGATTTTAATGGAAAAGAATGGACAGACATAGATGGTCATGTCATAAAAGACACCAGAAATGTAAAGAAATTCATATTTTACTCACATGAATTTAGTGATCAAGCAAAAGTTCAGTATAAGGATGGTATTAAAAAGTATGGAGCAGGCAATGTGGCGATGAGCCGTACCAGTACAACAAAATCTTTTATCACAGATTGGAAAAATATGAATGGTACTAACATTTCAGAAGTGTTAATCATGACACATGGAAAAAATCAGTCAATTATGGTTGGTGATGGTCAGCAGTTTACTGCTACAGGAGATGGCAAAACTAATATAGCAAAATCACCTGCTCCTAATATCCAGGATCTTCCACAGCCTAAAGGTAATATTTATAAAGCAATACTATATATGTATTCATGCCATTCTGCTGATATGAATCCAAAACCTCATGGAGAAGGAGATCATCGCCAAGGAGCTTTGGCTGGAAGTAAATTGCCTATTGCATATGTATTTGCACAAAAATTTCAGTTCTATGGTGTTAGAGGTACAGCAGAATCAGTAAATTATCACTCGTTTTTTACTGACGTCACGACACCTTTCTCAAAAAACTATATGAGGCCTTATCCAGCGAATGATGGTAAGTGGCATATGTTTTACAATCCAAACAACCCTATAAGAATGCAAAGAAAAAGATGATGAGAAAACTCTTTAATGCCGCCTTTACTATATCGATAGTTTTATTGCTTATGTATTTTATTTATAACAAGCATTATATTAAATATAATGCTTGTTATAAATTCCCTATGCTCAAGACATCTTTTTATCCTGATGCATATAAATTTATAAATACAAGAGAAGATTTTGAAAAATATACTGAATTGATTAATAATACTATAAATTTAAGTTGCAATTTTGAATTTAGGAAATTAGACTTTGAAAAATATACATATATTTTAATTTTTGGTGCCCCAATAAAGAATATGTACTACAGCCTAAAAACAACATTTTGTGATGATAAGTCCCCTAGTTATGCAAGAGCAATGAAATACAAAAAAAAATGTGTGTTTATAGAATATGAAAAACCTACAGGGTACATTTATCTCTATGAGATAAATAAAGACGAGAGTCTCACAGGGTTCAATGGAATATGATGACATTTGAATCTCCATATAACATACCATCATATAAGGGTAACAGGCAATACCCTTATATGGGTGTTCATTATTACCCTTATATGGGTATTAAAAGTACGAAGCCCATTGTATCGTTTGGCAAGTGCAACGGGAACTTATAAGGGAACGGACAATAAATCCGCTTCTTATACGTTATCTATGGGCTACGACAACATGCACCGCATCACGAGCAAGAAGCAACATCTCTCGCAGACAGGTGTGCAGTTTGACGGCACGCTCAACGCAGGCTACGAACTCGCTTATACTTACGGCAAGGATGCGGGCAGAAAGTTCCAACTTGAGAATGTTCGTGATATCAACTACCGAACGGAAGAGACGCCTACGGAGAGTACCAATATCAACAACGGACACAAATATACCTATGATGCCAACGGAAACCTTGTCTATATCAATACCTCACGTGTAAAGAAAGACGGCAAGGAGGATGAAAAGGCAACCGAGCAGAAATATAAGTGGGACGAGGAGAACCGCTTGTTGGCAGCCGATGAGAACGGATTTGTATCTAACTACTGGTATGATGCCGACGGCGAGCGCACGGTGAAGACCTCAGGCGAGAATGAAGCCATATATGTAAACTCCGAGTTCTCGGGTGGTAACACTGGTACGGCAAGGTTCAGTCTCTATGTCAGCCCATACTTGGTTGCTGGGCAAGGTGGCAAATATACCAAGCACATCTACATCGGTAGTCAAAGAATCGTTTCTAAATTGGGCGACTTGGCATCTTATGGTGCAGACCCAAGACGAATTCCATACGCAGGCAATGAGGCTGATGGTCTTACCATTAACTACAAGGATAAATACAAACAGCAACTGCAATCCATTAAGGATAACTACAAAGCGTTTGACCAACCTTATAACGGTCAGGACAATGACGACTACGTAAACGGTCAAGGCTTCTGCTGCAACGACGGTACGCCCGAAGCAGCACAAGCCCGTGCTATGGCACGAACAAGGGCTGCAAACGGCAACTTCAAGCCCAACGATGACTACGAGAAGATGCAGTTCTACTACCATCCTGACCATTTGGGTAGTAGTAGTTACATCACCAACCTTGATGGCGAGGTATCGCAGCACATCGAGTATGTACCGTTTGGTGAGGTGTTCATAGAAGAACGCAACAACACTTGGAACACGCCTTATCTCTTCAATGCCAAGGAGTTTGACGAGGAAACAGGTATGTACTACTATGGTGCGAGGTATTATGAGCCGAGGCTGAGTTTGTGGATGAGTACGGATCCAATGCAGGAAAAGTATCCGAATATAACTTCTTATTGTTACACCTTTGACAATCCCATCAAGTATATTGATCCACAAGGGCTTGAGAACGTTGTCGTCGTTGGGAATCAAGGAAACTCTCCTAAAAGTGACAGAACTGGTATTTTAAGAATTGATAAACGACATTTTTTGGAAGCTGGATTAAATGAGGCTATAAAATTAAAATCGCAGCCTTTAAATTTGAACGAACCTACAACTATGATTGTTTATCATGGAAATTATTCTAACGAAGAATTGAAGTATTATGAATCAAGGGCAAAAAAAGAAGGAATTCGATTCTTAATAGCAAATAATGCCGATGAAATAATAAACTATATCAACAATGGTGATATGAGAAATTTTATTTCAAGCGGTAAGAGAATCTCCGAAAAAGAAAAAATAACAGATTTCTCTTATATTGGGCATGGGTGGAAAAAAGCCTTATATACTGGATACAATGCAATAGAAGAAGGTGCAGACTTTGATGCTTTGTATACGAAAAAATTACAAACCTCTGCTTTTAGTGTCAATTGTAATGTATACCTAAATGCATGTGGAAGTGGTTTTGATGTTATGGATGACTTCGTTAATAGAATAGTAGGAGGAACTGTTGTAGGATATCGTGTTACAGTGATATGGGGGGAGAAAGGGATAGGTCGTAGTAGACCATATGAAAAATGGTATTATCCTCCTGGTGATCCAAGAAGAAGTTCTTCAAGTAGAATGACAGTTCCTGTCAATCAAAGGACTCGTATAGAAAAAGGTAAAAGAAAGAAATAAATATGCGCACATATATAACATTGATATTATGTATTTTATTGGTATCATGTACACATTTTAGTAATAAAGAAGAAGCTGTACATAAGGAAGATATGATTTATGTTTTTCGAATTACATATGGTGAATATGTTTATGATACAGTCAGTGCAATCACATTAGAGCATGGGGAAGTATATTATTATCCAAACGATAGTTTGCTAATGGATTATAAAATAATATCTGACAAAACTCGGATTAAAATAGATGATTCTAAGTTAGCTGATCTCCTTAAGTCTTTAATGAATAAAGATTTAGAGAGTTTAAGTAAAATTGAGGACTGTAAATGTTCTGGTATAACAAAAAACGAATATGTGATAAGGATAAAAAGTAATGCAGAAGTTATGGAGTTTGTCTTCCCAGAATTGTTGAGATGTGATGAACAGTCACCCTTGGCTTTTTTGGGGTGGTTGCGATCTGTTTTTACAAAATTTCGCCAGACAGATATATCAGATAGTACTCCAAAACGGGAGTTAGGTAATACTTCAGATTAGGGAATGTTGAAATAATTGCCTAATTATTAATAAATTCTTCAAACATTAGATATAAAGGCAGGGATAGATTCTCTGCCTTTTGCTATTTTTGTAATCCAAAACAAAGGAAAAATGAGCTTACGAGAATGCTTCGGAACTTTATGCTCCAGATTGGGAGTTGAGTTTCAATGTCTGCATTGCCACTCAAACAATATTATCAGAAGTGGTAAAAGTAGTACAGGTAAACAACGCTACCGATATAAGAATTGCCAGAACCGTTTTATTACCGTCTACAACATACAAAGCCTATCTTCCTAACATTGATAACTGACCAAAGAGGGATTGGGCAATCACAGCACGATACTAACGTTGGGCATTATGATTTATCAGCATTCATTCTTGTTTACTCTCAAGGGATTTTGTCAGTTGCACTGCTTGCTGTTGCAGTCTGATAAGAAGTTGGGAATAGGTTTCGAGTTTGCTGAGCAGTTGTTGCGCAGTGGCGACAGAATGATAAGTCTTGAGGCCTTTCACGGCTTCGTTATAAAGCACACCTATCTTATGAGTCAAGGCAGCGATTTCTGTTAGTTCTCTAAGTAAGTTTCTTTTGAAGAATCTTCCGTGATGAGCTTAAAGGCTTCGCCCAAGAGCCTTGCTCGAATTATAAACATTGAGTTTCTTACATTCTCGTTAGTAAATCACTTCAAAGCCACTTTTCAATGAGATATTAATATCGACAAGAGGTTGATAATCAGAACATGCCTTTTTAGTAATCTATTCTAATTGAGTATCGCAATTAGGAAAAACGAAGCCTTCTCGAATAGCCATAAGATGCAATATGTGCAATAAAACAAATAATCTTCAAAAATAAATTCCGATTTCTTTGGATTTCTCAAGAATGTTATATACATTTGCCAATGTGGAAATCATCCG
>ENA-OWNK01000482-OWNK01000482.1-metagenome-genome-assembly--contig:-NODE-482-length-18796-cov-5.310709_pt1 | contig 18796 bp, 9 predicted proteins | sample MGYA00245343_ERZ651121 | MGnify/ENA primary metagenome ERZ651121 (study PRJEB26857, sample SAMEA4031775) | metagenome | biome: human; feature: oral; material: saliva | place: Philippines | collected 2014 | study... | reverse complement strand
TGTGGATTGAAAGTTGCCCCTTGAGCAATGGCTTGTGGAAAGATAGTGCAACCATCTTGCACGGCACCATGTATGCCTTCGAGCACAGGAATGACGGGAATACCCAGACGGGTGCTGTCCATTGCCTGGCGTTGGATGGTGGCAACAGCTGCTAGATATTGTTGCGAAGAATAGGGAAAGGCCTCAAAACAGCCGAAACTTAGTCCGCCGGTGAAGTTGGTACGCAGCTTTTGTAGGTTAACTGTTCCGTTGTCGTTATAATGTTTGGCGTGAATATGTCGTGTTTGAGCCAGCTTTTCGTCGAACGTCATTCGTGGAAGCAAGTCGTTAAGTCTGGTTTCCACGTCCAAACTGGCGTTGAGATAGGGCGGAACGATGGTTTGCAGCACACGTTGAGCCATCTGCACAGCGTCGCCCTGGGGGATGATGTTGATGGGTTGAGGCGTGTTGGCCCATCGTTTCTCTATTTCGAAGAAGTCGATGGAGGGCATATCTCCTGTGTTTACCGTGGCATTTAGTGCGCGGAAGAAGGCTTGCCAGCGTTCAAGATAGTAAGTTGAGAGCATACCAGCCCACTCTTTGTTGGCATAATCGTGCACCTTAGTGGTGGGTTCGTCGGGTCCCCAGTAGGTAATGAGGGTTTGCGCATTGCGTAAGCACAACTGTCGGTCGGCCTCGTTGTTGGCGTATTGCGTGGCTTGCTTCAGCCAATTGCCCAGTAAGAAGTGACGATTGGTTAGCAATAAACTGTCTTGCAGCATGATGAGACGTTCAAATTGCTGAGTAGCCTGTTGCAGTTGTTGCGCGTTTCGCTGCTCATAAGCCTGTACCACGCGGGCATAAGCCGTTCGGGCGTAGTTGGCTAAGGCTTGTCGAGCCAGGTCAACAAGGTCGTATTGATATGTTTCGCTATCTTTCAGCGTTGGTGCAGCTTTTAAGAATAGGCCCAGAGCACGATAAAGGTCGGCCGGTTGGTATTGCATTTGCTTAGGTCCCCATGTTGATACGCTAGTAACGCGTAACGAAGGACGGGCGCAGAACACCGATTCGAATGTGCCTTCGCCCTTTATAGCAAACTCTCCATATACAGATTTGAGCATAATGCGCCATGCAGCGAGCAGTTGAGGCTGAACAATGCCATAACGCGCACCGATATATTGCACCAGCATACTGTCTACATCGGGAGTATTTGTGTGCCAAGCAGTTTGCAAAGCCATGTGGTACACCACAGGATTAGTGCCAATACCTTCGGGTAGGATGCCAATTCCCTGCATGGCATTGTTCGAAGTACGGGCTAATGCACGATGAGGTTCGGTTACGACGATGGGCAATTGTCCGCCCATATCGGTCTTTCCGCCAAAGTGATTAACGCTTCCCCAGAGCCAAGGAGTGCCACCAAACTCGTTAGAACTTTCCCATGAGGTGGCAATTTCGCCACTAAGATTAACCAAAAGCGTGTGTTGCTTGTTGAGTGCGCTTAGCAATTGGGGCGACGGATTTTTGTTCCAGCCCTGCAAAACCCATTTAGCGCGAGGGAAATGTTTGAGCATTTGGCTCTGCACTTGCGCTGCAACGCTTGCCACATCTACCCCTTTGGTTACGCCACCCTCGTGAAATAAGTCGCCACCCAGAAACTCAAAGTCAGCCCCAAGCAGTTTTTTAACACTATTATAATAGGCATCGGCCACCCTTTCGAACAAGCCATCGTTACCTGGTAACAGCACTGAAGGACGCCGAAAACTACCCCATTTGCCTTGTTCGATGATGTGTGCTTGTGGGAAACGCTCTTTAAAGAAGGTGGGAACGATGCCAGGAAACCCCTGAACCACTGGTTTAATACCCAATTCTCGCATGCGTTTAAGCATTTGTTTTTGCTGTTGTAGGCGCATGGATATAAGCGATTCGCTCATTGGTCCGCCCCATCCTTCGAGGTTTCCCATCAGCCACCAGGCTGTATATGCAGGCCCAGGAATAAATCGTTGCACATCTTTTTGGTCGAAACCAAGTGTCTTAAGTGTCTCGCTCCATACGGCTTCCATGCCCAAAGGGGCCAACATCAGGTTCACACCATTAAGCGCCATCCAGTCTATTTCCCACTCAAAGTCGGGCCAACGATAAAAAGCGTAACTATAATTATAGGTGCAATAGTTTAGTGCATACCTATATTTAAAAGGTGTGGTGCACCTCACCGCCCTCTCAAGTGGTACCAAACTAAAATGCGAGGGCCAGTTGTTGCCACATCGTGAGATGCTTATATGGCAATAATAGTTAAGATAATGGTTTAGTGCCACAGCAGCAGCCGATGGCGAAGTGGCTTTCACCACAAGCCGTTTGCCTTGCGTTTGCAGTTCGAAGGCTTCTGTTTTGGCATTGGTTAGAGGGAGAAACACCACCTTACCCACCATAAACGGAAAGCGACGAGCCACCAATTGCCGCACGCCCCCAAACTCAGTGGCTTGCTCCTTGGCCGCTAAAGTATTGGCCACCAGTAGCAAGAGAACGATAAGGAGGAAGTGTCGAGGGCGCAGTTGGTTGAGTTTGTGTGGCATATTGTTACGAGTTTATGGGTTGATATGTTTTTATGTGGCTGTTGTTAGCAGCCTTTTTGTCGGTTCTCTTTTTGTGAATAACGGTGTTAGTTATCTTAAACAAGTTTGCGTTATGCCTTTAACGCGCAAATGTTTTTCGCATGTGCATCCAGCAATCCATGCCAAAAGCTAAGGTCGTCTATGTCCAAAGGGAGGCAAAGAATTTACTAAGCACAGTCTTGTTACTTCAATTTAATATCCACAAAAACGGGGTAATGGTCGCTTATGGTATTTGTTTCAATCACCTGTCCGTCAATGTTGAGCTGTTTCACCACAGCAGTTTTGCTTATCTGCACCATCTTTTTATGGTCTTTGTCAAGCAAAATGTGGTCGATGGTGGTGTTAGGTTGGTCGGGAAGTGAGCCTTCTTGTGCACTGATGATATCGAAAACCTTATTTAATATGGTGAAAGCCGACTTTTCTGCTTGCCAGTTAGGCGCGTCGTTAAGGTCGCCTGCAAAGAGCACTGGTGTTGTTGTAAGGGTCGAAAGTTCGTGGTTAACAATCTCTGCACTCGCTTTTCGGGCAGTGTCGTCTAGGTCGAGATGTGTACCAAAAAGGGTGAATTGAGGGAAAGAAAGCACCATCAGCGCCCGTTTTTCCTTACCGGGCAAGGCTATTTTTTTGATATAACTGGGCTTTAAAGAGCGTTTAAACAACACGCCTGGCCCAATTTTTCCATTCGAATAACTAGCAGCCGAACCAAAAAAGAGGTCATAATCAAGCTTGGTATCGCGCCTAATATCGTCGAGTAAGTACCTTTTTGCTCGTTCGGTTGTACCACTGTCAAGCTCTTGTATTACCACAACATCGGGATTAAGGGCTTTAATCACTTTGGCAAAGTTAGCTGTATGCTCCTCAGAGAAAGCCTTGTTGTCTGTATTACTTTTGCAATAAAAGCAGTTATAGGTCATTATTCGCAAGCAGTTGTCGGCTTTTAGATATTTAAAGTCTTTTTTTTCTGCTGGTGGATTATAGTCGGGAATATTTCCTGGACTATCTTTTCCGCCACATCCCATTAAAGGAAGCGAAGCCATAAATAATGCGGTGGCGGTGATAAAGGTACTTAATAGGGGTTTCATAAATGCGGGATTTAGTTTACGGATTAATGCACTAAGGTGTTGCGAACCATGCTGCGTTCTGCAAAACCCATTGATGCGTTAGGCTTAAAGCTTCAAACACGATTGTCAGGGGAGTGAAATACGATTGTGTTTCGCTCCCCTTAGTCTAGTGCTTACCATTCAGGATTTTGTTTAATAACGCCTCCGTAGATGGTGATTTGGTCTTGAGGGATGGGGTAAAGGTAGTCGCGTGTTTCGTTCCACGAGCGTTGTTTGTTGGCAATGTCGTGCACAATGATGTTTCCGCCATTACTTCCGTTAGCCAGTTGCAGGTTAACGCCCAGCTTCAAGAATTGTGTAATGTTGGCCACTTCGCTATAAGTCTTCACGTTATTAAGGTCTCCTTCGTACACGCAAACGTCTTGCGCATCGGCCTGTCCGTTGCCATTGAGGTCGCAAATCACAAAATGTTTGTTCGAATCCAATGCGGGGATGAACATTCCCTTAAACTGTTTCTCGAATGTTTTGCCTGCTTTCCAGCGCATAAGGTCGTCGTAGCGCAAGCCCTCGGCCACGAGTTCGATGGTTCGTTCTCGCCTAATTTCAAGGATAACGCCTTTGTTTGCTCCGCTAACATTGGGATAACCTGTTTCGTTGGCTTCTAGATAGGGGTCGGGATTGCTGTTGGCAGAGGCCAAGTTGATGTTGGGCATGCCCACCCTGTCTCTTAATTTCTTCACCGATTTATCTAAGTCTGCCTGTGTTAGCGTACCGAGTTCGGCCTTTGCTTCAGCAAAATTGAGCATCACCTCGGCCGTTCTAAACAGTGGGATGTCGTTTTGCGACTTGTTATAACCATCTGATGCAGTGGTCGAAACCCATTTAATAATTTGGTATCCCGTTGTTGTGGCACCAAAGTTAACGCTTGTAACGGTGCTTTCTCCAATTCGTTTGTAGCCTGGCGTAACGATTGTTTGTGCCAAACGTGGGTCTCGGTTTTGCATCTCGTCATAATATTGCATGCTGTTATAGTTGGGTAGGTCGGTAAAACGCGTTCCATCTTTCATTAGATAGCTGTTCACCACCTTCTTATTCATGCCAGGCGAAGCGCCACCGCTTAAGAAATAGAGATTGGCCGAGTGCACAATGCTCAGCGCACTGTTATAATTTCTTGCCAAAATCACCTCTTCTGCTTTAGCTTTGTCGGCGGCAAAGAGGTCGCGATAGGGTTGTTCGCCAGCGTTATAGATGGTATATGGGCTGTTGTCGATAAACATTTCGGCAGCTTCGGCAGCGGCTTTCAGATAGGTTTCGTGTCCTTCAAAGCCGTGATATTTTCGCCAAGTACCTTCGTAAAGGCACACTCTCGACTTCAAAGCCAATGCAGTCCACTTAGTTACTCGATAAAGATTTTTGGCCGAAGGCAGGTTCTCAGCGGCAAAATCTAGGTCGGCAAGGATGTTATTTATCAATTCGTTTCGTGGTGTTCGAGGCGCGTAGAGCTTGTCGTTGGTAGAAGAAAGAGGCTCGTCGAACCATGGAACCTCGCCAAAGCGTTTCACTTTATCATAATAGAAGTAGGCTCTGAAGAACCTAGCCACGGCCTCAAACTCTTTTCTTGCAGCCTCGTCGTTGCATCGCGAGCAGTCTTTAAGAAAGGTGTTGATGTTTGAAAGCTGTCCCCAACTCCATCCTCCGCCGCTCTGTGGCACTGTTCTTGTGCCCATCACTTCAGTAGATAGTGTTGTTGGCACAATGATATCGGCAGTTTCCGAGTATAGGTTTTCGGCCGTAGGGAAGTCGGCGTAGAAGCCATTTGTAAACACTTCCAGTTCTTTTCGGTTGTTATAATAGTTCTGGTCTGCTAGCTTGTCGAGTGGTTCAAGGTCTAAGTTGCAGCCAGTAAGCAATGCTACTGAAGTCAGGCATTGGGCTAATAATATTTTTTTCATGATTGTTTTCGCTTAGAATGAAACGTCAAGTCCAAATGAGAAGGTCTTCGAGAAGGGGTAAACCCGCCCGTTGGTGTCGTGCATCATTTGTTCGGGGTCGATATAATCGCTTTTTAATTTACTGGTTATAAAGAGATTTTCACCGCTAAAGTATAATCTAACTTTTTCTAGATAGACTTTTTTGGTGAGCGTTTTAGGCAGAGTATAGCCTACTGTTAAGTTCTTTAGTCGGCAATAGGCCAGGTTTTGTAAATACCTGTCGTTGGGTCTACTCATGGCAAAGCTGCGTGCTAGGTCGGCCACTGGTCGTGGAAAATAGGCGTTACGATTGTTTTTCGACCACACTTTGCTGGGGAAATCCTCGGGAATGAACGAGCTATAGGCTCGAGCATAAGGCCCCCAAAAGAGCATATTGTTGCCACCAGGATATACGTTTTGTTTGCCAATGCCTTGCCAGAACATAGAAAAGTCGAACCCCATCCATGCCATATTAACCGTGATGCCATAGTTATAGCGAGGCATTGCGTTGCCAATGCGCACCAAATCGCCATGGTCTTCGAGTGTTCCTTTGCCTTGATCAATCTTTGTACTGCCGTCAACATCGTCGAAAATCAAGTCGCCAGCCTTGTCGGTGAACCTCGTACCAAGGAAAGATTGGTCTACGCCGCGGTCGATAGCCTCTTGATCGCTTTGGTAGATGCCTTTAATGCGGTATCCCCATATCTCTCCCCATTCCATTCCTTCATAGTCTTGGCCAAGCACTTTCGACTCGTTGCCCTTGAATTTGGTGATTTTTGTTTTGCTGTCGGCCAGGGTTAGGTTCACACCATAATAGAAGGGCTTGCCTGCAAGGTTGAACTTGTCGTTCCATCCCACCACCAATTCAAATCCGTTAGTGCGCAGTTCGCCGTTGTTTTCGTATGGCGCATTGTAGCCATATACGGCAGGGAGTGCTCTCGCTGCGGCCAACATGTCTTTGGTTGTACGGCTATAAACGTCGAGTACAAGCGAAAGGCGGTTGTTAAAAAGCCCAACATCGAGTCCAGCGTTTTGCGTTACGATGGTTTCCCACGTCAACGAACCCGACGTTGGTGCGCCAAGCGATGCGTAAACGGCTTGTGCATTGTCGAAGATATAGTTTAGGTTGGTGGTGGGTTTCAGCGTGATGAGCCTCATATAGGGGTAGAAGGTGTTGTTATTAAACTTCGCCGAATTGTCTGTTATTTGGTTTCCAAGCGAGCCAACCGAAGCGCGTAGCTTCAGGTTGCTTATTGTTGGGCGAACAGGTTCGAAGAAAGCTTCCTCGCTAATGCGCCATCCTAGTGCAAGAGAAGGGAAAAATCCCCAGCGGTGATTGCGCGGGAAGCGTGATGTTCCATCGTAACGCATGTTGGCTTCAACGAGATATTTGCCTGCGTAGTCGTAGCTAAGGCGTGCGAAATAACCCATCAATGCAAATTCGTTTTGCGACGATTTCACGCTCTTATCGCCAGTAGAGAGCGACAAGTCGTTCAGCACTTCGGATGTAAGGTCGCGTCCAGATGGTTCAACAAACTTATAATGTCCCCTCTCGTAGTTGGTTCCTACCACGGCACTAACGTTGTGAACGTTGGCAAAAGTGCGATGGAAATTAGCATAAAAGTCGTACACATAGTTTTCGTAAGTGTCGCGTCCGTCTTTCAATCTGTTGTTAAAGGGCCATCCGTTTGCAGTGAGTTCCTGTCCGGGTTTGCGTGCATATACAAAGCTTGCCGAGCGTGCTAGTTTCTCTTTGGCATAGTTGCGGTAGGTGATTTTTCCTGTAAACTCCAGTCCTTCCATCAATTTGAGCACTGCTCCTATGGCGTAGGTTTGTTCGGTTTTGCCCACTTGTGTAAAGCCATTGCCTGTTCGCAGCATGGCAGCAAAGCCGTCGGCGGGTTTGTTGTTGCTATTAGGAAGGATATAAACGTTTGTTCCGTCGGGGTTAACGGGTACTATCCAAGGCATGGCATGGAATGCAAGGTTGGCCACATTGCCGCCATCTTCGTAGTCGTATCCAGCCTGTTTATATTTAGATTTAAAAAGCGAAGCGGTGCTAAACACTTTTAGCCAGGGTGTCACTTCGGCATTAAACTTAGCCATGAGTGTGCGAGTGGAGTATTTGTCTGTGCTGAGGGCGTATAGTCCGTCGTGGTCGTTCATGCCTCCACTAATCATATAATTCATCTTATCTGTGCCGCCACTTACGTTTAGATTGTGGTTCCACGTGGGTTGCGAAAAGTTGAAGATATAATTATACCAGTCGAAGTTGCCATAATAGTGGTATAGTCCGTCGTTCTGACTAACAACCGCCCACGGCCTTGCAGGATTTTCTGTCACGTCGTATCGGCGTTCTTCCAACATTTTGTAGTCATCGGCGTTCAGTTCAGAGTAGCTGCTACCCGTTGTAGCCGTGTTAAACTCGTCTACCAGCCGTGCAACGTCATAGCCCACCGTCATGAAGTCGGTTTTGGTTGTTGGTGCCGAGAAGCTGAAACGTCCGTTATAGGTGATGTGTGCCTGCCCGTCTTTGTTGTTTTTGGTGGTGATAAGCACCACACCGAAGCCTGCACGCGCACCATAGATGGCGGCCGAGGCAGCGTCTTTAAGTACAGAAACACTCTCAATGTCGTTGGGATTGATGCGATCGATGCTGCCTTCTACACCATCGATGAGCACCAATGGCGCACCAGAGTTGGTGATAGAGGTTTTTCCGCGGATATTCAATGTGGCAGCTTCGCCAGGCGTACCCGTGTTAAAACTGATGTTTAGGTTAGGCACTTGCCCTTGTAACATCTGTCCAAGGTTTGTAACGGGGCGGTCTTTTAGTTCTTCTGCGCCCACGGTGCTAACAGCGCCGATGAGGTTGGCTTTCTTTTTAGTGCCATAACCTATAACCACCACCTCGTCTAAACCTTTAGCCTGCTCATCGAGTGTAACGTGTATGCCGTCGGTAGGCTTCAAAGTTTGAGGCTTAAATCCCACATAAGAAATGGTAATGGCGTTGTCGGGTGCTAGGTCAAGTGTAAAGTCGCCGTTGATGTCGGTAATCGTACCGCCTGTTCCGCCTTTTTCGCTAATGGTTGCGCCCACAATGGGTTCGCCTTTTGCATCGCTTACATTTCCTTTTATCCGGCGCTTTTGTGCCTTGTTGGGCTGGCCAGACTGAGCGTTTTTTGTTTGTGTCAAACTTATTTGGTTGCCTTGTGCTTTATAGGTGAGTGCTGTTGAGGCGCACATCTCATCTAGAATTTGCAAAGCAGGCCGTCCATCGAGGTTTACTCTCACCTTGTTGGGCATCATTTTTTGCACTTCTGCGTTGTACACAAACACGTAGTTGCTGTTTTTCTCAATGTAGTTGAGCACGTTTTTCACCGTGTACATGTTGTTGGCGACTGTGTTGGTGACGTGTTGTTCATGCCATCTCGCTGTTTGTGTGTTGTTGGCTGTGGCCATACACACCGCTGGGGATATGAGCAAAAGTGCTGATACGTAGCGTTGGGAGATGCGCCAACGCCAGCTTTTTGGACGTACGTTTTCTCTCATGGGGTGTTGTATTAATGTTGTTTTATAAGTTACTTTAATAGAAGGTCTAAGCGGATATTCCTTCATATATAAGGTGTGCTATTATAATTAAGTCGAAAGATATAGAGTAATGTATAGGTGGGGTGGGGCAAAAAAACACATTAATTGTATTTTTCTAGCTCCAAGTGGTGAATTTTTACACTGTTGGTTTTAGTTGATATGGCTGTTGCGCGCCGTAGGGGTAAGACTGGCATGCTTTTTAGAGGCGTATTGTAGGTTGTTTAGACCTTTTAAAGTTGCGTGTTTGTTGTTTGGTGAGTGGTCGGAGCCTTGGCTGTGCTTTTCTTTTTAATCGTTATCACCCCTTTTTTCACCTCAGCCACAGCTCCCGAAATATTGCAAAGGCTAGTGAGTACATCGGCCAGTGGTGCGCCTGTAACCAGTTTTCCGTAGAGTGTTTCGTTGCAAAGGGTTGATTCCACTTGAAAATTCACACCGTAATAATTCTCCAGATAGTTAACGACATCGGTCAATGGCATACCCTCCATGGGCAAAACACCCTTTAGGCGGTCTACATAGGCTGTGGCGTTTACCTTTGTTTTAGATGCAAATTCGCCCTGGGTAATGTTCAAACAATCGTTGGGTTGCAAATTCACCTTATCGTTTAAGGCGGTATTCACCTCCACTCTTCCTTCGGCTAGCACCACATTGCATCGTTTTTTGTTATAGCTATTAACACAAAAGTGAGTGCCAAGCACCTTTACATCAAAACCTTGCGCATGCACCACAAAGGGCCTGTTGGCTTCGTGAGCCACTTCGAAGTAGGCTTCGCCCTTTAGATAGAGGTGGCGCGTGTGTTTATCAAAAGGTTTAGCATAACGAATCTGCGTGCGCGAATTGGCAGTTAGGCGTGTGCCATCGGGCAAAGTGAGTTGTAGGGTGTGGCCAGTGGGCACATTTATTTCCTGCATCACGCTTGTTTGCACTTGCTTATGCGCTGTGGGTTGTGGGGTTGTGACCAATTGTTTTTGCGTGATGTTTAGCGCCAGCCACATGCTGCACGTTATTAAGGTCACAGCCACAGCAGCGACAATGCGCCATCGTTTGCGGTTTTGGCGTATCTTGTCGGCCTGTATTTTCTCGTATATACGGGCTGTGAGTCGTTCGTTGGAGCAGTTTACAGGTTCGGCTCGCGAGATAAAATCTTGCAGTTTCAAGTCTTCTTCCGAGCCATCAAACCGCATGTCGTATATATCCTTGTTCATGGGCTATAATGTTTTATTTGTTTTTTAGAAAGCTTGTAGACAGCTTAGCGCGATCTTTAAGACTTTGTCTGAGCGTTTGCACAGCCAGTGCCACATGATAATTCACGGTGGCGAGGGCAATACCCAGCATATGAGCAATGTCTTGGTAAGGCATTTTTTCAACTTTAGCCAAGAAGAAAACGTACTTGCATTTAGGAGGGAGCTTGTCGATGGCAGCATTGATGGCAGCCAATTCTTCGTTAGAAATAAGCGTATCGGCAGGTGTCTTCATGTCGGGGAAAGCAAAGTCGGCCATACCAAAATGCTCAACGCTAATCTGTTTCACGCGGTTACGTTCGCGTCGCAGATAGTCAATGCTTTTGTTATACACCAAACGTGTGAGCCATGCACGCACGTTTTGCAGCTCGATAAGCGTTTTGCGCATGCGCCATGCTTCTAGAAACACGTCGCTCACCACCTCTTCAGCCATTTCTCTGCACCCCAAAATACCATAAGCGTGGCAATAAAGGGTGTTAGAATAACGGTTGATAAAGCCGTTGAAGGCCAATTGGCTTCCTTGTGAGATGAGCGTTAGTTCGTTATATTGTTCGTTCATAGGTGGCTTTGGGCGCATTGTGCTGCATACCCGTTTGTTATATAACGACGCAAATTTAAGGATAAGTTATAGGTTAGAGATGTTAAAAAACGTATTTTAACATCCCTTTTTCACGGTTTTATCTTTAAGCAATAATCTCTTTTTGTGCATCTTTCGCTCTGATTAGGCCCTATTTTGTGCTGCAAAAGGCAAAAAGTTAGGGGGTTAGGAGACGCGGAGGTTTCGCTGGGGGAAATGGTGTATTATGAATATTATCAGGTGGTTAGATGGTGTGGGTGGAGCAGAGTGTCGGAGTTGATGTGGGAGGGGTGTAGATTTTTTTGTGCAAAAGGTATAAAAAAGTTGGGATAAAATTTGGTGGCATGCTCGAAAAGGAGTACCTTTGCACCCGTTAATTGTCCCATGGTGTAATGGTAGCACTACAGTTTTTGGTTCTGTCAGCGGTGGTTCGAGTCCATCTGGGACAACCTTAGAAGAGGCTTTTTCGAAAGAAAGAGCCTCTTTTTTGTGTTTGTAACTTAGGCTCGTGTTGGATGATGAGCGATGACGAGGTTAATATTGTGATACGCCTTGTGGGTGAGCAGGTGGTTTTGGGCTAGTGGTGTGTAGCTGCGAGTGATGGCATCTAGTTTGGTTTTTGTAAAAATATTGTACTCTTTTTTAACATTGTGAGTGCCCGTTCTGCGTGTCAACCCGTCGTTGGTGCAGATTTTGGCTTGTATTTTGATGGTTTGTAAGCTCTTGATTGATTGAGGTTTACGTAATTTTAGTGCTATTTTTGCTCTCTTTTATGCGTTTTATGCCTGGTATATACAGTTTTTATAAAGGAGTCGACGGCTTTCTGTGGTTTTGTCTAATAGCGTTAGTTTTGCGTATTTTTATGGTCTGTTTTATTTATTTCGTGTCTTTTTTCGTTAATTTCTTTCTGCTTCTCTTGCATTTTATAGGTTTTAGTGCTGCGTTTTGTAGGAGTTAGCCTTGCGTTTTGTAGGAGTTAGCCTTGCGTTTTGTAGGAGATAGCGTTGCGTTTTGCTGTACTTTACACACCTAGGAGGTGCAAAATGCGGAGCGAAAGCTGTTGTTTTATGTGCATTTTTATGCTTTTCTGTGTGATGGTTTTTTGTGTTGTGAGTGCATCTACAACGACAAAAAAGGGCAAAAGCATAGTAAATGGCATGTTGAATGGTGCAGAGCCGTGACTAAAAAAGGGGCTTAGCGGTGTGTTTTCTATGGTTTTGGGGTGCAATTTCTTCTAGAAAGGTGGATTGGTTGGGATGTATTATGTAAAGAAAAGGAAACAATTTAACATCGACTGAGGTTTTATTGTGGATGGGATGAAAAAAATGGGGCGCTCATGCCGAGTAAGTGTAATTAAATAACTATCTTTGTGCGCTTCTCTTAGCGGTCTTTGCGTTCTACGTAGTGGGTTAGACGACTGTTTATTTGGAAGGTTTTTAGGTGATTAATCGTATAATTCTTTAAATATGAAACGAAATATTGGGGTATTGCTGGCTCTTATGGCCGTGTTATTGATGTCTGCCTGCGCTAAGAACGAGCGCAAATGCACTTGTGAACGTGGCGAAAAAGGCAGCGATACGGTGATGGTGCTCAGTGCCAAAAGCCTTGAGGTGAACGGCAAAGGCAAGGTGCATATCAGTGTGGTTGATACAGATTATTGTCTACATTCTACCACAAAATTGCTTAACTACCTTGAGATGGATGTTAAGCTTAAGTGTAAGGCTATGACCAATGTAGACAGTTTGGCTTTTACCGACTTTGTCAATGGTCCGTTGTATCTTTTCTTTTGCAACGAGGATGGCGTTATATTAGATAATGTTGTGCCTTTGGCCAGTAGTTATAAAGACGATGCCAAGCTGAAAGAAGCCTTGAAAAAGGGAGAAGAGGTGACCATTTCGTTTGTAGGAATGATAAGCAACAATCTGCCCGAAGGTATTGGTGGCTTCACCATTGGTTATGATGTGGATGGGCGACACACTCATTTGGCCGACGAATTTCGCAACAATTGCAACACCACTTCGCTGGAGCAGGTGGAGAAATGGGACAAACTGATGGACGAACTCGAAACAACCTATCTTAAATTGGCCTCTTTAAACAAACAAACGAATGAGCAAAATTCGGCTCAACTGGACTTTGAACGAAGTAAATTGAATGAGAAACAAAAGCAATTATGGCAAGAGTTAGATGCTGCAGTTAAAAGTCGTGCGCTCGCTCCAATGCAAATTGTGCGAATGGGGGGCATGCATATGAAGGTGAGGAGCATCGAGCAAAGCGGTGTTCACTAAACAAAGTTCTACGATTGTGTTAATGGCTCTTGGCGTTATGGGGCAGGCCCAAATTGTGGGAAAAACGTATTATTTTGTGCCCGCAACCATAAAATACATAAAACATTACATGTCTTATAGCAAACAAAAACTATCTTTGCGAAAAGCTTGTGTGCTGCGAATAAAAGTGCGCGACCAATGAGAGCAAAGCTTTGGGCACACGCTTTATAATAAAGAGGTGTGCAGGTTTGCCTCAAGTGCATCTGCAAGACAGATTGGATGACAGCCCAAACAAGACTATCATCAATATCTAAACAATATCTATCTATGCAACTAAATGTTTTGGAAAGAGGGTTAGTAGCAGTGTTTGCCACTCTCGCAATCACGCTTCCAGTGCCAGCACAGACCAACAATCAGGCACAAAAGCCCAAAATCAGAGAAGCCACAAACAGTAAGGAGGAGGGCAACCGCAATGTGATGCTCAACGCAGCCAGTGCAAACGGACCGCGTGAGATACAAATAGGGCTTCCCTCGGTCGATGTTAATGTGCTTGAAAACGGTTTGCCCATCACCTATGCCACCAATCCGCGAAGCGTTAACTCCTTGTGGCGAGGCGATGCCAGCCTATCCCATCAAGGCTTACTCAAGATAGCCGAAACTGCCATCACCACAGGCAACATTGGCTATGCCGTAAACTCGTTTACTCGTGTGGGCGAAGATAAATTTAACTGAATGCTAAATTACAAGACAAATTTAGCAAAACCTACGCCAATATAAAGGAAGCCTATTATTTTAATGGCCGATGGGAAACCTTTGGCGGAGTGAACTGGCAAGTGAACCCCAAATTGTCGCTTGGTTGCACCGTTGTGAACTTCCTTAACCAAACTGGAACTAAGGGAAGCATTGTAGGAACCGAACTGATAACCAAAGACCAGGCAGCAGCCTTTAGCAATACGCTGATGGCAGGCAGCTACCTGCGACCCTTCACAGTAGAGTTTAACGCATCGCTTAAGTTTTAAATATCCTGATTATGACAATGAAAAAAATAATAATAGCAGCTTTAATGGCAGGCATAATGCCCAAGATGGCTGGGGCGCAAGACATTAAAATAAAGTATAAAGGCAATACGGCCACGCTTATTGTGGACAATTCGCCCAAGTATCTCATCTTGCCCGTGGAGGAAACCATGCCCGAGGCAAAGGTGAAATTGGACAACAGACTGAAAACAGACACCTGGATGGACGTGCGGCTGGCGCAAAACAGAAGCGACTATCACGTGCCTTTCGAGCTGAACGAAGGCAAGAGGTCGGTGGTGAAGATTGAAAACATAAGTAAAGATGCGCTATGCCTAAAGCCTGGAGCTATACGCTTGGCTTATAGCTGGGAGGTGCAGAACACCGACTTTTATAGACCAGCCTATCACCACACACCTTCTTACGGATGGATGAACGACCCCAACGGCATGTTTTATAAAGATGGCGTGTACCATCTGTGTTATCAATACAACCCCTATGGTTCTAAATGGGGCAATATGCACTGGGGACACGCCGTGAGCAAAGACCTGGTGCACTGGGAACAGCAAGCCCCTGCATTGCTACGAGACACTATGGGACACATCTATTCGGGCTCGGCCGTGGTGGATAAAGACGGAACAGCAGGCTATGGCAAAGATGCCGTGGTGGCTTTGTACACTTCGGCCAGTGATGAAAACGGACAAATACAATGCATGGCCTATTCAACAGATGGCGGATACCATTTCACAAAGTACGAGGGAAACCCCGTTCTTCGACCATTTGATGGCTTAAAAGACTTTCGCGACCCTAAAGTGTTTTGGTACGAACCATCAAAAAAGTGGTTTATGATTGTTTCTGCCGATAAAGAAATGCGCTTTTACAGTTCGCCCAACCTCAAAGACTGGACCTACGTAAGTGCTTTTGGACAGGGTTATGGCGCACAACCCAACCAGTTTGAGTGTCCCGACTTTATACAAATGCCCGTTGAAGGAAAACCCAATAAAAAGAAATGGGTGATGATTGTAAACATCAACCCCGGCTGTTTGTTTGGCGGAAGCGCCACAGAATATTTTGTGGGCGACTTCGATGGCACTAAATTCACTTGCGACACGCCACCAAGCGTGGCCAATTTTTTAGACTATGGCATGGACCACTATGCCACGGTGTGCTTTTCTAACACAGGCAATCGCACGCTTGCTTTGGCTTGGATGAGCAATTGGCTATATGCCAACGTAACGCCTTTTAAACAACATCGCGGAGCAAACACTCTTCCGCGCGAACTAAGACTGTTTGAACAGGGCGCACAGTATTATGTGGCATCTAATGTGGCACCCGAAGCGAAGGCCTTGAGAAAGCAAAAACGCGAGCTAAATGTGGCAACTGTGGCCGATGCACTTGTTGTTAAGGATGTAAATACAAACTACGACAATGCTTTTGAACTGGAAATGGAGATTACACCAGGCAAAAATGGCATCGCAGGACTTGAACTCTTTAATGCAAAAGGCGAGAAAGTGAATATCTATATCGACCTAAAAGCTAAACGTGTGGTGATGGATCGCACGCAAAGTGGACTAACCGACTTTGGTAAGAAGGCCGAACCACACGATATTGAGAAGGCTTTCGACGCACAAACCATAAAAGATGGTCAAGAGATTATGCGCAAACGCAATGCCGTGAACTATCAAAACGACTTTGCTTTGGGCACTTGGGCGCCACTTAACCTATGCCAAGGACCAACATATAAGGTGGATGTGTGGGTGGATAAATGCTCGATTGAAATATTTGTTGATGGTGGACGCATCTCGATGACCAACCTTGTGTTCCCCAAAAAACCTTACACCGATGTGCGTTTTTATGCGCAAGGTGCGCCAGCAAAGTTTGATAATGTTAAAATCTACCGTTTGGCACAGTGATAAATGCTGGTTGACGCATGCTAAATTAATTATCGTGGCGGGTACACATGCTTGCAAGGTGTAAACTAAAAGTGCTTACAAAAGAAAAATATACCAATTTAAAAGTTGGAAGAAAATAAAGAAAAATGAAAATAACAAGGATAAAAGAGAAGAATAGCTTACACACTTTTAAGGACAGTACCGAATTTAGTTGTGGGTGATACTATATACCCTACTCGAAAACATGTTTCTTCATTACATAAAACGATAGAACTCGATGAAGTTCAAGTTATTGGACAGCGGAAATTGTTTTCCATAAGAAAAGACACCACGTTTATCAATACTGATTGCCTTCGAGTAAGGAAAGGTGCTAACTTGGAAGACTTAATCAGGAATATTCCGGGCATGGAATACGACAAGGCGAACAGGCAACTATCATTCAAAGGAAAGCCATTGAACGGCGTAAACATCAATGGCGAGACCTTTATGGGCAACGACATTATCGCAGCGTTGGAGAATATGCCAGCCGATGCAGTGGAACTACTGAAACTGTATGACATGCTCAGCGCATTGGAGAAAATGACGGGAGTAGATGATGGTGCCGACAATTATGTGCTGGACATCAAGACCAAATCTACCTACAATGGCAGCCTGACAGGAACACTAACGGCTGAACACGGCAATCGCGACAGACGCAGGGATGAGGTACAGGGCAATCTATTCAATGCCGATGGCGAAAACACCTCGCTGACTTTGCGCTCTGACAATCTTAGTAATATGAACATTGGGGGAAACAATTTCCAAAACATATTGTCGGGCAATATCGTGAAGAAATTTGGTAAGAAAATTACGCTCAATGCAAGCCTCTCACTCAATGCCTTCCACAATGGAAGCGAGAATCATGACTATGATGAGCAATATCTTTCATCGGGAACAAAATATCGGGAATCAATGCTGCTTTCCTTGAGCAAGAATCACAGTAATGCCGCAAACATAAATCTGCAGTATAACATAGACAAAAAGACTTTGCTGAATATAAGTGCAAATGGAAACTTCGGACGGTCAGACAACCTGACTGACAACACAACATACCTATATGAGCGCAATACGGCTGCGGACACGCTGACCTCGGGAACGCTGCGAAATAACACAAAAAGCAATGGAAAGAATTACCATGTATCTGCCGACCTCACACGGCGGATTGGCAAGGCTGGGGCATCATTTACCGTGAAGGCGACACTTGGCGGTAACTCGAATGAAACTAATAATACCAGCCTTTCACTGACGAAATTCCACCACCTGCGCAACGCTGTGGGCGGAGATTCACTACTGTTGCGCAATCTTTGCCAACAACTGCCCACCCTGCGCAACGAAAGCAGAATATCATTGCAATATACCCATCCTTTTGGCAAACAGTTGAAATTGCAGACAGGGTACGGACTGCATCACGAAGAGGATAGAAACACAAGCAACACTTACGACTATACTATACCGAATAGACCATACATAGATAGCCTAAGTTATGAGAACACACTATCTATATGTGGGCAGGAACTCACCCTGAGAATGGATTATAAGGGTAAGCAATGGAAGATAAACAGTGGCATTGATGTAGAATGGCAACGCAGGAATATCTGCCGGCAACACAATTCGGAAACAGTGGACTATACAGTCAAGGCTACGGAATACAAGCCCAAGTTCGGCGCAAAGTGGAACAACGGAAAAATAGAAGTTGAACTGCGTTATAACGGAAACACACAACAGCCTTCCATACAGGCTTTGCTGACACTTGATGACAAGAGCAACCCGCTGTCCGTGAAGATAGGCAATCCGCAGTTGAAGCCAGCCTATCAACAACAACTGTCCATCAGATTAAATGAGAGAAAATATGGTATTACCTTTATGGGCAATTACCACAACTCGTTCAATGATTTTGCAGAGGAAGTAACGTATGACTCAAATACTGGCGCACGGACATACAGAACTGTCAATATCAACGGAAATTATTCTGTGGACGGGATGCTGCAATGGCAGAAACAAGTGAAGCGTCTGATGCTCTCTGGTACTATGAGAACTTCTTTTAAAAACCACGTCTATCTCTTTCACGAACAAACGTACGGTAATGCTTTGAAGAGCAAGACACATACAACGGGTAATGAGGTTAGCCTACGATTGAACTACCAGCCGAAATGGGGGAATATTGACCTACACGCCAGTTGGCAACTCTACCGTTCCAACAACTTACTGACAAACACCCATGTAAATACCATTGACTACGACTGTGGCATCAGCGGCACAGTAGAACTTCCCCACGACATTGAAATATGGGGCGATGCAAATTGTCATCTGCGCCGAGGAACCTATTCAACCACAGATGATGACCAGTGGCTATTGAACGTGGGAGCATCGTGGCGTTTTCTCAGGAAGAAACAAGCCACGCTCTCATTCAAATGGAACGACATTCTGAATAGGCGAAGGGACCTCAACCGTTCCGTTTCAGGTTACGGGTATCACGAGAGTTTCCGACCGCAGATACATAGTTATGCCCTCGTATCGCTGCGATACCGTTTTAGCCTTACCAAAAGTAAAACAGATAAAAATT
>ENA-OWNK01000478-OWNK01000478.1-metagenome-genome-assembly--contig:-NODE-478-length-18879-cov-9.474926_pt1 | contig 18879 bp, 15 predicted proteins | sample MGYA00245343_ERZ651121 | MGnify/ENA primary metagenome ERZ651121 (study PRJEB26857, sample SAMEA4031775) | metagenome | biome: human; feature: oral; material: saliva | place: Philippines | collected 2014... | reverse complement strand
AGAAACTTATAGCTTGTAAAAGTCCCATGTGTCCATCACATACCACTGCTTTTATTGTAGTTCCACGCTTCGCAATATACCGAAGTCCATCAAGATAATCCTTATTAGTTTCGTTCTTAACAAACTTGCGATAAAGTATTTTACCTGATGATGCGTCCTGGAAAAGCATCACGCCAAATGTCTTGGAAAAGTAAGTCGTATCTATTATTATTACTGCAGATTTGGGGTAAGTAGCAGTAAAACTATCCACCACTAAACTTAACCTACGTCGTATGGTTCGTTCTGAGCATTTATAAAGAATGGATAGGTCTGAGATTGTTCTATTTGCAGCAAGATAGTCATTCCAGAGAGACACATTATTTATACGTAATCCACCTTGGAATTGCCTACCACAATCCCTGCAAAGATACATCTGAACATTACGTCGATGACCATTCTTTTTAACATTTGAGCTGTTGCAGAATATACAGTTTTTTTATTCATAGGTTTTCAAATGCTGCAAAGGTAGTAAATAAAAGCGTTCCGTGAGGTTTCAGCCTACCAAATGTCCATTACGCCTAAAATTAGCAGAAACAATATTACTAGTGAGTCATATAAGCCCTTTTTTGTCTGTTTTTATTGCTTTCCGGCAAAACTTAAATCGCATAAAAAACTTAAGATAGCCCCACCGATGAGGATTATAGACATCTTAGTCATCGTAAGGTATGTATGTCTGAAAGTGAGATTATAGCATTCTACTATGTTATCATTTTGGAACTTTCTGCAATTTCAAGCATTATTATCTGTTTTTTGTAAAAGTGCATTTGAGTTTTAAGGAACGAATACATAATTTCGTTATGAACCTATGCTCGGCTTTGGCGGCGTACTGTTTCTTTGAGAACAAGCTGGAGACGCATTGCCGTTACATATCGAAAAGACAAAACAGTTGGAGTTGTTTTAGAAAAACTTATCCCGAACTGGTGTATTGAATTCACGTAAGGCGTAATTTATTAATCTGTTTGAGGAGATCTTTTAACTCACTATGATCTAAGAGGTGTTTCTTAAATTCTTGATAGTTCATTTCTTTAGAAAATGACTCAGTCTTTAATGAATCTCCTCCTAATACAGAAATAGCAGATCCAAGGATACAGAAAAATAGGTTGTTATTGCCTATATAGTATGATATGCAACCAGAAAAGATTGCTATCATTAGTCCTTTTGATATTTTGGAAATATTATTTATTTTTTTCTTTGAAATATTTCGGTCAAACCATAGCATTAAAGAAAACATTTCTTCTGTTCCAATATCTCCTTTGTAAGAATGATATTGTATAAGCTTTAAAATTTTTTCTTGATTAGAGATATCTTGTCCGTAGGAACTGATTAACATAACAATTTTTTCCTCAAACTCTTCTTTCAAAGATAAGTTTTGCGTTCCAAATATTTTAGATCTTTCCATACATTGTTGAACATCTTCTTGCGATAAGTTTGCTGTTGGCAGTTGATTTACTAATCTTTTGCATTCGAGCGTACGTACCTTTCCTACCAACATCTTACGAGAGTCTTCTGTTAGTTCAAAAACTTCCCATAACATTTTTTCTTCTTCTCCCAAATAATTTTCTGCAATATTTTGAAAACGGCAAATTTCCAAAAGATGGAGATATTCTTGGAACTGTGATAAGCCCTCTCGTTCAATATTTATTTGCTCTATTTCTTTTGAATGTATGGTTTGTAGATATAACTTCAATTCTTGTTTAGATGGCGTTTCATTCAAACTGTTTATCATTATCTGAGAAAAAGGAGAAGAACATCTCTTAAAGGCTTCTATTGCAGATTGCTTATCATCATTTAAGAAATGTATCATTCCAAAATAATAATAGTCGATAGAGGTCAACTCTTCTTGGTCAGATATTTTTTTTATGGCATCTGTGATAATACTTTTTTGACCAAGGTTGGCATCTTCACTCAAACTTAGTGCAGAAACTATATAATAATAGTATTGTTGTGCAGAAAGAGGCTGTTCTTCTTTATCCAATTCTTCGTCAAAAATCTTGTAAGCTTCAGAACACCCTCCAAGATTATAGATTAGAATAGGGTAGAAACTCAAAAATACTTCGTGCGGTAGCTTCAGTTTATAGTAATGAAGCAAAAGCAGAAAATCTTGTATAGAACCAACATGTTTCCAATAGGAGATAAAAGAAGTGGAATCTTGAGAGGAAAAAGAATCTGTCGGTAGGGATATATGTTGAAATAGAGAGTGATAGTTGTAAGGATAACTATCAAAAACACTTATTAAATTTCTTAATATGTATGGTCTTATTTTTTCAGAACTATTCGAAAGAATAAGATATAGTGTGGTATTGTAATCAGCTTTACTTTTTTCAACTTCTCCTATCTTATAATATATATTTCCCCTATTATTATACGCGTCGAAGTATTTATTGTCTAATCTTATTGTCTCAGAATAGTCATCAATAGCTTTTTGATACTCTTCTATAGAAGCATATGCATTTCCTCTATTATTATACGCATCTACGAATGTATCGTCTAATCTTATTGCCTTATTTAAATCTTCAATAGCTTTTTGATACTCTTCTATATCAATATATGTAATTCCTCTATTTAAATACGCATTGATGTATTTATCGTCTAATCTTATTATCTCAGAAAAGTCATCAATAGCTTTTTGATACTCTTTTATATGATAATATGCAATTCCTCTTTTAAAATATGCATTTTTGTATTTATCGTCTAATCTTATTGCGGTAGAATAGGCATCAATAGCATTTTGATACTCTTCTTTATTATAACATATATTTCCAATGTTAAAAAACTCAATAGCATCTTGAGAATTAAGTTCTGGAACATTTTGAAATTGCTTAATCTCTGTTAATGATTCATCGTTTTTATTCATAATACTTACGCCAGTTCGGGTTTAGAAAGTCCTTTTAAAAGTTGGTAATCTCGCTTATTTTTTGTAACTTTATAGTCGTAAACCAATAACTTACAAAACAACCAAGCGATGATTACCAAAGACAAAGTTACGGAAATATTCTGTATTATTGATGAGTTTGACAAGAATTTGAATGTTGAACTGAGTAAAAACCTATGTTTACCGTCCTATAACAGCAATGGAAAACGTTGTAGGAATCGTAAGGGAAGGCTTTCTGAGAGTGAAATCATGACAATCCTTGTGTGCTATCACTTCGGTACATATCGTAATTTCAAGGAGTATTATCAGAACTGTATCCGTGGCTGGCTCAGGCATGAATTCCCTGCTGCCGTCTCCTATAACCGTTTTGTGGAACTCATGCCCCGTGTGTTCCTCAAGATGATGCTGTTCATGAAGCTCCATGCCTTCGGCAGGTGTACAGGCATAACGTTCGTTGACAGCACGATGATTCCTGTATGTCACAATGTAAGACGGAATTTCAATAAGGTTTTTGCCGGTCTTGCCAAGAACGGAAAGGGTACCATGGGCTGGTGTCATGGATTCAAGCTGCATCTGCTCTGCAATGATTCCGGTGAAGTGATAACGTTCTGTCTTACAGGGGCAAACGTAGATGACAGGGATAGGAGAGTGTGGTCGGTATTTGCAAAGGTTCTCTATGGAAAGGTATTTGCTGACAGAGGATACATCAAACAGGAACTCTTCGAGAGTCTGTTCAGTCAAGGTATCGGGCTCGTTCATGGACTTAAAGCAAGAATGAAGAATAAGCTTATGCCTGTATGGGACAAGATTATGATGAGAAAAAGATATATCATCGAGTGCATCAATGAACTGCTAAAGAACAAAGCGAACCTTGTACACTCAAGACACCGCTCGATACATAACTTTATCATGAACTTATGTTCTGCCCTTACGGCATATTGCTTTTATGAGAATAAGCCAGAGGCACTGCCAGTATATGTAGAAGAATCAACGCAGTTAGAACTATTTTCATGTTAAACTTATCCCGAACTGGCGTAAAGGATGAATTGCCAAGCCGATATTGCCGCTATCGTCTGTGCGAAACGCAAGATGGGCTTCAGTGAAGATGGTAGTGTCTTCAATAAGTACGGCAATCGTCAAGAGATTACTCTTCTGCCAGTTAAGCAGTTTCTTCAGTTCCCCGCTCTGCTCCAATCTCTCACGGGAGAGTCCGAGACTGTTGAGTATCTTCCAATCCACCTTTTCGGGGTCGATGGCGGCGGCATTCTTCAGCTTGGGCAGATAGTCATCAAAGGGAACACCTATCTCTGCCAGCTTTCGGGCTTCTTGCGGCTTTGCAGCATGGTGCTCAGGTTGTCTACGTCCTACTCTACATTGTCTGCCAATACCTTGTACAGCCCGAAGTGAGTCGGGGCATTGAACTGTTTGAGGAAATTGGTCATGAAGTTCTTCAAAAGTCCATCCTTGTTGTTGAACTTCAAGAACGCTGCCTGATTGGCAACGACAGCCTCGGTGGTTTTAAGGTTTCCCTTGTCATCGATACCGGAAACGACAGAGAGTTTACCTGCCTCCTGTCCGTTTTTCACTTCTGTGCGGTCTTCCAAGACCAACACATAGCTATCATTGCTGTTCGATTCCATAATTCTTTGTTTTTTAAGATGAATAAGTGACTTTTTCTGCAAAAGTACAAGCATAAAACGAGCATCATATAAAGTTGGGATAATGTAGGAAATGAAAGTAAAAATCAGGAAAATTGGAAATTTGTGAAGTTTTCTTGAGTTTTCTTCTTTAGTCTGATAATAAAAGAGTAACTTTGTAAAGTTGTAAATACAATTTTAATGGTATAAAATCACTATATGGCGGCAATAAACAGAATTGAAATAGTGCTCGCAGAGAAACAACGTAAAAGCAAATGGCTTGCAGAGCAACTCGGGAAGTCGAAAAAAACATTTCCAAATGGTGTCCCAATAAAATACAACCCTCGTTGGATATGTTGGTAAAGATTGCCAAACTTTTGAATGTTGATATACATGACCTAAATTCGTCTACCAATACCAAGAAATAAGATTATGAAAACGATATACAATATTCTTACTCATTTTCTTGAAAAGTCCACTATAGACAATGGGACACAATTTCAACGATTGATACGTAGTTGGCTTTGTTCCGATGTTCGTTACACCAATCTTATTAAATCGGTATGGCTATGGAAAGACTTTCCCTCTCGTTTGTTTTTCATCGGGAAGAATGCAGGAGGTGATCTCTTTGGAAAAACTTATTTGGGAGATTTTTCAGATCCAGAAGATGTAATCATCAATAAGTGCTCGGTCGATTCTCTTTCGGGCAATCCTATATTGTACAATATTTCGTTTCAAAGAGTCTATAAAATGGCTTGACAGAGATGGTCTTGTCACGGAATACAACAGCATAATTTAGTTTTATGACACACGATGAAAGTTTAAAACCTGGTAGCAGTTTGGCAGATGGAAGGTTTATTGTAGATAAACTCATTGCCAAAGGAGGGTTTAGTTATATTTATGAAGGGCGTATCATTTATCGGTTGGCTTTGGATAACGAATTTGTTACCATTAAAGCCGAGGAGAAGCCTGTTGTGATTAAAGAACTTTATATCTCCGAAAAGTCGAGGAGGGAATCCGATGGTATTACATTGCGGTGGAACGACGAGAATGAACCAGATGAGAAAAATCGTTTGAGCTATCGAATAAAAAACAAAACGCGCAATGAAGCTCTGAAGTTGCGCCTATTGACAAGTCCGTATATTCTCAAACTTATTGGAGCGTTTGAGGAAAATAATACCATTTACCAAATAACCGAAAAGATAGAGGGTGCTGTCGATTTTCACAAACGACAAGGTCTTTCAGCAGAGAAAATCGGGACAAAACTGTCTGTATTCGATGCGATTCGATATATTACTCAGATTTCGGAGGCATTGAAAGAGGTGCATGGCAAGAACATTGTACACCTCGATATCAAGCCTGAAAATATCTTGTGCGATTACAAAGACAATGCCATATTGATTGATTTTGGTATATCAATGACCATCGGGGAGAAAACAGGAAGAAGTACAGTCCTTTCTGCAGCATCCCGTCCTTGGGCTCCACCAGAACAGTATAATACAAAAGACACTGTGGCTATCAGTTTTGCCTCCGATATTTATTCATTGGGGCAAACGTTTTACGCATTTCTTACCGGAGTGATTCCGCCCGATTTTTCCGAAGTTACCTCCGGCTCTACAATTCTGCAATCGCCCTCCGAGTACAATAAGGATGTTACCGATTATCTTGACGAGGTTGTCATCAAATGTATCCAATCCAAACGAGATAAGCGGTATCAAACAATCGAAGAATTTCTGTTTGCATTGCAAGGTGAGGACGATTATAAAGTTCTCATCGATAAAGCCCAAAAAGCAGAACAGAACGAGGAGTATGAGCAAGCTATTCATTTACTGAATGAGTCCGAGAAATATATTCCGTTATCATCTGACTTGTTGGAACTTCGATATGAGTATCAGAACAAATTGAAACAACAGCAAAATGAAAGAGAGAATAAGCAAAAGGAAGAAGAAGCACTAAAGTTGATACATGATGGTGATTTCGAAAATGCCCTAAGTATCTTGGAGTTATTACCTTTCAATGCTCATATTCGCCAACAGATGGAAAAGTGTAGGCAAGGCATCAGCTTAAGAAAAAAAACGGAGCTGATAGCCGAAGCTGAAAACCTGATTGGGAAAAAACAATATGAGAATGCTTTAAGTAAGTATCAAGAAGCAAAAGTCATAGACCAGTCGGATGTAGCCATTGACCGAAGTATAGAGGAGTTGCAAAAGATTCTCCAAGATATAGAGAAGAACAAAAAGTACAACGAGTTTATAGCTATAGGGGATAAAGCTTTCGAAGACAATGAGTTCGAGAAAGCCCTTGAAGCCTACAAACTCGCCAAAGACAATGTTACACTATCCTCTTTAACAATTGATAAAAGAATAGAAACCTGTGTCATTGCTTTGTCGGAGCGCGATGAACGAGAAAAGGCAAAAGATGCCGTGGCAAATGCGCTCGCTAAAGTAAAAGACAAGCCCTTATTAGAAATCGCTGAACAAGAGCTTGCCACAGAAATAGAGCACAATATTGGCAAATTGAAGTTAATTGAGGATTTTAGGGTAAAGTATGCTTTGTCAGATGCTTTTCATACGGAATTTCTTACCTCTCAAGCCAGAGTAAAAGAGTTGGAGCAGCTTCGTTTGTACTTCGAGGCAAAAACCGAGAATGATAAACGAGCATACGATGTTGCACTGAAGGTATTAGCCGATGTTACCTCTCCCACTCTAAAAGAGAGTGTGATTTCTTTGCAAAAAGAGATAAAAAATGCACAAGAGATCGCCAAGGTAGAGGCATTGGAAAAGGAGATTAAAGAGCTGATTAAGAAAAACGATTTTCATGTTGCAAAAAATAAGCTTATTGAAATTGAAAAAGTGGATAAACTGCTATCAGCAAGTTTACAAACAACTCTCGACCATAAAAAGCTAATTTATGCAACTTCACTAAATGATGAAGGAGATTGTAAAGGAGCCATTTCTTTGTTGCAAACAATCGGTGCCCAATCCCCATCTTACAATGAAGCTCAAAAAAATCTTGATGCAATAAATAAAAAGAAAGTTGCAGATAATGAAACCACAATCATAGAGCAAGCCAAAGTTGCTATTAATAAGAAAAACTATCAAGCAGCTACCACATTATTGAATGCTATACCCAATAGTTCAACGAGCTATGGTCAAGTTACACAGCTATTTTCCACAATAGACAAGGAACTGTTTGATAAAGCTAAGACAGAGTTGGATAAGCATAATTGGGAAAAAGCATTAGTGGCATTTCAGGCAATAAATAGTTGTTCTGCCTATTACAAAAAGGCACAAAGGCATATCCATATCTTGGAGCGGCAGATAGAGGAACAACGCTACCAAACATTGCTAAGAGAAGCACAGCAAAAAGTAGATGAAAAAAAGTATAATGAGGCACGCCAGATCTTATTAACAATACCTGTAGGTACAACTGTTTATGATACAAAAGAAGAGTTGCTGCAGCAGATCATAATTGAAGAAAAAAGTAAGAGAAAAAAACTAAAAGTGGTTCTGATTTCTCTTGCTGCTTTAATTATCATTATACTATGGGGATTTGCTTGGGTAGGAAGTACAGAGGATGAAACTACTGGCATTGTTGCAGATGAGTTAATAAATGATACAGTTGGTTATATTGAAGATAGTTCTAAAAATGTGAAAGAAGAATCTATAAGAGACGATAAAACACTTGCTGAAGAGGAAGTAAATACTGAACGGAGAAACAATGTGTCTGAAAACGTAAAAGTAGAGAAAGAAACAAAAGTAGTGAATGAATTAAAAGATAAAGCTGATGAAGACAAAATAAAAATAGAAAAAGCTCAAGAACGGCAGGCGTCTGAGAATAAAGAAAGAATAGCTCTTACTCTTGTTGAGGAAGGAAATAAATTATTCTCAAGAGGTGAATATGAAGTTGCCTGTGAGAAATATATACAAGCCAATCGTTTGTCTTATGGTGCCGGCAATGTTGGTGCCTCAAAATTTGATGAACTTGTCCAAAAATTGTCTTTCGACAAAGATGCTCCAGCCTATAAAAATAACATGACTCGAGCTAATAGAATTAGAAATGCAAAATAATCCATATTAAAACATACCAACAACAATGAAAAGGCTGACTATATTTTTATTACAACTTGCAATAGCTTCCACTCTTTCTGCACAGAACACCACTGCGGAGCAAGAGGCTTTGTACTATATCAAGAAAGCATATCAGCATCAAGGTGATGCGGACAAGGCAACAGCCTTGAAATATTTAAAAGTATTTGAGGATTATCTTTCCACACATTTAAAGCCTGAAAATGTAGGTGATTCCATATCAATTTACTATGCAAGAACTGTTGCTACAATAGCTATTGCCATAGACAGAGGAGCTGCAGAAAGTAGCTCATTCAATATGCAAAAAGCATATGATTTTTCAATAAGACCTGCGGAAAAAGGTAATAAGGAATGTCAAACTATTGTAGGGTATTTTTGGAGGCAAAAAGGGGACTATAATAAAGCTGTAAAGTGGTTCCGAAAAGCAGCTGAACAGGGTAATGCTAAGGCTCAAACAAATTTAGGTTGGATGTATGATAATGGTTGTGGTGTTTCAAAAGACTATTCTGAAGCCGTTAAATGGTATCGTAAAGCTGCCGAGCAAGGAGAGGCTACGGCTCAAAATAATTTAGGCTGTATGTATTATAATGGTTGTGGTGTTTCTCAAGATTATTCTGAAGCCGTTGAATGGTATCGTAAATCAGCTGAACAGGGTAATGCTAAGGCTCAAACAAATTTGGGCAGGATGTATTATAATGGTTGTGGTGTTTCTCAAGATTATTCTGAAGCCGTTAAATGGTATCGTAAATCAGCCGAACAGGGTAATGCTGCCGGACAAAACAATTTAGGCTGGATGTATGAGAATGGTTATGGCGTTGCAAAAGACTATTCAGAAGCAGTTAAATTGTATCGTAAATCTGCCGAAGAAGGAAATGATGTGGGACAAAATAATTTAGGTTGGATGTATGAAAAAGGTTATGGCGTTTCAAAAGACTATTCAGAAGCCGTTGAATGGTATCGTAAAGCTGCTGAACAGGGAAATGCTGGGGGGCAAACAAGATTGGGTCTGATGTATATTTACGGTTATGGTGTTTTAAAAGACTATGCTGAAGCGGTTAAATGGTTTCGTAAAGCTGTCGAACAGGGTGACTCTGGAGGTGCAAATGCTTTAGGCTGGATGTATGAAAATGGTTATGGCGTTTCTCAAGATTATTCTGAAGCAGTTAAATTGTATCGTAAATCTGCCGAACAAGGAAATGATGGTGGACAAAATAATTTAGGTGCCATGTATCATAACGGAACAGGAGTGCAACGGAATTTATCTGAAGCTATAAAATGGTATCGAAAAGCAGCACAACAGGGCAATGAAACTGCTCAAAATAATTTAAGGAAATTAGGTGAAACATGGTAGGTCGTATTTCTGGTAAGATTTAATCGTTGATTAACAATTTATAGGTCTCAATTCTATTTGGTTATTCTATTAAAACAGAAGATAATGAAAAAAACAATAATTATATTATCACTCATGTTCTGTATGTTGCACCTGCATGCAGCAGTTTACGGAGTGTTTGTAGGCGTAGAAAAGTACGATGGTACGGTATCTGACTTAACGGCATCGGTGGATGATGCCGAACGGATGTATCGCTTCTTTCTGAACTATGCCGATGGAGGTCAACTGGTGTTGATTAAGGATAAGGAGGCAACAAAACAGAAAATACTTTATTCTATGGATACACTCTTCAAAAAAGCAAAAGCAGACGATTTGGTGGTTTTCTATTTTTCGGGACACGGAGCACCCGGTATGTTTTGTCCGCATAATGTATGCGGTGGAAACATGGGGTTGTGGCACACCGAAATAAAGGCACTATTCAAACGTTGCAAAGCCAACACAAAATTGTGTATCGCCGATGCTTGTTTTGCTGGGAGCATCAAGGGCAGAGCTTCCTCTTCACAACAAGCATCGGCTGCTTCTACTTCTACAAGTTCGGGCAGTAATGTGGTCGTTTTTATGTCTTCGCGCGACAATGAGGTGTCTATCGAGAATCCAAATCAATATACTGGAGTTTTTACCAAGTATCTGCTTCAAGGGCTAAAAGGCAGTGCTGACAACAATAAAGATGGCAGTGTGAATGCGTATGAACTCTATGCGTATGTACGTCGCAATGTTCGCCAATCAACAAACGGCAAACAAACGCCTGTGATGTTTGGCAGTTATAAGAAATATACCCCCATTATAACATACAGATGAAATGAAAGTAAGGAATGCATTGTTAATTAAACATCGTAAATTTCAAAAAATGTGTATCCCGACTTTTGAGGGATTTGAACTTATATTTATTTCAGATATTATATATTTAGAAGCAGATGGTGCCTATACTTATCTTTATATGGAGAACGGTACAAGAATTACTGCTACCAAAAATTTAGGCTTTTATGAAGAGGAGTTGTGTGATGAGCCATTCTTGCGCATTCATCAATCTTTTATAGTTAATATTAACAAAGTGAAGCAATATTTGAAAGTCGATAATGGCTACGTGATTATGAGCTCGGGAAAGCCCATCAAGGTATCTCGCTCTAAAAAAGACGAATTGATGGAATTTTTTAAAATTCGTCGAGCTCAGAATAAAAACTAATCCTGTAGGATTATTAGTAAATAAGCACCAATAACAAAAGCTCTATTGCGTAGTATTTAAAAAAAATGTACTTTTACAAAAAATAAAATTATGACTTTAAAAACTATCAAATTAGGACGTGCTACAGAGAACGATAAAGTTTTTGAACAAGGGGATGTGAGTAGCTATCATGCCACAGTAACTCTGATTGGAGAAAATGAGTATGAAGTAGAAGATTTAGATTCTGTTAATGGTACCTATGTAAACGGTTACAGAATAAAAAAAGCAATTATATCTGATAAAGACGAATTGCGCTTGTCAGCAAACGTAATTGTAGATATTCCTGCTCTTTTTGGAAAAGCCAAACAAACTCTACCATCTGAAACTAAAACAAATCCCAAAGACTATGTTAAAGAGTTTGAGGAATTAAGAGCAATATATGTAAGGTATAAGGAAGATAGAAAAAAAATTGTCAAACGTCATAATCAGAAAATGGCAATTGTTCGTGGAGCTATCACGTTCTCGCCAATGCTTGCATTGATGGCTACAGGAGGAAGCCCACACACTATGGGAATAATGATACTTGGTTCTACTTTAGCGGGTATAATGACAAGCGGCATCAGCATTCAAGACAAGTTGGATGAATTAGATGAAAATTTTAGAATACGGTATGTTTGTCCTAATAGACAGTGTGGGCAGCAACTCAATGGGCAACCGTGGGCGGTTATTCATTCTACAGGGCTCTGCCCACGATGTGGAGCTATTTATAATGTTAATAAATTGTAAAACCTAAAATATAGTATTAATTAATTATGAGTGAGAGTACAATTATTTTTGATGGAAGTAATCCAAAAAATGAACACGAAGAGCAAACGAGGATTATTTCTACCCAAGAGTTTAAGGAAAATGTACGTGAAAAAGCAGAAAGTCAAAAGAAGACATTGCATACCTTGCGAAACGTCGGAATGGCAGTAGGGGGACTAGGTGTAGGGATGGCATTGATGGGATTTATGCCTTCACAAACATTCAAAGAATCAGCACCAATTCCTGTTCCTGAAGAACCACAAGCTGCGACTACCGTAACTGACGAGATGTCGTATCAAGAAGCGTTTGCGGCTGCTCGTCAAGAATTAGGCGCAGGGCACTACTTTGTATGGCGGGGAAACATGTACCCCACATACACACAAGAGGAGTGGGACAGATTGGATGATGAAGACAAAGCAGAATATCAAACATTTCTTGATGGGCAGAAGGGAAATGAGTCTTTGGGAGAGAATGAGGAACAGATACCTTTTGTGGTTCATGACCAAGCTCCTGTTGCTGAAAATGTAGCTGAGGATATGTCGTTCAATGATGCTTTTGCTATTGCACGCCATGAAGTTGGACCTGGAGGAGTATTTGAGTGGCATGGAAAACTGTACAACACCTATTATGAGAATGAATGGAATGGTATGGATTCTTCCGAGAAAGAGCAATTTTTCGAATCGGTAAGTCAAGCCAATTTGGATAGTAATAACATTGCCCCCTCTCATGTAGAGCCCCTTCATGATGCTATTGATGTAAATAATATAACTTCAGAAACCTTCTTGACCGATGAGTATGTTACACTTGAAACAGGAGAAACACTGCACGTCGGATATTTTCAACAAAATACGGGTGTCATCGTGAAGCTAGATGTAGATGGAGATAATCAATATGATTATATCGTAGATCCAGAAACAGAGCAGCTTGTAGGATTGAATGGGAATCCAGATGTTGCACTTAATCAATTGATTAATAATAGCTCAGATTCTGATAATATATCTGAACCAATTATGTCGGAATATGTAGATGTTGATGGGTATAATGCATTGGTAACCACATTTAACGATGGCACTCAGCAAGCTCAAATAGACCTTGATGGTGATGGCGTGTATGACACGACTTTAACGTTAGATTCTTCAACTGGTGAGATGAATGCTTATGATGTCAATGGCGATTTAATAGCAGAAGATAATATAATGCGATACGATGAGGCAGACTTTTATGAAGATGTAGATAGCAACTCTCAATATGATAATACTGATTATGAGCACACTGGTGATCTCTATACAGATAACCAGCAAGATGATTTTGGAGATGATTTCAACAATCAAATGGACATAAATGAATGGGCTTAGTTTTAACTTTGTATTAAGAGATAATGAAATATGGCTATTAGATGTCCACATAAAGATTGCAATACGAAGATGTATATTCAAGATAGTCTGTTGGAAAACCCACAGACTAATGTAAAGTGTCCATCTTGTAAAAGAATGTTTAAGCCTTTTGAAACACTTTCTAAGGTACAACAACAAGAAATCTTGGCAAAACGAAAAAAAGAAATCCAAACGAATTCCAACAATGAAGAAACTGAGGCTTGTGGCAGTAAACAGGCAACAGATCATTCAGAAGTTGTTGGATGGTTAGTTGTACACGACGAAAAAGCTAAGTCTCAAAGCTATGATTTGCATTTGGGTAGGCAACTTGTAGGACGTGTTTCACTACAATTTCCTTGTGATATAATGATAGACACTAAAGATCAATATATGCATCGTGAACATTTTTATATAGTAGTTAAAAAAAACGGACTGGGTCAATGTAGCTACTTGATAGAGACGCATCCTCGTTCATCCAAAGGGAATGGTACTTTTGTTGATACTAATAGACTTAGCGAATTTGAGCGTCAACTTAAGAGGCTTGCTCTTGGTGAACAAATATATCTGGAAGATGGCGCCCTGATACAAGCAGGGGAAACCAAAATTTTCCTAAAAACAAAGGCTACTGTTTCAAATAAACAAGATGCTACTCGTATTGTAACGCAACAAAAATATACAAAAACCATTATCTTATGAAGCTAAAATTTGATGTAGCCTCTATCCATCAAGTAGGCAAAAGAGAACGGAATGAAGATTCTATTTTTCCTAATAATGAAATAGATACTTCATTGGATAATTTGTTTTTAGTGTGTGATGGTGTAGGGGGGCATGCTAAAGGTGAGATTGCTAGTGACCTTGTCTGTTCTCAGATGAATACATTTTTCTCAATAAATGGAATTGATGTTTCAGACCGGAATGTTATTGATGATGCCGTGAGGTTTGTGGAGACAAAATTTGATAGCTATATAGCCAATAACTTAGGGTCTGCGGGTATGGCATCAACACTAACATTACTTCATTTACACAAAGGGGGAGCAACTGTTGCACATATTGGCGATTCGCGTGTGTATCAATTTCGTAACGGGGAGATAGTTTTCAAAACTAAAGACCACTCTCTTTTGCAAAGTTTGCTTGATGCAGGAGAACTAACACCTGAGCAGGCTAAAGATTTTCCACATAAAAACCAGATAACACGTGCTTTACAAGGAGCAAGTGTGCGAAAAGTCAGAGCAGATGTAAGCCGATTAACCGATGTACAGGCAGGTGATATTTTCATGCTTTGCAGTGATGGGATTTTGGAAGCATTTGAGGACGATGATATGCTAAAAGAGCTGTTCAAAGAGTTTTCGGATTCGGTCGATACCATCGCATCCAAAATAGCACAAGTTTGTAATGAGGTGTCGAGAGATAATTTTTCCGCTTATTTTGTTCAAATCGAAGAAGCATATATAAGCCTGTTAGATAAGGCTCTAATACAGGAAATTCAGAAAGAGGTAGGTGAACAACAAATAGTTGTTACTAACAATAAAAAGAAGGACACTGAAGTAAATGAGCCAAAAACTCAAACAACAACAGAACTGATGGATACCACTGTTCCCGCGGCTACTGATATAGCAGTTGCCGAACAGGTTGAAGAAACTATAGAGGCTGAACAAGCAGAACAATTGGAGCTGTCTGCAGTAAATGAGACGAAATCTGTTGAGCCTAAAACTCAAGATAAACAAGAAGAAACAAAAGAACCTATTGTTTCGGCAACAGATGCAACCGCTTCTGCCAAGGTTAACCAGTTGCCACCTGAGGATGCTGTAAAATATGAGTCGAAAGAGGAAGTTTCTCCGAGAACGTTCGAAAGAGAGAAGATACAGACTATTGCAATTGACCATATTCATGTGATAGAATCACAAAGACGGTCAAAAAATAATATGCTGAAGATTATTATTGCTGTTATATTGGTAGCATTGTTAGCCTTAGTAGGCTATTCCCTGTTTGATAAAATAACTAAGTCACAATTTCAAGAATTAAAAAACGGGGAAGTAAAGACTGAGATAAAAGAGGAAAAGTCTTCAAAAGAACTCATAAAAGAGACTATAAAAAAGCAGGCTGATACGGATACTGATTGCGGTGTTTCTTCTCCTCGTGGGATGAAAGAGGCTATAAAGGGCAGGTTAATACAGAACGAGAAGTTAGGCACGGAAAAGAAAGTAATAAAACAAATACTTCACAAAAACAAGTAGAGAGGGGGTGGATATTCTAATAAAACGAATATCTTGCTGAAAAAAGATATAACTGAACAGGAAAATAGTTTCAAAACACAATATTAATTATGAAAGAAAGAACCATTTTTGTGATTTTTCAGAGTTATGACACAACAAGATTTTTTTAGAAGATATAGTTATAAGCCCGCTAATGATAAAGTAGGAGGGGGCTCATTTGGTAAGGTGTATAAGGCGTACGATATGGTGCTTGATAGGCTTGTAGCTATCAAAGTGGCAGAACAAATTGAGGTCGGCGGTAAAACCTTTTCTTTGCTTGATGAATTTAAAGCATTAGAAACTTTGCCAGATCACGTAAATGTAGCCAAATATGAACAGCTTTGTACTTTCGAGTCGCCACAAGGTGTATTCGACTATTTCGTTATGCAATATTATGCAGATGGTAACTTGTCACAACTGATAAGTACACAAGAGCTAACTCTTGAGCAAAAAGAGCATCTTGCTTTACAATTGCTCGAAGGGATTAGTTTTCTACACAGCCATAGAGTGGTGCATCGTGATCTTAAACCTTCAAATATCCTTATCCACAAACGTCAATTGAGTGGCAAAGTCGAGTATATCCCAAAGATTACTGATTTTGGACTGTCAAAAAAAGCAGGAACCCAACAAGATTCTCTTTTTACCAACTCTATTGCTGCCGGCACTTATGCTTATAGCTCTCCTGAACAGTTGAAAGCTGAGGAGTTGCGCCTCAATACCGACTGGTGGTCGTATGGAGCAATTGTATATGAGATATTTATGGGTGAACAGCTGTTTCTAGTGAAAAAAGTATCTTCTGGAAGTAGCGCTATGGATGTAAAAGAGATTTTGGACAATATTTTTAAAAGTGATATTACAACCAAGATTAGAAAGTTGCCCGAAAAGTGGCAAATAGTAGTAGCAGCTTGCTTGCAACGTGATGCTAATAGGCGAGTAAAAAAGGCAGAGGACATAAAGGCTTTGTTAGAAAGATCTCCAAAACAGGTTGATGAGCAATCTACAGAGCTACTCAATAGGGAAGAAACAATTATAAATGTAATTACACCCCAGCTAGAACCACAGCCGCTTTCTCCAGCTCCCGATAATCGAAAAAAGACTAACCTAAAGAGTATGATTAGGTCTTTTCATCCTGGACTATTAATAACTTGTGTCTGTATCGTTGTTTCGATGCTACTACAAGTTCTTTCCATATATTATCATGAATATATTGACAACAATGTCTACATTTATTTAACTTATTCTTTTATGTATATAGACGACAATTTTAATTGGCTTCATATATCACTTTTTTGCAATATCCTATGGATTATTATGGTTTATTATTTGAATAATAAAAAAAGCAACATACTATTATTAACCCTATTCTGTAGTAGTACCTTGTATACAGCATTTTTTTTATTGCTTGTTTATGATAATTTCGCTAGCATTAGATTGGGAGAAGATTGTATTATCGCAGGAAACTTTGGCTCTCAAATTCTTTCTAAAGTTAGCGCCTATGTTTTTCTTATAGGAGCTGTTACGAACATCGCATCTTCGATTCAACTGTGGTTTAAAAAGAAGTATACAAAGAATCTTTAGGAGTGATTATAAAGCTGTATTATATGAGAATATTTTGAACATAAGTAATATAAAAAATGTATTGTAAGGGGGGCAATTTTGACACACACTCATGTAGCTTAAACTCCATCTTGCGAATAGTTAAAGATGTCAAGGGGTTGATATATACTATTTCTTAACCAAAAGCTGAAAATCAATAATGTATATGCAAAACAAAACAATAATAGGTTACACTCTAAAACGCTTGCTGGGAGCAGGCGGAATGGCAGAGGTATGGTATGCCGAGAACAGTATCGGTAAAAAAGCTGCCGTGAAAATTCTGAAAGAAGAATTTACAAAAATGGGAACTGTCTTGGAACGTTTCAAAAACGAAGCCCAAGTAATGGTAACACTGGTTCATCCCCATATCCGTCAGGTATACGATTATGGTACAATAGATGATCGCCCCTGTATCGTGATGGAGTATTTGGAAGGTGCAGACCTATCCGACCGCTTGAAACGTGGCGAGCATTTCAGCGATGCCCAACTAACCCAGTGGTGGAATAATATGGTGGATATCCTTCACTATACTCATCAGCAGGGAGTTATACACCGCGATATAAAGCCGTCTAATATCTTTATTACAGACACAGGCGAACTAAGGCTCTTAGATTTTGGTATTGCCAAAATCAAGAGTAGTATTACGCTTACGCAGACAGGCAATCGTATGGGAACGTTGATGTATATGAGTCCTGAGCAAGTGAGAGATAGCAAGAATCTGGATTATCGTAGCGATACATATTCGCTTGCCGTTACATTCTATCATTTAATAAGCGGAAAAGCCCCTTATGATAGTCAGACAGATTCCGAGTTTGACATTCAAATGAAAATAGTAGCAGAAGTATTGGATGTAACTGTTTTGCCTGTAAAGTGGCGTCAGCTGTTAGCACCGCTATTGATTAAAGAGGTAGATTGCCGAGGCTGCTTGGTAAAGTTGGGGGAATCGGAAATCCCCAATCAGGAAGAAACCATTATTATTGAACCTACGCCTACGCCGAACCCCATGCCTATCCCTCCTTTCACTGAGAAGAAAGGCAGAAAGAAAAAACTTTTATGGGGTATGGGATTCGCTATTTTGTTATTAATAATGGGAAGGTTGGCCATACTACAGTCTGGGACTACTAATAGATGGTTTCTTTCAGATAAAATGGGTGAAAATACTGAAATGGGTGGAAGAGCAGTGCAGCAGCGGAATTACGGAATGGGATGTGTCGGAACAGCTGCTGCAATTCCGCTCGGAACAGCCTGACTTCCTTGAAGTCAGTTTTACCACGATTGCCGGTTACGGCGCAAATGCAGCCGTTATTCACTACTCTCCCAAAAAAGATTCGGCAGCAGCCTTACAGCCTAAGGGTTTTTTATTGCTGGATTCAGGCGGACAGTATTTGGATGGTACAACGGATATTACCCGTACTATTCCGCTCGGCCCGCTCACTCAAGAAGAAAAAGAGGACTATACGCTGGTGCTCAAAGGTCATATTCAGCTCGCAACGGCGAAATTTCCCGAACAAACGCTCGGCTATAAACTCGACGCTTTTGCCCGCTCTCCGCTATGGCAGTGCGGCAAGGACTATAAGCACGGAACAGGACACGGGGTCGGCTATCTTCTTGCCGTACACGAAGGCCCCCAAGTTATCGGGTTACGGCATGTTGACTATCCGATGAA
>ENA-OWNK01000467-OWNK01000467.1-metagenome-genome-assembly--contig:-NODE-467-length-19099-cov-6.436515_pt1 | contig 19099 bp, 7 predicted proteins | sample MGYA00245343_ERZ651121 | MGnify/ENA primary metagenome ERZ651121 (study PRJEB26857, sample SAMEA4031775) | metagenome | biome: human; feature: oral; material: saliva | place: Philippines | collected 2014 | study... | reverse complement strand
AGCCATAACCCGTGTTGTCGGGGTCGGCCGTTGCACCCTTCATCGTAGGAACACCGGGCGGTGTGCCCAGCTTGCGGTAATATTCCTCGCGCTGTTTCTCTATCTCCATCATGCGGGCGGCATAGTCTTTCTGGCCTGCCGTAACGTTGTTGCTACTGATGCCATAAACATTGCTGAACTTGCCTACGCCGAGTTTGCTTGCCACGCGCTTGTCGCCGACGAAGTAATGCTTGGTAAAGCGGTTCTTCGTCACGGTGATAATCGGGGCGGGATAGATGGTGTAGTCCTCCGTTTCGTGGAACGTGATTCCCTGTGGTGCGCCGTTGACATACACACCCTCGAGGTCGCCGTGGCTCTTGACGATGCGCTCGCCAGCGGCATTGTAGGTGTATCTACTGGTTTTGCCATTATCCGATAATACCATCAAGCGGTTATCCTCGTCCCAATACATTCTCCGTTCGGTATTAAGACTGTCGTTCTCCACCAGCGTGGGATTGCCATTGGCATCGTAGGTGTAATGCTCATGCCCTATCTGCGTGGGAGCCGTGGGGTGGTTGCTGTCCTCGTACTGATAGGTGAAGTCGTAAGACTGCGCCGTCTTTGTGGAGTCCACCTTCTGCACCTTGGTGAGCGGTTCGCTCATCCGTCCGAAGGTCATCGTCATTTCATACGATGCATTCTTCGCTTTACCGTTCGCCTTTATCAGACGATTAAGGTCGTCGTAAGCATAAGTGTGGTTGAAAGCACCGCCTAGTTTTGCCTTGCCGCTATTGCCATTAGCGGCCGGGTCTACGGCATTGGCAATACCCAAGATATTGTCCACAGCATCGTATTGGTACTTGTTCTCCATCACAGCCCTACCGTCCGCCGTAAGGTTCATCGCCTGCAGACGTTCACGCTGCTTGTCGTAGGTGTAGGTTGTCTCCGTGCCGTTGCCCAGCTTGGTATAGACGGTATGTCCGTCCTTGTCATAACCTATCCTGTCAACAATAACGCTCTCACGCCCCTGTTTATTGCCCGAAAGGCGAACTATTTGCCCTGCCGCATTGTAATGATAGGTAACCACCTCCCCGTCGGGATAGGTCATCGTGCGCACGCGGTTCCAGCTGTCGTAGGTGGCGCCGTAGACATAGGTGCGCACGTCGGCGGTGCTCACCATCACCGAGCGAACGGTTTTTACGACCTCGCCTTGCGACCCATAATAATAGGCTTCACCTCCCGAGGCGTCCTCCACTAGCACCAGCCTGCCAGCACGGTTATACTTCTCGCCCGGCTTGCCATAGGTATAGGTAACGCGGTTAAAGAGGTTCTTAGGATAGAGCACTTCGCTCAACCGTTCGTAGTCGTAGGTGTAAGTGATGGGGGCATCAGCAGAAATCCTCTTTTTGAGTTCTGCCGTGAGTTTGGTCAGAAGGTTACCTGCCGCGTCGTAGGTACAGGTCACTTCTCCTGCATCGGGGTGATTCACTTTGAGCTTATGTCCCAAGAGGTCGTACTCGTAAGTCGTGGTCTTATCGTTGGGATGATGAACGGTGGTTACTTGCCCTATGGCATCGTAGTCGTACTTCACGGTGATGTTATCGCCCGAGGCATGTTGCACCGTCTCGCGGTTGCGCCCTTTCTCGTCGGTATAGCTCTCTGCATGGCGACCGAGCGCATCGGTCACCCTTGTTTCGAGCATCGGCTCGCCATCGTGGGAGACGATGCCGTAGACCGTCGTGGTCATAGCCCCGTCGGGCAGCGTAACCTTCGTCGTGCGGTCGTAGGCGTCGTATTCGGTGGTTGCCTGCGGGTCGCCCACACCTTTATTATATAGGCCGATGTTGCCGTAGCTCTCCGTGGTGGGATAGAACGCCTTTACGGTGCGCCCGAAGGCATCGACAACGGCGCGCCCGCTGACGATGGACACCTTTTGGTTGCTGCCGCCCGTCCATACCACGCCCGTCTGCTTGGTCTGCACGGCGCGCATCAGGCTGTCGGCAAAGGTGTAGGTCTCGATGTCGCCCTCGGGTGCGTAATGCACCGTGCGGGCATAACGACCGGTAGGGTGATACTCGAACTTAATGGTATAGGGTTTGCCTGCGGCAATCTCTTTCGGACCGACAATCGTGCTCGGACGTCCCATGTCGTCGTAGGCATAGCGCATCTTGTTGCCGTTGAGGTCGGATGTCTCCACGGGCACCGCCCACTTGTAGTCGTAGGTGGTGGAAGAGGTGTAGCCGTAGGCGTCTTTTACGTTTGTAACGAGCATGTGTAGCACATCGTCGTAAGTGTAGTCGTAGCGCATGCGCTGCCCTTTATGGTTCTCGGGCTTGGTGAGGCTCGTCAGGTTGCCGTAGGCATCGTAGGCCATGTCATAGACCGACGGCTTTGTGCCGTTGTGCATCGTGATGCTGGTGATGTCGCCATGCCCGTTGATTTGCGTGGAGCGTTCGCGGTAGACCTTTCCTCCTTTATCTTTTACGGCGATGTGCTTGGGCACGGAGACGATATATTTTGCCTGCAAGTCGTGGTAGGCAATATCTGCATCCAGCTCGTAGTTCGTTGACGTTTCTTTGTAAGAGGCGAGGTTGCCGTAAGCGTCGTAAGTGTTGTGTACGGTGGTGCTCATGCTGCCCTGTCCTGCGTTGTCGTAAATGGTCTGCCTTACCGAGGCGAGTGCGGGGAAGAACACCATCGTGTCTGCCTGTTGTTTAAGCTCGTAGGTGTTCTGCGTGCCTTGCAGTTTGTTGCCTGCCGCATCGTAGAGCGTTTCGGCAGTGACGAGGTCGTGCATGTACAGGTTGCGGTTGTGGCCGTATTCTGCCACCTGCTTGCGGTAAACGGCATTGCCGTTCTGCGTGTCTATCTGCTTGGTGGTGACCTTCTCAAAACCATAGAAGTCGCGTTCGCGGCGGTCACGGTAGCCACCTTCGTATTCAAACTCGTTGCGCATCCTGGTGGCCCCATTCTCGGCATAGCCGCCCATGGTCTCCACAGATGCCATCACCCAGCGGCGTCCAGGCATGTTGTAGCTCGGTTTGGTCTGCTTGTATTCTACTGTAACGTGTCCGCCGAAAGGCAGGGTCACACCTTTGAGAAGGTTGGTGCGTCCCGTGAGGTTACGATGGACGATAAGCTTATCTGCACCATTACTTTCTACAAAATCAGGATATCCGTCGCCATCGATGTCAACAAGTGCATTTTCCGTACGACTTACGCCTTCAGATACAGCCGCTTTTATACTTGGTGTCAGGGAGAATTTCAGGAATAGCAGATGTATGTTGAACTTTACAGCTATATTTCCATAACCGGACACAGATGTAGCCAGACTTCTGCCTGCGTTCCCTGCTCCGCGGTAGACGTCATCGATAAAGCCCGTACCCGTATTGATGGCAACTTTCACTTTATCGCCATCTCTACTGATCATGTCGGGCAGTCCGTCGCCATTAAGGTCTGCATAAGAAAACTCTGTAAGGGTAGTTGTCTTCGTTCCGTTGAAACCGAAAGATATGTTGGCAGGGCCAAGGATATTGATGCTCGTTCCCAATCCTGCACCCCAAGTGCTGTTGGATGAAGACTCCATATTTCCAGTACTTCGCTGAATCTCTCCAGTAAATCCGTAGCCCAGATTATACCTCACCTTATCACCGATAAGCATATCGGGCAGTCCGTCACCGTTCCAATCGAGCCAGTCGCGTCTGGTTGTGGACATACCACTCGTAAAATCACCGCTTGCACTGACAGAGAACTTGGAAATGGAATTGCCGTCACTTGCATTATTCTCTTCATTCAGCCCAGTAGAATTATTGTTGGGGCTATTATTTCCGCCTTGGTTTCCCCCATCGTTTCCACCTCCCGCATCTCCAGAGGTGGTGTTTGCTGAGGTGCTACTCGGTTTCGGTTTAACTTTTGGGGAAATACTCACTGCAATGGCTCCTTTACCTTTTCCTTTTACTGCACCTTCGATATTAGCCCCAATGGTAGAGGCATTCGAATCGAATTTGGGAAGCGGGACATCGCTATCCAATCTCAAATTGCTGAGCGTTCCTGTCTGTGTCGTATATTGAGTACGTATATGGTCATCATTTTCATCAATCCAGTCCGGATATCCGTCGCCGTTGATGTCCATAGCGGCAACTTTCGTATAAGATGTCTGCCAGCTTTTGCTTCCGCTTACTCCAAAAGAGACGACACCGACACCCACACCAGCACTGACAGCAAAGCCTTCTCCTGTCGCTTTTGTCTTCAATACAGGAGCTGAGAGTCCTTCACCTGCAACGTATTGGATGCTATCTATCTTTATTTCGCTCTCACCCATACGTGAAGAGCACTGGAAGGAGTTGCCGATATAGGCGCTGTCGGTTGCACTAACATAGACCTTACGGGCCACATCATAGGCCATTATGAAGAAACGTTGCTTGTTAGTTTCCATCAATCCATCAAGGTCTTTGGGGTCATGGCTATTTTTGAACTTATCTGCCATGTCTTTGTAATCATCCGTCTTTATTTGTAAAACATCGGGATCAATGGCTTCATTTGCATATTCCCCATTTCCATTGTAGCCAAACTGTCCCCAGCCCTTATAGAGATGGCCAAATTCCAAAGAGTTGTAACCCGAAAAAACAGAGCCGGCAAGTGTGTCCAACAGAACCTTTTCTTTATGGTCAAAATGTTTCACTCCTACAGAATCGATTGTATAAACCAAAGAGTCACGAAGAATCTGTACCACAGCCGTTTCTACCGACTGAAGTTCGTTGGGAACATTGAAAGTTGCCTGCAATTTGCCTGTGGAAAGTTCTGTAAGTAAGGCTGCATCGGTAATCTTTGCTGTATCAACCAAGAGCGTAGCGCCCTTGCTGAGGGTATAATGGCGTTTATATAACAGTGTACCTTCTTCCTGGTTGATATGCATCCAAACAGATGCCGTATCCTTGTCTTCTCCCGCATCTTTTCTGATGACTTTCAATTTGGATACAAGAGTAATACCTGGGTCGTAGTTGGTACTTGTACCGAGATTTCCAGATAGCTGTTTAGATGCTTTGATAACAAGTGGCTTATTGTACATCTGTTTGAACGGTGTGACACGAACAGTATCCGGATTGGAAGCATACTTGATTGTAGGTGTCCATTCCACTTTCTTCCAATTCAAAACACCAACCGTCTGTATCTCGAAACTCAGCTGTACCGAGTCTTTTTCCAATATGTCTAACGAACGTGTCAATACTCCCGTAGCAGGGGCATTGGCAGGGAGAGTTCTTTTTTCTACGACGTTTTCTCCATGAACATCCTTTCTCTTTATAATAAGCGTTACATCATCATTGGTCTTATCTTTTTTGTAGGGAGCATTGATCTCAACCCGCCCATCTTTCTGTAAAGGCAAACCAGTGGTCATTCCCTCCAAGAAGTCTTCCTTAGCATCATAATGAGCAAAATCTTGTCCCAAATAAGAAGAGGCATTGCCTATGATTTGGGTATAAGTTATCTGCGGTGCCCATACAACGCTATCTGCAACTCCCGAATAACGTGATTGAAGTCGGAAGAAAATCCTGTCACCTGCGTTGACTGACGCGGTAAGATTATCCTGTTTAATTCCTTCACCGAGGATGGAGTCTTTCTTTAAAACGTTCTTTTCTTTCTGGATGCTGTAAATGATACCATCGCCATAAGTAGTAGTTTTCTCAACCTTGCTGGAAATGGAAATTGTTCCCTTAAACGGAGCACACCATACACGCACCACATCATGCAAAGGATATTCTTTTTCAAGCGAATCCCTGATGGCTTTATAATCGGGAATAAAATTCTTATCAATCTCAGCATTCTTCCCAATGATGGGATTGCCAGTCCCGGTTGTTGAAGGTGTGAAAGTCGGGACTCCCTCCGCATCTATCTTGTTGAACCATACCGTACCATTTTTGGCAATATCTACCAGTCCGTCATTGTTGAAGTCGGAAAAATATACGGGGGTTTCCGTATTATCCCATGTCTTACTGTAACTTACACCCGGAGTGAATACGATGATATCCAATGCGGCATCAGCATTAACGGATTTGCTCCAGCTGGTACTTCGTGAAAACTCCCCGATGTTCTTTATCGCAATACTTTTTCCAAAAACATTCTTACCTGTCGTTCCGAAGAGGTTTTTCCTATAACGCAATCCTCCGCCCGATTGGAACACCTTATCGGGGAGTCCGTCACCATCAATATCTATGAGTACGTTCTTTCCAACACTGTTATTTTTTGACTGGGTGTAAGAGGCACCGACATTCATTGTACCAATACTTACGCCAAAGCCCACCATTAAGCCACCGCCATAAGTCCTTCCTTTCGAATAGCCACCACCCAGCATCGTCAATTCATCGCTGCATTTGTCTATTTTGTGTCCTATTTGTCGAATATAGACATCTCTATCGTCTTGTTCTGCCGTCCACTGATCTCCCTTACCGAACATGCCATTCTTGATATCATTGTAATAGTCGAAACTTTGTGTGGCGACAAGCTGTTCTTTACTGTCTTTTTGGTCGATACTTTTAAGCAGCGTTTTTCCAAATTCTCCTTCCTTGAAGTTCAAGTCGTATGCCCTGAGCAGTTCATCTTTATAAAGGACAGATACTTTTTTGAGCAACAGCGAGTCGTATTGCAATACACCCATTCTTGCTCCGCTTGTGATGTCCTTGCGCTCTCTTGTCGTATAAGTAAAATTGACACTATGAATTCCCTCTTCATCTTTGTTACCCGTATAGCGGTAGGTATCGGGATAGAGGTTATTTCCTTTTTTGCGGTATTTGTAAGAAACGAAATTGCCGTGGGTGTCTTGTGTTTTGCAGAGTGCCCAGCGCAGGATGTTGCCATTGCCGTCTTTGAGCACGGCACCTTCGTCTACCATACCGTCCACGCCACCGAAATAAGACACGGTGCCGTCTTTGGAGGTTACTTCCCATGTGTAGTTCTGCGGACTGTCGCCTTTGCGGATAATCTTGGCAAAGCCGCCCTCTACAAGCGGATAGAAGCGTTTGTCTTTGGTTCTCGCCGGGGTATCGGTGGTGCGGTAGGTGCGGTCGTTGAGCTTGCTGCCCATGAGCAGGTAGCTTTCGCTTTCCTTATCGGCATCGAAACGGGGAACACCCCAGCGGGTTTCGATGTCGATGCTTTGCAGAGGAAGGCTCCAACCATAACCTACATAAGAAGAACCGCCGTCGCTGCTGTATTGCAGACCGACGCTCGGCTGCATGCCCGCCCGTCCTTTGGGCAGTTCAAAGGGATAGCTTAATGCTGCCGTTCCGCTTTGATTGGCGGTGGGGGCGCTCACTGTTGTGATGCCGGCACTCGGGTCGGCCGCTTTGAGTTCGCTGATGCCCGTGGGTACGTAGTTCTGCGTTTCGGGATTCTCAGGCACTTTGATGATACCATTGATGACGTCGGTAAAGTGCGAGGTCTCGGCCACAACTAACTCTCGGTCTTTATCCAAAACCTTATGCCGCAACATTACCCATTGGGCTTTTAATTCGTCGTAGTAGTAAGTGTGTATGTCTTCGGCGGTATAGCCCTGCGGGATAAGGGTACTATCGTATGGCACGGTGATGCTTGCCAACGAATGCACGAAGTGCTCGCCATGCGGTAGGAAACGGTAACCGGCGATGCTGTCTTTCGAGTTGGCAGCAACGGTAGGATTACTCCTGTCTGCCGTTACGTTCACCATGCCTGCGGGCAGGTGGGGCAGTTCGCCCTTTCTAAGTGGCGTAATGCTCAAAATCTTGGCATGCTCCATACTGCCATGGGGCACTTTCAGCTCAGCGCGCCCCACAGACAGAGAGTCTGCAAGGGTGCCGGCGAAGTATTTGCTCACCGTGCGTTTGCGAAAATCTTGCAAACGCTTGGACACATGGTTTCTTTTATTTGTCCTTGTTTCCTTTGCTCTTTCTGTTTCTTTCGTGCCCGTTACCGTATGTGCATACTTCTTTACCTGTAAAGATTGATTGTCTTTACCCTTTTTCTGTTCTTTGGCATCCGAAACAGAGAACTCCTTTATTTCTTGCTTATTGCTGATATGCGAAGTTCTCCTGTTGTCGTTACAAGAAACAAACAACAGAAACGCACTTAAAATAACCGCTGAAAAACATACCGACTTGTTCATAACTTCGTTTTTATGACTATTCCGTTTAATGGGAAACCGTTCACTTTATTGTCCTTATAAAATATATCCCTATCGCCTATTTCCTGATGAGCTTGACGGTTTGCCTGCTCTCGCCACTACTCATCTCAAGTACGTATGTACCATTCATAGGCAGATAGCAACGGGTGGCGTGATAGGCGTCGGCTGTGCGCGTCTCCTTTTGCAACAGGGCGCCATCGGGGGAATACAGCCTAAATTCAAGCGGGAGCGACTCGGACATTTCCACGCGCACATCAACGTTGCCGTCGGTCGTGGGATTTGGAGAGACGTCGTAACGGGCGAAACCGTCTTTGGCCATTGTCGATACGTTTAGCGTGCGGGTGGTAGAGCAACCTTCGGCGTTGGTCAGTTCGAGGATGTACGCTCCGTCCTCGTCCAGCGTAACGCTCTCGCCACTCAGGTATCTACCCTTAGGGCTCTTCCATCGGCAGGTGTAATCGCCCTTGGTGTCAAGGTGGTAATCGCGAGATGCACCGCGGGCGAAATGTACGTCCTGCAACTCGGGTACGTCGGCCATGTCGGCATTAGAAACCATGATTTCATTCAAAAGTGTCTTACCCGTATGGTCTTTGGCGGCAATCGTGTATTTGCCTTGTTGCAGGGCGGAAACGGTGATAAGGCTGTCACTTGTGGATTGGCTGTAACATGCTTTTCCATCAAGGCTTATCGTAACATTATATGGAGCAGTGCCACCTGTGAAAAGCACTTTGAGCTGTCCTTTTTGCGCTGTGGAACAGCGGGGCCGTGCTATTTCAACCGTTGCAAAGAAGTCTTTAGCGGCACGAAGCGTAAAAATGCTTTCCCCCGCATCGGCGGCAATGCCTGCAAAGACGATGCTGTCGGCATGGCTGTCCTGTGCCTTGTAATAGCGGATTTGCCCGACGGGGAATTTCCCTGTGCCGCTGTTGTCTACGGCGAGATAGTAACACTCGTCCTTTCCGAGTGGTTGCAGTTGATGGATGCTTCGGGTGTCGAAAGTCAAGGTGAGATGTTCTGCGGGCTGTCCTGTCGTTGTGGCTGCCCAGCATCGCTGCATCCATTTCCCGTTGCCCTTGTCGGCAGTAAAAGAGAGTTGCTTGGCGTTGTCGCCCCAGAGGAAGCTTGCGCCTTCGTTTATTGAGCTTGCAGATACTTTGACGACGGCTTCATTCTCGCTACTCTCGCCCATGGTGCGGTGGAGTTTCGAGGTGGCGTCGCCGATGATGCCGGCAACGCGGTGGTTGTACGCTTTAAGCCGATAATAGTTGCGGATGGTTTGGCCTTTGGAATTGAGGTAGGAATGGGCAAGGGTGATGCCGTGGCGAAGGGCTAGGGCACTCTCCACGCGCATGCGTTCGGCTGCGGTGAGGGCGCGGTCGTAAACCACATATTCCTCCATGCCGTTCTTTAGGCTCTTGATGGGAAGTTTTTCTTTGGTCATCCCACCCACATTGAGCGTGCCCCGCGTACCGCTTGCAGATGAGGTGCTATAAGCGTACAGGCGTAGTTGTGGCAAGGTGTCGCGCCCGGTGTAGTTCATAAACGTGCCGTTGGCAAGGTTGGCGGTGCGGGCCGTGGTCTGCACACGTTCGGTTTTTCCCGCTTGTGTGCTGACATTCCATAGCAGCTGTTCGCCCGCTTTCTGTATTTTCCCTACACCGATAAAGGTCAGGCCGCCAGCACCGGTAAGGCGTACAGGGGTATTGTCGTTACCGTTTGCCCATTTCACAAAACCTGCCACTCCGCCAGGGGCTTGGCATTCCGGTTTCGGTTGTACTTGTGCTTGGGTCTGCGCTTGTGCCCGACTTGTCGTTATGGATACGGCGCACAAGAGCAGAACAAGTATGCTTGTAAGGTGGAGTGTGGATTGTTTCATCGTCATTTCTGTTTGGTTAGGGGAATGGTATAGCCCACTGTCAGCAAAAGCAGGTGACTGTTGTTCGTGGTTTTGTGATAGCCGTAAGGGTTCTCGTTCGTCTTGATTAGGTCCATAAAGCCAAAACCATATTGCAGACTGGCTTCGATGCCGTTCTTAAACGACGAGTAGCCTATCTTGAGCAGGGGCATCAGGTGCAAGCGCGCCCGAAACGTTTCTCTTAAATGTTCCTGTGTGAGTTTGTCCACCGAAACGTATAGGGCTGCACGATTGCTCGAAAAATCGATGCCGCCAGGATTGAGCGGGATGCACATGTCCACACCAGCACCCATATAAAGGTCGCTCAGCAAGTAGAGTCGCGCGGCTACCTGCGGCATGATGACGTGATAACGAAAGACCGTCTTCTCGTCGATGTTGCCAATTTGCTTATGTTCCTTTAAGGTAGAAGATAGCCACGTGTAGTCTGCCGCTAATTCAACGCCAAGGCGGTCGTGCCGCCAAAGGGCAAAAACGCCTATCGAGGGAACAAACGCACCGTTTTCGTCCATCGTATAACGAGGACGGACGGCTCCGTCTTCTACCAAGGCACCAAGATTACCGATAACGCTGTAACCCACGCCGGAACGAATGCCAATACGGGTTTGGTAATACCGTTTGTGCGAGAAAATACGCCTCGGCTTGGGCTCGCGAATGATTTCCGCTGTATCTATTACCACATCGTCAGGTTCTGGTTCTACATCGGTTTGTTGCTTAGGTTGTTCTTTGGGTGTTTCTTGCACAACAGCAGGTTCCGCTTTCTTTTCCATAACAGCCACTTTCTCTGCGGGTTGAAGAGCAGAGGCGGCAATAACCTTTCTTTTCCGCTTCGGCTTTGAAACCTTATGACACGCTTTTGGCGAAACTGTTGTCGTGCCTTGTTTCATAGTGTTTTGCGGGGTAGAAGCCGAGGGGGTTGCTTGTGGTGTCGGCACTTCCTCCTTGCCGTGTTTGCAAAGTCGTAAACACAACAGGATTATGAGGATAACGATTAACGCAACAATGCCGCTAATGACATTACGGCGGGTATTGGGAGTAGAATTGCCCATGGGCACTTTCCTATTATTTACATGAAATGTGTTGAAATAAAACCAAGCCTAAATCTTATGCCAATCTTGGCAAAGAGGGGAAAGAGGGTAAGGATAAGAACCTGGGTCAGAACTTATCGGATATTAATCATATAGCCCACCGTCAGTTCAATCTGCTGATTGTGGTTGTCGTGTTCCACCCAGTTATAGGTGTTTGTTTCGGTCTTGATACTGTTGGTCAGACTGTAATGATAGCGCAAGTCGAGCGTCATGCCGAATGGGAAGTCATAGCCGATACCGCCGCCCAATGCCGCATCGGGACGACCTTTGAGTTTGCCTTTGAGCATCCCTTCGGTCTCTTTTAAGTTGGGATAACCCAACGCCGAGAACTTCGCATCCTCTTGGTTACCCGTATAAGTTAGATTGCTTGGAGAGAGGTTTGCGCCAATTCGTCCGCCCAATGATACGTGCAGCGAGTTTTTTGCCTTAAAAGGATAGAGATTGAAATAAACGGCTAGGCCCAGATGGTGATAACGGGTGGAGAGCGTGTAGTTCAGTTCGTTCTTGTCCTCGTAACGCACCCGCGCCGTTTTGTTATAATAGGCAATGCCTGCTTCAACGCCCCAAAGGCTTGCAGGCTGCCTATAAAGGAAAAACAGTTCGGCACTTGGCACGAATCCTCCTTTGTTGTCGAACGAATAATTGGCGTAATAATCCTCGCTCACTAATATCTTGTCTACATGACTGTTGACACTATAACCGCCACCCAAGCGGACACCAGCATTGAAAGCACCCTCTTGAGCACTTAGCGAAAGACAGGAAACGATAAAAAGAATAAGTAAATTAAATTTTGTGCCCATAACAGTCTAACTTTTTTGTTATTAATGTTTCTAAGAGACTGAAGTTCCTCATTCTTCCGCAAATTTAATCATTCTTTTGGAACAAGCAATGTTTTTGCGAAAAAATATTCTACAAATAGAACGATGTTGCATAGATAGGCTTTTATTAAAACTGGTAAAACGCCCGAAATATTCACAAAATACCACAATGTAAGAATAAATTTAGAGCATATTTTACTTGTGCATGCCCTGCAACCGCTTGCGATGGCGGTAGTATGTGTGTGCGTTTTCCAAGCCATTGATTATGCGCGCGCAATCCAAATTGAAGATTTTGTAAATTTTTCAGCATAAAATTTAACATAAAAAGAGCTACTTCTCTTCACCAACCGTAAACCTTGTTGCAAATAATCGATTCTCGCGAAGGTTTGTTTTGAGGCAAAAAGGGTGATAAGAGTAAATGCAGAAAAATACATTCGCTTTGCATAAAACCTCAATTAGTGTCAGTTTAGTGACTATTTGCAGCTAAAAGATGTGCGTTTTGCTACTAAACGTATTGTATTTTGGTGCTAAACACATTGCATTTTGCTGCTAAACGCAAGGTGTTTTGTTGCTAAACGCAGTGCATTTTGGTGCTAAATGCAAGACGAAATGGTGCTAAATGCAAGGCGATAAGCATAAAAATACACTGCTATGGCATTACTAGAACCTTTTTTAATCATCGAAAAGCAAGCAAAAAAGGTCAAAATATCCGCAAACAAGTATAAGTTTCATAGCAAAACGAGTCAAATTGGGCTTATGAAATTTAGAGTTTACAACCAAACTAGAAAGGCAAAATGGTGCAAAATGCAGGTGTTATTCTCAAAAATAGACAAAACAAAAGACGGATAAAGTGAGAATAAGGAACTTTTTACCTACTTTTTAACCTCTTTTAGTACTAAAATGAAGTAAAAAAGCAGAGCGAATATGTAAAATAAAACAAATAATAATTTGTTGATAATTTAGACATCTAGCTCGTTTTGCAAAGTAAAAGAGGACCAATAGCTCATTTTGCAGGCTAAAAGAGTAATGCCATTCGGTATATACTCATGTTTCGCCCATTCAAGATGCCGACAATAAAACAAAATCTGTTTAGAATCTAATGAGCGATTGGGGTTTGAGAAGCCTCAAGATTCAATGTTAGTATGCTCAAAATGAGCTATACGCCCCGAAAAACCTACAAAAGTAACACCACATTGTCAGTAGTGCATTGGCGTTAATTGGCTAAACACACGCTAAGACAATGATTTGATTTGCCCTTTATCAAAAAGAGCGAGTTAGCAAAATTACATAAAAAATAAAAACAACGCAAATAAATTTACGCTTTTATATTAAACACGCTTAAAAACATGTGCAAATATGCCATTTTGCACACTCTATTTGCTTTTTTCATCCATCTTTGTTAGCATTTTCACGGTTTTACTAAATAACTACATCTTTCTATTCATCCCTTTATGTTGTGTTTTACGAAAAGATTGCAATGAAGTAACAACACGTAACTAGAGTTCTAAAACATACTTTTGGATGGCGCAAAAATGATTGAATGTTGTCTTTTCATTGCAGATTTAAATCACAAAGGGTATTGAAACGTAATTGTTGAAAATGCATTTTACACTGAAACCAGCGCGATTTGCACATTGAATCACGCATCATTTTCGGCAAAAGCCAACTTTGTTTTGCCTCCGCAGCTTTTATTATGCGTGCTTAAGTGGTCTGCGGTTCGCCTTTGAGCCATGCCCCCCACCTTAAACGCGCAAGGAAAAGCAGTCCGCGAATGGTGAGTTCCGCTGCCATAGCCACCCACACCCCCTGCAAACCATACCATTGAGCCAGCACAGCAGCAAGCGTCAAGCGCACTCCCCACATGCTAAACAGGTTGATGAGTGAGGGTTTTAGCGTGTCGCCTGCTCCCACACAAATGCAATTTCCCACGATGGCAGCAGCAAACATGGGTTCTGCAAAGGCTTCTATGCGTAGCACTTGTGTGCCTAACGTGGTGATTTCTTCTACTGGTGTCATCAAAGCAATCATCTCTGGGGCGAACACATACATCACCGCGCCCATCAAAGCCATAACGGCGATACCCATAATCATCGTTAGTTTGGCAAAATTTCTACACAAACGGTATTGTCCTGCGCCCATACTCTGCCCCACAAGTGTGGTGGCGGCGTCGCCTATTCCATAGCCGGGCATGTAACAAAGACTCTCTGCGGTGATGGCAAATGTGTTTGCCGAGATGGCTATGTTGCCCAATGGTGCCACGATATAGGTGCTAACCACATGCGCACCGCTCATCAATACATACTGAACGGCCATTGGTGCGCTTATCTTTATGGCCTTTCGCACATAGCCCCACATCCAAACAAACCGTCCTTTGTCTAGTCGAAGGGCTAGAATGGACGACCTAAACAGTGCAAACCATGCCTCAACAGTGGCTACAATGGCAATAGAAAGCACTGTGCCTAGTGCTGCTCCTGGCACGCCAAGCCCTGCAACGTAGATAAATAGATAATTAAATGCCACATCCAACACGCACATCATCACGCTCATAATGCTGGGTATCTGCATGTTGCCCGCACTCTTTAGCATGTTAGACGAAAAAATTCCTAACTGCAAGAATGGCACCGAAAGGGCATAAATAAGGAAATATAGGGAGGCATCGTGGGCTATGTCGGCGCCTCCACGTAACCAAATGGGTAACTTAAAGGCAATGAGCGCGGCGCAAAACGTAACAAGAAGGCTGAAAACAAGCGTGGAGATGAGTCCGTGACGCATCACTTGACGAGCCTTTACAAAATCGTTTGCTCCGATAAAGTGGGCTACTTGAACCGAAAAGCCTAACGAAACGGCCGAACAAAGCCCACCAAACAGCCAAGTGGCCGACTCAACTAGTCCGATTGAAGCTGAGGCTTCGGCACCCAGTTTGCCTACCATGGCCGCATCAATATAAAACATGAGCACAGTGGTTACTTGTGCCAATATCGAAGGGATGCTAAGTCCTACGATAAGACTCACCATCTCTTGCTGTGTCATTGTTTTTCCCTGCCTGATGCTGGCAAGCAATTCGTCGTTCCTTTTCTTATTAAACATGCCAACATTGTTGGTTGGTGTTAGCCACACTGCTTTTTGTGAACGGCCTGATGTGTAAATTTTCTGTGCCAGTGCTATGCCTATGGCGTTGTTGTGGCTCATGCTAGCGGGTGGCTTTGTTGTACCCAAGTTGCCAAGCCACTCTTATCCATTCGTTTTTAGCAGCAAACTACTTGCTCCAACCATTGCGGGCGTACTTGGGATTAACCGAAAACTCGGCTGCTCCAACATCCAAATCGCCACTGTTGGGCACGCGATATTGCCCCCAAGCACAGGGCTTGCTCTTCTTTGTGGCATAACTTTGCCATGTGCCAGCATACTGATTGTTGCTATAGCTATCCGAGAAGTCGTCGATATCGTCGTAAACAATCTCTCCTTTATTTGTCTCATACCAGTAGAACAACAGATATCCCACAAACACGCCACTACCCTTTTGTTGCGCATTTTCTGCAAATCTGTACTTGGAAATGGTACAGCCACGGCGCTTAAACTGCCCTTTCATCGAGTTGTCTAATCCAAAAGTGGGATGGCTAAACTGCCTATTCTCTACCACATCTATTGTGCCTTGGAAGTTGCAACGGTTGGTTCTTACCATCGTGACGCCAGTCACCGTGTAACGATTTGCTGTGCTTTTGTGCACGCTCTGCAAACTAATATCAAACTTTTGATAGTTGTTGCCGATGTATCCGATGTATGCGGTCGAACTGTTTGACAACACATGGGTGAAGTCGGCCGTTAATTTCACTGGCTTGCTGTCTACTATTTTAGCCACAATCCAGCTCGGGTATCGGGTCAACCCAACCTTAGTCTTACTGTTCAAGCCTATTGTTACCAATATCAGCAATAACAAACTGCACGCTATCTTTCTTGTCATTATACGCTTAACTTTTATTTCATAATACATGCACACAACCGCTTAGCAATGCGTTATGTTCGTGTTGCAACATTTGTTTTTAGTAAAAACCTGAGATTACAAGGCTATGCCGGCAATCAAAGAAAGCATGGTACACATGCCTTCGAGGCAAAAGTACGAAGAAATTCCGAAAAAGACTCTGTCTTTCGATAAAATATTCTTGGCTAAAACCAATCTTAGTTCCAGCCCAAATAACTTTTTTATAGATAGTGTTTCTCAAAACGCTAAACCTTGAACACCAAACAAACACGCTGATACATATCAAGGCTATGCAATTTCCTTAATTAAGTTAGCATTTACGGCGTTTCAGCATATCGCAACACAGCAACAAACGGCTCAAAGTAAATAAAATTCAAGACAAAAAATAAACGGCTGCCATGAAGCTAAGTCTTCATTACATGCCGCACACCAGTTGCGAAAACAGTCATTGTGCCTTCTCACTACCGCAAGGCGGGGGGCACATCTTGTTATCCCATCCCCACCGCTTTGCCCAATGCAGCTTGTGCTGCAAGAGGGCGTCATCTAAACATCTTTCTCTTTTTACCTTATCAAACTAACCTATTGAACCATCAATGTAAATGTCTGTTACCTTAAAGTACAATCTCTATTTATTACCTTGATTTCTACTACCTATATTAATCCTGAAATTATCAATCTTACCTATCAATACCTAACCTAAATATGTATTGTTACCTGAAAAATACTCAATCTTTGTCCTTTAATCTAGTCTAATACATTAACATGTTTCCTTTATTCAATTCTTTCTTACCTATGCTTGAATACCTATGACTATCCTTTATATCAATCTTTCAGAATTATTTTATACTCTCGGACTTAACCTTGTGCAGGTTTTCATGTCTCGTATTTCTTATCTAGCGTCTCCCATTCAGTTGCAATGGGAAACGTTTGTCCCAATACAATCTAAATGCCTCTCAAAAGTAATACCATCTACCTAAACAAATTGGATCACTCCAACAACTAAACAATCTTCAATCTTATACTTAACTAAACACCTACTTTATTCTTTTCTCTCAAACTTCTCACAATGTCGAATCATTTCTTGATTGTGATTGGTTTTCTTTTTACGATGCAAAGTTACATCTGTTTGCGCAAACAGCCAAGAAAAAAAACATGTTATTTATCACCATTTGCCCACTTTTAACGTGAATCAAGCCAAATTGTGACCGCACACAGCCGCAAAAGATAGCATAAAAACCGCATAAAACCTACAAAATGAGCGATTTGCACGGCTTCATTTTACTGCTTGTGAAATATTCTAAAAATTCGTATTAAAAAGAAAATCAATGGCCTTCATTACTCAAAATCTAGAAAAAAGAACAGATTTTGGGATTGAAACGAACAACCATCTATTTCTTTTCTCTGGCCTTCTTCCTCTCAATTGTGGGTAAAAAGTTGGTGATAATAACCCGAAAACGGCGTTTTCTATCTCCTCTTGCCACTAAAACTAGGGTTTAACGTGGCTAATCTGCCTGCGATTGCATGGATTTTCTAACCACTTACAGCGCCATACTTCATTTGTTTGCGCCCGAAGCGTGCCTTTTTCCGCCTTTTTTCTGCCTTTCTTCTGCCCTATTTACGCCCAACGCTCAAGCAAAGGTTGTCGTTCTAGTAGCTCAATTGCAACTTGGCATCACCTCTACTACCTCAAATCACAAACTTATACCACTATAATAGGCATCTGTTGGCACGCTTACACAATATATATATAAGACGCACGTTATCAAAATATGCAATGGACAGACAGAATTAGGCAAACAAAAATTATCCTTGTGGTGGTAGCTACGATTATTGTTGTGGCATCACTTGCCGTGTCGCGCATGCTTACACGCGACCTCGAGGTCGAAGAACGCCACAAAATGGAAATTTGGGCCGAAGCAATGAGAACGCTTAACCTTGCCGACGAAAACACCGACCTCAACCTGGTGTTGCGCGTTATCAACGACAACAACTCCATTCCCGTGGTGGTTCTCGATGCTAAAGGGCATGTACAGTCGGCGCGTAATGTTAATGTGCACGGTCAATCGGATGCCGACAGCGTGAAAAAGGTTAACGCAATGGCGCAACAACTACTTACCGAAGGACGATTTGTGCGCATCTCGCTCAACAATGCGTCTAAAAACGAATATATTTATGTGTGTTATGCCGACTCGCTCATGCTGCAACGGCTGGCCATTTACCCTTATGTGCAACTGGGAATAGGACTAATTTTTGTGCTGGTGGCTTTGATGGCGTTGCGAACCTCTAAACGTGCTGAACAAAATAAGGTGTGGGTGGGACTTTCTAAAGAAACTGCTCACCAACTGGGTACCCCTATTTCTAGCCTGATGGCCTGGACCGAGGTGCTAAAAGAAACGCACCCCGATGACGATTTGATACCCGAAATGGAGAATGATATCAAACGCCTGCAACTTATTGCCGACAGATTTTCTAAAATTGGCTCGCTGCCCGAACCTCTACCCGCTAGTCTTAACGAAGTGATGGCGCACGCAATAGACTACATCGACAAGCGCACACCCAAGCGTATTAACCTCGTTACGCAGTTTCCCAGCGAGGATATTATCCTTAATCTCAACGCTTCGCTCTTTGAATGGGTTATCGAAAACTTGTGTAAAAATGCTGTCGACGCCATCGGCGAACAACCTGGAACCATCACTTTGTCTATGCAAAAAACAGCGCAGAAGGTGATTATCGAAATTTCAGACACGGGCAAGGGCATTCGCAAAAAGGATATTGGCAACGTTTTCCGACCGGGTTTCACCACAAAAAAACGTGGCTGGGGACTGGGCTTGTCGCTTGCCAAACGCATTGTTGAAGAATATCATCAAGGCAAAATCATGGTGAAAAGTTCGGAAGTGGGCATTGGCACCACCTTTCTTATCGAACTAAAAGCCTAAGTTTAGCTGCATCGTACTGTGCTTGGCGAGGCTTTACCCCTGGATTTAGTGCTATTACCCCTCCCGTTATTGGCGCAGTACGCTCCACGCGCTCACACCCCTAATACATGCTTTTGCACATTCCGCATCGGCTATTACATATAACAGGCAACCACCTTTCGCCCAAAGCCCCAAAGATAAAAGGGGTCAGTCCTAAAACCCAGTTGTAAGCTTCCCCCTCATGCACATAATTTCA
>ENA-OWNK01000461-OWNK01000461.1-metagenome-genome-assembly--contig:-NODE-461-length-19210-cov-5.077473_pt1 | contig 19210 bp, 12 predicted proteins | sample MGYA00245343_ERZ651121 | MGnify/ENA primary metagenome ERZ651121 (study PRJEB26857, sample SAMEA4031775) | metagenome | biome: human; feature: oral; material: saliva | place: Philippines | collected 2014... | reverse complement strand
TCACTTCTTCCGCAACTCCCAAAAAGCCACCGCCGAAGCCGCAGCCACATTGAGCGAGTCCACATTGTGATACATGGGGATGCGCACCGTGTAGTCGGTACTTGCTATCACCGTGTCGGCCAAGCCGTCGCCCTCCGTACCCATCACGAGCGCCAAGCGCGGTTCGGCCTTCAGCGCCGGATCGTCGAGCGAAATCGACCGATCGGTCAGCGCCATGGCTGCCGTGCGGAAGCCCAACGCCCGCAACTCCCCTACGGGATCGGCCGACCAAGCCCAAGGCACGAGAAACACGCTGCCCATCGACACGCGCACCGCACGGCGATTGAGCGGGTCGCAGGCCGTGCGCGACAGCACCACGGCATCGATGCCCAAGGCGGCAGCCGAGCGGAATATCGCGCCGATGTTGGTGGCGTCGGTCACCCCGTCGATCACGCACACGCGCGCCGCATCGCGCACCACTTCTGTCACCGTGGTTTCCGGCCGACGGCGCATGGCACACAGCACACCGCGCGTGAGGGTGTAGCCGGTGAGCTGCGCCAAGAGTTCGCGTGCGCCGGTATAGACGGGAATGTCGCCGCAACGGCTGAGCACATCGGCCGCATCGCCGGTGAGATGTCGCTCCTCGCAGAGCAGCGAGAGGGGTTCGTAGCCCGCATCGAGTGCCACATGGATCACCTTCGGACTTTCGGCGATGAACACGCCACGGGAGGGGTCGACTTTGCTGCGCAACTGCGCTTCGGTCAAGGCACTGTAAACCTCCACACCGGGATCGGACAGGGAGGTGAGATGGAAAATGGGCATAAGGGATTTCTTTTCGCGATCAGTCATTCGTGAGGCGCCCTCCGTCATGGCCTTCGCCTGGGCAAACTGCGTTCGGGGCGTCCGAAGTGCAAAGTTAGCGGAAAATATCTTGTCGCGCTCCCCCGCTCCACGAAAAGTAGTCCATCGAGCAAGCCCGACAAAGCTACCCAGATGCCTCAACAAAGCACAACACTCCCGCCGAGCTCGAACCCGACGAGAGTGTATGGTGTGTGAAAAAGAGAGGGCCAGCGCCGGAGACTCAGGGTTGCGCTCTGCGGCCGGAGGTCACCACGAGGGGAACCGTCTGCTGTGCGGCTTTCGTCGGCGCGCTGTCGGCCGTGCCGCGATAGGCGTTCCAGCTCCAGCCCGCATTGTCCCAATCGTAGTAGTCGCCCGTGTACGTGCTCCAGTCGCTGAAGCTCAGGCTGCCCAGATTGAAGCGGAAGCCCGAATCGCCTGCACGACCGGTGAAACGGCTGTTGCTCAGATAGTAATCGTAGATCCGCACGTCCAAACCGTGGTCGGAGGGATACGTGAGATAGATTTCGCCGTTGCGGATTTCCCAGTAGAAGCGGTGGTAGCGGCGCGAGAGCGGACCGTAGTTGTAGAAGTCGATCTGCTTGCCCCAACCCGAGCGCGCTCCGTAATAGTTCGGCTGGAAAAGCACATACGAGTTGCGCGAATCGAATTGCACCTTTTGTCCCGTGATGGGATTCACCACTTGATAGAACATGCCGAAATCGCCTTGCCACTCGCCGCTGATGGTTTGTGCGCGACCTCGGTCGCCGGTACCGGGATTGTAGGGATAATACGGATTATAGGGGTCGTAGCCGTCGCCGTCGTAGTACGGATCGTACACACACGAAGCGAGAGACAGCGCCGCCACGAGCAAGACGGGCAGTGCCCAGAAAAGAGAGTAGATTCGTTTCATAATCGGTGATTACTGTGCCGCTGAGGGCGGCAGGTTTGTAGGGCAAATGTAGAGCAAACGCACTGAGCGACCAAACGAATGGGAGAAAAAAAGCATCGTGCGGGGCATTTATTTGCTTTTGTGGGCAATTTGCCCCGAACAAGATAGACAGAACGAACATTTGCCCCAAAACACCACGCCACACAAGACAAACGACAAATCTCATCTAAGATCCACACGCAAAGCGCAACGTCGGTCAGCCAATCCGGCTCTTCTTCCTCACGAAACCGAGTGAGCGGCGCACCGGCCGGCGATAGCTTTCGCTCCTTATTTCCTCTCGCGCGTGCGCGCGTCAGGCAGTTTCCGTTTTTTGCCTTCACCTCTTCACCCAACCCTCACAACACACTATGCCACAGCGAAATAAGGGTGAAGACTTTGGCAAAAACACCTTCACCCGCGGACACCATTGCCTTCACCCGCGGTGAAGCCGGAAAAAAAGACGGATCCTTCACCCCTTTTGTCATTAAAATCAACTCGTTGCGCGCCGCGGTGAAGGGTGAAGGCTAAAAACAAAAAGTGACTGATGCGCGTGTGTACGTGTGCGCGCGAGGAGGGTTCACCCGAATAAGCGGGCGTTTTTCATCAACGCCCCCCGTGTTTCGAGCAGTTGTCCCCCGCTTCTTCGGGTGCGTGGGGCGCGTTGTGTTTTCCGTCCCAAACTGTCGGATGGGAATCGTGTCGTACGATTTACTATGGACGGGAAAGGAAAATATCGGCACAAAAAAGAAGTGTCACCGCCCACATTTCGCCGTTTTTTACTACATTTGCGAAATCGAGGTGCGCCCTGCTTCAGCGCGCACCCTTTCACGCCAAGACACTCACACCATGACCATTTTCAGCAAAATTGCCGCCGGAGAAATTCCCTCCTACAAATGTGCGGAAAACGAGGATTTCTATGCCTTTCTCGACATCAACCCTGTGGCGAAGGGACACACGCTTGTGATTCCCCGTCGGGAAGTGGACTACATTTTCGATCTCGACGACGAAACGCTCGCCGCCTACCATCGCTTTGCCAAGCGCGTGGCGCTGGCCATCGGCGAAGCTTTCCCCTGTCGCAAAGTCGGCATGGCCGTGCTCGGACTCGAAGTGCCGCACGCTCACATTCACCTCATCCCCCTCAACAATGAGGGCGACATGGACTTCCGCAAACCGAAGCTCCAACTTCCTGCCGAAGAAATGCAGGCGGCGGCCGATGCCATCCGCGCGGCTTTCGAACGCCAAAACCCGGCCTAATCTCTCTACACGTCAATTCGCACCTTTATGCACCTCCACCACTTTGTTCTGCTGAGCGCACTGCTCGCAGGCAGCGCGACGGCCGCGGCGCAGTCCTCGGCCGGCCATGTCATTCGACTCGACCGACCGACGTCCTTCAAAGGGGCCGAAAGTTGGTGGGGCGGACACCCCGAACGTTTTGACAGCCTGCACAAGCCCATCAGTGCGGGCGATGCGGCCGTGAACCCCGATGCCGAGTGGGAACGCCGCTCGCTGCCCTTGGGCAATGGGAGTTTGGGCGCGAACCTCATGGGTTCGGTGGCCACCGAACGCCTCACCCTCAACGAAAAGAGCCTCTGGCGCGGCGGTCCGGGGGTGAAGAGCGGTCCGGCTTACTACTGGGATGTGAACAAGGCGAGCGCACCGGTGCTCAAAGCGATCCGCCGTGCTTTCGCCGAGGGCAATACCGAAGAGGCGGCCCGGCTCACACGCGAGAATTTCAACGGAAAGGCGGCCTACGAAACCCGGGGCGAAAAAGATTTTCGCTTCGGCTCGTTCACCACGATGGGTGAGCTCCACATCGCAACGGGACTTGACGAGGCGAAGATCCGCGACTACGAGCGCACGCTCTCGCTTGATTCGGCGCTGGCCACGGTGAATTTCACTGCGGCCGACGGCACGCGCTACACGCGCAGCGCGTTCATCTCCTACCCCGACAATGTGCTGGTGGTGCGCTTCACCGCCGACCGCCGCGGACAACAAAACCTCACGCTTTCCTACGCGCCGAATCCCTGCGCCGAGGGAAAGATGGTGCCGGAGGGAAAGGACGGGCTGGTCTATCGCGCACAGTTGGACAACAATGGCATGCGCTTTGTGGTGCGACTGCGCGCGGTGGCGAAAGGCGGCACCGTGTCGAATGCCGACGGGCGTTTCACGGTGAAAGGCGCCGACGAGGTGACCTTCCTCCTCACCGCCGACACGGACTATCGGCTGAATCTCGACCCGAAGTTCGACGATCCGAAGGCCTATGTGGGGGTGGACCCCGAACGCACCACGGCGCAGTGGATGAAAGCGGCGGTGCGACGAAGCTATTCGCCGCTTTTTGCCCGGCACTACAAGGACTACGCTGCGCTCTTTGATCGCGTGCAACTGCAGCTGGACTCCACGCCCGACTCGCTGCGCAACCTGCCGACGGATCGGCGACTGGCGGCTTATCGCAACGGTGCGCCGGATCACGATCTCGAAGCGCTCTACTTCCAGTTCGGCCGCTATCTGCTCATCGCTTCTTCGCGACCGGGCAATCTCCCGGCGAACCTGCAAGGGGTGTGGCACAACAACGTCGACGGGCCGTGGCGCGTGGACTACCACAACAACATCAACCTGCAAATGAACTATTGGCCGGCGCTCACAACGGGACTGGCCGAGTGCGCCGAACCGCTCACGGAGTTCATTCTCTCGATGCGCAAACCCGGTGCGGTGACGGCACGCAAATATTTCAACGCGCGCGGATGGATGGCCGGCATCAGCGGCAACCCCTTCGGTTTCACCGCACCCTTCGTGAGTCAAGACATGTCGTGGAACTACAATCCCGTGGCCGCCCACTGGTTGGCGACGCACCTGTGGGAGTACTATGAGTTCACACGCGACAAACAGTTTCTTGCCAAGGTGGCTTATCCGGTGCTGAAGGAGTGCGCGCAATTCTCGGAAGACTACCTGTGGCAAAAACCGGACGGCACGCTCACGGCGGCGCCTTCGACCTCGCCCGAACACGGACCGGTGGACGAGGGGACGACCTTCACCCACGCGGTGATTCGCGAAAACCTGCAAGAGGCGGTGCGCGCAGCGATGATTCTCGGCGTGGACAACAGCGACGTGGCCACCTGGAACAACACGCTTGCGCATCTGGCTCCTTACAAGGTGGGGCGCTACGGGCAGTTGCAAGAATGGAGCAAAGACATCGACGATCCGAACGACCACCACCGCCATGTGAACCACCTCTTCGGCTTGCACCCGGGAACGACGATCTCGCCTATCACCACCCCTGCGCTGGCTGAAGCGGCGCGCGTGGTGCTCGACCACCGCGGCGACGGCGCCACCGGTTGGTCGATGGGATGGAAACTCAACCAATGGGCACGTTTGCACGACGGCAACCGGAGCTACAAGCTCTTTGCTAATTTGCTGAAAAACGGAACGGCCGACAACCTCTGGGATATGCATCCGCCGTTCCAAATCGACGGTAATTTCGGCGGAACGGCCGGCGTGGCCGAAATGCTCCTCCAAAGTCACGTCGGCGGTTTGCACCTCCTGCCCTCACTGCCCGACGCGTGGCGCAACGGCTGTGTGAAAGGACTGCGCGCCCGCGGTGCTTTCGTCGTGGATCTCGACTGGCGCAACGGACAACTGCACGAAGCGCGCATCACCTCGCTGGCCGGTGAAGATTGCACCGTGCGCTACGGACAACAGACCATCGATTTCCCCACTCACAAAGGACATGTCTACCGACTCCGGCTCAAGGACGGACGGCTCGAACTCGCAAAATAAAAACGGAGCCCTTTTGCGCCCCAAAAAACAAAGACAACGTTTGGACATTCGACCGACGAATTGTAACTTTGCCCCAATTTACTTTCCATCTCGACTACTTTAATGCAAGAATCTTTCGAACTCATTGCCAAAACCTTCCAGGGACTGGAAGAGGTGTTGGCGCAAGAGCTCATCGAGCTTGGTGCCAACGACGTGCAAATCGGCCGCCGCATGGTCTCCTTCAGCGGAAACCAAGAAATGATGTACCGCGCCAATTTTTGTCTCCGCACCGCCGTACGTATTCTCAAACCCATTTCGCATTTTCGTGCCCGAAACGCCGACGAGGTTTACAAAGCGGTGAAAGAAATCGAGTGGAAGGATATTTTAGATCTTGACACGTCCTTTGTGGTCGACACCACCGTCTACAGCACCGAATTTCGCAACTCGAAATTCGTGGCTTACAAGGTGAAAGACGCCATTGTCGACTATTTTATGGAGCGCGAAGGAAAGCGCCCCAATATCAGTGTGGCGAATCCCGATTTGCGACTCAATATTCATATAGCGGAAGACAATTGCACGCTGTCGCTCGATTCGAGTGGGGAGAGTCTCCACTTGCGCGGCTACCGCACGGCAACCGTCGAAGCGCCAATCAACGAGGTCCTCGCCGCCGCCCTCATCAAAATGAGCGGTTGGAAATTTGATTGCGACCTCATCGACCCCTTCTGCGGCTCGGGTACCATTCTCGTGGAGGCGGCGCTCATGGCACGCAATATCTATCCCGGGGTGTTCCGTCAAAAATTTGGATTCGAAAATTGGAAAGACTTCAACCCCGAACTGCTCAGCTCTATTTTTGAAGACGACAGCAACGAGCGCACTTTCGAACACCGCATCATCGGTTCGGACATCAACCTTCGTGCCGTCGAAGCCGCGCTGGCCAATGCCAAAGCTGCCGGCGTAGCCGATCTCATCACGGTGGAACAACGCGAAATCCGCGACTTCAAAAAGCCGGAAATGCCCGCTGTGCTCATCACCAATCCGCCTTATGGCGAACGACTGCGCCCCGAAGATCTCTCCGACATCTACCGCACGCTGGGCGAGAAGCTCAAACGCGAATTCCAAGGCGGAGAGGCCTGGATCATTTCCTCGAGCGAAGAACTCTTCGACTCGATGCGTCTGCGCCCCTCCTTCAAAGTGCCACTCCAAAACGGATCGCTCGATTGCGAACTCCGCAAATATGTCACCTTCGAAGGCAAGCTCGACAATTTCCGCGCGCAAGGCAATGTGGTGAAAACCGACGACGAACTGCGACGCATGGGCGAAAAAGGACGTTTCCGCGACGGCCGCAAACGCGATTTCTCGCGCAAACGTTTCGACGACGACGAAGAGCGCGATGGACGCGGAGCAGGCGAAGAACGTGGCGATCGCCGCTTCAACGACCGCACCGCCGGCGACCGAAAGGGAAAATTCGGCGACCGCGAACGCCGTTTTGATGACCGCGACAACCGTCGCTACGACGACCGCCGCAACGAAGCAGAAGAACGCTACGACCGCAACATCGACTTCTCCGACGATCCCGAACTCGCCGCCACCTATCGCAATCTCCGTGCCCGTCACAACACCTTCGAGCGTGTGCGTCACGCCAAAGACCGCAAGGAGCGCGAAGAACGCGGCGAGAAGTTCGAACGCCGCGACGACCGCGGAGGTTTCAACAAGCGCGGAGGATTTAACGACAGAAAGGGAGCTTACAACGACCGAAAAGGCGCCGGTGACCGCAAGGGTTACAACGATCGTGGAGGCTTCAAAGGTCGCCGAGACAACGACCGCCGTGACGGCGGCGGCTACAACCGCGACCGCCAAAACCGTTACGACGGCAAGCCCTCCGATCGTCGCCGCGATGACCGTCGCGACAATGATCGCCGCGGAGGATATAATGATCGCGGAGGCTACAACAAACGTGGCAGCTATAACGATCGTGGAGGCTACGACCGCCGCGACCAAGGTGGGTTCTCCCGTTCGCGCCGCGACGATTGAACCGCCCCACCGACGTTCCCTCTTTTTCGTTCACGCTTGAGCACGCTGTTCGCATGAAAAAAATCATCCTCCTTCTCCTCTCGTTCCTCACGCTCACCGGAATGGCGCAAACCACACAAAAATCACTCCGCCAACCCACCCTCGACGACCTCATGTGGGGCGGTTCCAACTATTGGAACCTCCAACCCAAAAGTGTCTTCACCGCTTGGTGGGGCGAAGCCCTTCTGCGCACCGACGTCGAGCAAGTTTCACAACTGAGTGATGCGGCCGGTCGGCATTTCGATGCGAAAGGCACGCCGCTTTTCACCCTCGCCGAGGTCAATGCCGCGCTCGACACCGCCCGTTGCGGCGTGTTGCGTTCGCTCACCTCCGCCACCTTCCCCGAAGCCGGTCGCCCCGTCGCCACCCTTCGCACCGCTCGCGCCCTCTTCCGCTACAATTGGAAAGATCGTCGCGTCGAATGGTCGATCCCGCTCGAACGAGGCATCGAACACCAAGACTTCGCTCCCGCGAGTCAAGCCTTGGCTTACACCCGAAACTATAACCTCTACGTCACCACCGCCGACGGACGCCGCCACGCCGTTTCCACCGACGGCAACCGCGAGTTGCTCTACGGCACCTCCGTTCACCGTGACGAATTCGGCATTCACAAAGGCACCTTCTGGAGTCCCGACGGACGCCGCCTCGCCTTCTATCGCATGGACCAGCGCATGGTCACCGACTATCCGCTCGTCAACATCGACGTGCCCTCGGCCGTGCGCATCGCCCAACCCGCGCCCGAGAAGTACCCCATGGCGGGCATGACCTCGCATAAGGTCACCGTCGGCATCTTCAATCCGGAGAACGATCGCACCGTCTGGCTCGATCTCGGCGATCCCACCGACCGCTACTTCACCAACCTCAGTTGGAGCCCCGACGGCAACCGCCTCTACATCATGGAAGTGCCACGTTCGCAAAAGCGCTGCGACCTCGTCGCCTACGACACCCACACCGGCGCGCGACTCGGGGTGCTCTACACCGAAACCAACGAGCGTTTCGTCGAACCCCAAAACCCGCTCACGTTCTTGCCGTGGGACAAAGACAAGTTCATCTACCAAAGCGAGCGCGACGGCTTCAACCACCTCTACCTCTTCAACACCAAAGGCCAACTGCTCAAGCAGCTCACCTCCGGTAAGTTTGAAGTGCTCGAACTCCTCGGTTTCAACACCCGCACCCACAGCGTCATCATTCGCAGCAACGAGAGCGGCCACATCCGCGAGAACCTCTACGCCGTCGATCTCAAAACCGGTCGTCGCACCCTGCTCGACAACGGTGTAGGCGTGCACCGCGCCCAACTCTCGCCGAACGGCACCCTGCTGCGCGACACCTGGTCGTCGCCCACCACCTACCGCAACATCGTCGTTCGCAGCACCGAGCGTCCGCGCGAAACCCTTCGCCTGCTCGAAGCCGCCGACCCGTGGCGTGAGTTCACCATGCCCCGCGTCGAAAGCGGGAGCATCCTGGCCGCCGATGGCAAAACGCCTCTCTACTATCGGCTCGTCAAGCCTGTCCACTTCGATCCCAACAAGCAGTATCCCACCATCGTCTACGTCTACGGTGGTCCCCATGCCACCAACGTCAAGGAGTCGTGGAACTACCAAGCCCGCCCGTGGGAATACTACATGGCCAACCGCGACTACGTCCTCTTCATTCTCGACAACCGCGGATCGGGCGACCGCGGTTTCGAATTCGAAAGTTGCACCCACCGCCACCTCGGTCGCATCGAGATGGCCGATCAGATGCAAGGCGTCAAATACCTCTCTTCCCTCCCCTTCGTCGATACCACCCGCATCGGCGTGCACGGTTGGAGTTTCGGCGGTTTCATGACCACTAACCTCATGCTCTCCCACCCCGAAGTCTTCAAAGTCGGTGTCGCCGGCGGTCCCGTTCTCGACTGGAAATACTACGAAGCCATGTACGGTGAGCGCTACATGGAAACGCCGCAGACCAATCCCGAGGGCTATGCCGAAGCCAGCATGGTGGGCCACGCCGGCCGACTCAAAGGCCGCTTGCAAATCATCGTCGGCTACAACGACCCCACCTGCGTGCTCCAGCACTCCCTCGCCTTCCTCCGCGCCTGCGAAGATGCCGGCACCCAGCCCGACTACTTCGTCTATCCCGGACAAGGCCACAACATGATGGGGCGCGACATGATCCACCTCCACGAGCGCATCACGCGCTACTTCGAAGACCATCTCAAACCGCTGCACAAATAACCGATCGCCGCGCAACTATCTAAAAACAACGGTGCCGCCTCTCTTGTGAGAGGCGGCACCGCTTTCTTTTGCGCGTGCAAACTCCTTTTACGGCTGTTGTTTCACGTAGATCGAAAAGGTTTGATCAATGGAAGAAACGCCATGGAAAATCACCTTCCGTTCGTGCCCCGTGCGGTTGGGCGCAAGCTTCACCTGCACCTGCCGACGATCCTTGGAGATCGCAAAGGAATACCAATTTCCCGAAGCACGACAAGTGCCATCTGCCAACGTATCGATTCGCAACGCCTCATCGTCGACGAATTTCGTCGTACCGCATTTATTGAGCGTATCGGGAATGGTCACATTGAACAACGACCAAGCTTTGTTGAAGGGTTTTCCCTCTCGGTTGAGCACATTGACGGTTTGTTCACCGCCCGCTGCCGACAGCGACAATTCGGTAGATCGCACTTCATATTCATCTTTCAGAGAATGCGAACCATCGCAACCGGGCAAAAACAAGAGCGCGCACATCACGCTCGCAACAATCGTGGAAACAGACTTCATCATTTCGAATTGAAAGGAGATTGAACAACATAGAGACTGAAAGAGAGCCTAGATCCCCCATGCAACGCCACATTGCGGGTTTTTCCGGTGTGGTTGGCGTTCACCTTGACGCGAATGGTGTTTTGATCTTTCGATATCGTGAACGAATACCAGTCGTTGTACAAGCGTTGACCACCATCTACCAATTTCTCCTTTCGCATCGTCGTGTCTGTCACACTACCACGACAATCCACCCGAGGATCATTCAGACTCGTTCCTTCGGGGAACCACGAAATGTGTTTTCGATTTCCACTTCTGCTGCGCACCGTCACAACGGCCTCACCGCCTTCCTTAGAAAAATACAACTGCCCAGGATAAGCCTGAGGTTCGTCACTCATATCGTCGCAGGACACGACTCCGAGTAAGCACAAGCTCGACAAAGCAAGCAACTTCAAAAAATGCATAGACTATTATTTTTGATGGGAGAATCAACGAGAATGGGACGACCGGTCCGCCCCTACGAAAGCCAACGAATTGAACCCGTGGTCAACAGTACATTAACAACCAAGTCTCAATTCAACGGTGCAAAGGTAAGAGAAAATATCCTATTTGCAAAATCGAAAGTTTTTTTTACACCACGACATAAAACAAAACTTGTTGATCACCGCTGCCCTACCTTCCCGCACTTCCCTCCTCTGCATCAAGCAAGGGGGAAAACGCCACTGCGAGAAGCAGTCAACGCTCCACCACGCGCAAGGAATTGCCGCAGCGGCGGTGCGACACCGAGAAACCCAGACTGCGCACCTCCCGACCAAAGGCTTGAAGTGACACGCCGCGCACGGCAGCGGGGCAACGGCGGCGCAAGCGGTCGTACAACGCTGTCACCGTGTGCCACTTCCCCACCTCACCGCTCCGCGGCACACGATAGTAACGAGACAGACATTCGGCAAGCGGAGACGCCACACGAAAGGCGGCATTGGCGCGCTCCTGCAAGCGCGTCGACGCCCGATCCAGATAGCACGGCGCACCGGAAAGCACCTCGCTGCGCAGTTGCGCGAAAAGCTGCGCGTGGTCCACGGGCGAGCAATCGATCGGACGCGTCACCTCCACACACACAAAGCGACGCGAACCCGTGCCATCCACCAGCACCTCCTTCACATTGCTCGTCGCCATGAACGAAGCCATGCGCGGCAACGACAACAGTTCCTGCCGATAGGCCCGACGCAAACAGAGCTGCTTGAGTTGCAGGAGATTCTTGAGCGTCGCATTTTGCCGCGGCGTGTAGCGGTCGAACTCATCGAGGTTGATCAGCCCCAGTTTGGCCAAACGCGGTTCGGGTGCGGCCGAGCCCACGAGGTCGAACTTGTCGGTGTAGTAATCGGCCAACTCGGGCGGCATGAGCAGACGGCAAAACGTGCTCTTGCGCAGGCCCTGACGCCGACTCACGAGCAGCGGCACCAGGTCATTGGCCGTCGCGGTGGGTTGCCCCATCCACTGCGCGGCCAAAGCGCGCAGCCAAACAGCGAAACCGCACAACCACGCGGCCTCGGTCGATACACGCTCGCCCAGCGGGCGCACCCGGTCGACGCCGTCCCAATCGGGCAGGCGGTTCATGTAGTCGGTCAGCGGATGGAACGACGGGAGGAGCGAGGAGTGCAACAACCGCACCACATCGCGCTGCCAAACCCCGATGCCGGCATCGATGGCACGAATGGACAACGTGTTGAAGTCCAAGGGAGTGATGCGGCGGAAGGGCCCTTGCCCATCGCGCTCTCGAAATTCGGGCACCTCGGCCAGCACATTATAGCGAAATTCGTGCGTCTCTTCCAGCAGTTGCCGCAGACGCAGGTGGAGGGTGGGTTGCGCTGCGTCATCGTCCCGCTCACGGCGACGGGGAGCGCCGAGCGACGGGACAACAGACGGGCAGCGAGCGGCAAGGCCCGGAAAGCACACGGCGAAAAGACACCGAACGAGAAAACGAAGGAAACGAAGAAGAAAGTTTTTCATAGCCGATAAAGATAAGAACATGGAACTTCAACGGACGACTGCGGGGACTCTCGCCCCGTTCGAACGAGCGGTACCGAAGGCGTTTGGTCTGTCCTCGGCCGACTCATTTTTTGCATCGCCGTTCCCTTACCAATACAATCGAAAAACCGGATTGTGACACATCGGCGGAAAAATTCTTTCATTTTCCATTTTTGTCGCCCCGACGCCTCTCACATTTTCCCCTCATCCTCAACGCATTGCAACCATCCACGGAAGCACCTTCAACGAACGTTAAAGCCCAAAGAATGGCTTGTCATTTTTTGCGCGCCCACGTCAGTTCCGCCAAAACAATGCTCCACAGCACACTTTCCTCTCAAGAAAGCACGCAAAAACACTTCCCCACTTTCGGGAAAAAACGCCCTTCTTTTCCCACTCCGCCCCCCGCTTTCCGACCGCCGCCGCGCACCGCATTGCGGTGAACGCACCTCTCGCGTGTGCGCACACCCGCGCGCCTCAGTCGGTTTTCTTTTTCTGCCTTCACCCTTCACGTTGGGGCCTCAGCAGCCTGATTGCTCGGGCGTTGGGGGTGAAGACGCCGCCCATTTTCGTCCTTCACCGCCGCTCCCGACGTGTGCAGCCCGGGTGAAGATCGAAGCGCAAAAGCCTTCACCCCTTACGCACTGACGGTCAACGCGTTGACGCAGGTGGGTGAAGAGGTGAAGGCAAAAAACGAAAAGTGCCTGACGCGCGCACGCGTAGGCGCATGAAAAACGCCACCCGAAAAGAGGTGGCGAAATGGGGAGAATCGGTCGGGCGACGGAAGGAAATCATCCGCGCTTCCAAACCTGTTCGACGGGCGCGCTTTTTTTGTTCTTGAGGGTGACCTTCACGGCCGCATACTTGTTCACGGTCTCGGTGGGCAACACAAGGGTGAAGCGAGCATCGAGCCACTTGAAGTAGTCGCTGTCGATGAAGTCCAAATGGATACCCACCGGCTTGCGGTTGCTTCCCTTGCGCCACTCGATGAGCGTGCGGGGTGTGGTGGTGACCAGCATCGTCTGGGCGGAGAGGTCGTGGAGCTGCCCCGAAGCGTCGACACCGTTCACCGCCAAGCCGCTCGCGCCGCTCACGATGGCGCTCTTCGGGTATTCAAAATTCTTGTATTTCACTTCCTTCTTCCAGCCGTATTGCGCATTCACCTCGTAGAACGTGCTGTCTTGAGGCGTAACGTCGGCCAAAGAGAGGGTGGTACCCGTCACGGTGCAGGCCAGGCGCGTCTCCTTGCCGGAGGTGGAAGCCTCTACGGTGAGGCCGCTCGGATTCAACACGAAACCGCCGATCACGGAAGAGGAATCAGCGGGGAGTTTGCCCTTGAAATAGTCTTCGTTCACGCGCGTCACACCGGCATCGGCCAGGAGTGCATCGGTCTCTTCGGGGGTCTGCCATTGTCCGTCGACCTGTTTGGCGGCGGGCGTTTCACGCACGCTCTGCTTGTCATCGTACTTGTCGCACGAGGATACACTCAGCACAGCGGCTCCTCCCAACACGAGGGAGCAAGCCAGAGAGAAAGTCATTTTCATCATAGGGAAGCTTATTGTTTGGATTGATCTTTTGAAAAGGAGGTGGCCGAGGCGGTTGAAGACGGACCACTTGGCGGCGCCACCACTCACGCGGTCACTGCGCTATGCACGACAAAGACACCATCTGCGTGCACATCGACATGACAATTACTGCAATTCGACAGACTACAACCGGTGTTGTCGTTTTGAGAGTACAAATATAGAAACCTGTGCAGACAGCTACAAATAAAATAGCTAAATTCTCAGACGAAAAACGTCGATCGTCCCCATTTTGTCAATCCAGAGTATGCAAACTGCGCGAAAACAGAAAATCAAGGCCGCAAGAAAGCGAAAAACAAAGACAAAACAGCACGCTCACGACCTATTCGATAGACAAATGTAAAGCTACACAGAACCATCCGGTGCAAAACTTCATACATGAATCCGTATATACCACCTGAAAAACGAATAGAATTGCAAGTCAATCCTCGCCTATGGGAAAATTCGAAGTGCGCTCACGAGAGAGGGTCAACAACGACAGCGCACGTCCCCCCATGAAGGAAAAACGCCCCTCCGCGGAGCGAACCGGGAGGGGCGGGTGGAGGAAGCCGGCGACGGCTTATTTTTGCTTCTTGTCGACAGCAGTGGCGGGTTTGAGCACCTCGGCCTTGTAGCCGAACTTGGCAAAGCCCTTTTGGAGATTGGGCACATTGGTCACGTCGGCATCGAAGGTCACGGTCACGGTGTGGTTTTCCACATCGGTCTTCATGTTCTTCACGCCCTTTTCGTAGGGGATGTTGCGCTTCACCTTGGCTTCGCAGTTGACGCAGGTCATTTGTTCCACCTTGAAGACAACTTGTTGGAGGTTCTTGGCTGCGGCACCGAGTACCGAGAAGAGGAAGACGAAGAGAAAGAGAACTTTTTTCATTGTGTGATCTGTTTTTTGAAATACGAAAAATGAAAGTAGGTGAGTGAATTTATCGTGCGATGGTGTAGCGGAAGCCGGCGTAGAACATGGCGCCGTCGAGCGGGCCGTAGACCAGGGTGGGGTCGAATTGCGAACCGCGCGGGTGGGCAAAGTCGATCACGGCATTGGGCTGCTTGTAGCCGGTGAGGTTTTCGCCGCCCACATAGACGCTGAAACCGCGGAAATTGCGCGTGACCTGTGCCGAGAGTTGCGGGTAGGCTTTGAAATTGGGGTTCCACGACGTGGTGCCGTCGGCCAGCACGTAGTTGAGCGGTAGGCGTCCGCCGCCGTTGAGCTGGAGGGTGACGTCAAATTGCCACTTCTCGAGCGGCGTGGCGTAGGTGGCGGTGACGAGGGCCTTGTAGCGACTCTGCAGGGGTTTTTCCATGACGCTCACGCTGCCGTCGGGGCGACCGAATGCGGTGCGCACGTTGGTGTAACGATAGGCGGCTGTGAGGTTGAAGCCCTCGAAGAGCGGATAGGAGGCTTGCAGTTGCACCACGTGCGAATAGCTGTCGCCTTGGAGCGGGTGGATGCTGATGCGGTGCGGATCGGCGTCGAAGTCCACCACGGCTTGCTTTTCGAAGTTGGTGTAGTAGTAGTCGGCACTCAGGTCGAGGACGTGATCGCCCAAGGGAAGTTTGTAGCCGATGTTGAGCCCGTAGTTCCACGCCTCTTCGCGCAGGTGATCGCTGCTGAAGTCGAGGGCGCGGCTTCCCGTGAGCAGATAGTTCATTTCCTCGGGCACCCAAGCGGTGCGGTAGCCCTTGCCGGCATTGAGACGAACCACGAAGTTGCGACGCGGCGAGAATTTGAGGTGGGCGCGGGGGGTGACAAACGTGCCGTAGAGGTTGCTGCGGTCGATGCGCACGCCGCCCATGAGGGTCAGGGCGCTGCCGAGCGTGTAGGTGTATTGGGCGTAGGCGCCGGCCACGGTTTCGCGAGCGGAAGTGGGTAGGGCGACGCCGGGCGCGAAGGTCCGATCGCCCACCGTGCGACCGAAGTCGTCGTGGTTCAAACTCAAACCGGCCGAAAGGGTGTGGGTGCGCTGCCACTGCGTTTCGAAGAGCAACGAAGCGTAGGCATTGGTTTGTCGCGCGTTGAAAATTCGGTGGTCATAGTTGGCGTTTTGCAAGTGGCGCGAGCCGGAGAGGATGAGGGCGATGTTGGTGTTGTTCTCATCGTGAAACATCCACGCCGTTTTGTTTGTTGCTTCCACCCGTTTCGTGTCGATCGTCACCCGATAGGGGTCGCTCATCGCCCCATCGTGATGCACGATTTGTCCGCCCTCGCGCGTTTCTTTCAGTCCGCGCAGATAAAACTGCGAAAGGAGGTGATCGCCGTTGTAGGTCCAGCGATTCATGAGGTTGAACTGCTCGGTTTTGGGGCGGTCGGCCAGTCCGTCGTGGTTCTCGTCGTGTGTGTGGAGCGTTTGGCTGTAGTGGCCCAACACGGTCGTGCCCCAACGCGCCGACGGCAGCAGGGTGCTCTCCACATTGCCCTCGATGCGACCGTGCACATCGGCATAGCCGTTGAGCAAAAGGATATTGGGATATTTGACCTGCGGCTTTTTGTATTCCACATTGATTTGTCCGGTGAGCGACTCATAGCCGTTTTTCACGCTCGAGGCGCCTTTGCTCACCTGGATGCTCTCCATCCACGTGCCGGGCACGTAGTTCAGGCCGAAGGGCTGGGCGAGGTTGCGCATCGTGGGGACGTTTTCGGCCAGCATCTGCACGTAGGTGCCGGCGAGTCCGAGGAGTTTGATCTGTCGGGCACCGGTGGCGGCGTCGCTGTAGTTGACATCGACCGAGGGGTTGTTGACAAAACTCTCGCCGAGGTTGCAGCAGGCGGCGCGCAGGAGTTCGTGGCCGGTGATGGTCTCGTTGTTTTGCGTGAGGCCGAGGGCGTGGAAGAGGCCCTTGCGCTTGGCGGACACGGTGGCGGAGCGCAAATCCACCTGCTTGGGGGCTGTCGTCGCTTGGTCGGAGAGGGTGTCGGCTTGCTCGGCGGGAGCGGCGGTTTGGGCCACTTGGGCGTGCAACGGCGACACGGCGGCGACGAAGAGAAGAGAGAGGAGGAGAGGAGAAGAGTGCTTCATTGTGTGTCTGTGGATGGAGGTGAGTGGATGCCCGAAAGGGGGCTCCGTTCGTTTTGATGGTGCAAAGGTACATGCTTCTGCCCCGAATAGTGTTACATGATTTGCGTTCTTTCTTACATGATGCTGTCGGGGCATGCCGCGCACCGGATTTCGCGCGCCTTCGCGCCCCCGGTCGACTCCCCCACTCCGCCTCGACAACACTCATTATTATTATATAGAGCGATGATGTCAAGCGCGCGATGGGGCCTCAGCGCTTGGGCTTGAGCGAGCCGTTTTTCGCTGTGCTCGCGGCTCCATCACCCCATCGTGTTTTCTCCTCACGGCAAAAGCACCGTGCCCGTGCAGTCACAGCGAAGGGCGGGGAAATCGACGGCAGCAGGCAGATTTGGCCGACGAAGTTTTGCAGACTTCGCTGTTTTATACTAATTTTGCGGTACGTGCGCCCCTTGTGAGGGCCATTCGTCACGACATCTATTTACACTCATACATTATGAAGAAGGTAAAACTTTTGCTGATCGGGCTTTTTGCCACGGTGCTGCTCCCGAGTGCCGCGCAGCAGCCCGCCAAGCTCCCCGCCGACAACGCCATTCGGCAAGGAAAACTCCCCAACGGGTTGACCTACTACATTCGGCACAACGCCGAACCGAAAGGACAGGTCAATTTCTACATCGCCCAAAAGGTGGGATCGATTCAGGAGAACGACGACCAGCGCGGTCTGGCTCACTTTCTCGAGCACATGGCTTTCAACGGGTCGAAGCACTTCCCCAACGACGGCCAACTCATCAAGTATTGCGAAAGCATCGGTGTGAAATTCGGTGAGAACCTGAACGCCTACACCTCGACCGACGAAACGGTCTACAACATCGACAACGTTCCCGTGGCGGGCAACAACGTCGATTCTTGTCTCTTCATTCTGGCAGACTGGTCGGGCGGACTGCTCCTCCAAGAAAAAGAGATCAACAAAGAACGCGGCGTGATTCACGAAGAATGGCGTATGCGTTCGAGCCCGATGATGCGCATCTTCGAGCGCCGCTTGCCCGAACTCTATCCCGGCAGCAAATACGGCTATCGTCTTCCCATCGGTTTGATGTCGATCGTCGACAACTTCAAACCCGATTTCCTCCGCGCCTACTACAAGAAGTGGTATCGTCCCGACTTGCAGGGCGTGGTGATCGTGGGCGACATTGATGCGGCACAGGTCGAGGCCAAGGTGAAACAGATTCTCGGCGCAGTGCCCATGCCGGCCAACGCAGCGAAATACGAAACCTATCCCGTGCCCGACAATGCACAGGCCATCTACGTCATCGACAAAGACAAGGAACAAACCACGGCTTCCATTTCGATCATGCTCAAGACCGACGTCATGCCCGAGGAATATCGCGGCACCATGTTCGGTCTGATCCACGGCTACATGATCTCCGCCATGGCGCAAGCCCTCAACGGCCGCTTCGGCGAAATGAGTCAAAAGCAAGATTGCCCCTTCCTCATGGCCGGACTGGGTTATGACAACTACCTCCTCTCGAAGACCAAAGATGCCTTCTCGCTCTACATCTCGCCCAAGCCCGGTCGCGATGCCGAAGCCGTGACGGCCGTCATGAAAGAAGTGAATCGCTTCACGAAGTACGGCATCACCGGCAGCGAGTTGCTCCGTGCCCGAGAAAACTTCCTCAGTAACTACGAGACGCTCTACAACAACCGCGAGAAGCAAAAGAGCAGTTACTATGTGAATCGTTGCGTGCGCGACTTCCTCGACGGCACCGGTACCGCCGACATCGCCACCCTCTACAACAACTACAAGATGCTCGCCGGTCAGGTCAACAAGAAAGCCATCGACGAAGCCTTGTCCGAAATGAACTTCGCCAACGACTCCAACTTCGTCTTCCTCGCCATGTATCCCGACAAGGCCGACGTGAAGGTGCCCACGGTCGACGAGATGAAAGCTGCCGTGCAAGCCGGTCGCGATGCCCAAGTCGAAGCCTATGTCGACAATGTGAAGAGCGAACCCCTCGTGCCCGTGCTGCCCAAACCCGGCAAGGTGACCAAGACCACCAAAGCGCCCTTCGGCTACACGCAGTGGACGCTCTCCAACGGAGCACGTGTATTCTTCAAGAAAACAGACTTCAACGACGCGCAGATTCTCATGAGGGCCGACAGTTGGGGCGGTAGCTACAAGTTCGCCGACAAAGACGTGCTCAACGGTAAACTCGTCGAAACCGTTATGAACTCCACCGGTTGGGGCAACTTCACCGCCACCGAACTGCAGAAGAAACTCGCCGGCAAGCAAGT
>ENA-OWNK01000460-OWNK01000460.1-metagenome-genome-assembly--contig:-NODE-460-length-19254-cov-6.016772_pt1 | contig 19254 bp, 22 predicted proteins | sample MGYA00245343_ERZ651121 | MGnify/ENA primary metagenome ERZ651121 (study PRJEB26857, sample SAMEA4031775) | metagenome | biome: human; feature: oral; material: saliva | place: Philippines | collected 2014... | reverse complement strand
TCAGATAGAGTCTTTTTTTCTTTTCAAGTTTTGTGATTTTCATAGTTCTATTATACCATACTTCGCTCAGCAGTCCCATTCTTATATATAGAGCGATCTACAACTTGCTCTTTTAAATACTTAAATATCACCAATAAATCGGTAGTGTATTTCCAGTTTAATTTGTCTATTCTTGCCTCTACCAATCGGTTGGTGAATAATAATTTTATCAATCAATTCGTTGATAATTTTCGGTGTCAACTTCTCAAGCTGAGTATATTTTCGAATGGTTGTCATAAATTTTTCAATGTTGTGGGCAGATTTCATTTTCGCCCCAAGAGTTTCGGTGGCGGTTTGGACTTTTTCCTTCAACTCGGCTTGTTCCGACTCATAGCTGTCGCACAATTTTTTGAAACGGTCGTCCGCAATCTCACCCAACAGTTGCTTTTCGTAGAGTCGCTGGATGATAGTATCTAACTCCTCCATTCGCTGTTCATTTTTGGTCAGCTGTTTTTGCAGTTCACTGAACTTCTTGGTTTCTTTGATTTCAAACTTGTCCTTCAAGCGTTGTAATAAATCTGCTTCGTTAATCTGAAACGAGTTTATCAGTTCTTGAAGTTCGTTTAAAATTAGGTCTTCCAATACTTCTTTACGAAGATAGTGACCGCCCGAACAAGTATCGCCAGCTCGCTTAAAATGGTGACATTTATAATGGTCGAGATTCACACCAGCTTTTTCTTGTGGACAAAAACTGAGTTTATGTCCGTTTTCGCAATAAAGCAAGCCTGCAAACAAATTTTCGTGTCCTATTTTGTTTTTCCAGTTCTGCCTTTGAATGATTCGCTTGTGTCCCATCATTTTTCTTGCAATTTCAAAATCTTCCTTCGAAATAATCGCTTCGTGGCTATCTGGGAAAATTAGCCAATCTTCACGAGGTCGCATGCGACAATTCCGCTGTTTGTAGGAAATTTTCGCAGTTTTCAAGTTAATTGTTGAACCGATATACTCCTCTTTTTCTAATATTTGCCAAATCATCTGAGTTTTCCAATAACAAGGGTCGCTCTCTAAAATCCGATAGTTCGCAATGCCCAGATTTATTTTGTAGCGAGCAGGAGTGAGGATTTTGTCACACCTTAAACCTTGAGCTATCTCGGTTGGCGTTCTGCCTGAAATATACTCCGAAAATATCCGTTTAACAATTTCTGAAGCATATTCATCTACCAACCACTCCTTACGATTTTCTGGATTATTGAGGTATCCATAAGGGGTAATCCAACCGATTTTTTCGCCATTTTTGGCTTTGGTATGTTTCGAAAGCTTAATTTTCTCGCTACACTGCATACTATACCAGTTGTTAAACAGGGAAACTAACGGTGTGAGATAGGCATCTTGGCTGGATTTCTTGTTGCTGTCTATATTTTCTTGCAGGGAAATGAAGCGAATGTTTTTCGAAGGAAAAACCACCTCCAAAAGATTTCCTGAAAGCAGGTAATCTCGTGAAACACGGCTCAAATCCTTTACCACAAAATTCGAAACTTGGTTGTTTTCAACCAATGCAAGAGCCTGTTGGAAAGCTGGACGCTGGGCATTTGAACCCGAATAGCCATCATCGTAAAATACAATTGGGTTATTCAAATTTTCTCGCTCCGCCAGTTTGCTTAAAATCAAGCGTTGGTTGGAAATTGAGTTAGATTCACCTTCGTTTGCGTCTTCTGCTGAAAGCCTGCAATACAAAACGCTAATCTCGCTCAAACCTTCAAACTCAACCTCCGTCCAATCTGGAATCTGCTTTGTTAATGTGCTGTTTGTCATCGTGTCTCCTTTCAATACACTCTAACCCATGGACAGGATACCTCGAAAGGGCGAAGAAGTCCAGTGTTTGGGGCTTATTTTTCTTCTAAAATCATCCTCTCAAGCAATTCCACTAAACTTTTCGAACCACCAAATCTTCGGTCAATCTTAAAAGTTGCTCGCCCAATTTTGACAATTCGTTCTTTTTCATTATTCATCTGTTCGTCCTCCAATCCATTCACTAAATTCCTCCAGCGTCACCACCTGAAACATTGGCTGAAAATTATTCAGCTCGCTTTCGATTTTCTTCGAAATCACTTCTTTTCGTTTGTCGTGCGGCACAATCCATAGAACCAGTGGAAACACACCGTCTTGTTCTCGCTGTTCAATGCCTGTTTGGTAGTAGGCGATGTATTTTTTACACTGATTTACCACTCGGTTGAGGCTTTCGGTCGCCATATCGATTTCGCAAAAATAACTGTCCTCGTATTCACCCAAAACCAGTTGGGCAAAAGCATCAGGTTTCAGAAAAATCTTCTTACCCGAAAAGGTGGCGTAGGTGCGGTGGCAGGTGGGTTCAAAATCGAACCGTTCCAGCTGGATTTTGCCAGCTTCTTCCAACAATTTCAGAAAAACATACGCTTGTGTCACCGCCAGCGTGTGTTCCAAGTGGTGAGCGGTGGGTTCATACTTATTTTTAAAGCGTTGTGGACGGTGTAATGCTTTCAACCCTTTTATCGTGATGTACCAAACGAAACTGCCTGAACCTGCTCGCACGCCACCGATTCGCCGTTCGAGGTGATTGATGAGTTGGCGATTTTTGATCTGGTTTAAAAGTAAGTTAGCTCTTCGGAAAGCAGTTCGCGAATGCTGGCTATCCTGAAAATAGAGGGCAACAATCTGCTTGGTGGTCGCATAACGACACCGGGCGAGTAGGGTTAAAATCTCTCGTTCTTTTTTCGTTAGTTCAATTTTCTCCATTTTGTCCTCCTCGCTTCTTCCGTCCTAAATTTTCGGGTGGAATTTCATCTTTCTTGTTTTGAAGTGGTGTATTTTCGAAATTGGTTAAATCGTCGCCATAGTATTCCAAACTTTCGGCATAAAGTTCATCAATTGGCTGAGCATTTTTCGAAAGAGGCAGACTTCGCCCTGAGACCCACTTGAAGTGATTGTAAAAAATCGGCATTTGGGCATAAAAGTGAAAAGGTGCAAGGGTCATAAAATCTTCGAAAGTGAGTTCTGGAGCTTGGCTGGCGAGTTCCTTGGCTTCGTGGTGTTCCAGCGTGAAAATGATTTTACTGCGACAATTACTCAAAACGCTGGTACGCAGAGTAGATGGCAGTTGCGTCAGGTGCTGGCTGGCGAGAATGTAGCCCACTTTCATCGAACGAGACACTGCAAGGGCATCCTCCAAATCTACAGGGAGCTTAAGGAATTGCCCTAGCTCATCAATATAAATGGGTAGGAAAGGGCGATTTTCGGGAGCGAGATGGGCTTGGTGGAGGGTTAGCTGGTAGATGTAGTTGGTGATAAGCGAACCGATAAATTTAGCGTTTGTCACCCCAATTTGTCCTCGGTTGAGGTTAACTAAGACTACTTTTTTACTGGTGAAGAGCTCTATCAGGTTAAATTTTTTCGAAGTAGAGGCAAGCATGGCTCGCAGTTCTTTTCGAAGCAAAAGCTGACGGATTTTGTTTAACACTGGCGAGATTAACACCTCACGGTTGGCATCGCTTAGCTGGTTGTAGCCCTGCCAGAAATCCAAGAGAAAAGGATCGGAAATCTGACTTAATAGTTGATTTCGAAAGACAGGATTGGTTAAAAACTGAGGTAATTGGGGTAAATTAGAATTTTCAACTTGTGCCATTACGGTTAAGGCGTGACTGAGCACATCAACCGTGCGAATACCCCAGTTGTCGCTGAAAAGTTCTTGAAAAAGATTAAGTAACATATCCGCCACCAGCTCAGGCGAGGTGTAGCGAGTCAGGTCAAAAGGGTTGAGACCGATAATTTTGTTGCTGGAGCTGGGGTCAATGATAACCAAATCTGCTCGCCGTTCTTTTGGGAAATGAGCCAACACTTCTCGTACCAAGTCGCCTTTAGGGTCAATTAACAGCGTGCTTCTGCCTGCTTGAATATCTGTTAAAATGAACTGGGCAAGCAAGGTAGATTTTCCAACGCCCGTTCCACCTAACACCAAGAGATGCTGGGTGGCGTCTCGAGGTAAAATCTGGAGTGGTTCGTTTTTGATACTTTCACCAAATTTTCGAACAGGCACATCTGGAACTTTATAGCCCAAAGGCAGACGGAGAATTTTGGGGTGAATATTGGCAATCCCAGCCAGCTCGCCTTCGCCAATAGGGGTAAGCCAAAAACTGGCAAGCTCCTGCGAAGAAAGGGTGAGCGGAAAAGCCCACGGAATTTGAACCTTATTCACTTTCTCGCTTGAAATCGGGTTGAGAAAAAGTTCGACACCGCTGGATTCTAACATTCGAAAGGCTCCTAAAACAGTATGATATAGCTCATTCTTGCGAAAATGACTATCACTTCGCACACCAATCCGTACATCTGCTTGAAACTGGGCGTGGCGGAGTTTTTCCCGAATCAGCTTGTCGGCATCTTTGGAAAGCTTTGGGATATTCCCTGAAATCCACTGCCACCAAGTGGCGTTAAGGTGCGACAAATCCCGAGCTAGCGGTTGTGGCGGATGCGACTTGCCCACCACAACCTGCACACAAATTTCTTCCTGCGGTTTTAGGTGATGACTCAGTGCCAAAAAGGAACGAGTGAAGTTTTCAACGCCATCTGTTTTGAGGCTAAAATGGTTGCGTTTGATAGCTACACGCCACGCTTTTTCAGATGTTTTTCGCTCTTTAGGGCGAAGTTTTGAAAACTGAATGTCATTGGAAACCTGCATCATTTTGTGTAAATAGGGCGTGTCCAGTGGGCTACTGAGAAGCAAATATCGCACCTCGTTTTTCGTTAAACGAATCTCCAAAACGAAGGGCTGGCGTCTGGTGTAGCCTGAGAGTCGCACCATCAAATCTAGTATGTCTTGAAATTCCACAGGGCGAGTGTAATCCATTTCATAAATTTCAAAATTTGTTGGGCGTTTCATTGGTCACCTCCAATCTCTTTTGTTTTTCCAGTAGCGAAAAGCAAGCATTCCGCCACCAAGTAATACGGCAAGCAGGCTTAAGGGTAGGGCAATTTCGATTAGCCAGTGAACCGCCCGATTGACCAAATAAGCTAGCAGAATGAAAAGCAAGGTGTAGCCAACTATTTTTCGCACACTTCATCATCTGCCTTTCTGTAGTCAATGGGATTTTTAGAATATTGAGGAACGGGATAGTGAGAGATGATAATGTCGCTCTCAACTTCATTACCCCATATAGCCCATTTTTTATTAGAAGACACAGGTCGCCTTGCAAAGAGCTCCAAATAATCTGGTTCAGAACAGCGTTCGATGATAGCAAAGAGTTCCTCGGGCTTGTGGCTATGGTCTTGTTTGGGGAAGAAGCCCCAATTCATTTGACCTTTAAACTTGATAGGAGCTTTTCCACGAGTAGCGAAAATTACATGCTCGGTGGAATTTCGCAGATAAGTTCCTAAGCCGAGCGTTGGCTTGACCCAAGTAAAAATGCTTTTTGGCTCAAAGCTCCACGCCCGAATAATATCGTAAGATTCTTCCATATAAGAGTTGGAAGTCCAAAACCAGAGATGGGCGTTGTCTGCAGCAATGTCCTTGATGGGCATATTGCGGATTTCCTCGTGGCTCATCAGGTTGTAGTGCTTGCAGGCTCCGTAGCTACCTGTTTGGTTCTTCATATAGGGAACATCAGCGAGGATGGTTTTGAATTTCTTTGGTTGAGTTGGTTGTGTCATTTTAAAATCCTTTCTGTTTGTGACGCTCCGAGCATACCAGAAACCGCTAGCAAAAGGGAGCATAAGCAGCTTATGGATTAGGAGCGATGAGAATGGTGCTGTATCTGTTAAGGTGCTATTATATTGCTGTTTTGTTCGGTGATGTAAAAATTACTTCACTTTCGAAGTTCTTTGAGTAGTTCCGCCTGAGCTGAAAGGAATGCCTCGTTGACGGCTTGCCTTTTTTCGAGAAATTGAGCTAGTTCAATTTCTTCTTCAGTGTAAACAGGAGGAAGATTTTTGTTTTTCTCTTTGACTGGTTGTTTTTTAGATTGAGAATCAAGATATACCAACAAGGCAATAACGCCAGCCACAAAGCCAAGAGCAACGGCAAAAATTATGGGCAAGATAAGTTCATTCATAGGGAACCTCCTATCTTATTTGTTGGGAGGCAACCAAGACAAAAGTCTTGATGATGAAATCTGTGCGTTCCTTGGCGTGGGGAGTTTTTGCCAGAATATCCGCCTCGAGCTTCGAAAGGTCGCCTACTTTGTTAAGAATGTCTGCCGTCAGAAGCTGATTCTTCTGAAGAATAGCCATATCTTTGGATAGAGTTTTTGCGACTTTAAGCTGAAATGGATTCGCCAGTTGATGAGTGATATCGGTTTGATTTTGAGTATTTTGTGGAAGCATAGTTTTTCTCCTTAATAGCCCCATAGAGGCAGGTTTATATTAGTGGGGCTTACATAACCTAATATAAACCTGTAGTCAATTATTTTCTAGACCTTTTATTTGTGAAATATATCGCAGCAGCTGAGGTTAGAAGATATGGTAAAAAGATAAGTAATGTTAGCAAGAGAATTTTCCTCCTTAAAAGAGTATAATAAAAGTAAAAGGTTTATCAGATGGGAAGTCGACTTATTCCTTTGATGGTTTTAGTATAAGATAAAAATTGTTTTCACGGAATTGTAGTTTTTATTCACTTTTTTCAGTGAGGTTTTATTTTTTCACGAGAGGGCTGAAAATGACTGAATTGAGATTTGGGCGTATTGTAGAAATTATTAGAGAAGAGTCAAGTGTAAAATATAAAAATGATTTTTTTAATTACTTTATAAAAGAACTGTATGTTGAGCTTGGTGGTAATATTGATTTATTTATTCCCTTAGATGCTACCGCCTCCTACAGGGTGAGGTCTATGAGTAAGGACTATGCAGGTGCTGGTAGTGTTGGTGGAACTAAAGGAGTTCCAGAGCAGCTATATACTGCATTTTCAATAGTAGACGATGAAAGTTGTGTTGAGAAAGTGGTGAAATGTTTAGTAAGAATTAAAAATTCTACTTTTAAAAGAGAGGGCAGTGAGGATGTATGCACTGTAAATTTAAACATCAGCAATATTGCCAATAATATTAGAGAAAGCCTATCTTCAAAAAAGCTCGATGCTTTTTCTCGAGACAATCAAAGGCGTATTCAACAAGCAACTCAAAATGATATCGAATTAATTGCAAGGATTTTAACCTACACTATAAAATATGTTTCCAACCATCTTGATAATTTGGAAATACCTACTGATATATATTTACCAAATGGTCTTAGAGCTATTTGCTATAACGTACTGGACTATCTTGGTGATGAGTTTGTAATTTCTTACTACGATGATTTGTTTTCTAAAAATATTAAAGAGATTCGAGATTGGGGCGAACCTTATTATCCATTCTTAAATAATTTTGAAACTGTCAAATTTTTAACAATGAAAGATAAAGAAATAACGATAAGATACGAAGAATTGCAAAATGATATTTTTGGAGAGCGGACAAAAATTATTTTAGCTCGTAACCTATTAGACTCTCAGGTTATACAAAGAGCCTTTATGGGTTCAACTGACTCTCATATAGAATTTATTATGGAGAATTTTTTATATAAAAATGTTTACTTATCTTATGGGTATTTTGATGGCATAGATGAGTTGATAGATAATTTGCTTTCATTTGTATTTAGAAAAATTAATGAAAACAATGCTATTGATATAATGTTGGAGTATCCAATGGGAACATCTTATAGTGAATCTATGTCCAATAAGGAAAAAATAGAAAAAGCTTTAACAATAGATATTGGTAACTATTTCACTAATTTAGTTTCTTCAATGTTCCCTAATAACCATAAATTAGCTTTGCAAAAATTAAAAGAGAGTCCTAAAGCAGATAAAAGTTTTAATGTTTTATCGGATTTTAGGATTTCGAAAAGTACAGTGCATACTTCGGGAGTTATTGTATGGGTTTTGCTTGGTTAGCCATATTAAATAATGTTGAATTGACATTTTAAAACAAATGTGCTATAATATTATTGTTTTAGACTAACCTAAAACAACCATCTACTTGGTAGGCATTCATTAACCTACCGAGTAGACGGGGGTTAAAGGGAACTTAAAATGCAAATTACAAATTCAATATGTCAAAAATTAACCGAGCAATTAACTTCGAATCCAAGAATGAGTAAGGAGAATATTGCAAGAAGGATGATGGCTTATAGCTATCCAGATACTTTTATAGTTGACTACCTTGGAAGCGAAGAGGAATTTAATAGAGTTTCGAATCTTCAAAGGAGTGAGCTTCAAGAGCTTATCTCTGAAATAGCTTCACAGGTAAATAATTCTAGGATACATCAAGAAAGTTATTTTGACGGATATAATGCTATTGCTCAAGTTTATGGTTTAGATAAATCAGATGTTTTAGACTTGAGAAAATAGTTAGTTTCAAGACACTATTTGGGTCTTTTTCATTTTTTAAGGAGGAAAAAGTATGGATTTACCAAAAGATATTAATAGCACATTTGTTTGGCTTGATACACTTTCTGACCCATATTCAGATGATTCTATTGCAAGAAGATTGGCAATATTATGCGTTAAAGACGAGATAATTTCAAGAGTTCTTGATATGCCTATCGAACGAATAGAAGAATTGCGCAACATGAATACAGCCTTATCTAACAAGATGAAACATTTTGCGATAAACCTAAAGAAAGAGCTTGAAACTATCCCAAAAGATGAACTTATGCTTATTGGTGCGGATGGAATTGATGATGCTATTTCTAAAACTATTGGAATGGATATTGAAGTATATGATGAAATGCTAAAGATGTTTAGATATAATAATGCTATCTTTGGAGAACCTATACTTTAATCTCAAGACCCTTGTGGGTCTTTTTCATTTCGTTAATTTTTCTCTAAAATATAACTACCTGCTACAATAGTAAAGAAAGGAGAAATTTTGACAAATCATCACAAGAACAAATTAGAAAATATCAAAACCATAACTATCGGCTATGCCAGAGTTAGCTCAACAGATAATCGGCAAGAATTGGGGCTATCTGTTCAAAAAGAGGCACTCAGCTTTTGCGACAAACTCTATATCGAAAAAGACTCAGGTGGAAATCAAGACCGTCCCCAACTTGATAAGGCGTTAAAATTAGCCAAAAATTATGCTAAACAAGGGGTTAAAACAAATTTTGTCGTGTATAAATTGGATAGGCTTACCAGAAAAATGCTTCACCTCTCTGCTATTATTGAAGATTTAACTAAAAATGGTATTCATCTTCAATCAATTCATGAAAATATTGAAACAGATTCTTTAACTGGAAAATTCTTTTGTTTGATGTTGGGTTATGTGGCAGAATGGGAGCTTCAAGCTATTTCTGAACGCACTAAAGACGGACTCCGCAAAGCGAAAGAAAAAGGCGTGAAACTTGGCAATAAAGGAATAGCAAAAGATAAAGAAAAGCAAATTATTGCACAATATCAGCAAAAAGAAATGTCCGTTCGAAATATTGCGAATCAGCTGAACATTTCCACCGCAACTATTTATAATGTGCTAAAGCGCAATAACATTCAAATAAATAGAAAAAATCACCTATAATTGATTGACAAATCCTTAGAAAAATAGTACATTAAACCTATCAACAGTTTTAGCAAACGGTCGTTTGTTAAAACAATCAAAGTTATCAATAAAAATATTTCAAATGCTGATTTAATAAGGTTTTAGTTGCCTTGTTGAATTGGCATTTTATTTTTTCATTGTTTTAGTTGACGACCGTTAACTAAAACAAGCTCAGCCCCTATTGTAGCAGGGATTTTTTGAGTGAAAAATAAAAAAATGGAGGTTCTTTATGGGACTTAACGACTTAAAAGCCGACTCAGTTGAGGTGACAACCAAACTTTCGGTTTCTGATATTGGAGTGATTCTTCAAGAAATTTGCGCCGAGTGGAAAACAACCCCAGAAGCTATTCAGAGTAGTTCGGGTGCATTAGCTGATTTTGACGATAGAGCTGATATAGAAATCGTCATTAAAGGTAAAGCTGGCTTATTCTCTCCGCAATTTTATGCAGTTCAGGTTTATGTTTATCAACTCGAAGATGAATGTGGACTTCAACTAATAGCGTTGGGTGATTCTGGATTTTCGAAAATGTGGTATGGTCTTAATGGCGCGATAAAACTGTCTGAAAGCATTAAACGCCGTGATGCCATTGTAGAACGAATTATGCAATATAGTTCTAGATAGAATAGAAAGAGGTTTAAAATGAATGCTCGTTTAAATCAAAAAGTTGTTCGTGGTGAATTGGTTGAGATTATTGAAAGCTCAGGTGGTTTTCTTGGCGGAATTGAATATCAATTAGTCGTTGGTGGGAAGATTAAAGAACAATCCAAAGACCTAAGCTATATTCTTAGTGCCTTTGATAGATATTGGTAATTTATTAGGAAAAGTGTCGATGAAAAGAAAGCTATTTTTCTCATTTATAATTTTACTGTCATGTATTATGCTTTTAGGTTGTAGTTCCCCTAAGAACTTCACAGGCAAGTGGAAGACCGATATCTTCGACCAAGGAAGTGTTAGAGAAGATGGTGCAAAAATTGCAGGTAAAGCAACTGGACAAGCCGACCTTGCTTCAATTATCTCTAAATATATTCACTGGAATGCTACTATGGAGATAAAAAAAGACGGAACTTTAACAATGGACAACGGCGAAACTTTCTCCACCAAATGGCATCAAAAAGGCGACAAAATTGTAATTGAAGGAAAAAATATTTCCGGAATTGCAACTCTGTCTGACGACCAAAAGACTTTATATTTTGAAAATAAGCCATTAAATGATAATTCTGATAACCAGAATGGATTTATGATTGGAGAAAATTCGCTAAAGTTTGAATTTAAAAAGGTAGAATAATGATGAAAAAATTAGGAATGGTGATTACATGTTTAGTGATGATTCTGTTACTTGTTTCTTGTGCAAATAAGAGAAAGGATTTGGTTTTATCGAATTTTCCAAGTGTTCAGAATGAACTAACCGAAAAAGACTTGCTTAAGGCGGTTGGAGCACCACACGAGAAGTCCTCTTCTCTTAGTGATGTTACCCAGTTATATGAAAAACTACTAAAAATGGACTTATCTAGTAGTGAATCAATCCTGTCTCAGAAATCAAATTGGACTGTGGGGATAAATGGAATCATCACAGACTACTACGTCTACAAATTAAAAGACGGTAAATCAGTGATTGTTTTTCTTAGTAAAGGAAAGGTCGTTGCGATAACAAGAAAAGGTATCGATTATAAGTAACATAAAAGGTAAAGTAATATGAAAAATAGCATTAAAATTCGGTTGGCAATTATAACAATAGCTATCATTGGGTTTCTATTTTACGGATTCAGAGATAATGGTTCGGTACTTTATTACGGGCAAAGCTATACAGCAGGTTCCGTATTTAATCCTGATTCTTATCTTTCAGCTGGGCTATTTAAATCCGCAGGCAAAGAGATAAACAAACTGGTTTCGAAAAAGCGTGGAAGTAGCCTTACAGGTGTGATAGTCTCTGTTATAGTTGGTGGAATTACTTTTTTCACACTTTGGCAAGATGACGATTTTAAAGATATTTTAGTAGAAGCAAGAAAACAAGGAGAAAATAATTAAAATGGCTAATTTGGATAATTACTTGATTCTGGTTTTTATTGTAGTAACTGGAATTCTTATCGCTATTCAATTCGCAGGCGAGCATTTTGCGGATTGGCTAACAGATTTAACCGAGCAATTCTTTTCAAAAAGCTTGGATAAGCATGAAGAAAAGCGTAAGGCGGAAAGAGAAGAAAAATAAGTTAAGGAGTTACGGTCTAGTTATATTGCCAGATAAAACTAAGATTATCTTCCCTTATTCAAATCTAAGGTATCTAACCAAAAAACAATATTTATATTTGACGAATAATAGAAAAAAGACGGCTCATTTTTTAAACCGTCTTTTAATTTACTCATAAGATGTGTGAACTCAGATTACTTTCGAGTTCTGTGTGTGGAGCGTTTTTCAGCTCCACTTTGACATATGGCTTATTTTGTATTTGCACAATATTTTTCAAAATCTAAAGAAAAACTGCGTTTAAAAATGTCCCTAATAAAGAATAAATTTGGATATAATAGGTGTGATGTCGAACAATAGTAAAAAATTTAGACTTCCAATACTTTTTTCGAAAATTTTTGGTATGAAGCAAATGTAGGCTTTAAAGTGGTATAATAAATGTATAGATAGCTAAACAAAAGAGGTAATTTATCGTGATAATAAAAGCTCTTCGAATTAAAGGTTTTAAAAAATTTAGAGAATTGGAAGTAAAATTCAATGATGAAATTTCGGTTATTGTAGGAGAAAATGAAAGTGGAAAATCCAGCTTATTGTTAGCGTTGGATATAGCTCTAAACCAATCTGTTTTCAATCGTGCAGATTCATCGCTTGATAGATATTTGAATAAAGAGGATATCCAGCATTTCTTTGATAATCCAAGTAAAGATACACTTCCTAAGATTGATATCGAAGTATTTTTAGATTTTCAAGGCTCTATCATAGCATCAGAATTTTCTGGCCTTCACTATAATACTCCTGAAAAAGATAAGTTTTACTGTGGGATTAGATTTGTATATGAATTTGATATGGATTTTTTAAATAATGTCAATTTTGATGAGTTTGCTAAAAACAAAATAATTCCAGTAGAGTATTATCGTGCCTCTTGGAACACTTTTCAAGGAAAAAGTTATAAACGCCAGCTACTTTCAAGAAATACTATATTTTTGGACAATTCTTCTCAGAAATATGACTTGTTTGGTGGGTACGCCAGAAATCTTTATCAGGCTAAAGTGGACTTAAATTTACACCGAGAAGTAGCTTCTGACTTCAAGCGACAACTTCAAGGTTTTATTGATAATCAAAAAGAAAATTTAAAAATTGATGATGATAAACATATTGGATTTGATTCTACTAAAACCGATCTCCTTAAACTGATTGACATTTATGAAAACAATATCTCAATTCAAGATATGGGGAAAGGAAAAGAAAATTTAATTAAAATTGAGACCTCTTTATCTAATGGAATATTTGATATTATCTTTATTGATGAGCCTGAAAATCATTTAAGCTTTACTAATACAAGAAAATTAATTGACCTATTGAAACAACGAACTAACGAACAAGTAATTGTAGTGTCGCATAGTTCGCTGGTGGTGAGTAGACTGGACTTGAAGAATGTAATATGGCTTTCAGACAAAGAAACAAAAAGCTTAAAGAGTTTAGATGATGATACATCAATGTATTTTTCGAAAATTGATAACTTGGACATTTTGAGATTTATATTGGCTGAGAAGGTTATTTTAGTTGAAGGTGCGGCGGAGTATATCATTCTTCCAGCTATTTATCGAAAGGTTTTAGGTAGTAAGATTGAGGCTGATGGTATTGAGATAATTTCTATGGGGAGTATTTCCTACGAAAGGTATCGTAAAATTGCAGAGTCCTTAAATAAAAAAGTTGTAGTAATTACTGATAATGATGGAAAGAATAAACAATACGATAATACAGACTTATTTAGTATTTTTTCTGATGAGAATATTGAAAATTGGACACTCGAAGTTGCTTTTTATAATTCCAATAAGAGCACTTTTGATAAAGAATATAAAGACAAGAAGACTGAATCCAAATATAAGGAAGATGATATGCCCAAAGCTTGTGCACATATGTTGAAAAATAAAACTGAGACCGCACTGTTTATTGAGAAAAATATAGAATCACTTTCTATTCCAAATTATTTAGTTGAGGCGATTCAATGGATAAAAAAATAGTATTAGCTTCTGCTGGTGCAGGAAAAACTTATTTTATTGCAAATGATTTTTCTGAAGATAAACGAGTATTTCTTATTACATTTACCAATCAAAATGTTGAAAATATTCGAAATGAATTGTTAAAACGCTTCAAAGGAAAAATTCCAGAAAACATCAAAGTTTCAACTTTTGATTCATTTGTATATAATCAGTTAATTAGACCTTTTGAGCCTATTGCTAATTTTCCAATCATAAAGAGCAAAGGTGTTGAAGTCAATATTGAACCAGAGACTGACCCTCGTAAATATGGTTACTTTAAATTGGATAACCCTAAGCATTTTTTAATAGATGGTAAATTCTATGTATCCAGATTGAGTAAATTTTTTATAAAGCAAGATAATAATTTCAAAAAGATGTCTCTCAATAGATTGAATAATTTTTGTGATACTATCTATATAGATGAATTTCAAGATTATAACGGTTGGAATTTTAAACTTTTAAAGTATCTTCTGGAATCATCTAAGAATAGCATCGTGGCTGTAGGGGATATTTTTCAAAGCTTAGTAGCTCCAATTCGAAGGGATGGAAAAGGCTCAGATTTGCCATTTTCTGAAATCTCTTCTGTTAAAGATTTATCTCAGAAATTATCTCCTAAAATTAAGATTGATACAGATACTCTAATAAAAAGTCGGAGAGTAGCTCCAAAAGTTTGTGATTTCATTAGTACTCATTTGAGGATTCCTATTGAATCTCTATCAGATAACAATGGGGAAATTAGGTGGTTAAACAGTGCTTCTGAAGCGAATCAAATTCTGATTGATTCTAATATTCCTAAATTAGTTTGGGATAAAAGAATAAACCATAATAGGATAGATAATTCTATTAATTGGTCTTATTCAAAAGGCGATACTTACCTTCAAACTTGTGTAATATTAACTGAGCCAACAAGTGACTTATCAAACTGGGTTAATCTATCTAATAAGTCAAGAAATAGGCTATATGTCGCATTAACTCGTTCTTTAGGGGATGTTTATCTTATTCCTAATACTGTATTTGGGGAGTGGAAAAATAAGTTTAACTAAAAAAAGATTAGACTTATTAGTTAAAGGGAGTTATCATGGACACACCAATAAAGCAAAGGAGATTTTATGGAAAAATTCACCAACAGAAATATTTAAAATAATGAACTTGAACAAGAGCAGTTCTCGCTTCAAGACCGCATTCGAAATATCCACAATTTCTAAAACGAAGACACCACACGAGACCAAGAAATTGCTATAGTAGCCAGCGTGATTAGGTGAGGTGTAGTATAAATACAACATCAGGGAACATGTATGTGATATTTTGGAAGGTGGAGAAGACGCATTTACGAGGAGGGGGAAAAATACAGTATCAATCGTTAACAATGATTTATATCTGCAAAATAACAGGAATAGTTATTTTTGCGTTAAAGCCTAACACACACATTTAGCTCGATGAAACTCGGGCTTTTTGGTTGGGTGAATGCTTTTACGCAGTGGAGAAAGGTAAAATATAGTAGATTAAATCTGGAATAGTCCACGGACTTTTCTAAAAAATTATTAGGAACTGGTTTGAATTTCGCAATTAAATTGTTCAGTTTTTATTTCGTTTAACTATATTTAAGGTAAATCGATAGCTTCTTGCGTTCGCTTCGCCTTTCGGTTCGGGTTGCTTAACTTTGCACTAGTACCGCCGTTTCTGCCCAATTTTGGCACACGACTTATTGTATTTATACACAATATTAGTCTGTGTAGAGGAGGGCGGAGGAATCTTCAAGAAAATATTCTAAGCTTTTTATTTCCTTTTTTTGCTTCTGTTGCGATGGATTACCTTTCGAAAATCTCCAGCAGTTGAGCTTTTCACAACTTCACATTTTCACAAAAATACCAGTAAAAAATCTTAATTTTTAGCCCAAATACTGATGTAAATTAAACTCAAAAATAGGCTGGACTTCATTACTACAGAGAGTTATGATGGACATGTAAAAGAAATTTAACAGATAGGAGTGATATGTATATCGATTTAGAAACCGAAATGTATCTACAAAAATTAGAAGGTGACATTCGTAGCCAGCTATATTGGGGTGTTGTGCCAGAAATGCCAATTGAATGGCAATCAGACCAATTAGGATTTTATCTTAACGACCCGATATCTTTGCCCACATTTTTAACGAAACTACGAGTGTTCGAAAAAGGTTTTGCCTTCGATTATGTTGAAACTAATGTTTTTAAACGCAAAATAACAGTTTTTGCCATTAACGAAAGCAAAGAAAAGTTTATTGCGAAAATCGAAAAGTTGCTCACTTGCCAAAGTAGAGGCGAGATGTGCGAAACCTTGCTATACATTTTAGTAACGCCAGTAACTTGTATTGATGAAGCGATTTGTTAACCTAAAATTACAACAAAATTGCCCCAGTTTTGCGACTGGGGCGTTTGTTTCGAATTGAAAATATATAGAAAATTTTATAATACAGTGTAAAAATGTCAGAAAAATTAAAAACAGTTATAAATAATACACTACTATTGACAAAGTGTAAGGATATCGTTATATTAGTAACACCGAAGATTTCTTGTTTTGTCTAACCAACACATTTTTAATGAAAGTGAGGATGGGACAGATAAAAAGATAAAATCAATGTTGACTGCAGCAGGTGCTGGTGGTATTGGTAGCGTAGTCTCTGTTCATATATTAAAAATACCGTTCGAAAATCTTACTGTGATAAGTGTAGTGATAGTCGTTATTTCACTAATTATTTGTTGCTTTGCATTCTTGGTTATCAATTCTAACAGAAGAACCAGAAATTCAAAAGAGCTGATGGCCACTTGGCTTAGAAAGGGTAATAACTATACTAAACCTAGGAATAAAGCTTCACCAAATAAAAGAAAAAATCACCACTAATAGTGGTGAAGCTAATGCAAATCAGTCTTATCGTTCTCTTGTTGGTTAACTATAAGGCTGATAACTAAAAATAAGAAATCTTCTCCCCAACGGTAGTACGAATATCGTTGGGATTTTCTTTATCTCAAAAGCATATATTTTATAGCTACTTGAGATAACTTAATCTATTATACAGACTTTAAGTAATTGTGTCAACAGTTTTGTTGAAAAAAGCGTTAAAATAACTAAAATTAAACTTAGCTGCAATTTGTAATCCTAAACGGCAAATTCGTCCAAATCTTCCATTCTGCAACAAGCAGTATAATATTCTTCGGCAAGATCAGTATTAAGAAAACAGCAAGTATAAAACCAAGAATATTCGTCCGTGATGGGGATTTTCACTTCTAAAATGAGGATTAAAAACACATCCTACACCGTGTAATAGTGTAATTCTTCGAAAGTTGTAAGGTGAACTGTTTCAATTTGGGGGAGTTTGGGTTCAGCTTTGAAATTTTGACTGCTTTCGTTGTTCTGGTTTAATTTTCCATAAAATCTCCTTTGCCTTATTGGTGTGTCCATCATAACTCTCTATAGGGGAAGAGTCAAGCACTTTTTCACGAAAACCCCAACGACTTGAAATCGCTGGGGTTAAGGGGCTAGAGTTGGTTAGTTATTGGACTGCTGGGTGAGGTGTGGACATTATAACTCAAAATGTGAGAAAAAGCTGGAACCCCTTGATATAGCCGTTTTTTGTCCCTTAATGATAAATTTTAAGAACTTTTTAGGAACTTTGTAGATTCTCAATGGCTTTTTCATAAAAGGAAGTCTCCTTTTTCTTATTGTCTTTGGATAGGTGGCTATAGATGTCCATAGTCATTGAAATTTTAGAATGGCCAAGCCGTGTTTGGATTTCTTTGTATGGTAGGCCAGCATTAAGCAATAGACTAGCGTGGGTGTGTCGGAAAGCGTGGAAACTCAAACGAGGACATCCAGCCAGTTTTAAATGCCTTTCTAGTCTGAATCTGAGCGCTCCAGCTTCTCTATAATTGTCAAAGGTATCAGAGAACACTTTTTCAAAAGTTACCCCTATTTTCCTACCTATTTGGGATTGTCTTGCTTTATAGAGCCGAAGCATGAGTACCGTTTTGGTATCCAGTGCTATTTCTCTAATGCTACTTTTACTTTTAGGGCTAGTGATTTCCTTGAGGGTGTTCAAAGTCTTGGTAACTGAAATGCTACCGTTTTGTAGGTCAATATCAGACCATTTCAAGGCTAGACACTCACGAATACGCAAACCAGTCGCTAGAAGTGTCTTATATAACACCGTATCAGAGAAATTTTTATAAGTGTTTGGTAACTGATCCAGATAATCTAAGAATTTTTTCAAATTGTCGTCATCCAGATATTTCAGTTTTTGCCCTTCTTTGGGTTTGCGCCGTGGGACGATGATATCACTAGCTGGGTTTGAAGCAATGACTTGCAAGGAAACGGCATAGGATAATATGCGTTTATTTAAGGCATGAAGCTGGTTATATTGCTGATAACCTTTTCCTAGTTGATTGTAATCTATTGCCCACTGGTTTACCTGGTGCTGAATGATTGGGGGCGTTAGTTTATCTAGTTTGTAGTCTCCAAAGGCTGGTAGGAGATACTTTTTTATGTTGTTTTTTGCCCCTATAAGGGTGCTATGTTTGACTGTATGGCAATAATTTTCTAGCCAGAGTTCTGTTAATTCCTGATAGGTGGTAACGTTAACGGCTTTTGTGACTGTTGAGCCGTTTTTTTCAAACTCTACCTTAGCTTGGATAGCCTTGCTTTTGAGTCTGTTCTTAGTTCTGTCTGAAATAGTTGTCTTGACTTTCTTACCCGTTACGGTATCGATGCCAAGATAAACGCTGGAACGGTAAACTACTGATCCATCTTTCTTTTTGTACTCTGTAATCTTCATGGTTTTACTCCTTTTCCATCAGCAGGCAAGCAATTAGAAAAGATTTTGAGTTTGTACCATGCGAGGAGCTACGAGAATGCCCCTATTTTCGATTTTAAGCAGTCGGACGGTAAATTGTACCAGAATAGAAAACAAGGCGAATATGGGGCTTATTATGGGTTTTACCAAGAGTTTTATTTTTTGTCAGTTAAAGAAAGCTTTTTAACAGTCTCCAAAATAGCTTGCTTTTGTTCAGGTGAGAGTGCTGCAAAGTGAATCAAGAGTTCAGAGTAGTTAAACGGAAGATTGCCAATAGCTTGATAAAAACTTTCAATAGCTTCTATACCAGAACTATTTATTGCAAAATAGTATTTCTTTGTACGTTCCATATCTGATAGGTTAGATAAAAGAGAAGATGTATGATCTGCGAATATATCTTGTTCGATTTTCTTTAATTTTGCTTCAGAAATCATATTTAAAGCTATTCGTTTGCCTGTTGTCTTAGAAAATTTTTCTTCTACTTCAGTCAAATCTGATAAATTTATTCTTTCAGCTTCAAGAATATTACTATATTTATTTAGCAGTTCAATTGTTTCATTTTTTGTTATTTCAAATGTTGGTGTATCATAACTCAATAATTCAGGAATAGTTACTCCGAGCTCCTCAGCCAACTTCACAGT
>ENA-OWNK01000459-OWNK01000459.1-metagenome-genome-assembly--contig:-NODE-459-length-19256-cov-13.213426_pt1 | contig 19256 bp, 15 predicted proteins | sample MGYA00245343_ERZ651121 | MGnify/ENA primary metagenome ERZ651121 (study PRJEB26857, sample SAMEA4031775) | metagenome | biome: human; feature: oral; material: saliva | place: Philippines | collected 2014... | reverse complement strand
GTCACAGCGTCGAGGGCGAAGCCCCCTGCCTGGACCGCGAGCACGTGCGTGGCATTCTCGCAGCACGCCTGCAGGACAAGGTCGAGAACCTCGCTGCTAAGCGCGATATCGTCCGCCGTATCGAGAAGTTCGCCCACAACTACTACCGTGGCGACATCTACAAGGCGGTGAACGTGCTGAAGAGCGTCAATAACCTCCACCTCTTTGAGGTCCTGAAGAAGACGTACAAGCCCGTCGACTGGAAGAGCGTCGACTTCTCTGGCAAGCAGTTCACCAATGCCGATGAGCTTGGTGCAGCCTCCTGCGCTGGTGGTGCCTGCGAGATCAAGTAACGCCTCTCCCGCCTCCCTCTGAGGCGCTGAAGATAAAGCACAAGCCCCCGAGTAAGCGATATGCTTACTCGGGGGCTTGTCTATTGGGGGAAGGGCCTCGTAGCTGAGCTACAAGACGCCCAAATAGAGGGAGAGGAAGTAGCGTATATACGCAGGGAAATCTCCGTATATACGGAAATATATTTTCGTATATGCAGAAATTTATTTCTTCATATGCGAAAATCCAGCGCCTTATATACGGGCGTCCGTCCCTATTTCTTCTGCTTGACTAGCAGATTCATTACGAATAGGATGACGATAGCGCCGATGGCTCCCGTCACAATCGAGCCAATCCAGCCTTCGCCCAGAGAGGTATTGAAGACCTTCTCCAAAAGCCACGAACCTACGCCACTCCCTAGGATACCTACGATGATATTCCCGAGAAGTCCGAGGCCACTACCTCGATAGATAATCCCGCCCAGCCATCCGGCCAGGGCTCCTGTAATCAGTGTTGCAATCATACTTATAAGCTTTGCTATTAAATTCAGCTACGAAGGTAAGGTTTATTGGTCGGAAGGCAAGACATCAAAGCTCGGCGCCTTCCCCCTTACGCTCAGGCCTCCTCGGGCTGCCCACAAAAAGAGCCTCCCCACCGTCAGCACGGAGCTAACGGTGGGGAGGCTTTGTATTGGACTTCGCCAGCCACCCGAAGGAGGCAAGGCGAGCGGTGTACTATCCGCCGAAGTCGTCGAAGAAGAGCTGGCTACGCGGTACGCCGAGGTCTTCGAGCATCACCTTCACGGCGTTGGCCATAGGACCAGGGCCGCACATGTAGTACTCGATATCTTCGGGCGCATCGTGATCCTTCAGATAGTTGTCATAGATGACCTGATGGATGAAGCCGACGTAGCCGGTCCAGTTGTCTTCGGGCTGGGGGTCAGAGAGCGCGATGTGGAAGCTGAAGTTGGGGAACTGCTTCTCGATCTCGCGGAAGTCCTCTTCGTAGAAGATCTCCTTCTTGCTTCGTGCACCGTACCAGTAAGAGACCTTACGGCCCGTGTGGAGCGTGCGGAAGAGGTGGAGGATCTGAGCACGCAGAGGAGCCATACCAGCACCACCACCGATGTAGAGCATCTCAGCATCCGTGTCCTGGATGTGGAAGTCCCCATAAGGACCGCTCATGCGGACCTTGTCGCCAGGCTTCAGCGAGAAGATGTAGGACGAGGAGATACCAGGAGAGACGGGGAGCCACTTGTGCGTAGCGCGGTCCATAGGAGGCGTAGCGATACGGACGTTGAGCGTGATGATGTTCCCTTCGGCAGGGTAGTTAGCCATCGAGTAAGCACGGATGGTCTCCGTATCATTCTTACAGGTCAGGCTCCACATATCGAAGTGATCCCAGTCGCCACGGAACTTCTCATCGATGTCGTAGTCGGCATACTTGATGTCGTAGGGAGGGATGGTGATCTGCGCGTAGCTACCGCTCTGGAAGTTCATCACTTCACCCTCGGGGAGCTTCACGACGAATTCCTTGATGAAGGTCGAGACGTTGCGGTTCGAGACGACTTCGCACTCCCATTCCTTGACGCCGAAGACGGACTCAGGTACGATGACCTGCATGTCTTCCTTGACCTTGGTCTGGCAAGCCAGACGCCAGTGTTCCTTCTGCTCCTTGCGAGAGAAGAAGCCTGTCTCCGTAGGCAGGATTTCCCCACCACCTTCGACGACACGGCAGCGGCACTGACCGCACGAACCGCTACCACCGCAAGCGGAGGAGAGGTAGATATTCTCACCCTGCAGAGTGCTCAGCAGCGTACCGCCGATGGGTACTTCAGCTTCCTTCTCCCCATTGATGGTGAGCTTGACGTTGCCTGATGGGACGAGCTTGCTCTTAGCGACAAGCAGGACGATCACCAGGAGCAGTGTGACCACGAGGAAGATGCCCACACTGACGAGTATAATGGTTGTATTCATTTCGTTGAGTCTTCGCTTTCGTTACATCTTGACACCAGAGAAGCTGAGGAAGGCAATCCCCATGAGCGCCGTGACGATGAAGGTGATCCCGAGGCCACGCAGGGGCTTGGGCACATCAGAGTACTGGAGCTTCTCACGGATAGCAGCCATCCCGACGATAGCGAGCATCCAGCCGATACCGGAGCCGAAGCCATAGATGGTAGCTTCACCGATGGTGGGGAATTCACGCTGCTGCATGAAGAGTGATCCACCGAGGATAGCACAGTTCACAGCGATCAGCGGGAGGAAGATCCCGAGCGAAGCGTAGAGCGAGGGGCTGAAGCGCTCGACGAGCATCTCCACAAGCTGCGTGAAAGCGGCGATGACGGCGATGAAGATGATGAAGGAGAGGAAGGAGAGATCTACATCGGCAGCCTGCGCACCGAGGAGCCAATCAAGCGCCCCCTGCTTGAAGACCTTGGTCTCGAGGAGGTAGTTGATAGGCAGCGTGCAGGTCAGGATAAACGTGACAGCGATACCCAGGCCAAAGGAGGTCTTTACGTTCTTCGATACTGCCAGGAAGGAGCACATCCCCAGGTAGTAGGCGAAGATCATGTTATCGATGAAGATCGACCTAAAGAATAAGGCTAATGAATCCATTCTTTGTTAGTTCTTATTTGCGTGGGTAAAGGTTAGTTTTCCTGAAGCTCCTTGTTGTACGAGCGGTGGATCCAGATGAGCACAGCCACGGAGATAAGTGCCATAGGAGGCAAGATCATCAGACCGTTGTTGACATAGCCGTGGATACCATCGGTAGCGTAGAAGCTCTGAGGGATGATCTGGAAGCCGAGGAGCGTACCAGAGCCGAAGAGCTCGCGGAAGAAGCCTACAGCGACGAGGACAGCACCATAGCCAAGACCGTTCCCGATACCATCGAGGAAGGATTCCCAAGGACCGTTACCCAGAGCGAAGGCTTCGAGGCGACCCATGAGGATACAGTTCGTGATGATCAGCCCGACGAAGACGGAGAGCTGCTTGCTGACGTCGTAAGCATAAGCCTTGAGGACTTCGCTGACGATGGTCACCAGGGTAGCTGCTACGACGAGCTGCACGATGATGCGGATACGGTTAGGGATCGTCTTTCGCAGGAGCGAGATGACGACGTTGGAGAAGGCGACGACGACCGTCACAGAGAGTGCCATGACGATAGCGGGCTCGAGCTTAGAGGTTACAGCCAGCGCGGAGCAGATACCGAGCATCTGCACCATGATGGGGTTGTTCTTGCTGAGTGGCCCGAGGAGCGTTTCTTTATTCTTTTTATTCCAGAGAGACATGGCTACTGAGCGTTATAGGTTTCAAGAAATTTTTGGAAGGGCTTGAGCGAGGCAGCGAGCATATCGTTCACACCATTGCTGGTGAGCGTACCGCCCGAGATACCATCGACGTAGTCCTTATCCTCAGCCTTCTGGCCATTCTTGACGACAGCGATACCGGTGAAGGCGCCTTCGCGGAAGATGTGCTTACCCTTGAACTGGGCAGAGAAGTGTGGCGTGGAGATTTCAGCACCGAGACCTGGGGTTTCCCCAGCGTTGCCGAAGTCAGCCCCGTCGACCGTAGAGTGGTCAGCGGCATCGATAGCGATGTAGCCCCAGATCTTGTTCCACAGACCTGCACCATTGAGGGGGAGGACGTAGAGGGTCTTCCCGTTGACCTCAGCGACGTAGACGGGGAGGTCTTGCTTCTCCCCCTTAGCGATGAGCTTATAGGAGAGCTCGGTGTTGGCATTGAAAGCGTCACTCTTACCGACTTCTTCCCCTTCGAAGGTCTTGACGACCTGGCCCTCTTCGTTGACGAGGAGTTCCTTCTTGATGAGGTCCTTGTAGGTGGAGATGACGGCGGACTTATCAGGGCTCTGACCGAGTGCGCGGAGGATCTGCTGCATCTTGTCGATGTTAGCGTTCTCCTGCTGTGCGGGACGCAGGACGATCGCTGCACCTGCCAGGAGGACTGCAGCGAGGATGACCATCACCGCAGCATAGATCAGTACATAAGAATTCTTATCTCTATTCATCGTTGTAGCGGTGTTGGATTAGTTCTGAGCCTTAGCGGAGAGACGCTTGAGACGCTTCTGCGTATTGCGCTCTACCACGATGTAGTCGATGAGCGGTGCGAAGGTGTTCATCAGGAGGATAGCGAGCATCATACCTTCAGCGTACCCAGCATTGAGTACACGGATGAAGACGACCATTACCCCGATGAGGAAACCATAGACCCACTTCCCAGCTTCGGTACGTGCAGCGGTCACGGGGTCCGTAGCCATGAAGACAATACCGAAGGCGAAGCCACCATAGATGAGGTGGTGGAGTGCAGATACCTGCATAGCGGGCGTCGTGCCAAAGGCGTTGAAGACGGCAGCCATGACGACGACACCGACGACACCAGATACCATGATCTTGTAGCTGGCGATACCCGTATAGATGAGGATGCAAGCCCCGATGAGGATAGCGAGCGTGGAGACTTCACCTACCGAGCCTGGGAGGAAGCCGAGGAAGGCATTCCAGTCGGTGAGAGGACCACCGAGCGTATTGTGGATGTCGGGGAGCATACCCTTAGCAGCAGCGATCTGCCCGAGGGGCGTAGCACCAGAGAAGCCGTCGACAGCCTTCTCAGCACCACCGAGTCCGAAGGTCGAGCCGAGGCGTACCCATACGCTGTCACCAGACATAGCGGCGGGGTAAGAGAAGAAGAGGAAGGCACGCGTGATCAGCGCTACGTTGAAGACGTTGTAGCCCGTACCACCGAAGACTTCCTTAGCGAAGACTACAGCGAAGGCAGTAGCTACAGCGATCATCCACAGTGGGGTCTCCACAGGGATAATCATCGGGATGAGGATCCCCGTGACAAGGAACCCTTCCTGGATCTCCTCATGCTTCAGCTGGGCGATGATGAATTCAATACCCAGACCTACAGCGTAGGAGACGATGATCTGAGGCAGCACGGAGAGGAAGCCATAGAAGAAGGTGCTCCAGAAGGAAGCTCCCATATTCTCAACGGCGATATTGTGCTGCAGCCCGACGTTATACATCCCGAAGAGCAGCGCAGGCAGGAGAGCGAAGATGACTACGCTCATCGTGCGCTTGCTATCGATGGCATCGTGGACGTGAGCGCCACGACGCTTCGAGGTCGTATTGGGTACGAAGAGGAACGTCTCAAAGCCGTCGAAGACTGACTCCAGGGCCGAGAAGCGCCCCCCCTTCGAGAAGGCGGGCTTAATCTTATCGATTTGTTTTCTTAATGCGTTCAAGGTCGTTGTCCTTTTAATGAGTGAAACCTTCTATTAGTTCATTTCCTTGTACAGCTCATCCAGACCCTGACGTACGATCTGCTGGAGAGGTATCTTGGACGTGTCGACGAATTCGCAGACAGAGAAGTCTTCGGGAGCTACCTCATAGATACCGCGAGCCTCCATATCGTTGATGTTGAAGGCGATGATGCTCTTCAGGAGGAACTCAGGATAGATATCCATAGGGAAGACACGGTCGTACTCGCCACTCATGATCATAGCGCGGCGACCACCCTTGACACGGGCATCGAGCACATACTCCTTCTTAGGCATGAGCCAAGAGAAGTAAGAGCGGCTGTGGCTGTACTGGTTGAGACGAGGCATAGCCCAGCCAAAGACCTCGTGCACGTCGTCCCCCTCGGGGATGATCGTGATCTGGTCAATAGAGTAGCTCATGCGGTCGTGCTCTTCATCGACCTTGATACCGGAGAAGACATCCCCCTCGATGATGCGCTCATGCTCACCCTTCTTACCGAGACGGCCTGCGAGGGCTTCGGAGAAGCGGGCACCAGGCAGGACGGTCAGATAGCCCGTCTCCTTGGCTTCGGAGCCCGTGAGAGCGATGGTGCGGGAGAAGTCGACCTTACCGGTCTTGAGGAAGCGGCCGATCACAAGAAGGTCGCTGGCCTTGAGCGTCCAGACGGTCTCTTCCTTGTTGATAGGCGCCGTGTGGTTGATCAGCGTACCGACCAGACCTGCGGGGTGTGGCCCGCGGACTTCGACGCGCTCGACACCCGTCACACCCGTCAGTTCGCCAGGAGCAACACCGAGGTAGACCTTACCCGTGGTAAGCTTGGTGAGAGCGGTGAGAGCCAGCTGCAGCTCGTCCTCGCGACCCTGAGCCAGATAGCTGAAGTGGGGAGCAAGGGGAGCGGTGAAGTTCGCCGTGACGAAGATGTCACGGGGCTCAGTCAGAGGATTAGCCAGGCGGTCGTAGGGACGCTGCTTGAAGAAGCTGAACATACCACTCTCCAGAAGAAGAGCAAGTACCTCAGCGCGCTGCATCTTTTCGACCCCAGCCGTGGCGAAGGACTTGTACTCCGTCGTCGCATCGGGGCGTACTTCGACGCTCAGGACCTTGCGCTTGGCACCGCGATTGACAGCGATGACTTCGCCACTGACAGGCGAGGTCAAGCACAGCTCAGGCACACCCTTGTGGCACAGCAGAGCATCGCCTGCCAGCACCTTGTCGCCTGGGTGAACGATCACTTTCGGGACGAAGCCGATGTAATCATCGGGGACGACGGCATAGCTCTCCGTGCGCTGGGCTGCTGCGAGTTGCGTCTCAGCGGCCTTTCCCTTCAGATTCAGCGTGAGGCCCTTCTTTATCGTGATAATGTTCGGCATAACACGTGATTTGATGATTTGTTTAGTTAAATTATTTGGGTACAAAAGTACACATTCTTTGCCATACTCTACCTATAATAAGGGAGGCAGCGCCCTGCTACATCCCCACAACCTGCGAAGAGGATATGCACAACTCCCCATCTTCGGCGTTCCTCCCAGCCTCGCGCGCGTACACATATTATATAGGATCGTGTCCGTCACCCTCTCGCTAAGGGGTACACTCCGAGCGACGGTACACCTATCCCAACCACGCTACACGCTTCCACCCCACCGAAGGGGGGAAGGGCAAGCACAGCAGACGCACGCCCCCCAGCAATAGGAGAGGTAAAAGGACCTATATTGGTCGGCGGGCTAACCTATATGGGTGCGTGGGTCAAGCTATATAGGATGACGAAGAAAGCTATATAGCTTTGGACTGATTCCGTATAGCTTTGTGACGTGACCTATACTTAGGGAATTGCCCCGCATAGGGAGAAAAGTTGCGGACGAGTGGTAGATAAGTTTGGACTACGTACGTGGTCCTAATATCTACGTACGTGGATATTTGGATTGACGCACCTGGTCTTTAAGACTACGTGCGTAGACAGAGGAAAACCACTACGGAAAGGCAGTTTTTCCTTCACGAGAAGGACACTTTTTCCTCCGCTGTATAAGAAGAATACGCGCGATAACGTGAAGGGCTTGCGTAGCACTTCGGAGAGGCATATCGGGGGTGCTGGGCGTGCGATGCCTTAGCACTCTAAATAGAGGACAGGGCTCTCGGCAACAGGCTCTACGAAAGGACGCTGGGGATAGCAGGTGCTGGGACTCCTTCGCCCAAGGTCTTTGAGGCGACCTCCACTAAGAGGCGATCATAAAGCCCTAAGCTAAGGAAGGACGACAGCGTCGCAGCTCCACCCTCGATGAGAAGCGAGAGAATTCCCTCTTCATATAGGCGCTGGAGGAGCTGCTGTGGCTCAATACGCTCTCCACTAAGAGGCAAGTAGCGCACACCCTCACGAGGCTGAGGCACGCCAGCCCCCTCGAGGTAAACCACCCACGTTGGGGCAAGGCCATCCGTAAAGAGGCGAAGCGTTGGAGGCAAAGCAAGCTGCGGATCTAAGACCACACGGATAGGTGACGCGCCGTACCAGAGGCGATTCGTCAGCTGCGGGTCATCAAGTAGAGCCGTTCGGTAGCCGACGAGTATAGCATCGTGGTGCATACGCTCGCGATGGATCTCCCGCTGACGCAGGGGCGTACTGAAGAGGACGGGAGCCTCCATATTATTCGTCCGAGAGCGATCAATGAAGCCATCAAGGCTCTGCGCCCACTTCAGCGTCACCAGCGGACGGTGCTGGGTATGCGCTGTGATGAAGGGGGCATTGAGGCGAAGGGCTTCGTCAGCAAGGACTCCAACAGTGACCTCTACCCCCGCCTGACGGAGGCGCTCCAGTCCGCTACCTGCGACACGAGGGAAGGGGTCAGGGATGGCGACGACGACACGAGGGATGCGCTCCTGGAGGATGAGATCCGCACAGGGAGGTGTCTTCCCGTAGTGCGAGCAGGGCTCCAGCGTCACGTAGATCGTTGACTCGGGGAGCAGGTTACGCTCCTTCACCGAGCGGATAGCCATCACCTCGGCATGGGGCTGCCCACTACGGTGGTGGTAGCCCTCACCGATGATACGGCCCGAGTGCACGATGACGGCACCGACGATGGGATTGGGGGAAGTATAGCCCGTACCGAGGGCCGCCAGATCAAGTGCACGGCGCATATAGCGCTCATCATCTGTCATCTGTATTCGTTATATTTGCTTATATGGATACGATACGATCATTCGAGCAGGAGGCTCTGGAGTGTCTCACGGCACTCTACGAGCCCTCGGAAGCACGGGAGATAGCCCGCCAACTCCTTGAGGAGGTACGGGGCTGTACCCGCACGCAGCTACTGCTCTTGAGCAAAGATACGCTTTTATCACCCGCAGAGTGCGCCCGTCTGGAGCGCATGCTGCACGACCTCTCCGCTGGTACTCCCCTACAATATGTATTAGGCTATGCTTACTTCGCTGGGCATCGCCTCACGGTCGCCCCTGGGGTACTCATCCCGCGCCCTGAGACGGAGGAGCTGATCGAGCTGATCTTACAGCACCCCGAGAGCCGAGCTTCGCAGCGCTTGCTCGACGTCGGTACGGGGAGTGGCTGTATCGCCTATGCCCTCACTGCCGCCCTTCCCGAGGTGAAGCAAAGCGTAGCGCTCGAGGTATCCAGCGAAGCCGCACCTATTGCTGAAGCCAACTTCGAAGCTCTGCGCAAAGCCACGAGGCGCGAAGTCTATCTGTGGAAGCACGATCTCTTTGCGCTCCTTGAGGAACATACTCCCCCGACGCCTCCGCTGGATCTCATCGTAAGTAATCCGCCCTACATCCACCCCGAGGAAGCCGAAGAGATGACGCCTCAGGTCCTACTCCACGAGCCACACTTAGCTCTCTTCGCTCCCGAAGCCTCCCCCATCGCCTACTATATTGCCTTGGCAGAGCTGGTAGCTCAAGGCTATCTCCGCTCGGGAGGGAATCTGTGGGTCGAGCTAAATCCACTCTACGCTACAGCGACGGAGGAAGCAATGCTCGAGCGTATCGGGAGGCGGCACGCCAAGACCGAGCTCATCCAAGACCTGAGTGGGAAGGTTCGCTTCCTTCACCTCACCTATTGCCCCGCCGAATGATCCAGAAGAAGAAAAAGGAACTTACTCCCGAAGAAGCCTTCTCACGCCTCGCCTCCTACTGCGCCTACGCTGAGCATTCCGCCCAAGAGGTACGCAAGAAGTGTCGGGGCTGGGAGCTCTCCGACGAGGTATGCGACGCCCTCATCGAGCGCTTGGAGCAAGAGGGCTACCTGAACGAGGAGCGCTTTGCCCGAGCCTTCGTGCGAGATAAGTACCGCTTCAATAGCTGGGGGCCGCTTCGCCTGCAGGCCGAGCTCCGCCGTCATCGCATCCCCTCGCGCCTCATCGACGCCGCTATCGAGGAGCTTGAGGAGGAAGAGATGCAGGATGAAGACCAACTCACCGCCCTCCTCGAGCGCAAGTACCGCTCACTCCCCGCTGGGCTTGAGCCACGCAAGGTCTATGACCGCCTCACACGCTTTGCCCTCTACCGAGGCTATCCCTATGAGGATGTGCGCGAGGCGATCAGCGAACTCCTCTCCGACCTCCCTGATGAACTGGGCGACGACTAAGCGCATCGGCGCTTTCCTTACCGACCTCATCTTCCCTCGCACCTGTGCCATCTGTCGGGTGCGTCTCGCCGAGCGGGAGCACTGCGTCTGTATGGAGTGCGCCACGAAGCTCCCCCGCCATACCCCCGCCTTCGTGCATGCAGACGAGCGCCTTCTTGGCTCGCCCCTGATCCGAAGCCTCTCCGCCCCCTTCATCTACCAGCACGCCAATCCCACCTACGACCTCATCATCGCCCTCAAGTACCGAGGCTACGGTGAGGTCGCGGACTTTGTCGTGCGCACCGCCCTCACCGAAGGGCAGCTTATCCCCCAGCCTAGCGACATCGACCTCATCCTCCCCGTCCCGATCGAAGGCACGCGCCTCGAAGCCCGTGGCTACAACCAGGCCGCCCTCCTCGGCGAAGCCCTCGCACGGCACTACGGCATCCCCTGCACGGAAGGCTACCTTCTTCGCCATCAGGGCAGTCACTCACAGACGGCGCTGGATCGTGACGCACGCCGTGAGAATGCGCAAGCGGCCTTCTACCTCACCGACAAGACGGAGCGCCTTCAGGAGCTACAGGGCAAGCGTATCCTCCTCGTCGATGACCTGTTGACGACGGGCTCCACGCTCCTTGCCCTCACCGATCTCTTGGAGCAGTGTGGCGTCAGCGAAGTCCACGTCTTCGTCGCCGCCGTCGCCGTCCGCTAAAAACGAACCAGTACTGGTCAGCGATCCAACCAGTACTGGTCCGACTTCGAAGTAGTACTGGTCACATAGGGCAACCAGTACTGGTCGCGTTGGTGAGCAGTACTGGTTCATTTTCTATCCCGTGCATCCCCTTATATTCCTTCATAGATAAGCACTTCCCACAGCACTAAAAAGACAGCCCCCAGACGATATAAAAGTCCCGCGCCCACCTCAGCATACAGAGGTGGGCGCGGGACTTCTTTTCGCTTAAGCTTGCGGAGTAAGCCGCGGGGCTATTCGGTGATGGTCTTCGTCAGATAGAGGTAGACGGGATAGTGGTCGCTATAGCCCCCCTGGAAGCGACCCGAGGAGAAGGTGCGGAAGGGATAGCCCTTGAAGTGCCCCGTCTTCTGCGTGAGGAAGTCGGCATTGAAGATATAGCCGTAGTTCCCCGTGGACTTGTCCTGCTGCAGGTGCAGGCGATCAGCGGGCCCACCGATGAGGTTGGACGTGACGAGGAGGTTGTCAAAGAGATTCCACACGTCACGATAAGCGAGCGTGCCACGGCCCGAAGAGTAAAGGGCTGCCATGGGATTGAAGAGATCGGTAGGCGCCAGGCCTTCGGCAGAACTCTTGGAGCGCAGGCCGTTGACAACGCTGGGAGAGGTAGGGTCGTCGTTGAAGTCTCCCATGAGGATCACCTTATTATTAGGGTCTGCCGCGAGGAGAGAGTCCGTGACCGAGCGCATGACTTCGGCAGCGTACAGACGACGCTTGAGCGAGACCTGCTCGCCACCGACGCGCGAAGGCCAGTGAGCGACGAGGAACGATACGGGTTCGCCGAGCAAGAGGCCATTGACCTCGAGGACATCACGCGTCTTGATATGCTCCTCTCCCTTGAGGATGACGGGGTGTGGGTGCGCAGCGGTGAACTGATAGTAGCTGGGACGATAGAAGAGCGCGCAGTCGATACCGCGCTTGTCGGGAGAGTCGAAGTGGACGATCTCGTAGCCAGAGTTCGCCAGCTCAGGTTCCTTCAGGAGGTCTTCGAGTACGCCTCTATTCTCGATCTCACAGACCCCGAGGATATCGGGTCCTCGCTTCGAGCCGATCTGGCTGATAGCGTAGGCCATATTATGGAGCTTCTGCTTGTACTTGTCGGGCGTCCACTGGTTCTTCCCGTCGGGCAGGAAGTCGGCATCGTTGTTCTCCCCGTCGATGGTGTCGAAGAGGTTCTCCAGATTGTAGAAGGCTACCGTGAGGCGCACCTGCTTCTGGGCTTGGAGGGAGCAAAGCGCGAGGAGAAGGACGAGGGTGAGAGCGGAGATTTTCCTTAGCATAAGCTTGTCGTTTAAGAGGCTATCCGAGATAGATTATGTAATTTAGTCGTGCAAATGTAACAAATCTTGCGCGCTACTTCGTATCTCAGCTTCGAAGATAGGGAGGAAGCTCCAGCACGGATAAACGGCTTACACCTCATAATGACAGGGGCTCCGATGACGGAGCGGAAGGTCTGCACGATCCGCGGAGTGCATGCAAGCGTCATCGATATAATGCGACCGCATGAATAAACTAATTACCGTACTCGCCTGCACCTTGACATTCGCCAGTGTAGGCCTCGGACAGACTACGGGCGAACCTCTGGTCATCGACAGCCAGAGTGGCAAGCCCGTCGCTAAGGTCCACGTCAGCATCTACGGCCCCGTGGCGAAGAAGATGCTCCTCGGGCAAGACGCCCGAAGTGTCTTGGCGCTCCTCCCCAAGGGACGATATACACTGACCTTCTCCGCTGAAGGCTACGAGACCAAGCAGATCGAACTGGTCAAGCAGGAGAACGAAGCTTCGGGCCTCAAGCAACTCAAGCTCGTCGCACTCCGTGAAGGCGGGAATGCTCGCTACGATGACCTCATCGTCAGCGAAGAGGACGGCAACGAAGCCGCCGGCATGCAAGACCGCGTCACCCTACTCACCTCCTCACGCGACCCCTTCCTCAGCGCTTCGGGCTACGTCTTCAGCACAGCTCGCTTCCGCAACCGAGGCTACGACTCCCAGTACAATGAGCAGATGCTCAACGGCATCGGGATGAACGACCTCAACAGCGGCTACTCAGCTTGGTCGCTCTGGGGCGGTCTCAACGACGTCACCCGCCAGCAGGAGACCTCGCAGTCCTTCGAGCCCATCGTCTCGGGCTTTGGTGTCGTCGGCGTGACTAACAACGTGACGACACGCCCCTCAATGTTCGGCGCGCAGCATCGCCTCACCTACTCGAATAGCAACCGCACCTATAGCAACCGCTTCGCCTATACCTATGCCTCGGGAGAGCGCAAGGACGGCTGGAGCTTTGCAGCCAGCGTCGCCCGCCGTATCGGCAATGGGCAGTACTCCTACGTCCGTGGGCAGTACTATGATGCCTGGAGCTACTTCCTCGGCGTAGAGAAGAAGCTCGACGAGATGAATAGCCTTAGCCTCATCGCCCTCGGTGCTCCTACGCGCCGTGGTGTAGCCAGCGCTACCACGCAGGAGGTATATGACCTCGTCGGCTCGAACTTCTACAACCCCAACATCGGGCGTCAGGGCGGCAAGTGGCGTAATGCTCGTGAGCGTCGCAACCACGAGCCTATCGTCCAGCTCTCGCACTACTTCAGTAACCAGGGAAAGACGCTCAATATCAATACCACCTTCAGCTACCGCTTCGGGAAGAATGCCTATTCATCGCTGAACTGGTACAACGCTCCCGACCCACGTGCGGACTACTACCGCTACCTCCCCTCCTACTTCACGCGCATGGCTGACCCCAATAGTCAGGATGGCGATGCTGCAGCGATCTATGAGGAGCTGTGGAAGTCAGATCCCAACGTCCGCTATATCAATTGGGACCGCCTCTATGAGGTGAACCGCGGGAATCTCACGACGGTGAAGGATGCCTCTGGCCGTACCCTCGCTACGGGGCGTAAGGCACTCTACATGATCGAAGACCGCCACACTGACCAGCGTGAATTCGCTTGGGCGACCTCTGCCAACTGGCTTCCCAAGAGCTGGCTCGAGATCACGGGTGGGGCGAACTTCCGACACAACCGCACGGCGAACTATGCCGAGGTAGGCGACCTCCTCGGTGCGGACTTCGTCTATGACATCGATAAGTTCGCTGAGCGTGACTTCGGTGGTGACGCGACGAAGAGTCAGGTAGACCTCCTGCACCCCGACCGTATCGTCCAGAAGGGCGACCGCTTCAGCTACGACTACACAGCACAGAGCTACCGCTATCAGATGTGGGCCAATGCGACCTACCACCTCACGCGCCTTGATGCCTATACGGGGATCTCTTATACCCACACGGGTATGCAGCGCGAAGGTCATCAGAAGCGCGGGCTCTTCCCCGACAACTCCTATGGGCTGTCGGACCGCGTGAAGTTCAACGACCTCGGGGTGAAGGCTGGGGCTACCTACAAGCTCAACGGGCACCACTACCTACAGTCGAACGTAGCATACCTCGAGCAGGCACCCACCTTCCAGAATCTCTTCATCTCACCTCGTACACGCGATAGCTATATCGAGGATCCCAAGAGCGAGAAGATCTTCTCGGCAGAAGCCTCCTACCTCGTACGCCTTCCCTGGCTGCGCGGACGTGTGACAGCCTTCTACACCCACATAGCAGACCACACACGCTCGATGAGCTTCTACGATGATAGCCGAGCTTCGTTCTCGAACTACATCATCACGGGCATCGCCACCCGCCACCTCGGGGCAGAAGCTGGCTTCGAAGTGAAGATCAGCCCCACGCTGACGGCTAACGCAGCGCTTGCCCTCGGCCAGTATCAGTATGCCAACAACCCCAGCTACATCCAGAGCATCGACAACTCCAACGAGATCGTCGACCGCGACCGTATCTACTGGAAGGGGCTGAACGTGAGTGGTACGCCTCAGACGGCTGCGACCCTCGGGCTGACGTACTACTCTCCTTGGTACGCGAACTTCGGGATCAACGCGAACTACTTCGGGCGCAACTTCGTCTCGATGTCACCTGTCATCCGCACCGACCGCGGGCGCACCTCGCTTGACTACAACTATATCCTCCCCGAGCAGCTGCGTGATGGCTTCACAGTAGACCTCTTCGCGAGCTACTCCTGGCGTATCACCTACGGCACGTACCTGCGCTTCAACCTCTCGGTAAGCAACGTGCTGAACAACCGCAGTCTGCCCAATGGTGGCTACGAACAGCTCCGTATCCGCACGATCCGTGCTACCGATGGGACGCAGCAGCTCTATCGCCCCTTCGATACGAAGCTCTCCTATGTCTACGGGACGACGTTCTTCTTCAATACCACCCTCCAGTTCTAACCCCCCACACGCATAGATCCTATGAATCGTCATGCTATATATGCACTCACCCTCTCGATGCTCATCGGGATAGGGGCTACGAGCTGCACGAAGTACAACGAAGTCGATCCTCCCCGTACCGACCAGAAGAGTACGGACGAGCTCCCTCTGCCCACACACACCATCAGCCAGCTCAAGGCACTCTACAAGCGTGGTGGTACGCTCATCGACAAGCCCATCGTCATCTCTGCGGTCATCGCCTCGGACGACAGCGAGGGGAACCTCTACAAGTCCTGCTACATCGAGGATGAGACGGGCGGTATGGAGCTTAAGTTCGCCCTCGGTAACCTCAGCTCCGTCTACCCTCAGGGTACGCGAGTACGCCTCCTCTGTCAGGGCCTGCAGCTCGGCGACTACGCTGGACAGATCAATATCGGATATGCCTCCAAGGACGAGAAGTACGAGACGGCCTTCTACCCTGAGCTCCTCGTACACCGCGTCCTCCTCAAGGAAGGTCACACCGATATCAAGCCCCACGAACTCACCATCGCGACGCTGAATAAGAAGTACGCAGGTACACTCGTCAGCCTCAAGGATGTACAGTTCCTCGCCTCCGAGCTGGGTCAGACCTATGCTGATCCGCAGGGCAAGGACAAGAACCGCAATGTGAACCGCACGCTCGTAGACCGCTCTGGCGCACAGCTCATCGTCCGCACGAGCAGCTATGCGAAGTTCGCGGGTCGCACCGTCCCCACGGGCTCGGGTACGATCACGGCTATCCTCACCTACTTCCGTGACACCCCTCAGCTCCTCATCCTGCGCGAGCAAGATGTCCAGTTCACGGGCGCACGCTTCTAATCACTCACCTACAGCACTCACCATCTCAACAAATACGATTGACTGATGACAACAAGTAAGATCACGCGCTGGACGCTCCTCTTAGCCTCCTGTGCTACCCTGTCCCTCGCCTCGTGTAAGGACAACGATGACGCCTACGAGCGCCCATCGATCTCGGTCACCCAGCTGACGAAGGACAGCAACGGCAATACCCTCATCGGCAAGGACGAGAGCACCGCCACGCTGCACATTCGCACCAACCGCTCTTGGACGGCTACCACCGCCCTCGACTGGCTGAGCATCAGCCCCGAGTCAGGGGACGCTGGCGAACGTGACGTCACGATCAAGGTCCTCAAGAACGCCTCGGGTGCTACCCGCCAAGGCCAATTCGCCTTCAAGGCTGGCAACGAGACCCTCTACTATACCATCACGCAGGCTGGCGACGGCTCTGCAGTCATCACCCCAGGTAAGGATCAGCCTACTCCCAACCTGCCCTCAAATCCCACGACGGTAGACGGCGCAGCACTCGCCGCCTTCATCGAGAAGTACGACAAGGGTCAGAGCGTCACGGTAGACGAAGAGACGACCTTCAAGGCCGTCCTCCTCTCCGACATCACGGCGAACAATATGACCAGCCTCAAGAACATCGTCGTGCAGGCTGGCGAAGTCGGTATCACGCTTCGTCTGAATGCCAATGCTTCTAAGGACTGGCGTCCCGGTGCCATCTTCACCATCAAAACTAAGGGCACGAAGGTCGGTCGCTACCAGGATGGCTCACTGCAGATCGACTATACGGGTCTGAATGATGCTACCTCTATGGTGACTCCCACGGGCGAAGTAGCGACGATTACTCCCAAGGCCGTCACCTTCGCAGACATCTACGCTGGCAAGTACGACAACATCCTCGTAGCTGTCGATGGCGCTCAGTTCAAGACTCCGGGCAAGGAACTCAACCCCAAGAAGCCTGCTCAGGGTAAGACCTCTGCAGGGAGCTACTTCAATGAGCTCACAGACTGCGCTACGCAGGTCACGGCAGGTGTATCCGATCTCTCGGTAGCTATCTCCTACTACTCGACCTTCAAGACGACGATCGCATCCGACAAGAACGGCCGCATCATCGGTATCATCCAGCGCTCGGTGACGACGAACAAGACCTCGGGTCAGAGCACCAAGCACTACAACCTCTGGCCTCGTACGGCTGATGACCTCGCTGGTCTGACGGCTGAGCGCTGCACGGAGGGCACGGCTCCTACGCCTACCCCTTCGCCCGATCCCACGCCCACTCCTACGCCCACTCCTAATCCTCCAGCTACCTCTGGCGATCTGATCATCTCTGCCTACATCGAAGGCTTCGACTACGAGAAGTACATCCAGATCTCCAACCCCACAGATCAGGAGATCGACCTCAGCGCTTACACGCTCCTCGTGAAGAACTTCGGGGCTAAGAATAAGCCTGCAACTGGAGAGTATGCTGAGAGCCGCATCGCTCTCACGGGTAAGCTCGCTGCAGGTGCCTCACTCGTCCTCCGCCACGAGCAGGCGAAAGTCTATACTGCTGGCACGGTCGCAGACTTCAGCTTCAATGGCAATGACCCCGTGGCTCTGCTGAAGGGTACAGTGACCATTGATCAGGTCGGTAATGGTATGGAGACGGCTTGGATCGACAGCGACAAGAAGTTCGCTGGTGCCGACATCGTCCTCCACCGTATCGCATCCGTCAAGGCTCCTTCTGCTACCTTCTCCGCTGACCAGTGGGAGCGCGTCGCCATCACGAAGGAGAATCAGGAAGCTACCATCAAGTCTTACCTCGGTAAGCGATAGCCCTTCCTCTCTATGCAGAAGACGATTAAATCTCTTCGGATAAAGACCATCCTCATGGGGCTCGGCCTTATGGGGATGGCTTTCTCCAGCTGTACCACCGAGCGTGGTGACCACCCCGTCCGCACCTCCGACCGCCTCCAGCTCTCCCTCCCAGGCTCTTCGACCGACAAGATCAAGAGCATACCCAAGGAAGGCTCGAACTTCTACATCAAGCTCCGTGCGGCCTCCAACTGGAAGCTCACCGTCACGCCCGAGGATGCATCCTCATGGATCGAGCTTGAGCGTAGCAAGGGGGATGGCACGTCCAGCACCTCTATCTCCGTCTCGGTAAGTCAGAACCTCGGAGCCTCTCGCTCAGCGCAGATCATCGCCACCTCGGCGGGCGTTCGTGACACCCTCATCATCAGCCAGCAGGGTACAGGTGAGGTCACCCCTACACCATCACCCATCCCCTCCCCTACGGGTGAGTATATCCTCGGTGATGCGACGATGCTCGAGGTGCCCGCACTCTATGGTGGTAGTCAGAACTACTTCGTCACGCACCGTGCTGGTGGTATCGTGAACTACTCCCTCGAGTACGATACAGACAAGCGTCACCCACGCTTCGTCTGCTTCACCTTCGACAATACGAACTCGGCCCAAGCGGTCAAGCGTAGCGATGCCTGGCAATGGGATCCCTATGTCCCCAAGCAGTTCTCCACGGAGAACCTCTTCCGTGGGAGCGGATACGACCGTGGTCACATGGTAGCCTCCTCTGACCGCCTCTTCAGTGCAGAGGCCAATAGACAGACCTTCTACTACACGAACATGAGCCCTCAGCTCGGCGAGCTCAACCAGAAGTTCTGGATGGAGCTCGAGCAGAAGGTACAAGCATGGGGTCGTAACTCCCAGCTCCGTGACGTCCTCTACGTCGCCAAGGGCGGGACGATCCGTGATGACCAGGTCGAGAGCAAGAAGGTCCGTGGCGTGATCGTTGTACCTAAGTACTATTGGATGGCTCTCGTACTGAAGAAGGGCTCTACCTACCACGGCATCGGATTCTTGGTCGAGCACCGCTTCTATGGAGCGAAGACCTCCATGCGTAGCGTCGCCCTCTCTATCGATGAGCTGGAGACAAAGCTTGGGATGGATCTCTTCCACAACTTCCCCGACGACATCGAGCAGCAGTTCGAGGCAGAATCTCCCGCCATGCCTGCTACGCACAGCTACTGGCCTGGGCTCTAAGTCGCGCCATTAGCCCCATCCCCTACCGACACCCGTCGACTGCTCCTGCGGTCGGCGGGTGTTGCCTTTTATACGAAGGGGAACGTGTAGTTTGGCGCAGGAGGCGTAGCAACCACTATGGGTTTGAGAGCAATCCTATATTAAGTTATTGCTCTGCGTGTAGGGATAAAAGTTGCGGACGAGTGGCAGAAAAGTTTGGGCTACGTACGTGGCTCTAA